>Ga0334901_1000764_pt1 | contig 40072 bp, 30 predicted proteins | sample GraSluR3_MG_3_FD_207216 | JGI IMG/M metagenome (GOLD analysis project Ga0334901, IMG submission 207216) | Sludge microbial communities from methane-producing bioreactor in Wageningen University, Netherlands - Granular Sludge_15_08-R3 | ecosystem: Engineered > Bioreactor > Anaerobic >...
CGTGGCGCGGCACGAGCGTCGCGACGGCGGCGGCCGAAGCGGCCGAGGCCAGAAATGTCCTTCGATCGGATGGCATGGCGAGCTTCCTCATTTCGATGTCATGGGGTCATTCTTGTCGTAAAATCGTTTCGAGCTTCTTCTGGGCCGCCAGCGCCTGCTCGACCAGCGACCGGCTGTTCGATTTTCGGGCCGCCGCGACCGCGACGGCGGCCAGCCGGTCGGCCTCGTTCGTCCGGCGGGCTTCGAGGGCCTCGGTGAGGATCGACAGCGCCTGCTGGGTCACGGCCCGGTATCCGGAGAGCCCTCGCGCCTTCTGGGCGGTCTGTTCGAGCACGGTCGCCTTCATCGCGATCGCGTCGACGTCGTGAAACGCGGCGAGCCGATCGACCGCCTCGCAGGCCAGCGCCGCATCGCCCGCCTCCACGGCCAGGTCCCTGGCCTCGCGGAGCATCGCGAACCGCAGGTTGAAGTCGTCGGCGACCGCGTCGCCGTTCTCGATGAGGCGCTTGGCCAGGCCGGCGCGTGTCTCGGGCGTCGTCGCGTCGTCGAGGGCGGCTCCCAAGCGCTCGCGCACCGTTTGCTCGGCCGCCTCGAGGTCTTTCGGATCGGCGGGGACGGCCCATCTCGCCATTGCGCTCGATGAGGCCGGCTTGCCCCACAGGTCGAGTTCGGGCATCAGGTCGGCCAGATCGACTCCAGCCGCCGACGCCTCGTGCCAGAGCCCTTGCGCCCGGGCCCGATCGCCCTCCGGATCGACCAGCAAGTATGCGCCCTTGAGGGCCTTCGTGGCCGGATCGTCGGCCAGGCGCGACTCCGCCAATGCCCACACCAGCTTGGGCGGCAGTCGGTCGAGCGAATAGCTCCTGGTTTGGCCGGCGGCCTTGAGCGTCAATTGCCCGGAACGGTTCTCGACGACGATGACGTACGTGTCGCCGACCGGCACCTCTTCCAGGGCCCTCAGTGCGCCCGCCACCCGGTGAACGGCCTTCCAGAACTCGTCCAGATAGCCCGCCAGCTCCGTCAGGCGGGCGACCTCGGCCTTCTGGTCCGCGGTGACGGCGCCGGCGCCCGCCACGCCAAGATGCCGCCGGGCGCCCTCCACGTCGTGTGCGGACATGGCGCGCCTGGCGTCGGCCACGGCCCGGTCGAAGGCCGTGATCTGCGCGGCGCCGGATCGGTCGTCCGGCGCCGGGGCGCCGTCGCGCGCGGGCGCCATTGCCGGAAGCGTGGGCCACGGCGAGTCGTTTCGCGGTCGTGGCGCCACCGACGGCCGCGGATGGCGGTCTCGCGTGGCCGAATCCTTGGTCCCACGGCCGGCGATCGGCGCCGAAACCGCGGTCTCCCCGTCGGACGGGGCATGGGCGATCGCCAGCGCGGCGTCCGGCTCGGGCGGCTCCGAGCCCGGACCGGCACGTTCGGCCTGCCGGCAGAGAACCGTCCAGAGCGTACTACCCAACGCGAACACGACGACCAAGAGAACGGGGATCAGAAATCGACTTGGCTTCGGTCGCGGTGCAACGCGTCGGCAACGCCTAAGGGCAACCCCGGCCAACGGGGCCGAGGCGGGTTCGGTCGGTTCGGCCCGCAAATCGGCATCGTAGGCCGATCGGGCCTCGGGGTCGAGCAGGCACTGTTTTGCCTCGCACACGGCGTCGAGCAGACGCTGCCAATGACCCACGTGACGGCCGGGGCGGATCCGGCGGATCCGCGCGCAAAGCCCATCGGCCGCCTGAGCGATCGCGCTCTGGTCGCCTTCGTCCGGCGGAATGCCCAGCAGTTCGTAGTGGTTGCCCGGAGGCCGGCCGGGGGGAAAACCGAGCCACTCGGTGTACGGATCGAACCCGTCGTGCATCGAGCCGTTTCTCATCACCCTCTTCTCTCACCCGCACGCGAATCCGCGACGCTTCGTCGCCCGCCAGTTGCCTCACCTTACCGCATGGTCCGCGCCGCGGGCAAGGCGCACCACCGTTACGGGGGAGGCCCGACGCTCTCGGCGTCGACAACGGCCCGGTTTTCCTTGTCGGGCTCCGCATCCTGCCATCGCGGCAAAGACGCCCTCGCGCGGCTGCGACCCTCGCGGGAACCCCGATCGTCGGCGCGCCGAACGTCGCTTTGGATGCACTCGGCGCCCCGCGAGGGACGAGAACAACGACAGGCAATTCGGCTCGCGAGGTTCATTCCGCGGGCCTTGCCCCTTCGGCTACAATGGGTCTCGGCGGGCCGGCGAGTCGCGGTGGCCCGCGCAACTCGATGGAACGTGTCGCGAAGGAGCAATTCGCGGTTGTACGACGCCCGATTCTCCTTTGCCGAAGACTTTTTCTGCCCCCTGACGGAGACGTCCCGATGTCGGACCGCCTTCCCATGACCCGAACGGGCTACGACAAGCTCAAGGCCGAGCTGGCCCACCTCGAAGAGGTCGAGATGCCCATTATTCTCGAGCGGATCGGTAAGGCCCGCGCCGAGGGCGATCTCAGCGAGAATGCCGAATTCGACGGGGCGATCGAAAGCCAGGGGATGCTCCAGCGCAAGATCAACGAGGTCCGTGCCAAGCTATCGCGCGCGGTGATCGTCGATCCCGACAAGGCATGCACCGGAGAAGTCGGCTTCGGCATGACCGTCGTGGTCAGGGACCTCGATCTCGACGACGAGGAAGAGTTTACCCTGGTCGGGGCGGGCGAGGAAGACTACGCGGCCGGCAAGATCCTGGTCACCAGTCCCCTGGCCCGGGGGCTCGTGGGCAAGAAAGTGGGCGACCGCGTCGCTATCGAAGTCCCGGCCGGCACCACCCGGTTCGAGATCCTCGAAATCCGCCCGGCCGATGCGTAGCGCCGGACGGGCCCACGCGTCAACCGCGACCGTCGCTCTGCCACGAGTTCGACGGGCTGTCGGGCAATCCGGCCAGCCGGCGGGCGGTCGCGGTATTCGTCCTCGGCATCGAGGTCACAGGGGCGTCGGCCTCGACCGCAGGGTACTGGTATTCTTCCTCCTCCCAAGCCTGCCAGCGGCGAAAATGCTGGTACATCCACGCCGACCCGGCCCAGGTAATCGCCATCAGAACCCACAGCAAACCCGCGCTGGGCTCGGGAACCCGCCGAATTTGCTCCCGCCCCGTGCACAGCACGTCCAGCACGGAAGACGGAGGCATCGCGCCCCATCGATCGGCGGCCGCCGCCCGAGAACCCTTCACGTCGTCAGGTTGCGAGGCACATGGCCCGCTCGGAACGACCGCCGCGGGCACGATCTGCCAGGGCCGTTTCGACGCGAGGTCGTCCCACGGATCGGCCGCCCCGCCTCGAGAATCCGCCTGTGCCGGCACGTGAACCCATGCCAAGCCGAAACCCTCGGCTCCCACCACGACCACCGGGACCGGAAGCAACCACGACTCGTCGAGTTGCCAGACCCCGGTCTCCCACATCCTGTCGCAAATCACCCCCCACAGAAGAAGGGTATCGTCGATCGAAAAACTCGGGTCCGAGACGGTCCAGCACTCGGCCTGCCAGCTTTCACGACTCAGTTGCAGCAGAGGGACCGCCTCGACGGCACTTGGCCCCAAAAGAAGGGCATGTACCAAGATGGCGGCAACCGTGACAAGCCTCTTCATCAGAACCCCCAAGCCAAGACAACCGTGCGAGTATCGCCCTCTACTAGTAATCCGCCGGAGAGGGTGCGATCCTGACAAGCCTAGGGAAAAAGTTGTCCAAAAACTCGGCAAATCGGACGCCGACGACGAGCGGATGGGAGAAACGCGCAAAACAGCAAAGCCAAAATAGCTCATTCGGGGTATTATTGCACCGTCGATCATGGTGGGGTAGTGTGCGGTTCGCCGACCGACATCTAAACTGCACGGCGCGGCAAACTGCAAGCCCGACACGACCCACAAGGAACCGACCCATGGCCTATGCCGGAGTGATCGACGACGTGCGCCGGGCCGTCGCGCTGGAGAAGCCCGAGCGAATGCCCGTCTTCGCCTGCAGCGAGGAGTTCGACGTCAAGTGGTACGGCAAGTACACCTATGAAGAGGTGTGCCGCGACGGCGACAAGATCGCCGAGGTGTGGATCGCCGCCATCGAGGAATTCGACTACGACTGGGCTTGGCTCCAGGTCGACGACTGCTTCGAGTTCGAGCCCCTCGGGGTCGGCACGCACGGCGAAGGCAACATCCTCCGGGCGACGCGCGACTACCTGCCCGCCACGCGGGAGACCCTGCGCAGCCTCACGATCCCCGATCCCAAGGCCGACGGGCGCATGCCCGAAAAGCTCAAGGCGATCCGCCTCGTGCGCGAACGGTTCGGCGACACGGTGCTGGTCGCGGGCTCTTGCGCGGGCCCGTACAGTTCGGTCGGCCTGCTATTCGGCCTGCAGGAGACGATGATGCTCACGGCGGCCGATGCCGAGTTGCTCTTCGAGGCGTGCGACTTCTTTGTCGAGCTGCAGTCGCGGTACATCGAGGCCCAGATCGAGGCCGGGGCCCACGCCATCTGGCTTGGCGACTGCAACGCGTTCTCGGGTTTTCTGTCGGTCGACCAGTACCGCAAGTTCGCCTTCCCCTCGTGCAAGAAGCTCGTCGCCAAGGCCCAAGAGTTGGGCGCGCTGGTGCATCTGATGAACAGCGAGATCCGCACCGATTATCTCCTGGCCGAGAGCGACCTGGGGGTCGATATCGTGAACTGCGGGCCCGGGGCCGATCTGGCGGCCGTGCGCAAGGCATTCACGGGCAAGACCTGCTTCAGCGGCAACCTCGACCCGATCGAGGTGCTCATGCGCGCGACGCCCGAGCAGGTGGCCGCCGAAGCCGAGCGTCTAGTGCGCATCGGCAACTCGGCCGGTGGATATCTCTTCTGCACCGGCGAGATGAACCCTCGTGACGTGCCCGAACAGAACATGCGCGCGATGATCGAAGCGGTCCGTCGCGTCGGCGCGTAGCGAGCGACGGCAGAATGCGTCAACGCGCACAGGCCGGCCGGTCGGACGAGCCGAAGACCACGGACCGCCAAGCGGCGAAGAACTCCCAGCTTCTTGTTTCCCCCATTAACGAGGGGGTTGGCAGCGCGGGGTGAACTGCTCGACGGCGATTTCGGCTCGATTTGCGCCGCGAAAACGGCCGAAATCTATAAGGCTTGCCAACTTGCCTCCGAATCACGGTCCAGGGAGGGACGAACTCGGTGGGGAACAACCGTCTCCGATTTCTCTATCTCTCACATCTCTCCAAACCATCAAGCGACCGCCTCGTTTACCGAACCATCCGTCAGCGACGAATTCGGACGATCGTCGAGTTGGGCATCGGCCTTTGCTGCCGGGCGCGCAGGATGATCGAAGTGGCGGCCATGTCCGGCTCGGCCGACCGGGTCGCGTACGTCGGGGTCGACCCGTTCGAGGCGCGGAGTTTGACGGACGGCCCCGGGTTGCCCCTCCGAATGGCCCATCGCCTTCTGGCGAACACGGGGGCTCGCATCCGGCTGGTGCCGGGCGATGCGTTCACGGCCTTGGCCCGGGCGGCCAACGACCTGCGCGGCATCGACCTGATCGTGGTGTCGGCTTGCCAGGACGCCGATTCGCTGGCCCGTGCCTGGTACTACCTGCCGCGGATGCTCCACGAGGGTTCGCTCGTGCTGGCCGAGGAGAACCTTCCCACGGGGGGCACGCGATTTCGACAAGTGTCTGTCGTGGAGATCGCTGGTCTGGCCGCCGACGCCGCGCCGCGCCGAGCGGCCTGAGGCCCGGGCGCTGTCGAAACCGGGAGTCCGGTCGCATGGGTTTGGCTCCGCGTATATGATGACCGTAGTGCGTCATTTCGCAGACCCCGGCAATCGGACCCCATGGACGACCCTACCTCCCGCTACGACGACGCCTCGGCGGCCCCCACGCTCGACGTCGCCCGCCCCGCGTCGACTCCTCCGTCGGCGTCGGCGGTCGTTGATCGCTTGCCCCGGGTCGCCCTGGTCGAGGGGACGACCCCGGCGCTGACCGGCGAGACCCAGGCCCTGTTGCGGTTCCGCCTGCGCATGGCGGCGATCGTGCTGTTCTTGGGGTTCGCGGCCTTCCTGGTGCGGCATTTCTTCGCGGCCGATTTCTCGCAGCCTTTTTCGTTCTTCTTTTTCGGTTTCCACGCGGCGGTGACGGTCGTGCTCGGGGCCCTGGGGTTTCTGATGTGCCACCGCTGCGCCGTGCCGTTGTTCTGGCTGCGGATGACCGAGTTGGCCATCTTCGGCCTGCCCATGGTCACGTTCCTCATGCTTCAGCATCACCTGGCCATGCGGTGCTGCGACGACGGATACTTCGAGTTCCCCGGCGGGGTGTGGCTGGTGTTGATCTACACCTATGCCCTGTTCGTGCCCAACGCGCCGTGGCGCGCGGCGGCGGTGATCTCGGTTATGGCGGCCTCGCCGGTCGCCCTGTTGTTCTGGATGGTCTGGCGCGACCCGGTGCTCGCCCGGTTCGTCGACGCCGACGATCTCATGACGATCCCGCTGATGTTCGCGGTGGCGGCGACGGGGAGCATTTTCGGAGCGATCACGATCGGATCGCTGCGGCGCGAGGCGTTCGTCGCCCGGCAACTCGGCCAGTACCGGCTCAAGGAGCGAATCGGGGCGGGCGGCATGGGCGAGGTCTACCTGGCCGAGCACCAGTTGCTCAAGCGGCCCTGCGTCATCAAGCTGATCCTACCCGAGCGGGCCGGCGACGACCGTGTGCTGGCCCGATTCCAGCGCGAGGTGCGGGCGACGGCCAGGCTGACCCACTGGAACAGCGTCGAGATCTTCGATTACGGGCGGACCGACGAGGGGATCTTCTACTACGTGATGGAATACCTTCCCGGCATGAGCCTCAACGAGTTGGTCAACCGCTACGGGCCGGTGCCGCCGGGCCGGGCGATTTACCTGCTCACCCAGGTCTGCGACGCCCTGGCCGAGGCCCACGGCATGGGGTTGATTCATCGCGACGTCAAGCCGGGCAACATCTTCGTGGCCCGCCGAGGTGGGATCGACGACGTGGCCAAGCTGCTCGATTTCGGTCTGGTCAAGCCGACGGTCGACGAGGGCCAGCCGATGGACATCACCCGGGAGGGCGTGATCACGGGCACGCCGCTTTACATGTCGCCCGAGCAGGCCACGGGCGATTCGGAGCCCGACGCCCGAAGCGACGTGTACTCGTTGGGGGCGGTGGGTTACTTCTTGGTGACGGGTCGTCCGCCCTTCGACGACGACCGGCCCATCAAGCTGATGATCGCACACGCCCGGGAGCCGGTTACGCCGCCCTCGAAGCATTGCCGCGACCTGCCCGCCGATTTGGAGGAGGTCATTCTGCGGTGCCTGGCCAAAGACCCGGCCGACCGGTTCCAGAGTGCCTCGGCCTTGCGTCAAGCGCTGCTCGCCTGCGACGCGGCCGCCGAGTGGTCGCGCGATCACGCGGCCGCCTGGTGGCGGCAGCGCGACCGAGGCCGGGTGGCGAGCCGGCTCGAGGCGGTGTCGCTGGGCGAGCGAGCCGGGTGAGGGCGTCGCGGAGCAACCCGAACCGGGCGGCGCGCGAACCCGTCGCGACGCCGACCCCTCGATTCGGTTGGTGATCGCGCGCCCGCCGGCTGGTATAATGCCGCGTTTCCGTCATTTCCGAGAGTCGAACATGAGCGAATCGAAACCGACCCGAACGCTGTTGGAGAAGATCTGGGACGACCATGTCGTCCATGCCGAGGACGGCAAGCAGACGATCCTCTATATTGACCTGCAACTGGTCCACGAGGTGACCAGCCCCCAGGCGTTCGAGGGGCTGCGCCTGGCGGGCCGCCGGGTTCGCCGGCCCGAGCGCACGGTGGCCACGGTCGACCACAACGTGCCGACGACCGACCGCTCGCTGCCGATCGTCGACCCGATCTCGAAGCAGCAGATCGACACGCTCCGCGAGAACTGCCGGCAGTTCGGCATCCGCCTGTACGATCTGGACGACGAGCGGCAGGGCGTCGTCCACGTGATCGGGCCCGAGTTGGGGCTGACGCAACCGGGCATGACGATCGTCTGCGGCGACAGCCACACGGCCACCCACGGGGCGTTCGGGGCCCTGGCCTTCGGTATCGGCACCAGCGAGGTCGAGCACGTGCTGGCCACCCAGACGCTGCTCCAGTACAAGCCCAAGACCATGGAGATTCGGGTGAACGGCCGCCTCGACTTCGGCGTCACGGCCAAGGATGTGATCCTCTACCTGATCGGCCGCCTTACCACCCAGGGCGGCACCGGCTACTGCCTCGAGTACACCGGCGAGGCCGTCCGGGCTCTCACCATGGAGGAGCGGATGACCGTCTGCAACATGTCGATCGAGGCGGGGGCCCGGGCGGGGTTGATCGCGCCCGACGAAACCACGTTCGAGTATCTCCGAGGGCGCCCCTTCGCCCCGGACGACTTCGACGCCGCCGTGGCCCGGTGGAAGACCCTGCCCAGCGACGAGGGCGCCCGCTACGACGACCGCAGGGTGTTCGAGGCGGCCGACGTCCAGCCCCAGGTCACCTGGGGCACCAACCCCGGCCAGGTGACCGACGTGGGCGGCCGTGTGCCCGACCCCAGCCAGTTCGCCGACGACGTCGACCGCAGCGCGGCCGCCAAGGCGCTGGCCTACATGGGCATCGAACCGGGCGCGCCCATCGTCGACTTGCACGTCGACCGGGTGTTCATCGGCTCGTGTACGAACGGGCGGATCGAAGACCTTCGGGCGGCGGCGGCCGTGGTGCGCGGCCATCGCGTGGCCTCGGGCGTCGATGCGATGGTCGTGCCCGGCAGCGGCCAGGTCAAGCGCCAGGCCGAGGCCGAGGGGCTCGACCAGGTCTTCATCGCCGCCGGGCTCGAATGGCGCGAGCCCGGTTGCAGCATGTGCCTGGCCATGAACCCCGACAAGCTCGAGCCGGGCCAGCGATGCGCGGCCACGAGCAATCGCAACTTCGAGGGGCGCCAGGGTCGGGGCGGGCGCACTCACCTGGTTTCGCCCGCCATGGCCGCCGCCGCCGCCGTGACCGGGCATTTCGTCGACGTCCGCCAGTGGGAGTACAAGTAGCATGCGCGCCTTCACCCGACACACCGGACTGGTCGCCCTGATGGACCGGTCGAACGTCGATACCGACCAGATCATCCCCAAGCAGTTCCTCAAGCGGATCGAGCGGACCGGCTTCGGCCGCTTCCTCTTCTTCGACTGGCGCTTTCGAGAAGACGGTTCCGACAACCCCGACTTCGAGCTGAACCGGCCCGAGTACCGCGGGGCCAGCATCCTCGTCGCTCGGCGCAACTTTGGCTGCGGCTCCAGCCGCGAGCATGCCCCCTGGGCTCTCGACGACTACGGCTTTCGCGTGCTCATCGCGCCCAGCTTCGCCGACATCTTCTTCAACAACTGCTTCAAGAACGGCCTGCTGCCCATCCGGCTCGACGAGGCCGCGGTCGACGATCTCTTCCGCCGGGCTCGGGCCCGGCCGGGGTACCGGCTCACGGTCGACCTGCACGAGCAGACGATCGCCGACGCCGAGGGCCTCTCGCTCCGATTCGAGGTCGACGCGTTCCGGCGCGACTGCTTGCTGGCCGGCCTCGACGACATTGCGCTGACCCTTGCCCAGGAAGACAAGATCGCCGCGTACGAGGCCGCCCACGGCATTGCGGAAGCGTGAGATCGGTGCGATCGAAGCCGGATCGGGTCGATCCCCTCATCGTTGGCGCTGCCCCGGCGCGTTGCGCCTTTCGGCCGAGGGGTCGGAGGTGATCGCCAGCACTTCGCGCAGGTGCGGTGCGACCCGGTCGGGATGGTTCTGGCAAACCCACAGGCCCAGGTGCTCGAATCCACCCGTTTCCTGGGTGTAGGGCAGGAAGTCGCAGTAGAGGCCGGCTCCCGGCCCGTTCGAGACGGTGACGTTGTAGGCGGTCGTTCTTCCGATGGCCGGCATGACCGCCATGATGGCTCCCGTGACCTCGCCCCAGGCCTGGGCGAGTGCCGCCAACTCTTCCTCGGAGCACTCGCACAGGTGGCGCTTGCGGTGGTCCTTGACGACCAGCAGCATGTGGTAGGGCCGCCGCATGAAGTAGGGCACCATGAGCACGGCGGGGCCGTAGTCCTTGACCGTCAGCTCCGCGGGGTTTTCGCGGAGCATATAGGCGGCGAAGGTCTCGCCGTGCTGGCGCTCGAAACGCTCGTTGCACTCGAAGTGGCGCGGCTTGAGATTGCCGTAAACGATTTGTTGGTGGCCGTGCGCGAGCGACCCGCCAACGAGCCGGCCGTAATTCTTGATGATGAGCAAGTACCCGTGCGTTGCCCGGCCGTCGGAGGTGGCGCCGGAAACCGGGTAGCCGGCCGAGTCGTCCAGAAGCAGCTTTTTCTCGAGGGCCGCCAGCCGCTTGAAGGCAATCGTGCGATCGGACTGCGGCATGTTGTACCAGTCGCGATCGAAGTACGACGAGGTCCACTGGAGGAAGTGCATTCCGCGCGGGCGAGCGCCGTTGTCCTCGCGCGCGGCCGGTCCGCCGTTGTCGAAGGGGTACAGGGCGGGAAAGAGGTTCTTGTTGATGAACGTGAATCCCTCGCTGAGCGGCGCCACGTCGATCACCCCGGTCGTCTCGCCGCGGCAGACGGGATCGTTCGAGCCGTCTTCCTCCGGCTCGCTCGGCGGCTCGATGTTATCGTGGGGCCGGCGGGCCCGGGCCGCGTTGAAAACGACGACCGCCCCGTCGCGCGGATCGACCCGGCAAACCCCGTCGGGCAGGAACCTGGCCAGTTGCGTCTCGCTTCGGAAGAGATCCTCGATTTGGGCGCACGAAAGGTCTTCGAGCCGCTCGGCCTGAAGAATCTCCTCGAGCGTTTCGCGACGGAGGTGGTGCCGGACCGCGGGGGCGAAGCGCGTTCGGGCGACCTCGCCGAAGTCGGCCGTCTCGAGGAACTTGCGCACCGTCCCGTCCCACGTGAAGTAGGGGATGGTAATGCGGTAGGCGGCCTCGCCTATCCGCGCCGCCAGGTCCCGGTCGTCGAGCAGCTTCTCGATGGCGCAGGCGAACCCCTGCACGTCGTCGGCCTGCACGACGATGCCTCCGCGGCCCACGCGCAAGGGAGCCCGCGCGTCGTCGCACGTCACCTCCTCGACGGAGCCGTCCAGGAGATACTCGGTGACGAACGGGATCAGGTGGCTGCCGACCACGGGCACGCCCGTCGCCGCGGCCTCTTGCACGGCCATCCCGAAACCCTCCATGACCGAGGGCGAGCAGTACACGTCGGTGATGGCGTACAGGTCGGGCAGCCACTCCCAGATGTTCCCGACGACGGCCACGTGCGAGGCGATGCCCAATTCGGCGATCAGGGCCCAAAGCTCGTGGTGCAGCTTCTCTTCGTGGGGATCGACGGAGACGACCAGAAGCGTGTCGGGGTGCTTGGCGTGCAGCCGGGCGAACGCGCGGATCAGCACGTCTTTCCGCTTGGTGGCGTCGGTGCGGCTGATCTCGGTCACGATGCGGCAGCGGCGAACCTGCTCGGCGCTCATCCCGCAGTACCCGCCCAGCAGCGAGTAGACCTTGTGCTTGCCGTCGATCTGGCGGGGATGGAACCGGCTCGGGTCGATGCAAGGGGGCAGAAACAGCGGCTGCTCGACGCCGTAGTCCTCGACCAGCGCCTGGCGGATCAGCGGCGACGTGGCCGCCACGGCGTCCAACTCGCCGATCAACTGCTTCTCGATGGCGATGCGCTCGTCGACGCGAAGATCCTTCCAGGTGTCGGGCGACATGTTGCGCTTCTTGACCGTCCCCAGCGAGTGCGGCACCCAGATGTGCTTGACCGGGTCGCGGAAGTTGCGCCGCACCAGGGCGCCGACCTTGGCGCCGTCCCAGTAGTGCGAGACGATCATGTCGACGTAGCCGCCCGCCGGGCTTTCGAGAAACTCCCACAGGAACTGCGCGAGTCGCGGCGTGTGCGCGTCCATGTCTTCCTTGCGCACGAACTCGGGCCGGTCGTCCTCGAGATAGAGGATCCGCTGCCGGGCGTCTTTGTACCGCAGGCCGAGCTGCATTTCGCCCGTGTCGGGGTGCGGGTATCCGCCGCGGTTGGCGATCGTCACCCGGAATCCCAGCGACGCGAGGGTCTCGGTGAACATGTTGACGAACATGTTCTGTCCGCCCGTGTCGGGCAGGCCCGGCGAGACCTCCCACTGGTGCACGCCGTGATTGGTGATCATGAGCACGTGCGGCGCATCGAAGCTGGTGAACGCCTGGTGCGTGCGGTCGCTGGCGAAATCGTAGGTCATGGGTTTTGCACTCCGAGAAAGCAACGGTATGGCGATGAGCAGCGGCTACCGGGCCGGCGCGGCCCCGTCGAGCACTCCGTAGTGTTCGAGCCCTTCTTCGACGCCCGCGGCGTACCTCTGCCCCGCGCGATAGACGCGGTGGGCGCCGAGACTTTGCGCGAGTTCGAGCAGTTCGGGCTGGGCGTTGGCCACGACGATCCCCTTGCCGAATTCGAGGAACATGCTGGCGTCGTTGCCCGTGTCGCCTGCCACGACGACCCGATCGGGATCGAGGCCCACGTGCTCGACCAGGAAGCGGATCGCTTTTCCCTTGCCCGAGGCGGCCGGGAGCAGATCCAGGTCGCGGCCGCTCGACCACACCACCTGATAACGGTCGGCATGGACCCGCACTCGGTCGCGAACGACTTGGGCCGCCTCGTCGGGCTTCGGGCACTCGTCGAGATAACAGCTCGTCTTCAGCTCCGTGTTGTACTGGTCGGGCTGCATGACCAGCCCGTCGATCCCCGCGAGAAACGAAAGGGCCTCGTCGCGGCGGTACTGCTCGGCGAGCCGAGCGCGCCAGGCCTCCATCGGTCTCGAACCCTTGGTGAACGGGGGAAGGTAGATCTCGGTGCCCACTTGGCAGATCACCGCGTCGGGCTCCGGCAGCCCTTCCTCGAGGATGCCGCCGATCACTTGTTCCAAACGGCGTCCGGTCGACACGATCAAGTACACGTCGCCGGCGGCGCGGCGCTGCCTGAACCGCGCGGCGAGACGATCCAACGACGTTCGGTCGCCGGTCAAGGTTCCATCGACATCCGAGGCAACTGTCCATCGCACGGCTTGATCCCTCCTGATGGGCCCAAGAAAAGAAGGTTGTCGAGGCGCGCACGGCCTACCCCCCGTGGCGGACCAGCGGGCCTGGCCGTGCTTGGCTTTCGTGAGCGTGTCCGCCAGAAGCGCCAGAGCCGACGGGCCGGCAGTTGACGATGGCGTTGCGGACCTCGCGACCGGAGCACCCGCGCGAGACGCCATGCGCCCTGAAAGAAGGGTACCCCCTCAGACGGGAGATTCAAGGAGCGCCCGCGCGTCTGTGGCCGATTTCGACGAGAGATTCTTGCCTAAACCGCTATGAAAAAACGGTTTGCGCGCTTCAAAACAATGGCAGCGCTTTCGCGACAAACGGGACGCCAAAACGGAAACTCTGGAGACGACCTCGATCGTACCCCTGCTAGGCGATTACTACACACCCCCTGTCTGTATTGCCGTCGGGCGGGTCGAACGCGGTGGTCGCCGCGCGGTCATCACTGCAATCGGTCAATTCTACGGAATCGCTAGAGTCGGCCGCGCCGGGCGCCGATGGAATAGAACACGATGTGGTGTAACCAGTGCCGACAAGACGTGCCCGGACGGGTGGGGGCGGAGGCCGGCGAGTACCTCTGTCCACGGTGTGCGACAACTCTCGCGGGGGCACGGTCGAGCCGCGCCCCCGAGGCCGGGGAGTCCACAGACCGCCAAGGCGAGTGCTCCGATTCGACTCCGGTCGAGTTCATCCCCGATCCGCTCCCCCTGTACGACGGCTGGGAACTCGAGGAAACGCTGCGGCACGTGGAACGCGTGGTCGGAATCGACGGGCGCGACCGGGCCGAGTCGCGAGGCGAGCCGGCACGGCACGACGCTTCCCATTCCGGCCCCTCCGGCTGGCACCATCCGTCGGTAGCCAAGTTCAAGGCCGCTCGCAGGCGCCGGGCCGCGGCCGGCCCGTCGTGGATCGCCGCCCTCACCTGGACCATGCTGGCCTTGGGCGTCATGGCACTCGCCTGCGGCGCCGTGCTCATGGCCACGGCGGCCGCCTCGGATCGCAACGAGCTTTGGACGATCGGGCTTCCCATCGGATTGGGCGGCCAGATCGTCCTGCTGATCGGCCTGGTGCTTCAACTCGACCGCCTCGGGCACGACAGCCGGCAGGCCGCCGAGCAACTCGAACAGGTCGACGAGCGATTGGACGATCTGAGCACCACCACGACGCTTCTGGGCACAAGCCGCACCGCCGCGTCGACCTCGTTCTACTCGCACTATGCGGGGGGCGCGAGCCCCAAGTTGCTGTTGGCCGATCTCAAGGGGCAACTCGACCTGCTGGCCGTCAAGCTCTCGCATCAGGACGAGTGAAGCCGCGTCTTCTGTCGCAAACGGGACGTAAACGGGACGGCGCCGCGCGGAATCTCGAAGGTATTGCACTCCCCACTCGGGCGGGTTCGGAGGGACGCAAGGTTTTCGTCCCCCAACACGCTCGGCCTCGACCCCGGCCCTGGGAGTCGACGACGTGCCCCGCGTCGAACCGCACCGGCGCGACACCGGGCGGTCGCGCGCGACGGGGAGGATCTCGGCTTTCGAGGCGGGAGGCCGAAATGCTTGACGACGCGCTCTTTCCGAGACGTTACAATGGAGGGTTGCGATTTCGCGGAGCCGCAACATGATCGAAACAGCCTTGGCCATCGTCGAATCCCGCTGCGACCTTTCTCTGGAGCAGATGGCCGGGACCATTGGCCAGATCATGGAGGGCCGATGCCGCGACGATCAGATCGCCCGGCTTCTGGTCGGCCTGCACGAAAAGGGCGAGACGGTCGCCGAAGTGGCCGGGGCGGCTTTGGCCATGCGGCGCCACATGGCCCCCATCCGCACGAGGCACGAAGGCGTGGTCGACGTGGTGGGGACCGGCGGCGACGGCTCCGGGACCTTCAACATCAGCACGGCCGCCGCCCTGGTGACCGCCGCGGCCGGGGTGCCGGTCGCCAAGCACGGCAACCGCCGCTTCACCAGCCGGAGCGGATCGGCCGACGTGCTGGCCGAGCTGGGCGTGAACGTCGAAGCCGAGGTGGCCCGGGTCGAAGAGTGCCTCGACGAATTGGGCATCTGCTTCTGCTTTGCCCCGCTGCTGCACAAGGCGATGAAGCACGTGGCCCCCGTGCGCAAGAGGCTCGGCACGCCGACGATCTTCAACATCCTGGGGCCGCTGGCCAATCCGGCCGGCGCGCCCTTCCAATTGCTCGGGGTGGGACGGCCCGAGTTGCGGGCGTTGTTGTCCGAAGCGCTGGTCCTGCTCGGCACCCGCCGCGTGCTGGTCGTGCACGGCTCGGACGGCCTCGACGAGGTCACCCTGTCGGGCACGACCCTGGTGACCGAGGCGGCCGGCGCGACGTTCCGGCATTTCGAGTGGACGCCCGCCGACTTCGGCCTCGAACCCAGCGCCCGCGATGCCCTGCTGGTCGACGATCCCGCCGGTAGCGCGGCCATCATCCGCGACTTGCTGGCGGGTCGGCCCGGCCCGCCTCGCGACGTCGTCGTGGCCAACGCGGCGGCCGCCTTGTGGACGGTCGGTCGGGACGACTCGCTCGCAGCCTGCGCCCGCCTCGCCGCCGACGCCATCGACAGCCGGGCCGCCGCCGATTTGTTGCGCCGGCTCGTCGAGTACACCAACCGTTAGCGCGCCCGGCCCCGGACGTTCGGCCGCCGGACCAGTCGGGTAAGTCGTCAAGCAGAATCGAGACAGTACGGGAGACTTGCGATGGGAGACTTGCGACGCCGGATTCGAGCAATGGTCGTCGTGGCATTCCTTGTGGCCGTGGCCGGCGCCTCGCCGGCACGCGCCGAACCGCTCGCCATCGGCCGGCCCGCGCCCGAGTTCTCGCTTCCGGGCACGGACGGCAAGACCTACCGCCTCGACGACTTCGCCGAGGCCGACATCCTCGTCGTCGTGTTCACGTGCAACCACTGTCCCACGGCCCAGGCCTACGAAGACCGCATCAAGCAGCTCGTGGTCGACTACCACGACAAGGGCGTCGCCGTGGTCGCCATCTCGCCCAACGATCCCCTCGCCGTGCGCCTCGACGAGCTCGGCTACAGCGACGTGGGCGACTCGCTCGAGGACATGAAGATTCGCGCCGCCCGGGAGAAGTTTAACTTCCCCTACCTCTACGACGGCGACGATCAGAAGGTATCGCGGGCCTTCGGCTGCCTCGCCACGCCTCACGTGTTCGTCTTCGACCGGCGGCGCGCGCTGCGGTTCGCGGGCCGCATCGACGACTCGGCCAAGCCCGACCGGGTCAAATCGCACGATACCCGAAACGCCATCGAGGCCCTGCTCGCCGGCAAGCCGGTGCCCGTCGCGACGACGAAGGTCTTCGGCTGCTCGGTCAAGTGGGCCGACAAGCGCGATTCGGTCGCGACCGCCCTGCAGCGCTGGGCGAAGGAGGAGGTCACCCTCGAGCCGATCGACAAGCAAGGCGTCAGGGCCCTGATCGAAAACGACACCGAGCGCCTGCGCCTGATCAACGTCTGGGCCACCTCGTGCGGACCGTGCCTCGTCGAGCTTCCCGAGCTGGTCACGATGCACCGGATGTACCGCCGCCGCGATTTCGAGCTGGTGACGATCAGCGCCGACCCGCCCGACCGGAAAGAGCAAGCCTTGAAGGCTCTCCAACGCGAGCACGCGTCGTGCACGAATTACCTCTGGTCGTCGGGCGACGAGTACGCGCTGATCGAGGCGGTCGATCCGTCGTGGTCCGGGCCGCTTCCCTACACGCTGCTGGTCGCCCCGGGCGGAAAGGTTCTCTACCGCAAGCAAGGCGAGTTCGATCCGCTCGAGGTGCGGCAGGCGATCGTCGATCACCTGGGCCGGGTCTATCCGTAGGACAGACCTGCTACGAACCCTCAAGGGCATCATCGAGCCAAGGAAGTGCAGGATCCCTGAAATGTGCGCCTGGCCGGGGAAGAAGCGACGCGTCGCGTTCACCTTGCTGATCCTGGCGTTTGTCGCGCCGGCGATCTGGCGGTTCGAGGGGAGCGCGGCAGAGCGCCCCGAGGTCGCCGGCGCGCCGCCGGGTGCGAAACCCGACGCCCTCCAGCGGCCAAGAGAAGAGGGCGAGCCGGCCGTCGCGCTCCGCTTCGCCGGCGACGATTTCACGGCGAAACTGCCTTGGTTCTACCACGGTTTGCCCTTCGACGTCCCGCGCGACCACAACGTCTACAGCTTCGAGGCGAACGCGCTCGATTTGCCTGAGGGCAAGTACACGGTCGCGGTGGTTCCGAAACCGGGTTGCAGCCTGTCGGCCCTGAGTTTCGACGGCGAGACGTTCCAGGACGTGGCGGTGCGCGACGGTCGCGTTGAGTTGCCCGGCGTCGGCATCCGCAGCCGCATGCTGAGCTTCTACGTGAGGGCCGACAACGCCGGCGGGAAAGGGCCGCTCGCGACGGTTCTCGTCTATCCGACCGGCACGACGTTTGCCGACGCAAAGCGGTCGGCCACGCGATTCGCGCGATACCGCCGCGACGTCCGCGCCGACGACCGCGCGATCCTCCGCCGCGAGAACTGGGGCGAGTTCTATGCCGTGCTCAATCGCAAGGGGTTCGGCCGAAAGCAGCTTCGCGCGATGTTCGACCGGATCGTCGACTGGTGCAAGCGGCGGCAGGTGCTCGATCCGAGCGACCTGCACCACGGCGCAATCTACTCGGAGGAAGACAAGTATTGCTTCCGCGACGCGGCCGCGGCGGCCGTCTGTTTCACCCATGCCTGGCGCGACACGGGCGACGAGGACTACCGCCGCCGGGCCCTCTTGGCGCGGAACTACTGCTACCAGGGGCAGCACGCCGACGCGGAGAATAAGGCCCGCTATGGTGCCTTTGCCCACATGGTTCGCTCCTTCGGGGCGTACGCGTTTGCCGAAAACGCCGGGGCGCCGGGGATGCAGCGGTTGGGCGGCGAGCTGCCCATCGCGGTGGGAGTCGAAACCTGCATCATCGCGAATCTCCTGGTAAAGACCTACGAATTGGGTTTGGAGCCTTCGGACGACGATCGCAGGCGGCTGCGCATGGCGGCCGAGTGGGTCGCCGGAACCGAGATTCAGCCCGGCGTCTTCCGCCACCATGAAGGGGCTACGCACGACTGCCAGAACGCGACGGCCCTGGGCGTTCAGGCCCTGGTGCGGGCCTTCGGGGCGTTGGAAGCGCGGGGTGGAGATCCGCCCCGGGCCTGGCTCGATGCCGCCGGGCGCGGCATGCGCCACTACCTCGACGGGCAGGAAGCCATCGGCTGCTGGCCCTACCTGTTCGCCACGATCGGCCGCGGCCAGGCCTTTGCCGAAAGGAACCTGCCCGACCAGGGAATGGGCGTTTATCATTGGATGGTCGCTTGCCAGTCGCCCGCGATCGACGCCTCGGCCGGCGCCGAGCAGGCCATGAGACGGGCGGCCCGATGGTGGCTCTCGATGAGCCGCCTCGACCGGGCCGACCCCATGCCGACCATCGATCTCGACGACCGGGAGGCCCGGGGTGGCCTGCAGTTCTCCCGGTTCACGTGGTGCCGGTTTATGGCGGCGGCCTCGCTCATGCGGATCGCCGAGCACACCGGCGAACGGGAGCCCTGGCAGTCGCTCGCGCTGCGCTACATGGAGCACGTCGACACGAAGCTGCGCAACGACGCCGATCCGAACAAGGCCCCCTTCAAGCGGGCCACCGACGACGGCGTGCCCGTGCGAACGTGGGTCCAGGCCGTCGAGTGGGCCGGCGTGCTGCTCCGCGAGATCGACGAGCGGCTGGAAGAGCCCGCGCGGTAGAAACGACAGAACCCACGACTGCGTGAAGCCCCCGATCGGCGGTGGCGATGGCGCCGTTGCGAAAACCGCCGGCGGCTGCAACGAGATCGTGGACGGTTGCGGAGGAGACCCCGAGAGAACGAAGTCGCGATGTGCGGGCAACGAGTTCCCGCATCGCGGGACCTTGCCCGTTGCATTGCCTTTTCGACGGTGCCTTGGAAGAGCTGCTTCACGCAATCGCTGAGCGTCGGTCCGTTCCGATTCGCGCCGGAGGAATTGCGAAGATGAGAGTTTCGACCCGCATTGCCGTTGCCTGTCTTCTCGCGACGTCGGTGGCCCTGCCCGCCGGCGGCGCCCATGCTTGCACGACGATCCTCGTGGGAAGGGCGGCCACCGTCGACGGATCGGTGCTCATGGCCACGTCGTGCGACGGCGGCATGATGGGACGCGTGTACGTGCTGCCCGCGGCCGAGTATCCCGAGGGCACCACCGTTGCGATGTTCTACGATTTCCCAGCGCCCTCCACCTGGCGAGAGCACTTGGATCAGGTGGAACGCGGCGACACGCCGGTCGGGCGCCTTCCGATCGAACGCACCGATCGCTGCATTCTGGTTGCGGGTCACCTGGCCGACAGCATCACCGGGGGCATCAACGAACACGGCGTGAGCATGGGCATCGAGTTCATGGGAATGAAGCCCGAGCTGGCCAACTCGAAGGGCGTCGTCAGCACGTGCAGCAATCACTGGACCACGTCCTTGATCGCCAACGGGTTGATGCGGGCGACGACCGCGCGGGAAGCGATTCGCCTGATGGGCGCGATGGCCGAGGAGTTCGGGTTCACCTACTATTGGGCTCCCGACGCCGGGTGCGCGATCCCCGTTGTCGATCGCAAGGAAGCCTGGATCATGGAGATCTTCGGCCCGGGCAGGCACTGGACCCCGGGAAGCGGCAAGTGCGGCGCCGTCTGGTGCGCGCAGCGCGTTCCCGATGGGGAGGCTACGTGCAACGCCAATCGCAGCCGCATCGGCGAAATCGACCTCGCCGACCCCGACGTTTTTCTCGCGTCGCCCAACGTCTACGCCCTCGCCGAGGAGTTAGGGCTGTGGAAGCCCGGCGAACCGTTCCGCTGGCACGAAGTGTACGGCGCAACCGGAGGAAGGGGAAACTCGCTGCGCGAATGGGCCGCGCTCGACGCGCTGGCTCCTTCCCTGGGGTTGCAGGCCACGGGCGATCCGCAGAAGGATCGGTATCCGTTCTCCGTGAAGCCCGACGGCCAGGTGAACGTCCGGGCCCTGACCGCGGTGATGCGGAACTGCTACGAGGGGACGCAATTCGACGTGACCGAGCATCCGGCGTTTCATCCCGGGGGAAAGCGAAGTCCGCTGGCTCGCCCGCTGGGCTCCCGCGACCTGTTCGACCTCGTGGGCGTCGAGCCCGAGCGCTGCATCAGCACCGAGACGAGCGGTTACGTCTACGTATCGCAGATCAGGGACGGGCTGCCGGCCCCGGTTTCGGGCTGCATGTGGTTGACCCTCGGGCCCGCGGTCACCAGTTGCTTCGCGCCGCTGTACTGCGGGACGACCGAGATTGCCGCCTCCTGGAGCCGCCCTCCGGACTTCACCCGAATCGCCCGAGACCAGGTCCAGTGGAAATTCCAACTGGTCGAGGATCTGACCGGGCTCAAATACCAGGAGGCGATCGACGACGTCCGGAACGTCTTCGGCCCCGCCGAAGAGCGCTTTCTCGCGCTTCAGCCCGAGTTCGAGGAGGCGGCGGTCCGGGTGTGGAAGGAACACGGGCCGGCCCGTGCCGAGCAGTTCGTCACCGAGTACGGCAACGCTTGCCTGAAGAAGGTCGACCAGGCTTACGACAAGCTGGTCGACTACTTGATGTTCAAGTATCTCTACAGCTACGCCCGGGCCGCCCCCCCGAGTCTGCCGCGGGTCGGCGCGGTTGCGATTCCGGCGCTGCCGGGCCATTAGGTCCGCACCCAGTGGATCGTCGGCAAACGGCCGGCCGGTTGCGTGTCGCGACGATCCATGCGGTCGACCGGGGCAGGGGGGCCCGCGTCGGCCTTTACCGGCCGTCTTTGCCCACACAGTACAACCGGCGCGTCGTGCGGATGTACAACTGGCCGTGAGCGGCGATGACCGAGGCGCGGACGACCTCGCCGGGGGCGGGATCGTCCATGGCGATCCCCTTGAGCAGCTCGCCCGTTTGCGCGGCGAAGATCGCCACGTCGCCGTCGAAGTTGATCAGGTAGATCTTCCCGTCGGCCGCCAGAGGCGAGGCTTCGTACTTGGGGCCCTGCGGCGTGGGAACGGACCACTTGACCTCGCCGGTGCGCGGGTCGACGCGCGCCAGCGACCTGCGCAGGTCGCTGAGCACGAAGAAGTCGCCGTCGTAGAAGGCCGGGGTGGGAACGTCGGAGGTGACCTCTCGGACGTCGCGGCTCGTCCAGGCGACCGCCGCGTCGTCGAGCGGCCCGCGCCCGCCCGCCCGAATCGCGTAGACGGGATGGCCCTTGGGAGCGCAGAGCAGCACGACGCCGCCTCCGGCGACCGGCGACGGGACCAGCCGCCAGTGGGAGATGCGAACCGGGTTCCAATCGCCCCATCGCCATAACTCGCGGCCCGTCTCGGGATCGTGGCCGGTCAGGGCATCGCCCCCGGCGACGAGCAGCTCGCGCCGCCCCCCGTGCGAAAAGGGAATCGGCGTCGTGAACGCCTCGCGCGACTCGGCAACGGCCTCGCTGGGACGGACGTGCCGCCACAGGGTCTCGCCGGTCTCGGGCTCGACGGCCAACAGGTACGACTCGTTGGGACGGTCGGCAAGCCCGCGCCCCCGCACCGGCACGTCGCGCTGAAGCACTTGCAGATACAGCTTTCCGTCGAGAAGCGTGGGGCTGGCGCTGAAGGTCCACTGGAAGGCGAACGGGCCGTAGTCGTCGTGGAGGTTGCGTGCCCAGCGGCGGTTTCCGTCGAGATCGTAAGCGACCACGTCGCCGTTGCCGTAGAAGAACACCACGATCTTGCCGTCGGTCACCGGCGAGGCCGAGGCGTAATTGCTGCGCTCGTCTTGGCGCATTCCCCGGGCCACGTCGTGTTGCCACAGCAGGCGCCCGCTGGTGCGATCGAAGCACATGGCCTGCAGCATGTCGCGCTGCGAGTCGACGCCCGACAGGAAGACCCGGTCGTCCCACACGATGGGGGTGGCCGCGGCCGCGCCGGGCAACTCGGCGTGCCAGGCGACGTTCTCGGTGCGGCTCCAATCGGAAGGCAGGTCCTTCTCGTCGGTCGACCCGTTGAAGTAAGGGCCACGCCAGTGGGGCCAGTTGCCCGCTTTCGCCGAGGTGGCGGCCACAACCAGAAGAGTGAGAAGGGCGCGATACGTCATCCAGCAGGTCTCCTCTCGAATCGGGAAGCCGGGCCACGAAGGTGCGCCGGGCGCCCGGCACACCGATACGTCAGGACGATTCTATCCGCCCGGCTCCGCCGGCTCCAGCCGCCCGCCGAGTGGTGGCGCCGGGCGCCGGCATGGTACACTGGCCGGCAGTCGTTCAAGCCGGCGCCGATCGGGCGATCATCGCAACGGCCCAGAGACAAGACGGCCCCCAGACCAGGAGAAAACCGAATGACCCACAGGCAATCGTCGTGCAATCGTCGCCGTTTCCTCGCGCTCGGGACCGCCACGCTTGCGGGCGCGGGCGCGGCCGCCGCCGCGCCCGAGAGTCCGGCCGAGACCTCGATCGTCAGGCCACCCGAGGGCAAGCGCATCCTGCTCTCGTGCAAGCTGGGCATGATCCCGAAAGAGGTGGGCGGAAAAGCGCTGTCGCTTGCCGACCGGCTCAGCCTGGCCGGCGAGGCGGGGTTCGACGGCGTCGACCTCGACCAGGCCGGCGAGTGCACGCCCGAACAGGCCCGCGATGCGGTTCGGCAGTCGGGCGTGTTCGTCCACAACGCGATCAACCACGCCCATTGGCAGCAACGTCTGACCAGCCCCAACCAGGAAGAGCGGGCCAAGGGCCGAGCCAACATCGAGCACTGCATGCGCGTGTCGCACGCGGCCGGGGGTTGCGGCGTGCTGATTGTCGTCGGGCGCGGCAGCGACGGCACCGCCGAGGAAATCGAAGAGCGATGCCGCCGGGAGATCCGCAAGCTCATCCCCCTGGCCGCCGCGCTGGGCCAGCCGATCCTGATCGAAAACGTCTGGAACCAGATGTTCTACGACCACGACGGTCCGCCCGAGCAAGGCCCCGAGGGCTTCGTCCGCTTCGTCGACAGCTTCGACAGCCCCTGGGTCGCAATGTACTACGACATCGGCAACCACTGGAAATACGGCCCGCCGGGCGACTGGATCCGCGCGTTCGGACGCCGCTGCGTCAAACTCGACGTCAAAGGCTTCAGCCGGGCGCAGGATAAGTTCACCGACATCGGCGAAGGCGACCTGCCCTGGGACCAGGTCCGCCAAGCGCTCGACGACATCGGCTTTGCCGGTTGGGCCACGGCCGAGGTGAAGGGGGGCGACCTCGAACGGCTGACCTTGATCCGCCGGCAGATGCAGAAAGCCTTCGGGCTGTAGCGCCGGCGGGCATTCGGACGCCCCATCGCACGACGACGCCGGCACAAACGTCAGCCCGGAATCCTGCTTGCCCGAATGGGCCCCTCGGGCTAGGTTGAATTCCAGGGGGCACGTTCCTGCCTTGTTCGAGGGCTTTGGCCATGAGACCTACCTTGCGCGCGTTCTTGGCATCGGTCGTTGGAATACTCGCGTTTAACCTGGCGACTCCCGCCCTGGCGGGCCAAGCCCGGCCGCTCGAGCGGCAACCGGCGCCGGCCGATGAGCCAAACCAGAGGGTGGTTGAACCCGAGTTCCCCCCGACCTACGGTGCGCTCGACGCTTCCCGCGAGGCCGAAGAACGGTTCGGCACGCAGCGCCGCGAAGCGATCGAGCGGCAGGTGGAGATGAACGAAGACATGGTCTGGTACTCGGGCGTGCCCGATTACGATCGACAACCACCCGGCCTGGGCACGATCTACGCTTACGGCGGCGCGGCGTACGTTTATCCGGGGCGCCGGGCGGTCCGCCGCCGGTTTTCGGCGACTTCGCACACCTATCGCTACTACTTCCCCTATCACGGGAGTTGGAGCATTTTCGTGCCCTGGCCCCTGGTGCCGGGCGACGTGTACGGCTATCCGTATCTCGATCGCGTCGAGCAGCCTTTGGGCCACAAGACGATCTGGACCGGCCCGAACGGTTACATCAGCCGGCCGGTCTACGAGTCGGACCTGTCCCGGCCGGGGCCCGATCGGTTCGGCTCGGACGAAACGTCGAGCCCTCGCCCGCGCGAGGCGCACCGCGCCGAGGCGATCCCCGCCCCACCGCCCGAAAGAGGGCCCCGCGAGTTCTGAGCGTTGACCCAAAGCCGCCCGCCCTTCGCGGCAGGGCAAGAGACCGGCGCACGACCCGCCCCACGCGCTTGATGCGATGTGGCGCCTTGGGGCACGTTGCAGCTCGGTCCGGCGTGGCGTTAAGAAGACTTGCTCGTCGACGACGCGCGTCTTCCGGACGCGGCCGTCACGCTACCGCTGGCAGCGGTAGGCGAACGCCGGGGGAAGGTTGGCCCAGGCGGTCTTGCTGATCCCCACGTGGGCAAAATGCTGGCGCAATTGGCGCCGGAACCGCTGCCCCGACGGCAAGAACGTGCCCTGCAGCAGGGCGCAGGTCACGAATTGGCCGCCCGGCTTCAACACCGCGGCCGTGGCCTCGAGAAGGGCGACCTGCTCTTTGGGAGAGAACAGAGCCCAGGGCAGGGCCGAGATGATTACGTCGACCTCGTCCAGCCCTTCCCGTCGGCAGATCTCCCGGACATTGCCGACGTCGTCGTGGACGACCTCGACCTGAGGATAGCGGCGTTTGAGTATCTCGACGAAGCGAGGGTTGATCTCGATCGCCACGAAGCGCGTCCCCGGGCGGACCGAAGTGAGGATCGCCTCGGTAAACGCGCCGGTGCCCGGCCCGTACTCGATGACCGACCGCACCCCCGACCAGTCGATTCCTTCCACCATCTTCTGAGCCAGCGCGGGCGAGCTGGGCGAGAAGGACCCGATGGCGCGGGGTTTCGAAAAGAATTGAGAAAGAAAGCTTGCACGGGCTTCGATCGCCATCTTGCGATCGTTACGATCCGCGTTGGACTTCTGCCGGTCACGACGCGAAAACACTTTCAACTGTTTCATATGGCGTAACCTCGCGCCAACGTCAATTCCCAAGACCCGTGCTCCGACCGTGGGGCACCGAAAAAGCAAACGCCATTCTAACGGGAGAGCCGTCAAGACACAATTAGCACCCCCCAAATGGCGAAAATTGCCCGATGCCAGACGCGATTCCCTCCTCAATGGCGGGTTCGGTTGCTCAACGAACGGGTAGCGCGAAGAGGGAAACGCTGCACGGTGCCACCACGAGGGTCGCTCCATCGCCCACGGCCGCCTCTTCCACCTTGACCGCGGCCGGCTTGCCCGGCTCGTTGAAGGCATTCGGGTCGGAGCCGGCGATCGCGTACACGCGCCCCGGGCCCACGCGCCTTGCGCCCTCGACGTGCAGCGGCACGTCGAGCCTTTGCCGGGTCGGGTTGACGACGGCCACGGTGAGCGTCTTGCCGTCCTCGCTCAAGGCCGCCATGGCGTCCAGCGGCGGGCTCGCCTCGGTGGCCAAGGGCAGCGAGCCGAAGTGGCGCCGGTAGAGGGCCAGGGCCAGCCCCGTCGTGGCGAAGCATGCGTCGGTCTTTGTCGTCTTGACGGCGCCGATGACGTTGACCGTCTGGGCGTAGTTCGCCATGAAGTACATGTCGGAGTGGCGAGCGAACTCGTTCAGGGCGGCGGCAACGCCCAGGGCATCTTTGAGAAAGTACCGCACGCCCAACTCGCCGAACACGTGCGGACCATACCAGTAGTTCCACTCGTCCAGCGCGATGCGGATGTCTTTCCCCCTGAGCGAATCGAAATGCCGCCGATACCCGCGGTGCGCCTCGGCGATCGCTCGCACCCGCTCGCGCGGCTGGGCCACGTGGGCGATCAGATCGGGTTGGTCGCGCACGTAGAAGTGCTCGCTGATCAGGTCCATGTGGTCGGCGGCGTGCTGCATCATGCCCTCGCTCCACTTGCCCACCGCTCCCACGGCGATCAGCTTGATCGAGGGATCGCCCGCCCGAAGGGCGTCGGCGAACTCGTTGTTCTTCTCGATGTACTGCTCGAGCGGCATGTGGCCGAGCTGCCAGCCGCCGTACATCTCGTTGCCGATGCCCCACCACACGACGCCGTAGGGCTCGGGATGACCGTTTCGGGCTCGAAGTCTTCCCAAGGGCGTGTCGGGGCCGCCGTTGGCGTACTCGACTTCCTCGACGGCCATGTCGACGCCGCCCAACCCGCTGTTGACGACCACCAAGGGCTCGGCGCCGAGCTCGCGGCAGAAGGTCATGAACTCGTCGATGCCGAAGTCGTTGTGTTCGACGCCCGTCCAGGCGGGGTTTTTGCGGGGCGGGCGGCGGTCGCGGTCGCCGATCCCGTCCCTCCAGTCGTATCCGCTGACGAAATTGCCTCCCGGCCAGCGGTAGATCGGCGCGTCGAGCTGCTTGAGCAGATCGAGCGTGTCGGCCCGCATGCCGCCGACGTTGTTCTCGGGCATCAGCGACGCGGTGCCCACGAAGCACGGCCCGCCGCGCACGCCGATCTCGAGCATCGCCCGATCGGTGTCGGCCCCGGCCGTGAAGGCGAAGGCGTGCCTCGTGTAGCGATCGCCCGCCACCGAAAGCGCGGCCGAGTCGCGCGATGGGGGATCGTCGCCCCAGGCCAGCGATACGGCGACCTCGGCTCGGTCGCGCGCGGGCTTGAGCCAGACGTATCCCACGTACCGCCGGCCCCGGCGCACGCCGAGGTCGCGCTGGCGCAGGCCGCTTTCGGCTTCCACGCGCGGCGTGTGATCGCCCACGAACGACCCCTCTTCGACCATGGTCACCGAGTCGGCGGGCCCCATGATCTGCCAGGGCGAGGCGGTCACGACGGGAAGCTCTCCGCCCTTGTTCTTTTCGCCGTAGGGATCGTAGTCGGCCGTCACGGGGAAGTAGAACTTGCGGTCTTCGAGCATCTCGGCCCAGATGCCGCCGTAGATGCAGCGGCCCAAATGCTCGATGAACTGGCCGTAGATGTACTTCGAGATCGGCTCGCCCCGCACGCCCGCGTCGACGCGCACGGCCGGCGCCGGCTCGGCCGGCAACCCTTTCCCGACGAGAAAGACCAGAGCGAGAATTCCGATCGGGCAAGCGAGGGCGAGTCGGCGACGCATCGTTGAACCTCCTTTGGCCGCTCCAAGGTCAGCTACCCCTGTCGGGTGGGCTAATCGCCGCGCCGGTGCACGGGCAACTGCTTCCGCCCACCGCGCGCATCTTGTGGGGGACGTTTCCAGCGTACTTTCGCGTTGTGGCCACGTTGGAAACGTGCCCCACGTCAGGCTTCTACGATAGCCACTCGCCGGTCGCGCTGTCCAGCGCCCAGGCAGCGCGTGGCGACCTTGGAGAAATTGACACCCCTGCCCAGCTTTGGCATACTACGGCATCCTGCGAAGAAGTCGGCCGGACCGCAGCGTGCCCGTGCCGCAACCGTGCCCGACCAGGTCCATCGAGTCGAGGGGATGGCCGCGATGTCCACCGACATGGAACAACTCTACCAGCAGCGACTGAAGCGCTACACGACGGCCATGCGGAACGAGAAGCCCGACATGGTTCCCATCCGGCCGTTCGTGGCCGAATTCGTGGCCAAATACGCGGGCTATACGTGTCAGGAGGTGGCCCACGACTACGAGAAGGCCCTCGACGCCACGCGCAGGTGCGCCGCCGACTTCGATTGGGACGCCACGGTCGCCAACATGGTGTTCGTGTGGACCGGCCTGACCGAGGCGATCGGCTTGAAGTACTACGCCGTGCCGGGCATGCAGATTCCCGCCGACACGGCCTTCCAGTACATCGAACCGCCCGAAGACGACGCCCACATGCGGGAGGACGAGTACGACCCGCTCATCGACGACCCGACCGGCTACTTGTTCAACGTCTGGCTTCCGAGGGTGGCCCGAGAGGTCCGCCCGATGGGCGAGCCCACGTCGATGGGCAATAACCTGTCGTTCGTCAAAGGCGGGATGGCGATGATGCAGTACTTCGGCGCCCTGGGCAACCAGGTGGGGCGGTTGCGGAGCGAGTCGGGCACGGTCTCGGCCATCGCCGGCATTCTCAAGGGCCCCTTCGACATCATCGCCGACAAGCTGCGGGGTTATAAGGCCCTGTGCATGGACATGTTCCGCCAGCCCGACAAGGTGATCGCCGCCTGCGAGGCCCTGGCCCCGCATTTGCTCAAGGTGGCCGCCATGACCTCCGACCCCGCGAAACAGGTGCCGGTCGGGCTGTGGATGCACCGCGGCTGCGTGCCCTTCCTGTCGCCGCCGCAGTTCGAGAAGTTCTACTGGCCCACCCTGAAGTGGATCATCGAGGAACTGTGGAAGCAGGGCATCCAGACCCTGTTCTACGCCGAGGGGGAATGGAATCCCAACCTCAAGTACATCGCCGAGCTGCCCGACTTGAGCATCGTATACCACGTCGATCGGGGCGACATCTTCGAGGTCCACAAGGCGGTGGGGCACAAGTTCTGCCTCAGCGGCGGCATCCCCAACGACCTGCTGGCCTTCGGCACGCCCGACGAGGTGCGGACCTGCTGCAAGAAGGTCATCGAGGGCGTGGCCGGCGACGGGGGCTACGTCATGGACGCCAGCGCCATCATGCAGGACGACACCAAGCCCGAGAACGTCAAGGCAATGACCGAGGCGACGCGGGAGTACGGAGTCTACTAGCCCAACCACGGAGCGATCGAACCATGTCCGAACAACCCCCATCGAAGCGGCCCCCGGGCACGTGTGTCCCCTGGGACGAAAAACGCAAAGAGATTCCCGAGATCAAGGGCGACGAAGCGCTGGTCCGGCGCGTGTGGGAAGAGACGGACGCTCTGGCGTACCTCTACATCTGGCATTGCCTGCTCGCGTTCTGAAAGGAAGGGACACCGATGACGGACGAACCGACCCTGGCCCATGCCGTGGCCCACTGCCAAGAGGACGTGGTCAAGCGACTGGTCCGCGAGAAGATCGAGGCGGGCCTTCCGCCCGACGAAATCGTGGCCGAGTGCAACCAGGGCATGATCGAGCTGGGCAACCGCTTCAGCCGCGACGAGTGCTTCATCCCCGATCTGATGTTCGGCGGCATGATCATGAAAGGGGTGATGGCCGAGTTGGGCCCGATGCTCCAGGGCGGCCGGCCCACCGAGACCAAGGGCACGGCCGTCATCGGCACGGTCGAGCACGACGTGCACGACATCGGCAAAGACATCGTCGTGATGCTGCTTCGCGGGGCGGGTTTCCAGGTCGTCGATCTGGGCGTCGACGTGCCCGCCGCCCGGTTCGTCGAGGCGATCCGCGAGCACGGGCCGAGCGTGGTCGGGATGAGCCTCCTGCTGACCACTTGTTTCAAGGAGATCGCCACCACGGTCGAGGCGATCCGCGAGGCGGGGTTGCGCGACAAGGTGGCGATCATGGTCGGCGGTGCCGCCGCCAGCCAACTGCTGAGCGAAAAGGCCGGCTGCGACTACTACGGCAAGACGGCCGTCGACGGCTTGCACTACGCCCGCCGAGTCGCCGGTCTCGCGTAACCAAGGGCAAAACCGCTTCAGGAAGAAAGCGAGGGACTCATGGCGAGGACCGTCATCTTACTGGTCCTGTTGGCGGCCTCGGCTTGCCCCGCCCCGGCCCAGCAGTGGGCCCGGAAGCTGTTCGACCACACCAGCCACGATTTGGGCGTGGTCGCCAAGGGCCAGGAGGTCGAGCACCGATTCGTCCTGGAGAACATCTATCTCGAACCGATCGAGATCGAGACGGTCACCTCGAGTTGCGCCTGTTTCCTCCCCAAAATCCCCAAGGGCCGCCTCGAAACTTACGAAAAAGGCGAGATCATCGCGGTCGTCGACACGCGCAAGTTTTCCGGGCGCAAGCAGACCACCCTGCGCGTCAAGCTGGCCGCCGTCGCGCCCGACTGCCGCATGGTGGCCGAGGTCCAGTTGCACTGTTACGTCTACATCCGGAAAGACGTGGTCGTCGAGCCCGGCACCGTGTCGTTCGGATCGGTCGCCCACGGCGCCGGGGCGCCGGCCCAGCGCGTCTCGGTCAGCTACGCCGGGCGCAGCGACTGGGCGATCGTCCGCGCCGAATCCGACAACCCGAGCCTCGAATTGAAGCTCGTCGAAACCGGGCGCCAGGCGGGCCAGGTTTCGTACGACCTGTTCGTGGGCCTCAAACCCGACGCGCCACCCGGCTACATCCGCGACCACGTGCTCCTGGCGACCAACGACGAGCGCCAGGATGCGGCGCGCGTCGTGGTCAACGTCGAGGGCCAGGTCGTTCCCAACGTCTCCGTGCGGCCCTCGCCCCTGATGCTCGGGCTGCTGAAGCCGGGGCAAATCGTCGAGCGACCGCTGATCGCGAAAGGCCGCGAGCCCTTCCGGATCGTCGACGTCACCGGACCCGGCGACCCGTTCCAATTCAAGTGGAGCGACGAGGCCAAGGACCTGCATATGATCGGCGTGACCTACACTGCGGGCGACGCGCCCGGGCGAATCACCGGCACCATCCGCATCGTGACCGACGTGCCCGGCAGCGAACAGCTCGAAGTCAACTGCGAAGGCCGGGTGCTCGCCCCCGAGACCCCGCCGGGCCCGTAGATCGGCGAGTCCCGCCGCCGAGCGGCAAATACCTCCGGGGCCGCATCACCGGCTGGAACGGCGTCGAGTTCGGCATCGAGTCGTACTTCGTCGAGGAAGGGACGGGGCACCGGTACGAACGGGCCATCCGCAACCGGCAGCTTTCCGCCGAAGTAGCCGTCCCCTCCGACGGGCGAGCGACTCGCCGTGCCTTGCGGATCAAGTAGCGTCGGGGAAGGAACGACCGTGGCTTCTTCGCCGCCAATTACCAAGGCTCGCGCCGCCGGGGCAGCGGCTGGGGATCGCCGCGACGGGTGAGCCCCACGTCGAGGTTCAACAGCCGGCGGTCTCGACGATTCTGCACCAGCAGGGTGACGCGGCCGTTGCGGTCGGCCCGACGCTGAAGCTCCTCGCCGAGGGGGTACAGGTACCTGCCCACGTATCCCACCTGGTAGCCGTCGACCGCGACAATCACGTCGCGCGGCTCCAGTCCCTCGCGCCATGCGGGCGTGCCGGGGAGCACCCGGGTAATCACAACGCCCGTGTCGGTGTCGTAGGTGTACACTCCCAGACGCCACCGCCCGGCCCAGAACCGCTCGCGCCGATCGCCGTCGGGCGGCACGAGCAGAGCCTTGGGCATGCCCTCCTCGGTCGCCTCCCCTTCGCCGCGGTCGCGGTCGCTGCGGAGGGTCCGCTTGCGATCCTCCTCGCGCGTGCGCCCTCCCTCGCGATCGCGGCTTTCGCCGACGGCGGGCTCCTCAGACCGGCTCTTCTGGCGCGGCCCCTGGGCCAAAGCCGCTTCGAGCATCCACGCCGCCGCGAGCACCGCCAACCATCCCCGATTCCAACGCCATTGCATGAGTATGTCCTCCTTGCCTGAAAGCCAGACGAACGCTCGGGCAATTCTATACGCGGCACCGCCGCGCGACTTCCTCCGGCGCGAGCATGTCGGGCAGAATACCGCGCCGGCCCACCGTGGAAACGGAGCCCATGCGATCGTTTGGGTGGCACAAACCCCGTCTCTCGTGCCGCATGAAAGGGAAGTGCGGGGGGGCTTGTAAGAGGTCTGCCGCCGGCGGTGAAACCGGTTTAATCGCCAAAATCGCTCCAAACGATTCAATCCGCGCTATCGACACGGCCGAAACAGAGGAGTATGACGAACTCGGGTTGGCCGGTGGTCTCTCAGTCTGGTCTCAGGTAGGAGAAGCGTTCCATGAAATGTGCTGGCAACCGTCGACGGATCGTCGCGGGCACGTTGACTCTCGCGCTGGCGTGGGTCGCCTCGACCGAGGGGGCGGCGCCCAAGGCCGAGCAGGCGCTGCAACTGGCACCCATCCAGAAAGGCGTCGAGTACGACACCCCCACGGGCGCGGAGGTCGCGCAGTGCACGGTCACCGCCAAGCGGATCGGCGGGAACGTCGGCTGGGTCGTCGCCGACGCAAACGGCGTCATCCTGCGACAGTTCCTCGACACGAACGGCGACAACGTCGTCGACCAGTGGCGATACTACCAGAACGGCCTCGAAGTGTATCGCGACATCGATTCCGACTTCAACGGCAAAGCCGATCAGTACCGCTGGTTCCACACCGCCGGGAGCCGCTGGGGCATCGACAAGAACGAAGACTCGAAGATCGACGCCTGGAAGGTGATCTCCGCCGAGGAGGTGACGGCCGAAATCGTGGCCGCCCTGGCCGAGCGCGACGTCAGCCGTTTCGAGCGGGTGGCCCTGTCGCCCGACGAATTGAAGACGCTCGGTCTGGGGGCCGAGCGGCTCAAGCAACTCGTTGCGACGGTCGAAGGCCGGCGAGCCAAGTTTCGAGAACTGGCCGAGAGCCAGAAGACCATTACCGGCGGCACGAAGTGGCTCCAGTTCAGCGGCAGCCGCCCGGGCACCGTCCCCGCCGGCACCGAGGACTCGACCAAGGACCTGCGGGTGTATGAAAACGTCATCGCCGTGGTCCAGACGGGCGACGCCCACGGGCAGATCCACATCGGCACGCTCGTCGAGGTCGCCGACGGATGGCGCGTCGTCGACGTGCCCCAATTGGGCGACGACTCGGCCCACGTGGCGTCGGGGTTCTTCTTCCGCTCGCCCCTGGAGAACCCGACCCTCGCCTCGTCGCTCGGGCCGAGCGAAGAGACGCAGCAGTTGCTGACCAAGCTCGAACAGATCGACGCGGCCGCCAATCGCGCGACCTCGCCCGAGGCCCTGGCCAAGTACAACGCCGAGCGGGCCGACTTGCTCGAGAAGATGGCCGCGGCCAGCGGGCCCGCCGACCGGGCCATGTGGCTCCGCCAACTGGCCGACACGGTCAGCGCGGCCGCGCAGTCGGGCGGCTACCCGGGAGGCGGCAAGCGGCTCGAAGCCCTCTTCGAGAAGCTCCGCAAGAACAAGGACGACGCCGACCTGGCGGCCTACGTGCGATTCCGCCAAATGCTGGCCGACTACGGCCTGGCCATCCAGAACGCCACGACGGAAAGCTTCGTCAAGATCCAGGCCGACTGGCTCAAGCAGTTGGAGCAATTCACCACCGAGTTCCCCACGAGCCCCGACGCACCGGAAGCCATGCTCCAGTTGGCCATCGGGCAGGAGTACGCGGGCGAAGACGACGAGGCCAAGAAGTGGTACGGCCGCGTCGTCGAGAAGTTCCCCGGGTCGGACCAGGCAAAGAAGGCCGCCGGCGCCCGAACCCGGCTCGACTCGGTCGGCAAGACCATCAGCCTGCGAGGACAAGACCCGAGCGGCGGACTGGTCGACCTGGCGGCCTATCGCGGCAAGGTCGTCCTGGTTCAATACTGGGCCACGTGGTGCGAGCCTTGCAAGGCCCACATGGCCTCGCTGAAGGAACTCGCCCGGAAGTACGGCTCGTCGTTCAACGTCGTGGGGGTCAACCTCGACAGCAATTCCCAGGAGATGGCCGGCTACCTGGCCGAGAACCGCCTGCCGTGGCCCCAAATCCACGAGGAGGGCGGGCTCGACAGCCGTCCGGCCAACGAGATGGGAATCCTCACCCTGCCCACGATGATCCTGATCGACCAGGACGGCAAGGTGGTCAACCGGAACATCGACGTGGCCGAACTCGATCGGGAGCTGCGACGGCTGATCCGGTAACCGGCCGGCCCGGCGAACCGCCGGCCAGGCGAATCCCGAAACCCCGCCCCGCACCGGGCGTTGAACCGGCTGCGGGGCCTTTTTGTAGATTTTTCCACGGGCTTCCATCGGAGGTGCCCGGGGCACCACAGATTGCCCAGACCGCATAACGTGTTGTTCTGCTTCCGTTTAGGAGTTGCATTCGCCATCGCGCTCGTCGGAGACGGCCCTTTGGCACGAGAATCGCTCTGCGTGCCCCGAGCCGGAAAGGACGCCGGCGGGGGCTCGCAAGAGCCGAGGGCACGTCGCCCAGGATGCGATCCTTCCCGAACGGACTCGGGGCACCACGTTCATGATCAGTTGGCAAACGCAAGGTCTCATCGTTCTCTGCGGCTTGGGCGGCATTCATGCCCTGGGTCTGGCCGCCGCGGTCATCGCCCGACTCAGCGTGGGCTCGCGGTGCCAGACGTTCAGCCAGAACCTCTTTCTGGTGTGCCTGGCAATCGTCGGGGGCGCGACGATCGTCGCCCTGGGCCTGTGGCCCCCCTGCTGGCTTGCTTCGGGGGCGACCCTGTGCGTCATGGTCTTGACGGCCACCTCCGACTTCGGCCGCTCGCATCGAGCCCCGATCGTGTAGCCCGAGACCTCGCAGTTTCCGCTTCGGGCTCGCCGCCTGGCGTGGATCGCCCGAGGCCGCCTGTCTCAGTCTTCCGGTAGAGGCTGATCTTTCGTCTCCGGCGCCCAGATCAAGGCGACCAGCCCGAGCACGAAGATCAGCGACAAGATCGTGGCGGCCTTCCGGAACGGCTCCTCGACTCCCTGGCGCACGAGCACGGCATTCAAGTACATGAGCATCGGCGGAAAACCGGCGGTCAGATACCGAACCGTGTTGTAGCAGAAGCCCACCCCGGTTCCCCGCAAGCGCGTCGGAAACAACTCGGGGAAATAGATCGAATAGCCGCCGAAAACCGACAACTGCGCGAAGCCCATCATGGGCAACATCCAGTAGGCGTCAGTGCCCGTCCGGAGGTTGTTGAAGACGTAAATCGTGACCACCAAGCAGAGGATGAACGACCCGAAGAAGGCCGGACGCCGCCCGACAAACGCCGCGACGACCGTGAAGGCCACGATCCCCATGAACGAGCCCATGTCCTGCAAGGCCGTCCCAAAGCCTCGAACCCGGTCGACCACCTCGCGCGGTTCGCCCTCGAGGGCCGTCGTGACCAGTTCGGGCGAAAAGAACCCGATGCCCCAGAGTCCGGCCATGCCGGCCAGCCCGAGACTCACGCCCACGAACAGGTTGCGCCGCCAGATGGGATGCCGGAACAGGTCGGGGATCGACCCGATGTGTTTCGACGAACCGGCCTCGCCCGCCCGGATCTTTCGCCTGATCTCGCTCCAACGTTCCGGCTCGCGCAGCACGAGCACGATGGGAACGACGAGCAACGCGGGAAAGAGCCCCACAAAAAAGATGATCCGCCAGCCGGCCAGGCCCCAGAGAAAGTCCGGCTGCCCCGGCTGGATGACCGTGCTGAGCAACGAGGCGGCGATGTTCCCTCCGGCCGAAAGGGCCTGAAGCGCCCCCAGCGCCATGGCCCGAAACCGCGCGGGCACGCTCTCGGCCACGAGGGTGGTGGCCGCCCCGAACATGCCTCCGACCCCCAGGCCGACCAGGAAGCGGTAGAAGACAAACTCGTAGGGGGTGCGTGCCGTGCCCGACAGGGCCGTGAATCCCGAATAGATCAACAGCGTGACGACCATGGTCTTCACGCGTCCCCAGCGGTCGCTCGTGATCCCGAAGATGATGCCGCCGGTGGCCCAGCCGATCATCATGATGCCGGTGGCCCAGCCGACCCAGTTCTTGATGAGGGCATCCTCCGTTGCGCCGCCCAAGACCTCGACGAGCGCGGGCTGCCGGGCCAGGGCGAAGATTCGCTGGCACATGCAGTCGAAGAGCCATCCGAACGAGGCGATGATGACGACCAGCCAGTGGTAGAGCGTCACGCCTTCGAGAATGCCGGGTTTCGGTGCCAAGTTCTCGCCCGTGGAAGTCTGCATGCGCGACGCTCCCCGTTCTCATTGCGTGTTGTTCGGTCGATCCCGCCGATCGGTGGCCCCCATTGTGCCGGACCCGCATTCGGGGTGTCAAGGAGCTTGGCCCGCGCGGAATTCGTAAACCGGCGCCCGGTTGGAACGACCCGCTCGACCAACCCGCCCGCTACCGGGGCGGGAGGGCACGATCCGATCGCGCCCGCCATCGCGCGGCCCGTGCCCGCAACCAAGCAGAACATACGCCATGAGGGAACGCTGGGAGTGATGGAATGGTGGAGTGAGGGACCCCCATCCGAGCCGAATTCCATCACTCCATCACTCCATCACTCCATCACTCCATCACTCCATCACTCCATCACTCCATCACTCCAACACTCCAACACTCCATCCCTCCAACACTCCATCCCTCCAACACTCCATCCCTCCAACACTCCATCCCTCCATCGGCCCACCACCTCACAACCTGCGCGCACGGCGCGAGCAAGTTGCGGCGTAAGACGCTATTCCGCTTCCTCGACGCGGAGCGTCGCGGTGACCGCGCCGGCGGCGTCGCGGCGCTCGATCAGGATCTTGCCCTTCGTTGCGAGGTCGCCGGCGCGCAGGGTGGCCCGCTCGTCGGTGGGCAACAGGGCGGTCACGCGACCGTCCGACAGGGCCGCGGTCAGGACGTAGCCGCCCTCGACGCGCTGCAACTCGCACTCGCTGGGCACGGGCTGGTCGGCGCGGTGGGGGCGCAGCGCCGCCACGAACTCGACCTGCCTGGCCTTGGCCGGAGTCGTGGCCGTCAGGTGCCATTCGCGGAGCTTGATGCGAGGCCGGGGGTTCGGGTCGTACTGGTCGGTCTGAGCGAACGTGAGTCCTTCGGGCGCGAGCAGGTCGATCCGGCATCGCGCGTCGCCGGCCCGGACTTCAATGGCGTGCTGGTCGGGCACGCGGATCTCATTCAGCGCGTGGAGCCAGTACTCGAACGTCGACGGCTGCCGGGCCACGAGGCGATCGAAGACAATCACCAACTCGGGCTTGACGAACAGGATCGCCCGGCGGTAGCGGTCGAGGATTCGTCCGTCGGGGTTCTCGTCGGTCTTCTCCGTGGTGTAGGCGTCGGCCGCCTCGCCGATGACGACGTCGATGGCGGGCGTGGTCTCGAAGGCCGTGATGCGGCCCCGTGCGGCGGCCGTGCGGCGGCCTTGCCCCTGGCCGTCGACCGTGATGTTGTTGACCGAGCGGGTGCTCCACATCCAATTGCGGTGATGGTCGCTGCCGTAACTGTCGCGGTAGCCCGTGCGGATCAGCAATCGCTGGCCGTAGGCCCACAGCAAAAAGGTGTTGTTCGCCTCGTAGCCGTGCGACTGGGTGCCGAAGGGGCTCGACTTGAAGACGACCTGCACGCTTTCGTCGGCATTGCGGATCGTCGTGTTGAGATAGGCTTGTCCGATCCCGCGGAACAGTCGCGAGGAGGGCAGATCGTCGGGCTCGCGAGGCTCGACCTCCGGCAGCGCGCCGCGAAGGAAGCCGACGTAGCCCGAGCCTTCCCTGGGCCCGCCCATCTGCTCGACGTACCATTGCCAGTGCCCGTTGCCGGCCTGGGCGGCGAGGATGCTCACCAGCGGCACGTTCTGCGAGGCGCGGCGACGCGCGACCAGGTCGCCCAGCCCCCCGCCGACCTTGCCGGGCGGCATGAGATACATGGGGTAGTACCCCGCCTGGGAGAAGTAGGGCTTCCGATAGGCATCGATGCCCATGGCCGAGCGCATGACGTCGGCCCACCAGGTGAAGCGGCTGACGTAGCTGTTCCAATAGCTGATTCCCTCGTGCCATCCGCCGTCGTCGTCGCACCAGACGGGATACACGTTGAAGAAGACGTTCATGGCGAACCAGACCCAGTCGTCGGCGCCCTCGACCTCGTCGAGAAAGGCGATTCCCACCTCGCCCAGGAAGTGCCAGGCCCGATTGCTATGGCTCGAATAGGGCCGCCACAAGTGGCGAGGGCACAGGTGCCGGTACATCTCGTCGCCGCGCACCTTCATCACCCGGCGGCAACGTTCGCGCTCCTCCTCGGAAAGCAGGTCGTACACCAGCGTATACGTGCGCGAGAAATGGTAGGCGTAGGGCATGCCCGCCTCGTCGTTGTACCGGTAGCCCGTGGCGCCTTTCGGATCCCACTCGGCGCAGTCGAGCAGGATCCGCCTGGCCAGCCGGCCGTACTCCTCCTTGCCGCCCAGCAGCCGGGTGAAGGCGAGCGTGGCGGCCCCCTCGAGCGCCCGGATCGTATACGTGCGATTGCCCCACCAGATCTCTCGCCACTCGTCGCTGCCCCGGACGATGCCCGACGGGTACTTCGGCGGCTCCTCGGTGGGCGGCGGGCTTTTCAGCAGCCGATCGCACTGCGCGACCAGCCCGTCGAATCGGTCCTTCAGATCGCCCCGAGCCAGCTCGCCGAGCCGCGGCAGGTCTTCCGGCCGGAGAAAGAGCCGGGGATGCGCCTTGGGAATCCGCGCCAACAACTCCTCGCGCGGCGGCATGGGCAGGGCCGCGGCCCCCGCGGCGATCGAAAACCGCCGAGCCCGGCTCCAACTCGTCTTGCGGCCGCTCCCGTCGACGCCGCGGTACCGCCACGTGTACGCGCCCGGCTCGAAGGTTCGCGCGGGGCAGTGCACGGGATATCCAATGCCCTCGGCGCGGTAGTCAATGTCGTCGAATCCTTCGCCGCGCCCGCACTCGATCTCCCACGAGACGATCTTATCCTGCGGACGCCAACAGAAGCCGGGCGGATTCACGTCGCACGCGGCCCCCTCCTCAGGACGGTATCCCCACTCGCCCGCGCCGGCGGGCGACTCGTCGAGCTTCAGATCGGCCCCCAAGGCGAGGGCGGGAAATAGAATCGCAGCGGTCCAGAGGATCGTCTTCACGGTGCTCTCCTTTCGGGAGGGGCGAGACTTGTCGACTTGTCGGGCGGGCCGCTTCCTTGCGAAGCGGGGAAAGGACGCGGACGGTTGAACGATGCCTTGTCGTGGAGGTGCTCATTGTCGCCCGGCGCGAAGCCCCGTGCAAGAAGGAGGGCAGAAAAGGTGCCAGGGAAAGGGCCGGTCAAAACCAGCAGCGAGCTGCGAATGAAAGAGCCGCCGAAAGCTGGTGGAGGCGAGTTGACGCGTCGGCTCGAATGGACCCAAGCGATGAGGGCACGCGGAAGCGTGAACTCCAACGTTGGAGTTCAGCCTTCAGGCTGTCTTCTGACTTCCCCCGCGATCAGGAGGCGCGCGAGCGCTCCGACCAAGAGGAGCTTGAGCTTGGCTGAGAGCGTCGGCGCGCGTGCGAAGGATGAGCCGGTTGTCGCTGGTTGCGGGGGCGCGCACGGGTTCTGGATCGGATGGAGGCCAGACGAAGCGGAGCTTCGAGGAAGGGCGCTGGCCAGCCGGAGCTTGGGAACGAGGGGTAACTGGCCGGCCCGCTTCGTTGCGACCTCCACGCCCGGTGGAATCGCGACGCCACGGCCGTCTGCTTCGACTCGACCCACCGGGGGAGCCGCCCGATGTACCTGGTCGACCTCCGCCCCATCGTCGGCGGCTGAATTCGCGTCGCTCCGCGGGCGGATGGCACGCCCTGGGGTACGCGGATGGCTCGCCCTGAGGCAGGAAGCGCGTGGCAGACTCGCGAAACCACGCCGTTGGCTGCGCCTGAGGGACGTGTCCCCCCTGGTAGGACATGCCATGCCTGGTGCCACGTGCCCGGCCCGCGCCCGACCCACGATCCCCGCCCGTGGCGTTTGTGGGCGCCAAGCGGCGCGTTTTCGTGTTTTTCGTCCCCGTCGGAGGGGAAATGTGGGCGCCATCTCGGCCGCCACGTTCGTTTCGCACCCCAAGGCGGGAGAAGATGGGCGCGGGCTCCCAGCCCGTCGCGCTTTGGCACGCCTTGGGAGGGACGTTTTGGTCAACGCCCCGGCCGCTTTTCCAGTTCGGCCGGCCGATGGTGGTGGGGCTCACGCGGACGGCTCCGTCTCGCGGGACGCGTCTTGGCCGTTTTCTGCCATTCCCGTCGCCGACTCGCCGCTCACTCGACACCACCCCCGAAGTCTTTGTGCCTGCCCCCCCTTTCTCGTGCATTTCGTTCATTTCGTGGTTCTCGTCCGATCGCGGCCCATTTTACCCGATGCGCTGGCCCAATTTCGAGCGGTATTCTTGAAGCCGAGTCAAGCGGGTCGCGGTTCGTGGGCAGTCAGGTAGGGTGCGTGCTTGCACGCACCATGCTATGATGAGCGGATGAGCGAATATCGACGATGGCGTGTGGAAGGAGGGACGTTTTTCTTTACGGTGGTTACGTATCGTCGGCAACGGTTCCT
>Ga0334901_1000766_pt1 | contig 40068 bp, 29 predicted proteins | sample GraSluR3_MG_3_FD_207216 | JGI IMG/M metagenome (GOLD analysis project Ga0334901, IMG submission 207216) | Sludge microbial communities from methane-producing bioreactor in Wageningen University, Netherlands - Granular Sludge_15_08-R3 | ecosystem: Engineered > Bioreactor > Anaerobic >...
CTGGGGCAGAACCGACCTGTCATATCCTTCAGGCTGGTTATTGAACCGCAAACAGATTATGCCGGAAGCTGATCAGCAGCAGATTGCAAAAGTCTTTATCTCAGCTTTTCTTGATGCCACACTAAGAGAAGAACACGATTATATTCCCCTCTTCCAGAACAGTGATCTATATACCGAATGGTTACCTGATACGATCTATCTCAACCGTTATGAAGATTCGACATTCAGATTGATAGCAGATTATAGTGAGGATATCGACCTGAAGACCACGGCCCTTCCTGGAGGTAGTATATCAGCTACCGGCTTCCAGTACTGGCGTGAAGATGTTCTTCCCTTACGCTATAACAAACTCGATCAGGGTGCTCAAGCACTCTTTCTCGGCTGGAGGATATCGGAAGGAACGAGACAGATACCTCATTATACTATTGATCTTCCGTCAGATACGGTTTCTGACTGGAACCTGACTGAAGAGAGCAATTTCCTTTTCTCTCTCACCTCTACTGATCTGAAAATACCGGAGACACCAGATCTCTCTGTCGAACTGACGACAACAGACGGCCTGGCAGTTTCTCTGCCACTCAGCAAATTCCGCAATCCTCTTCCACCATTGATCTTAAGATCTACCAAACTCAGGTTCCTGGAAAATGCACTGCTCGAGCCGGCTGAGATTATTCCCAATACTTATGTTCTACCCCTTTCGGCCTATATGGAAGAAGATAACCTCTTTCTTCCTGAGAGGATTAATAGAGTCAGGTTCATATTTAACATTGCTTCCTCCGGTGAGATAGCTCTGACCGATATAGGTTTTTCCATTATCAGTAACGACAGGTGATTATGACTTGTTCCGGTGAGATAATGAAAGCTCATAAGCTGCTGATAACAGACATAGGAAGCACGAACACCAAGGGGATAATACTCACAAGAGAGGATGATTCTTATCTTTTACGGGCTATTGCCCGGGTAGGAACCACTGTCGAGTTTCCACATGCTGATGTGAAAGCAGGCCTTTATCGAGTCGTCAGAAAACTCGAGGAGATTAGTGGTCTCCAGCTTCTTGATCCAGTATCTGAAGAGCATGATATCCGGTTCTGCAATGATGTAGCCTATCTGACCACCAGCAGTGCCGGTGGTGGGTTACAGATTCTGGTTATAGGGCTGGCTCTCAATGAATCTGCCAGCAGTGCCGAACGTGCCGCAAACGGTGCCGGTGGAGTAATTCTCGAAACTATCGCAGTAGATGACAAACGCTTACCAGTAGAACGTATACAGCTCATCGATCTTCTTCGTCCTGACATCATACTCTTTTCCGGTGGAATTGACGGAGGAGCTTATGCCTCAGTTATCAGGATGGGAGAACTTCTCAGGGCTGCCAATCCAGAGCCGAAGTTTGGTGTATCTACCAGTATACCGCTAATTTATGCCGGCAACAAGGCAGCACGCGACTTTATTAAGATCATGTTCGAAGAGAAATACGATCTTCATCTTATAGATAATATCAGGCCGAGGATGGACGAGGAGAATCTTGAACCTGCCAGGAATGAGATACATCGGCTCTTCATGGAGAATGTTATGGAACAGGCTCCCGGTTATTCGGGATTAAAGCAGCTCGTAATGGACGATATAATTCCCACTCCTGCCGGAGTTATCAAATCACTGGAGATCATAAGTGCACAGAAACAGAAGCATAGTATCGCTGTTGATATCGGTGGCGCTACCACCGATATCTTCACCAATATATTCGGGCATTACTACCGAACCGTAAGTGCCAATTACGGTATGAGTTACAGTATCGCCAACGTCATGGCAGACGCTGGATTCGACAGGATCAGAAGATGGTTGCCATCCGAGATGGATGACAACTATATCCGTAACTATATAGTCAATAAGATGCTCTACCCGACATTCATTCCCGAAGAAGAGTCCCAGCAGGCAATAGAACATGCAGCAGCCCGTGAAGCGATCAGGATGTCGAAGGAACATCATCTCCACATGAACTTTCAACTTCAGCAGAAAGGTTTTCTTGTTTCCATGATAGAGGGGGGACGGTCCCGTTTCAGGAGAGAGAAATACACTGCTGAACAGTTCAACAGCGAGCATTTTACCCTCCAGGATCTTGAGATAGTCATCGGCGCAGGTGGTATCTTTTCCGGCACGCGAAACGAGAAGCAGGTTATCTCTTTACTCTCTGATGCTCTCGATATAGCTGGAGTAACAGAGCTCTGGCATGATATCGACTTCATCTCACCCCATCTTGGCAAGTTGAGTGATCTTGAACCCGAACTGGCCGGAACTCTTTTATTGCAGTACGGTTACCGCAAGTTAGCAGTTACAGTCAAGCCGGACTTCAAGGAGGGAAAGAGACCTAAGAAACTGCTCACTCTGCAGATAAAGGATAACAGAGGAGAAGATAGCCTGGATGTCTGGTCTGATTCACTGTTCTTTCTAGAGCCGGAAGAGGAGACAGAGTATGAGATCAGATGTCTGAAAGGGTGTTCTCTCGGTTTGAAAGACAATCCGATAACCATTCGGAGTAAGGTTCCACTCCTGATCGATACTCGTCACAATAACCGATATGATTTTGACCTGGCCAACGAAACTCTTGGTCTTTACAACCTGGCAGGAAGTGGGCGAGACCTTCATCAGAGCTTTTCTAATCTTATGGACGACAAGCAGATCAAGGTCGGCAGATCGACAATCCGGCGTAGTTTACCATATGAAGGAGAACTCTTCATCAAGGCGGGAGAAAGAGTCAATGCCTCAACCCTGCTCGGTGAAACCAAATTTGAACCACCCATTCTCTTTATCATCAGTATTGTTACTCTGTTGAATATCGATCCCGGATTATTCAGAGAAGGCATTGAGATAAAAGAAGGTGACATCATCAAGCCTGGCCAGAGGATATTTCATCTTGCTCCGAGGGGGATGCTCGGTAGTAACAGAGATTATCATGCAATCACAGGCGGTGTAGTCGAGAAGATCAATTACGATTCAGGATCTATCCATCTCAGGGAGATACAGGACTATCCACTCAAACCGCTGAAGTTAAAGGTAGCCGGGAAGCTTGGCATACCCCCGAAAGAACTCAAAGGTGTGCTGAAGAAACGAAAGGACGACTTTGTCAGAACGGGCGAAACCATTGCCAAAAACATCTACAGAAAAGATAAGGGTAATCTATCCGGTAAGATACCGCTCTACACATCTCCTACTACCGGGACGATAATCGACATCGACTATGAAGAGGGAACCATTACACTGCAATATCTTAAGAAGGGAATCAAATTGTTTTCCGGAGTAAGTGGTACTGTTAGTAAGACAGATAAGAACCGGGAAGTCACAGTAGAGTATACCGGAACGACGATCAATGGCATAATCGGGTTCGGGCCGGAGAGTTACGGAACTCTCACTTATCTGGCGAGCAATTCTCCTGACCAGCTCTCATCCTGCCGTGGCAAGATAGTCGTCTCACCCTCTCCGGTCGGTCTCTCTTTCCTTCGTGAGGCGGAGAAGCATGAGATCAAGGGATTGATTATCCCCTCGATAAACGACAGTGAGCTTGTAAAATATACAGGGAAGGAGATCGGTGTAGCTCTAACCGGTAAAGAGCCGATCCCTTACTCGATAATACTCACCGAAGGGTGTGGCAATTTCCCCATGAATCAGAAGATAGCACAAATCCTCAAAGAATCAGAAGGCAAAGTAATCTATCTCGATACTTTCACCCAGATCCGGGCAGGGGTAAAGCGTCCTCAGATAATAATCAGCCAGTAATATCGTTCTTCAACCCGGAAACTCTGAAATTATTGACATACCTGGCCGTTAAAATTCTGTAGTTCAAAAAAAAATCAGGGAGTTTCTATGCTTAAAAAAGCTTGTATACTCTTACTTATTCCGGTTCTTTTCGCTGCTGCAGCAATAGCAGATGAACCGGCAGAACTTCTGACCGGCAGGATGGAGCTTAATGACAATATTGCGACAATAACAACAGAAGATCAGGTGATAACTCTCTGTGTTATCTCACCCGAGCTTATTGATACTTTCACTGTCAGCCAGGCCAGTGACATGGAATATCGATTCTCCGGTTTTGCAACAGAGAACGGCTATCTGATTCACATGATATCAGATACAGATGGAAGAGAGCAACTCAAGTCCGATTCAGATTTCCCATTAATGCTGACTACCAATCCCGCTCTTTCTTACAGTATCGACCCTCGCCGCTGTATCTCCTGCCGCTTCTGCATATCTGCCTGTCCGGTAAACGCCATCTCCATGCGGAGAGGTGTAGCTATTATCGACCAGGAGCAATGCATCTCCTGTGGTATCTGTCTTGAAGGGAATCAGACAGATTACGAAGGTTGTCCTGTAGATGCTGTCAGGAGAGAAGAGAACGAATAATATCTCCGATTATTCGATAATAAATTCCTGAGAAATGGTCCCGACTCTGTTACAATCGGCTTCGACTGTCAGAACCATTCCCGTCTCAGCATCCGGTAACCTGTAGATCAGAGTAACTGAACCTGCATCGTCCTGCCGATTCATCTCCTGTATAACCAGTTCTCTGTTTCCTTCGTAAATCCTTACCGTTCTGACATAATGATTGGTCGGGTTACCGACCTGATGATCAACAACAAGGGTAAGGACCATTTCTTCGGCATCGTATGTAATCTCCATCCCTGAAGGTGAATGCCCCCGGACAAGGGCAAGCGACAATAACAATCCGGTAATCAGAATCCATTTTTTCATCATAACCTCTTCATATTCAATAAAAGTAATTTAGATAAATAGCTAATGACCCGTGTGTTACGGCAGATATAAAGGTCAGAATACCGAATACTTTATGCACCTTGATCTTAACCTTTATTATCCTCGCTCCCATTAATACGGTAGTCAATAGCAGGGCAAAGGTAAGCAAACCGAGTGGCAGTATAAGTCTGTAAGGGTTCATTTTATCTCCTTCAGTTCGTTTCGGACGAAATCTACCAGTTCAGCAAGCCTCTTCTCCGAGAAGTCAAAGTTAATACCGGCAGCTTCATAGAGTTGGTCAACCGGTCTGGTATACCCGAGTTGCAGGAATTTCTTATAATCATCGATCGCTTTCTTTCCTTTCTCCCGGTAGTTCTTATAGATTGATAAAGCACCGAGTTGTGCCATTCCATATTCGATGTAATAGAAAGGAACCTCGAATATATGGAGTTGGAACATCCATGAATATTTCTCCTCCTCTTCCAGTCCACTCCAGTCAACACCAGTATTGAATCGCTTAACGAGTTTGCTGAACTGCTCATATCTTTCCTCTTTATTATGATCCGGATGAGTATAGATCCATTGCTGAAAGGCATCTACTATCATGCACCAGGGCAGGAACTTAAGAGTTCCCTGCAACTGGTCACGCTTCGCCTTCTGGAAATCCTCTTCAGAATCGTAATACTCGTCCCAGTAATCTATTGTGAGCAGTTCCATTGCCATTGATGCAAGTTCAGCCACTTCACTCGGTGTATGTTTATAGGTTGCGATCGGAATATCTTTTGTTGCAGCAGAATGCATAGCATGTCCCGATTCATGCAGGAGAGTAACGACGTCCCGGTGTAATCCAACGGCATTCATGAAGATAAAGGAAGAGCCCATTTCCTGCAGGGGATAATTATATCCACCGGGTGCTTTCCCTTTACGGTTCTCGAGGTCGAGCAGCCCTGTATTATCCATCTTATCGAGGTTGAGGGCAAATTCTCTGTCAACCCGGTTAAGTATCTTAACTGCTTTACCAACAAACTCCTCTGTTGTCTCGAACGGTTTCAGGACTTTACCATCCAGGTCAACAGCAGTATCCCAGGGCCTCACTTTCTCGAGTCCGAGCTTCTCTTTACGCTCTTCGTTCAATTCACGCAGAAAGGGTAAGACGACTTTCTCCACTGAGAAGTGAAACTGCTCGATATCCTGCGGTGTATAGGAAAACCTTCCCATTTCTTTATGCTTGAAATCACGATAGTTATCGAACCCGGCATTGGCAGCCTGTTTCTCCCTCAACAGTCTCAGTTCGTCGAAGAGTGAGTCAAGCTTTTCACGGTCTTCACCCAGTCTTTTATATCTGAGCCGCCAGGTCTCTTCTCTTACCGCTCTATCAGGTTCCTGCAGATATTTGCCGAGCTGGGCGAGAGTCTGTTCCCGGCCATCGTAAGTAACGGTCATTTTAGAATTTATCTCACCATACCTGTTACGCAATTCTGTCTCTTTCGTCTTTAACGGGATGTTCTCTTGCCGGAAGATCTCGATATCGTTGGCGATTATCCGTTTAAGGTGCCCGTATTTGTTATCTGGTAAATCTTTCTTGTATTCACTCTCATAGAATTTGAGATTGAGCTTATTGACATAAGGTTGTGAGTTGGCGACAATAGTGGCATAGAACTTGTTGAAGTTCTTCTGGTTCTCTTCGTTATCGGCATAACAGGTCATCTTGATATAGAGCCTGGCCATCTCTTCGGCAATAATCATTCCCAGTTCACTACTCTTCTCCATCATAGCAATCAGATCATCTCCACTCCCGATCCTGAAATCGAGCAATTCCTTAAACGATTCCTCAACCACCTTCCAGTCCCTGACATCGAAATTCTCGGGATAATATTTCCTCTCTCTCTTCTCCAGCTTGGCATCGGTTAACTTCATCTTCTTCTCCTTAATCTCTATTTTCTACATGTATTATTTTCTGACCTGCTTGAACATCCTCCGCATTCTGTTGAAATTCTGATCGTAATTGTGTGTTATGGCTGCCGTCTCACTCACGAACTTGACCTCCTCGATCGTAAAGAACGCCTTCGGATTGAACTCCTTGATTACACTCACGAAATCTTCGACACTCTTACGCTTGATTACAGAGAAGATGATCTCTACCGGCCCCTCGGCACCGGAACCCCTGATCGTGGTAAACCGATATCCCGCTTTGCGTAAGAACTCGACCAGCCTGCTGCTATCCTTCTGTGGAATGACCCTGACCTGAACCAGTCCCATGGCCATCTTCTCCTCCAGCTTGATCCCGACAAAACTTCCCATACCAAAGCCGGCTGCATAGGCTAAATAATAGATATAATTATCGAGATTCTGAAAGATCTGCTTCATGATGATCAACCAGAGCAGTACCTCGAAGAAACCGAGCAGGGGCGCTAAATACTTCATCCCCTTGGAGATGAAGATTATCCTGATCGTCCCGATCGTCTGGTCGAAAATCCTGGCAAAAAAGATTATCAGCGGCAGCAATATGTAGATAAACGTGAATGTCTCGGTAAAAGGCACAACCTCCTCCTCTTCAATTTCTTACAATATAATCCTTTCCCGTCTGGCAGCAAAGGAATATCCCAACCACGGAGCAGAGAGTCATCCTGTAACCTGCCAGTAGTTCGCTAAGTAAACCGCAACCTTCACCGCTGTCAATCGAAATCATCCGCTCGGTTACTATAAGCTATAACACCCTGATATCCCGATGGGTTACGCCATCCTGGCTCTCCGTTTTCTACCACTCTGTAGCTTATCACAGTTCTCCCTTCTTTTTTGCGCTTCCGGCCCTGCCTGCTTCTGCTTCTTCCTGCCCTCCTGCTGAACTGAAATTGATAGACTTACGTCATCGTGGCCTCGCATCGCCGAACTCTTTTTTTCTCCCTCTACTACTATAGCATCACAAACTTCTTCCCCGAAGCCCGATGTATTGCCCCAATCGCCTTACTGGCCGGCATTTAACGCTTTGAAAAAAAAATTTACATGTCTGCTGTTCCGCCGGTAATGAACAGCTTCCTCTGTTCCCAGGCTGCCTGATGAAACCAGAACCACTTCATATCACCTTTGAATGATACCCGGCCCAGTCTATCAGGCCCTATCGCCTGGTTCCGCCAGGTTTTTTCGCTGTAATGGTAGTTCATGCCGCTGAACTGCCCGGCAAAACTCTCTCTCCAGATCGTCTTCGTTCTCCGGTTATAACGTAGACACTTCCGCAGTGACGGCAGAATCGAATCCCATTCATCGGTCTTTCCGGTATAGTATCGTAACAGTTGATAGGTTCGTTCTGCTGCGAAGATAAATCGCTCTGTCGTATTAATATAGATCTTATTACCCCTCCCGTTGGTGTAGGATATCACTGTTCTGAACCTGTCAGGATAGGTATAGAGCAATCCGTGCCCGATACAGTATCCAAAAATACCCTGCAGTCGAATGAAAGAGGGGAGTTGCTGAAGGGCGTCGTTAGAAACGATATGGGGATTAGTTACTCCGTTATCTGATTTAGAATTACGGGCCGAGAAGTTCTGATGGGCAAATGTATCCTCATAAGTGTGCAGAGCAATCCCGAGCCCGATCAGGGCCAGTTGTCGCTGAGAATGGCCGGCAGGAGCTTTCTTTAATCTATCGAGTCCCCTGTTAACCAGCTTAAGCGCCTGATCACAATCAGCCTCAGTCAGATATTGCTCATCTTCCTGCCCACCTCCCGGGATAAAATGAAACGGCATCAGAACCTTATTTCTGATATCTCGAAAATTGTAGAGGATATTATTGATCCCCTTGTGAGCTGTGCAGGTCGGATCGAACCACTCCTTCCCCATCCGCTCGTATGTCGGTTCCGGTAGATTCCTGATCCGCATCCTGTAATGGTCGGTCGCATCATCAACATACTGACAGGCATAAGCGATCAATTGTGCCTCTCGGGGTGTGAAGCCAGCTCTGACTGCTAACGTCTTCGTCACGAAGTAATGAAACCCGATATTCATGATTACCTCGCTATGATAACTTGTTACAGCAAGTATAATCTCCTCTACCGTCTGTCAAAGAAAATGTTACAACTTAAAACAGAGTGTGTTTTTTCAGATTCTCACGAAAAACCAGAAAAAATTTAATCTCACTTAGATAGCCTATCTTCCCTTGCTATATCCTCTTAGGCGGGTTTGAGATAATTATCTGCAACTGTTAGTTGTAAATATTTATTGACAGCTCTGAGGGAGCAATCAATTATAGCAACTATAAAGGACAACAGATTTTTGGAGGAGATTATGAATAAGTTGAAAGAGCTTATGGATACAGGTTTCACCGAATATGAGGCACGCGTATATAGTTCGCTGGTCTATGGTGATGCCCTCAGTGCAAATGATATAACTCGCACCACAGGAGTGCCACGTGGGCGGGTCTATGACATTCTCAATTCACTTCTTGAGGATGGTTTTTGTATCATGATCCCGGGAACGGTCAAGAAGTTCCAGGCGGTAGCACCTGAGTTAGCCTTCGAATCGATTCTTGAGCGTCAGCGAGCGAGGGAGCAGAGTACGAGGCGGGTTATAGAGAAGCTTCAGTCAGCATATCAGTCGGAGGAATCGAACAAATCCCAGCTCGACTGTCTTTATGTCTATTCAGCGAAGGCGACCATTGCGAAGAAGAGCAATGAATTTATCGAGCAGACGAAAGAGATACACCGTTCATTATGCAAACCTCCCTATATCACGATCGACAAGATCGAGGATCTTGAGGAGAAGGCTGAGCCGGTAATCAAGGCCCTTGAATCCGGCAAGACATTCAAGAGCATCTATGAGATCGAAGCGGACAACATGGAGAATTTTCTTCGCATCTGTTCATTTTTTCAGAGTCATGGCGAGCAGGTCCGGGTAATGAAGAAGATTCCGATCAAGCTGATCATCAAGGACAAGACCTGTGCCATGTTTACCCTTTTCCATGAGTCATTGACGAAGAACAACATCACTTCTATGTATCTGGAGCATTCTGACGTCGTTTATGCTCTGATCGATCTTTTCGAGTACTACTGGTCGAAGGCTATACCTTTTGAGGAATTCGATCCGGTTTTGCTGGAAAGGATGGAGACTGCAACATCATCATCCGATTCTTCTTATGAGATTTCTGCCAGCCCTTCGAAATCATAGAAATTCAGCGAAACATATAGATATATGCAGACAGCAAAAAACCAAATCCCATTAAACCCAAGGAGGCTTAAATGAAACGGAATATAGGACTGATCATCCTGTTGTTGATCGTATCAGCAACTTTTCTGGCTGGTCAGAGCAGAACTATTTTACTGGAAGAGGATTTCACCGGAATAGACATAGGTGAGATACCGACCGGCTGGACAGCATCACATACTTACTGGGGTGTCAGAGACTCCAACGAGGCAGGAGGCGAGGCACCAGAGATGCGTTTCACCTCGTATACATATGGCACTTCCCGTCTTGAAACACCGGTAATCGATGCCTCAGGTGTGACGGACCTGGCATTAATGTATAAGCAAAAACTCGACGATCTGGACGACCCGGGCCCTTATACGATAAGTGTTCAGGTCTCTGTGGATGGAGTTAACTGGAATACTGAATGGTCTTATGTAGACCCGGCCAACATCTCGGCAGAGATCGTTTCGATCAATCTTGGTGCCTATGCTGGAGAAGAGGAATTTTATGTTTCCTGGCACTTCGATGGAGATGCCGGTGATCTCGATCACTGGTGGATAGACGATATTATTGTTTACGAACCGACCCCTTATCCGGGTGAAGCGTTGCTGGTTTTCCCGGAGGATGAAGCAGATATGATCTTGACTCCCGTGGATCTGGAATGGGCTAAGGGACTCAGTGCCGATCCGGACGGTTATGAACTCTATCTCGGGACCAGTGATCCCCCATCTTTTCTGATCGATGCAGGTGATGTTACCACTTATCTGACCGATGAACTGGAATATAACACGACTTATTACTGGCAGGTAGTACCCTATAACAACGAAGGAAGCCCGGATGACTGTCCGGTCTGGAGTTTTACTACAGGTCCCGATCCGGAGATCAGTATTCCCCATTTCGAGAATTTCGATTCGGTTGAAACCCCGGATATCCCCTATGCCTGGCGTAAAATCGTCGAAAGTGCTTCGACTGCTTCAAGGATTCTTACGATCTCTTATTCATCACCTAATTCTCCACCCAACCACGTCCAGATTACCTCTAATAATCAGCCGGAGAACAATATCATTCTTATAACCCCTCCGGTCGATGGGATCGGTGGAAGCAGGATCAAGTTCTGGCTCAGATCCACCTATCTTCCCAATCAGGGCGATTTCTATGTCGGAACGATAACGGATCCCTACGATGCTACTACTTTCAGTATCTTCGAGACAATTCCAGCTGCAGATCTGGCGACTTCATATCAGGAATTTATCGTCAGTTTCGAAGACTATACAGGAACAGATCAGTATATCGCATTCAAACACAGCAACCTCGGTAACTACTCCACGACATTCTATTTCGATGATTTCCTGCTCGAGAACCTGCCGGGTGAACCGATACTACTCGTCAGTCCCGAAGATTTTCCTTTCACCGCTATCGAAGAGACCAGTTCCCAGGCCATCCCGTTCACACTGACTAATGACGGAAGTGGAACTCTTGCTATCTATGAAGAGGATCTGTTATTTACGGGAGACGATGCTGACGATTTTGCTCTCGCAGACGTTACTTTCCCCATTTTTATAGCTGAAGATAGTTCGTTGGAGATCGATCTCATCTTCTCTCCTGATAGTCCGGGTAGCAAGAGTGCAGCTCTGGAGATAAGCTACAATGGCCCCGATTCACCCACTATTACTCAACTGAGCGGTGAAGCTTATCCCACCGGAACTCTTCTCTTCGGGATCGGCAGCGAAGTAAGCAGTCAGACAGAAGGGCCATTGAATATCTTCTTTGCCAATCAGCGAGCCCAGATGGTCTATACAGCTGATGAAATTGCTGCATCCGGACAGGCAGGTCCTGGTGTGATTACCGACTTCGGTTATTATGTCGAATCTGCTCCCGAGACAGCAATTAGCAATTTCCGGATCAGGATGAAACATACAACCGACAGTAATGTCAGCAGTCACGACCAAAATTTCGACAGCAGCCATACCGTCTATTACAACAGCAGTTATATGCCGACCGGGGATGGTTATGACCTCCTGGAGCTCGACGAACCTTTCGTCTGGAACGGTATAGATAACATTAAGATTGACCTGACCTTCAGTGGGGTTGATCCGACCAGCCAGTCAGGTATCACCAGAATATATCATCAACCGGTCCAGTACGGTTTCCGCAGCGTTCGCTCACAGACCGGCAATGTCTCCAATGCATACACAAACCAGACGAGAAACTGGAAACAGCAGGCGATGATGATGATCGATGAAGCACCCGATAGCCCCTGGCCGGTAGTAACCGATATTGCTGATTTCTATGAATTCCTCTATCCTGGAGAGACGGAAACAGCTCAATTCACTCTCTCCAACGCAGGTAACCAGGACCTTGTCTTCAATATCGGCTCGGATGAGTATCCTGGCCTGATCTCGGTTGATCCGGCACTCGGATACATATTACCGGGCGAACAGACAACGATAGAGATTACTTTCGACCCGGCCGGACAGGAACCGGGCATCTATAATCCTGATCTGGTAATAGAGCATAACGGCACGATAGACGATCTATTCTTACCGTGCGAGATAAGAGTCCTCCCGGAATCGGTGTTCATAATGGAAGATTTCTCAGGAAGCTGGCCACCTTCAGGCTGGTCGATAACCTCTACACTCGACGAGGTGAACTGGACGAGAACGAACACCACTGCAGCAGGTAGAAGATACCCTGAAGCCTGCTTCAATAACACTCCGCTCGCCCTGGCATCCGGAACACAGAGATTGATCACACCCCCGCTCGATACTTCTGAGTACAGCAATATCTATCTCGAATTCCACCATGCTCATGTACTGAACTACGGAAATGTCGAGCTGAAGCTGGAAACTACGAGTGACGGAACAACCTGGAACACGATCGCTACCTTCCCGGCGGAAACATTTGGTTCCAGCCTTTATCAGACAGTAATCAGTAACGAAGATGCTGGCTCGGAAAATTTCCAGGTCGCCTGGACCTTCGTCGGAGATTCATTCTTCACTTACGGCTGGTATGTTGATGAGATAATGATCTCCGGTGGTGAAGAGAACGGCTCTATAGCCGGAACGGTCAATCTGCTCGGTGGAGATGGTGATGTTACTGATGTTACCATTATCGCCGGAGACAGCACGATATCTCCCGAACCGGACGGTTCTTACTCGATAAGCCTTTATCCTGGCAGTTACACTGTTGCAGCTTCTCTGGAAGGTTACATTAACAGTGTGACTCACGATCTTATCGTTGAGGCAGGCGAGGTCACGGAACTCAGTATTGACCTGCAGTGGGTTGCCCCTGTCTTATACCCTCCCAACGATTTCACCGCCACTCTTCAGGACTATAATAGTGTTCTCTTAGGCTGGGAAGCACCCGGTGTTGATTCGGAAGAGATATATCACCATTCGGGCTATACCGGTCTTGGGATCGGAACAGAAGAACCGGTCGATTTCATCGTAGCAGCTCGTTTCACTGCTGATGAACTTACCGATTATTACGGAGAATGGGAACTGACTGCAGTTAATATCATCCTTCACTCGATGGATTTCGATTATGTCGCCATCCAGGTGTATGAAGGGGGTAGTTTCGGTGATCCCGGAACCCTCGTCTATGAAGAGGATGTAACTAACACCGTTATTGCTCAGGATTGGGTAGAACATATCCTGTCCACTCCGATCCAGCTCGTCGATGGTAATGAATACTGGTTAGCCTACGATATAAGTGCGACTGGTGGCCATCCGGCAGCCTGTGATCAGGGTCCTGCTGTAGCAGGAAAGGGAGACTGGATGTATGAGAATGGTGTATGGCTTGAGATGAGTGTGGAATATGGCCTTGATGCCAACTGGATAATCAACGGTGTTATCAGTGAAACATACGAGAGCGGTTCCAGAATTAGTTCCAGCAGGAGAACGATTGGTAACCGGGCTGTTAAGTCTACCCGCTCTGTCTATGACCGGTATAACCATAATCAGGCGACTTTCAGCCTTATCTCTGGTGAGAGTAATATTTCGCTGGACAGCAGAAGCAGTCGTGAGCTTACAGGTTATACGATCTACCGCGATGAAGATATCGTCGATACCGTTCCCGAGAATACTCTTGAATATCTCGATGCCGGGATTCCGTCGGGAGATTTTCTCTATACAGTCGTAGCTAATTACGCTGAAGGTGATTCCAATCCTGCCCCGGCAGTAGAGATTACGATAACGCTCCCACCACCGGCAGAAGTTACTGCAGCTTCTGATGGATACGATATTCTCTTAGACTGGGAGCTTCCCGATAACCCGCGTGGTATCGAAGCTTACAATATCTATCAGGATGAAACCTTCGTAGCGAGTACCGATTCGACATCATATCGCCACGAAGATGTCCCGGACGGGACTTATGTCTACAATATCGCAATAGTTTACAGCGGTGATCATGAGGGTGAATGGTCAGAAGATGTAGAGGTTATCCACGAAACCACCTCTGTCGAAGATCCCTCTCTGATTCCGGCTGTAACAGAACTGAAAGGGAACTATCCCAACCCGTTCAATCCCGATACCACCATCGAATTTGCCCTCGATAAATCGAGCAATGTCAGGCTCGACATATTCAACATCAGGGGAGAACGGGTAAGAACCCTTCTTAACGACCGCCTGGATGCGGCTCATCATTCGATAGTCTGGAACGGACAGGATGACCGTGGAAGGACGGTCGGCAGTGGTGTCTTCTTCTACCGTATGGTAACCGAAGATTACTCCGATGTCAGAAAGATGATTATGCTGAAATAGCTGACTCCTCTCCCCGGGTTGTAGTAGACAGCTCTGTTCTGGTGGTTTGAAGTGTCGTAGTGAATTAGCCGGTAGGTTGAAACTGGTTGCTGAAGCACCGTACCGTAAAAAACTTCAGTAACCATATCGATTTACGAACAGAATGTCCGACCCGGAAGATGCGGGGCAGTTGACAGACTGCCCCGCAACAGGGAGAATAATACAATAACTTGCCAACAACAAGACCTACCCGAAACAGGGGCCGGCAGCTTTTCCAAAAGCCTGCCGGCCCCATCTTTTTCTTTTCTCTCTTATCACAATCCTTCAGCTTCGATTTTATCTGCTTTCTTCCATTTCTTATAACACCAGACGATGATCGGGATACTTATCAGGGCAAATGGTAGCAATGTCAGCTCTATCCACCAGGTAGATATCTCGCCCACGACACCGTAAACATGGAAACCGGCAGCTACTCCGTCGAGCAGGGTGAAGAGAAGAAATCCCCAGAAGACCAGGATATACCTTCTTTTCGTCACACCGAGAATGACCAGAGCCCGGGAGGCCACATGACATAGTATAGCAATAATCCTTTCGGCCGGTGGAACGAGCCAGAAGAGAGGTGTAGCCTCGGCTGTAGCATCCAGAACAGCACTCAATTCTATCTCGATATCCACTCCGAGCATATAGGGTATGGTGGTTACAATCGAGGCAAAGGCGAGTAACAGAGCCTCGAACGAACCGGCTCCAATTCCGACCCCGATTGCCCGTTCGGAATTCTTACCCAGTTGCTGCCAGATCAGGACAGCGATCAGGGTGAAACCGATCTCGAAGAAGCTCGATTGGATACCGTAGTAGAGTCCACCGGCTATTGCTGTTAAGGTATGGCTCAGATTCTCTCGCAAATACCCGATCAGAGGGCCACTCAGCAGGAGAGAAGAGACAACCTTCAGGGCTACCGAAGTAGCCCAGAGCCCTGCTCCGGCCCAGAACCATCCGTGCTCTAACTCAGTCTTTTTACGCCAGTAGATCACCGGAATCAGAGCTACGAGGATCATTCCGGCAGCGGCGATCAGCGATAATACCAGATTATTCATTACACACTCCGTTAAATCTATTCTCTTTTATTTCAGGCGTTTTATGTTCCGGATGATCGATAATCCTTACCGTGTGGTCATAATTACGATATTCGTCGGTTAAGGTAAGAGCATAACCTGGTCTTTAACAGAACAGTGTCAAGCAATATTCAGCCCTGGCAACACCAATCGCCACTGCTATTTTCTCTGAATCTCTGTCGTTCGGGAAGAGGAACCCCGGTTACTGAGAGCTGCCGGTTGCCCGGTTGAAGCGACTATCCGGTAGAATCTCTTTTCCTCTGCCGGTTCGGAGTAATACGGTTCAACAACCTGAACCGGTTCTCCCCAGTCGTCATTGTATGGATCTTCTGTAGTATAAACATAATATGAACTGGCACCGGTTACTTCATCCCAGGTCAGATTGGCCATCCCATCGGAGATGGAGATAACGATATTATCCGGAGAAGGAAACTCTCCTGATTCCAGCAGAATGTTATCGATATACCAGAAATCGATGTTCGTGCTTATCCCGACGAAAGTCCAGGCGATATAGATATCACTCCACCCTTCGGCATAGAACAGTATCTCTTCGAACTCCTGATAGATATTCGCTGTTGGCCTGATAGACCAGACAGTTATCCAGTTTTCCAGGTCGTCTGATATCTCTACTTCCAGATCGTAGATATAGGGTAGATGTTCAACCGTATACAGGAATGAGAGCTGGAGGTAGTCATTATCATCGACTAAGATCCTCGGGCTGATCAGACGGATACAACCATCCTGGTATGGGTTCCAGCTGAACCTCATCTCGGGGGTAGTCCCCCCTGCATTAGAGCTGTTTGTCACTCCCCAGTTCGTCCCTGACCTTGACCAGCCGACCGGTATTTCACCGACTGTTATCCCAGAAAAATCCTCCTCCCATGGTAGATGAGAGATTACCGTCTCATGCCAGCCCAGATAGGGATAACCGTTGTTAACCTCATATCTGACATCGGGAGCCCAGGTTGAAGTGAAATTCCAGGAGAGATACGTATCTGCTCCATAAGGATAGGTCATGTCGGCTGTCATCCTCCCTTCTCCGCCATCACTATCTGTCTGGCCTGAAGCCTCTATATCCCAGTATGAATTGATGAATTCTATGTTAAAATCCCAGTTCGAATAACCGCTCAGGCCACCTGTTGTCTCACTGATTCCTGTAACCGGCCCGGCACTGAAACAGTTCGTCACAGTCGAATAACCAGTGTTTGCTCCCAGTAACCCACCGACAATATCTGTCCCGCTTACCGAACCTGTGCTGTAGCAGTCAGAAATCAGAGTCTGATAACTATTACGCCCTATCAGTCCACCTACCCTTAAATCACCGGTAACAGTACTTGTGCTGTAACTGCTCTTTACCTCGGCAGGCCCGAAGAGGTATCCGATCAACCCGCCGGTATAACTATCCTCTCCAGTAACTACACCTTCACTGAAACAGTTTTCTACCGTCACATTTTCGAGTATTCCAGCCAAACCGCCGGTTCCACCGCCCGTTCCGGTAATAGAACCGCTATTGCTGCAGCCGGTAATATCAAGATCATAACCCTTTCCTATCAGGCCACCGGTATTATCACCATACCCGTTCACATCTCCCCGGTTATGGCTTTCACTTAGTGTCGAATAGTAAGCCAGGCCGATCAGGCCACCGGTATCAGCCCGGTTATGACTATCACCAAACGCTGTAACGCTGATCTCTGACGAACAGCCGGTTAGATTCGAGTTTCTCACATATCCAGCCAGCCCCCCCATCCTGCTGTTTCCACGCACTATCCCGGCAACGTGCACATTGGTGATCTCGACCTGATCTCCATAACCGATAAGGCTTCCTGTATATCTGACACCGGTATTCAGGACATTCGTGAGGGTCAGATCCTGGATCGTTGCATTGTAAGCTTGCCTGAATAATGCTATGTTACTCAGGTTACCGAAATTGAGATTCAGATTACTTACAACACGATTATCGCCCAGCAGTGTCGCGGTAAATCTCGGGATAAAAAATCCCGGATCACTGCTGAGATCAATATCATCTACCAGTAAGAAACTGAGATCACTATCCAGCCCGAGAAAGAGGAGGGTTTTGAAATCATCGGCATTCCCTATCCCATAATGTTCTCCAATCGGGTCGAGGAAGTCATCGATATCGAGCTGCAGGCCGTCAGTTAACCAATCGCTGTAAACATCACCCGGCATAGCCCCGTAAGTAATACGATTCTCTCCGTTGATCATTACTGTATCGTAGTTGTAAAAACTGTTGATAATCGAAGAGGATACCTGATTCACACCGATCAGGCCTCCAGCGTTAATGAGATAAGTGCAGTTGACATTACCTGTGCTGTAACTGTCTATAACCGAAGAAGGGCTATCAGTATCTATAATTTCACCATTGTATCCCACCAGCCCGCCTGCTTCTCCGGTAGCGGTTATGCAGGAGGAGCTGTAACAGGCGATAATCACAGAATCGTATTCAATTGCTCCAACAAGGCCTCCGATTATCCTCTCACCGGTCACTGTTCCGCTCGAAAAACTGTTGCTTACCGTTGTTTCGGTAATGATATATCCGGCCAAACCGCCGGTATAATTAGCCCCTTCCACATTACCGGTAAAACTGGAGCTGGAGATTGTTCCATTGCTGACCCGGCCTGTCAGGCCTCCTGTCATCCAGTCACCACTCACATCACCGCTACTCTCACAGTTATGCACTGTGCTGTTATAGATGTAACCAGCCAGACTTCCGGTAATCTGACCTCCTGTTACATCTACTCCGGTCAGATTGACATTCTCTATCGTTCCTCCGAATATATAGCTGAACAACCCGGCATAATGCCGCTCGGTATTGTCGATAAACAGACCGGTAATATTGAATCCGTTACCGTTGAAATTACCGCAGAACGACTCATGTATGCTGGAGCCACCTATGGGGATCCACCCTTCTCCCACATTCCAGGGGATCTGGCCCAGATCGAGATCCGCTATCTGAACAAAATACCTGTCGGTATGAGCACTACCGATAAAGTAGCGTATATTATCGAGATGCTCAACTGTGGCTATCTGCCAGGGGTCTTCCAGTGTTCCCGAACCACCGGCAAAGAGGATAGAGCTTGATATCCCTGAAAGGTAGGGATATCCGTTATTCTTATCAGATAATTCGTCTTCTGACCAGATTTCCTCGAAATCCCAATCCACGTAAGTATTGGCTGCATGAGGAAAGGTCATCTCGATGGAAGACCTACCCTCTCCGGCAGAACTTGCTGTCTGACCCGAAGTCTCCGTATCCCAGTAACTGTTAAAAACTGTCGAGTTGCTGATCCCGATCAATCCACCCACATAATTCGCTCCTGTAACACTTCCGGTACTGTAGCAGTTACTTATTACCGAGTTCATATCGAATCCGATCAGACCTCCGGTATAGTTACCACTCCCCTGGACACTCCCCCGGCTGTAACAGTCGTTGATCTCTGAACCTTCATTCTGGCCTGTCAGGCCACCGACCCGTTCAGTACCGCTGACAGTCCCGGTACTTCCGCTCTTATTGATCTCTGAGCTGTTATTCGCGCCGACCAGACCGCCGGCATAATGATTTGACGCTGTAATATTCCCTTCACTGAAAGAGTTGCTGATCAGTGCCTGATTGCTGTTCAACCCGGTAATCCCACCGAGATAAGAACTACCTGATACGGCAGCCGAACTCTGACTGTTCAGGATGATAGAACCGTTGTTACGCCCTGCTATGCCACCAACCTCTGTATTATCCGCTGAACCTGTTACATTGCCGGTACTGAAGCTGTTTCTGATCGTAGAACTGGCCTGACTCACACCGATTAATCCGCCTACCTGCCCGTTACCATTGATCTCCCCCTCCACTGAGCAGTTGTCGATCAGAGTATTCGCTGTTATGAAGCCCGCCAGTCCTCCGACATAATTATTTCCACTGATATCTGCTTCAGCGAGTTTCGTATTTATTATCTTCCCGTTACTGACATAGCCGAAAAGCCCCTGATAATTACTACCGGGATTGTCGATGGTCAGTCCGCTTATCTGATAGTTGCCACCATTGTAATGTCCAGCAAACCTGCTTTCTGATGGAAAGAAAACCCCGATGGGTGCCCATCCGGTTCCTTCGTTCCAGGGTGCAATTCCCAGATCAATATCTGCTACCTGCTGGAAATGCTTATTACTGTGAAAAGTTCCAAGATATTGCCTGATACTATCGAGATGCTCGGCAGTTGCTATCTGCCAGGGAAAGCTGGCCGTTCCGCTCCCACCCCCGAAAAGAGAAGGTTCAGGAGTTACTTCCAAATGGTCTGATTGACCTGACTCTCCTTCTTCAAAGAGAGCAGTAACGAAATAGTTATAGGTCGTGTTATTGACCACATCCGTATCACCATAATATTCCTGTAGCAGCGGTTCGGTATTGATCTGCTCTTCATTGCGATAGAGGTTGAACCCGAGAAATGATCTGCTTCGCTGCCGGCCTGAAGACCTTTCCGTATCCGGCATATCCCAGAAGAGTTCTACTACTCCGTCACCCGTTATGGCTGTCAGATCAATCGGGACAGTAAGAACCGGCTGCCACCGGAGATAAGGATATCCACCGAGTTCATAGCCCGAGTCTATCCCCCAGATTTCAACGAAATCCCAATCCACGTAGGTATTAGCTGCATAGGGGAAGGTCATCTCAGCTGTAGTTCTCCCCTCTCCGCCGGAACTGATGCCCTGATTCGATGTCTCGGTATTCCAGTAACTGGAGATCAGGAGCTGATCTACACTATAACCGACAAGCCCACCTGTATTGTTGCCGATTCCAGAAACCGGGCCGATACTGTAACACTGTTCAATAATCGAAACATCACTCCAGCCTGTCAGGCCTCCAATATAGTCTATTCCGGAAACTTCCGACCGGGTATAACTGTTACTGATCGTAACAGCATCTATAAGCCCGACCAGGCCACCTGCATTATATGAGCCATTTACTGTCCCTTCACTGAAAGAAGAGTTCACAGCAGAATTATCGATATATCCTGTCAACCCACCGATAAAATGCGAACCACTTACATTACCGTTCACAGAGGAACTGGCTATACTGGAAGTGTTCAGGATAAACCCAGCCAGAAGACCGACATTTTCATCCCCATTTACATCACCACTGACATAACAGCCGGTGATCTCGCTGTTTGACACTCTACCTGCCAGGCCGGCAGCATAAAAACTGCCGGTGACGTTCACACCCGTCAACTCAAGTTCATATACCTGAGCACCACTTAAATTCCCGAACAGTCCCTGCTGCCCATCTTCGGGACGGTTAATATAAAGCCCGTGGATCCCTCTGTTGTTACCATTATAGTTGCCGCTGAAGGGAATAGTGCTGTTCCCGATCGGGATCCACCCCTCTCCGCCGAACCAATCTGCGGTTCCTGAAGCATTGATATCCGAAACCTGAATGTAATGTTTATCCCACCGTTCTGAATCTGCAGCTATCCAGTAAAGGTTCCCCAGATTATAAATTCGATAAGGATTCAAAAATGTGCCGTTCCCCTGTAATGGCGGCGTCGCTGTCTGAGCCCAAAGCAGCGGGCATGTTGTTAACAATAATATAAAAAACAGAACCATTCTTCTCATTGTTTCCTCCCTGATTTTTTTCAAAATTGCCCTTCAATGGGGGGGACTCTTCTGAGTAGTAATTACTTCTGAATCGGCAATCGGTTTGTCGTCTTTTCTTACAATAACTCTCTTATTGCACCTCTTTAAATTCAAAAAATACTAACTTCTCTTATCTGCTGCCAGTGATTTCTACAACCCGGAACAATCTCTCCAGAACTGCATCAGCAGAAATTAAACTAATTTTAAGTTAAAATTAAGGACATATACATTACAATTGTCAACCCTTTTCTCTTGAGCTTCTGAGGCTCCAGTAGATGAAATCAGGGTTAATCAGCTCTGTGAAGATATTTTGAATAAGTATCAACTTACCACCTGAACGATCTGTAGCTCTTCCTCAGTTCTGCTATCTTTAGGGAGGACCGTAGTCAGCTGCGGCTGACTACGCTGCTCCTTTATGCTCTCCCGAAATCTGAAACGAAACAGACCATTTCGCTCCTTCTCCAAAAGATCGATCCACTCGCTTTCTGAGAGATTTTGACCATCTTCCTTCTGATTGAGATTCCGATTTGTGATTCATATACTTTAGGAAGGTTTTACCCAAAACAGAGGAGGATTAGTTATGAAATACTGGAGATTACCGGATTCGCTGATCAGGTTACTGAACATGACCTCTGCCGTCAGAGGACGTTGCGGCAGGTATCTCTTTCAGATGTCCAACGGTGGTCAGCAGGTCAAGCTCTATAATAAAGAGCTCTATCGTAACGATAACAACACCCCGCTGAGGATCAGAGCAAGAACGATAATGATGCTGGCGATGGAGGATCCTCAGCCTGTTCTGCCGGAAAAACTCAGGGAACTCTACCGGACTTACCCGTATTATCTCTGGAAAGAGAAGAGTGAACTGCTCCCGTTGAAGAATTTCTACTTCGATAAATATATCCCGGAAGGAACTATTCTCAGAGTTTTCAGGATGAGTGGTTCAGAGCCAGATCCCGAATCAGATCAGCTCTGCGAAGAGTTTGCCTCTACCGGAAAGAAGCGGATTCTGCTCGAATACAGTGGAGAAGAAGAAGAGAAATATTATGCCCTGAACCTTCAGACTGGAAGACTGTCCAGTATTCTTCATGTTTACTGGGAATGATGCCTCTCATTCAATACTGCCTAGATAAGAGAAAACTATCGAAGTATTGGCCTCTTTCACTTTAACCCTGATATTCTGACCCAATCGGAAGAGGTTTGTGCTTCTCCGTCCCTTAAGAGTCATTGTCTCAGAATCCAAAATATATTCATCATCTTTGAGATCGTTAATCGGAATATACCCCGTTACCGGGAGTTCCTCCAGTCGCAGTGATACAACGATAAAATCTTTCCGGAAATTCACTATCAACCCTTTGTAAATCTTGCCTGTCTGACTTCTCATATACCATCTTCTGTATCGATCTTCCGTCTCACGTCTCAGAACATGATTAATTCTCTCCGCTCGTGAAGCCTGAACAATTACTCTATCGAGAGATGAATCCGGCAATTCCGGTTTTTCTTTCCTGCTGAAATAACAATCATTCAGAATGTATTGGATTGTGAGGTCACAAATCCGATCCAGAGGAGAAGTGCAGCGGGTATAATTCCTTAAGGCAAGTCTGAAATGCTCTTCGCCTTGGAGTGAATATCGCTCCGGAGGAATAATCTTCCGGGCAAGGTAATCGAAAGCGACAGAATAGCCGTATAGCTGGAAACTGACAACTCTCTGGAAAGTTTGTGCTGTAGAACTTTTCTTTTCGACTTCAAATCCACAGGATTCGATCAGATGCAAAATTCTCTCCATTTCTGCAACATCAGGGCTCGGTTGATTTATGTAAAGCGCCGGGATATTATGGATATCAAGGGTGCGAGAGATATATTCATTGGCTATCGACGAAGCATTGCCTGTGAAACGATTTGCCGTATCCTCGTAGAAAACATAATCATCTAAACGGATTAATCTCCCGGTTTCATCGAACTCGACACACCATTCATCATGGAGAACGGAGATCATTCCTCTCCTCTCTCTGTTGCCGTTGTATTTCCTGTTCATATAATGATAGAAGATCGAAAACCATCTGTTCAGGATTTCTTCTAAATCCCATTGGTGGACTATCTCCCTCATAGCATTCAAACCCTCATTGAGGGAAAAAACATCAACATAACTGAGGTTATAATCGACTCGAATAATCGATTTATGAAAAGATTGAGTGTAGATCCTTCCTTTACTGTCGATCTCGCTTATCACTGTAAAAGCCAATCTGTCCCGGTTCTCTCTGAATTTGCCCAGGTCCTCTGAGATACGAGATGGCAGCATCGGTATGCTTCTGTCGGGATAGAAGATAGTCCCTCCGCGCTTCATTGCCTCAGCAAAGATCTTACTCTCAGGTTTGACGAAATAGCTTACATCCGAAAAATGGGAGTATAAGATATGGCGATCTCCTTTCTTCGATAAAGATAGGGCAAATCCGAAATTAGATATTACTGGAGGTGATGAATCGGGATCATCAGGATTGATCGTGTAGGTTGGCAGCTCTCTGAGATCAAGTCTCTCTGCGATCTCTGTCTCAGGGATTGTATCGCTCAAATTCTCAGCCTCTTGTAATACTTCTGAGGGAAAATCAGGCTGGATGCACATTGTCCTGTAAATTGCCAGGTCTTCGATATCTCTGTATCCGGCTCTGCCCAGAGACTCGACTACTCGTGCTGTGGGATTATCCGCATCATCAGTTGTCCCTGCTTGTTCCAGTTCTACAATGACCTTGTCTCCATCCTGTGCTGAACCCCTCTCTGATACCCTGAGTTCTTTTCTCAGCTTCCGCCAGTCTGGAATTACGATATACTCGTCTCCCCGAATCTTCAGATTTCCGGTTATAACCGGTGGATACTCATTAACTTCACTTTCCTTGATCATTTACTGAAGTTTCCCTTTTAGTCCATATCTCAAAAGATAACAACAAGTTAATGAATACCGTTACTCTTCGACTCCCTGTTCCTGTCGATTATCCTGCCTGTTTTCAATAATAGCCAGACCGGCAGGATCACTATCAAGAAAACACACAGAAAAATTACACCAAAACCGAGAATCATTTCAAAAATCTGCCTCAACATTTTCACCTCTACTTCTCTTTAAGTTGGCGAATATCTGGTAAATCCTGTCAAGTCCTTAATATAGAAGAAAAAAAGATTCACTCCTGTTTCACTGTATATATAATTGAAGCTGTCAGAGTAATGATGCCTCCTGGCAGTAGAAACCGGGACAGTAAAAAAACTTTCTGGAAAAGATGAATCAGGTCAGGTTCTATGTTTGCATAAGTTTCGGGTTGGATGATACGATATCAATGTCAACAGAGTTAAAATCTCTGTCGTTAGTTACCAGAATGCAATCGTGTTTTCTGCATAGTGATGCTATGATTTTATCGTTGAAATCGATGGAATCCGTAACCAGTAGTTTGTGTATATCGGATTTCGAGAATTGTATATCTAGTACTTCAAAAAATGGTAAGATCTGTCTCAGTATCACAGAGTGGATATGGGAAAGGTTTTGTTTCCCCTGAGAGCTGGCCCGGTAATTCTTGAAAGAAAAGTTATCGGGAGCAGAGCCACTTTCTTTAAATTGACTGTAATCGATTCTCATTATGGTATTGATGATTTCGGAGAGAACTGTGATGTCGAGAGCCAGTTTGAACTGCCTGGTCATAACCTGTTTTAGAAATGATGAGTAACCTCTGCTCCAGGGGAATACAGATAATTCAGGAAAAAAGATATACATCAGGACATTAGTATCGAAGAACAGAGTCCTGAGAGGGATTTCGTTTATCTTCTCCAGCCTGAATCTTCTTCCCATATCAATCATCCATTATATCTTCTATTGACTTTCTCAATCGATCCGGATCTTCATAAAAAGATTTAGCTGTGCGCTTGACCCGGTCAAGAGTTGCCAGATCATCGGGATCTAGATCAGCGAACTTTACCTGCTTTTCGATCTGCTCTTCGCTGAAATCTCTATAGAGTTGTCCAATCGCACTATTCAGAAAAGCTGAAGTGAGCATCTCGACATTTAGAAACGATACTTTAGCTATTTTATCGCTATTGAGTGCTTTCTTTATCTGTTCATAAACCTTCTCTCCGTCATCCGAAGCAATGCAGAGTGAATTACCAACGATATTATAGATATTGATTACTACTTCTTCCATTTTTAACTCCTTATCATCCTCTTTCATTCTTCTCCGAAGCAAGTGAATATGAGCGTGGATCATCTGTTCTGAATTCAACCGTTACAACTGTTCCAGGAAAGGGATCCGGAAAATAACTAAAGAACTCACTTTGCTCGTCTTTCTGATAGAAACCTTCGTTACTGACTATCTGTAACATACCTTTATTCAGGGTGATAAAATCCTTCAGTATGGCCAGCCCAATCCCACCCGGAATATCTGTCTTTGTTGAATGACCATCCTGGATTGCCCACCTGATCGCTTGAACGGCAGTCAGATTCGACTTAAATCTCCTGTTGATCTTGTTCTTAAAGCCAATGCCGTTGTCGGCAATAGTAAAGATCAACTTATGCTTTTGAGGATAAAACTGACCACAGACGTATATAAAGTCGCTCTCACTATGTATCTGGGCATTGGCGAATATCTCGAAGATCGATTCGTAAATCTTTTTGGTCAGTGCTCTGGACATAGTTGGCATTTCCGGCCGCTTCAGTAAATTCGTGATGATGTAATTGCTGAAGAATCTGGTTTCGGGAGGTTTTAATTTAATGTATTGAAGCGTGGTATGATACCGGTCTTCGATACTGGGATAACCATAATGAGAAAGAAATGAGTTTTTCTGGAGAATCTCTCTTGTTCTCCCCTCTGCCGAGATACGGATAATCTTGAAATCTTCGCTCAATTCATCAAGCACGCTGCCCAGTGCTGAACAAAGATTGGCATCGAACCATTCCTGTATCGATAAATCGATTTCTCCGTACTCCCAGTTCTTGAATCGATGATATAGATCGATTATTTGAGAATAACCGCTGAAATTCGAACTTACACCGATCAAATCATGTTTTTTCATCTTATCTACCCAATCTCCGGTTTAGCAGAATGTTAATCTCTCTGTTTTTGTCAACGGGAATATAATGGCCACTTATCTGTCCGGGATCTCAGTATTAGCAGTCACACAGGATACAGGAAGCCTTCATTCTCTCTTTGGCAAATCTAGGTAGTGAACTAAAAAGATGTGAATGAATAACTTTTTCTTGACTCACTGCTGCTATGTGGACATATTGTCAACATGCTGGAGGTGCTATGTTTGCCAGGTTAAATCAAATTGCAGTACAGCCGATAGATTATCAATATCTTACACATCTACTGTCTGATTATCGGTATCCGCGGAACAAGATCTCGAAATTACTGGCAGCGAATGAGCTGATCTCACTCAAGAGAGGACTGTATGTACTGGCAGACCACTATAAAACACCGCTTGTGAAAGAAGCCGCTGCCAATCTCCTGTACGGGCCGTCATACATATCTACCGACTATGCCCTCTCATACTATGGCCTGATCCCCGAGAGGGCGTACAACATAACCTCGGTAACGACTTCCCGGAGAAAGGTCTATCATACACCGATCGGAGTATTCATCTATCAGCAGTTGAAGAGCAAATACTATGCGCTCGGCTATGAGATACACCAGAAAGAAGGGGTAAAGTTCCTGCTTGCTACACCCGAGAAGGCACTCTGTGACAAGCTTTATCTTCTTCCACCGGAGAAGAACACTGCTGAATTCAAAGAGTTGATTTACGAGGACTTGCGAATATCACCGGAGAATATCAAAGCACTTCAGATAGCAAGACTGAAAGAGTATGCCCTTGCCGCTGACAGCAGGAATCTTGACCTATTGATCAACATGTGGGAGAGTGTATGAACGACCATCCGTTGAGTAACCTGATCCGGATGCATTCTCCCCGGACAGAGGAAGATTATAAGTATGCATTGAGAAGAACACTCCAGGAGATTACCCTTCTCGGACTCTGGAGAGGCGGTTTTTTCGAATATACAGCCTTTTATGGTGGAACTGCCCTGAATATATTCTATGATCTGGACCGTTTTTCCGAAGATCTTGATTTCTCCCTGCTGGAAGAGAGAGCGGATTTCAGGCTGTCATCCTGTATTAACAGTGTCAAAAATGAACTCCTTTCCTGGGGGATCAGGGCAGAAGTAGCTCCTGTCGAGAAGGTTACCGATAAGATCGAATCTGCTTTTGTAAAGGTCGATACCCTCAGAACTTTCTTTGATTTAGCAGTTCCGAACGAGATACTTGATACTCTGCACAGAGAGGAAAAGATCAGTGTGAAATTCGAGATCGACCCTTCTCCTCCCTGCAGTTTCCAGAGCGAATTCAAGATCCTCTTGAATCCCCTTCCTTTTAATGTTCGCTTGATGAGTCTTCCCGATCTTTATGCCGGAAAAATGCATGCTCTCCTGGCACGAAGCTGGCGAGAAAGGGTCAAGGGTTGTGACTGGTATGACTTTGTCTGGTTTCTCAAGCAAAAGACCCCGTTGAATCTCAAGCATCTGGAAGCCCGCCTGAAGCAGAGTGGTCATCTTTCGGATAAAGAGACTCTAACCTTATCGCTGCTGAAGGAATTATTACTTAAACGCATCGAAGAGGTCGATTTCTCGAAGGCAAAGGAAGATGTCTTGCCATTCATAAAGGACTCCCGGCAACTGGAAAATTGGTCGGGAGATTTCTTTAGTAACCTGGTTAATTTGATAATTGTAAAGCAATGATGGTGATAATGAAGCCATCTATATCGAGATCATTTTACTTGATGAAATAGATACCTCGATATAGAGTTTTTCCAGACATAGTTTTCTTGACTTATTAAAGGGAGTTGAGTGAAGCTGTTCAAAGCAGGAGTGATATATGGGGAAAAAATTAGACAGACTGACCATAAAAGGTTTCAAATCTATCAGAGAACTGGAAGATTTCGATCTGAGAAACACTAACATTCTTATCGGAGCCAATGGAGCAGGAAAAAGTAATTTCGTTGAAGTATTTCGTATGCTCGGATCGATGATCAAACATGAGTTTGCCAATTACACTAAAAACCAAGGCGGTGCGGACGATATGTTATTCAACGGTCCGAAAGAAACCGGGCAAGTTATTCTTCATTTTGTGTTTGGATCTAATGAATACAAACTGACTCTGGAGCCAACACCAAAAGAAGTCTTTAATATAGCTAATGAAGGTTTGTTCTCAGTAAACCATATGTGGGTGACAATTGGGAGTAATACAAAAGAGATTTCTCTGCCTGAAAGGAAAGACAATCCACCACAACATTTCCCACAGAATGTCAGTAGATTGTTTTATGATATTGTTTCAAGCTGGATTGTATACCATTTTCATGACACAAGTTTGCGAGCTCCTATGAGAAGATCTGAGATAGTTGAATATAACGATAAATTAGTACCAGATGGCGGAAATATTGCACCTTTTCTCTTAAGATTAAGAGACCATCATCCCCAGGAATATAATAACATTGTTGAGGCTATCAGAACAGTTACACCTTTTTTTGCTGATTTCACTCTTGACCCTCTGCAATTAGGGGAAAAAAACAAGGTAAAACTATCCTGGAGGCAAAAAGGTTCGGACTATCCCATGCAGCCTTATCATTTATCTGATGGTACCATTCGCTTCATCTGCCTGGCAACTGCCTTACTACAACCCTACCCACCTTCGACGATCGTCATTGACGAACCGGAACTCGGTCTGCACCCCTATGCAATAGAAATCCTGGCAGAGCTGATCAAATCAGCAGCCCAGAGAACACAGATCGTAGTTTCAACGCAATCAACAACTTTAGTGGATTGTTTTGAACCGGAAGATGTTATTGTGGTAAACCGCAAAGATGGTGCTTCGACTTTCGAGAGACTCGATACTGAAGAACTGGCTGAGTGGCTCCAGGACTATTCTTTAGGTGAGCTATGGCGCAAGAACGTCGTCAGAGGGGGACCGGTTTATGAATAGTGCAACCGTCATGGTTGTTGTTGAGGGTCCAACAGAGTATACTTTCATCAGGGATGTAATGACACAAGTTTTGTCTGCTCAGGCGGTTCATCTATACCCGGTCATTATTGGAGTTCCTGGCAAAAAAGGTGGTAATGTAACAATAAAACGGGCTAAAAGAGACATTAGAAATCTGCTTTATCAGCGATCTGATACTTATGTATCTACAATGTTTGATTATTCTGGTATTGATAGCAATTGGCCGGGATTAAGCAAAGTACACAGACTATTAAGTACAGGAACATCATTATCGCCAGAACAAAAGGGTGAGATACTGGAAGAAGAGACCAAGAAAGTAATAAAAGAAGCTTTTCCTGATATTGATGTTCAGGATCGTTTTATCCCATATATTCAGATGCACGAATTCGAAGCTCTGTTGTTCAGTGATGAGGAAATATTGGCTGAAAGAATCGGGAGAAGCCTGCAGGAGATACAGCAAATTACGGAAGAATTCGACAACCCTGAAGAGATAAATAACAATCCTAATCAGTCTCCCTCGAAAAGAATATTGCATATAGCTCCTTCATATAAAAAAGTCATAATGGGCAAGATTATAACCTCCAGCATCGGAATACCTCAGATCAGGGGGAAATGTCCTCATTTCGATAACTGGTTAAAGAAATTAGAATCGCTGACCAATATCTGCTAAATCTAATCCTGCAAGAACTCCTGTTCGAAGATAGCTGCTGCTATCCGGTCTGTTGTTTTATCAATGTTCAGTGAACAAGTGTTTAACCAATAGATTATTATTTATTCTTGACTAAATAACATTTAAACTAAACTTGGCAATAGATCTTCAGGATGATGTTTTTGCTTCGAAATGATTATATGACGGATAATCGAGCCAGTATAATACATTTGAGGATTTCATTGGAGGGGATGCAATGAGACCGGACATAGCAAAAACTGTTGCAGAATTAGAAATTTCGGTTTGTAAGGTTATTCTCTATTGTTTAACAGAGCTACGATTCCCTTTAGGCATAAAGAATACAATTAGTGTCTTAAGGGGCTCTAAATCGGGTTTTGTTATCAACTACGAACTCCATAAACTCGACACATACTCTCTTCTTTCACATTTTACAAGAAAACAGCTCTTAAAGATCATAAGCGATTTGATCCATGCAGATCTTGTCGAAGTTGATGCTGTTTCTGAGTATAAGAATATGCCTGTTCTGAAAATAACTCCTGCAGGGTTAGATTATCTTGCTGGTAAAAAAGGAGTTAAAGTAAGTTTCCTGGAGAGCTTCGTGGATAGGAATATTCCTGTATTTAACGATGAAGAGACCCGGTTGTTCGATGAACTTGTAAAATTAAGAAGAAAAATAGCAAAAAATAACGACCTTAGAGCATTTATGGTCTGTTCCGATACAACTTTGAGAGAGATGACCATGATGAAACCCAAAAGCTTAGATGCTCTTCTCGCTATCCGAGGTATTGGAAAGAGTTTTGTTGAGAAGTATGGTGAGCAGTTTCTATGGGTTATCACAAAATGGACGTGATTTCAGTTCAGACAACAAACTTCCTTAATAATCACCACCACTTCCTAGTTATTGTTTTCGAACAAGATTATCTATATACGAAAAATGCTATTTGTCGATAAAATCGAGTATATTCCTAAATTACTCCATCTGCTAATTAATCATAAGCATACGTCTAAAAAAATCTCAAAACTATCAATGTTTAGGGACTTTTCTAAAAGTTAAAATGCTAATCCATTATAGTAGGCGCATAAGTACTTAGACCTCTCTTCTTCACCGTAGTCTCTCCGAATTATCTCGGCAATAATGTAAATAGGTAGGTACTTTTTAGCTAAATCATTCGGTAGTGTTTTCTCACTTTCAAAAACCTCTTGTTCCACGTTACGATTAGATGTTGACTTTGATGTTATGTCGTGATCGAAGTATGGTTTTTGCACAAAGTCATTATACAGTTCTTTCTTACCTGATTCAATTAATGACGCGGTTTCATTAATGTCTATGTTAGGGTATGCTGTCTCAATCAAAGTAACAAGAGAATTATCTAAAGAAGACTCTCTTAAGACAGTATCGTAACTTATAGAGTAATGACCTACTATTGCATTGTAAATTACCGACAAAGGAAAATGAAGCTTGCGCCATGGAGAACCTAAACGAATCCAATGCCTGTGAATCTCATGAAGACTTTCAAATGCAAATAAAACCCAGAATATTGCAGAGATAATACCAGACGTTGACAGTGCTGAGATAAACAGTATTATGTGGATAATCAGATATAATTGCATGGTGTACATCCCTCCAAGGGGATGAATTACTGCCCTTCCCTTCAATATTGCCCTTTTTATATATGCGCGACCAGACCATAGGGAAATCATAGTAAGGATCGAAAAGAAAACCATAACATAAATACCTGTTAAGTATCTACTGATGATAAAAAAACCAAACAGCAATAATATGAGCCAATGCCCTAACTTCCAGAATTGACTGATAATTAAAACTAAAACTGGAAGGTATTGTTGGTTTTTGATCAAATCTACCAAAAGGAAAGACAAAAGAAGAATGTTGATTCGCGATATAATTGTACTCAAAATGCCTCTATAGGCTCCACTTTCGAATCTCTTATTAATCATATAATTTTCGACTAGATCAATTATATTGCTCATAATTAATACCTCAAACTGCTTGTAGATATTATATAAATCAATGAGCTGTTAAATGTCAACAGTATTGTGAATGACCACTATGATCAATAATTAGCATCTTATTCTCCAGCTACTTGTACCTAGTAACTTTTCAGCCGAAAACAACTGGTAAGAATTCAACCGAAATAAACAGACAGAGTGACCAAACCAGAACGTTCTTGACAAAGGTTATATATGCATATAAATGTTGAGATATCTATGAGGATGAAAATGCTATATCAGAAACAAACAATCTATTCCATTGGATATGAAGGTAAGACTATAGAAGATTTCCTTGAGCTGTTGAGAGCCAGACGGATTGATATCATTCTCGATATCAGGGCAAATGACTACAGCAGAAAACCTGACTTCATTGGTGCAAGACTAAAGAAACATTGTCAGAATATAGGGATCGATTACAGATGGATACCGGATTTGGGAATACCGATCAAGCTTCGTAAAGATATCAAAGACAGGGAAGTTCTACTACATCATTACAGAAATAGCATATTACCCCTTGTTTCAGATAAGATCAAAGAAATCGAAGATCTGATAAGAACTGACAAGAGGGTTGCTCTTGTCTGTATGGAATCTAATCCTCTGGAATGTCACAGGTCAATAATCACTGATTATCTTACAAGCAGAAGTAAATCTAAGGTAGAACATATCCAGTGATCTGATCAAAGAAAATGGGATTTGTGAAAATGATTGTAGATATTAACAGGGAGCAAGCTGAGATAATACTTCATGAGAGATTTAAGATTGGTCGTTTTTATGACTTGCAATGGGAAATCATCAATCGTTTACTATCAGGAGAACGAATTCTCCTGATTGAAAAAACAGGATACGGTAAATCTCTCTGCTTTCAATTCACTGCGATTTTATTAGAAGGATTAACCGTAATTTTTTCTCCACTTATTGCATTAATGCGAGATCAGGTTAATAAACTCCAGGCATTGGGGATAGCAGCTAAGTGTATAAACAGTAATCAAACAACGGAGGAAAACAACGAGATCATGAAGGAAGCGAAGCAGGACAAGTTAAAAATCCTTTATATAGCACCTGAGAGACAAGAAAACTATCAATGGATTGAAGAAGTTAGAAATATGAAACTGTCGATGGTCGTGGTTGATGAGGCTCATTGTATCTCTGTCTGGGGACATGATTTCAGACCTGCTTATAGGCGAATTGTTAATCTGGTTAATCTACTTCCCAAAGGAATGCCGGTCCTTGCTACAACAGCTACTGCAACGAAAAGGGTTCAGGATGATATATCGACTCAGATAACCGGTGACTTGAAAGTTCGTAGAGGTAAACTAATCAGAGATAATTTCAAACTATATGTCGTTAATGTTTCTTCTGACGATGAAAAACTCATCTGGTTAGGTCAGAATATTGATCGCTTTTCAGGAACAGGCATAATTTATACAGGGACAGTTGCCAACACCGAGATTATCTGCAGATGGTTTGAGCATCTTAAAATTCCGTCAAGATCATACAGTGGCAAGCTTGATTCGGAAACAAGAATTGAAATCGAAAAGGGTTTGCTGGAGAATAAATGGAAGTGTGTAATATCTACTAATGCTTTGGGAATGGGGATTGATAAACCGGATATCAGATTCATCATCCATACTCAATTCCCTCAATCGCCAGTCCATTATTATCAGGAAATTGGAAGAGCAGGACGGGATGGAAAACCTACTGATATTGTACTCTTATACAATCCGGAAGATAGAGCCTTACCTGAATCATTTATTGAGAATGCAAAACCGAAAATCGAAAAATACCTGAAAGTAATAGAACTTCTCAAAAACGAGATGCTTGGTGAGCATGAATTAATGAGAAAGTCAAACTTAAAACAGACACAGATAAGAGTAATAAAGGCTGATTTAATCGATCAGGGAATTATTAGAGAGGTCATGCTCAATAGTAGAACAAAGAAGTATGAATTTGTGCCGAATTCAAAGCTACTTGAAACAAAATTCTTCGAACAACTAAAGAAGAATAAGTATGAAGAAATGAAATCTATGATTGAGTATGCAGAAACTAAGGACTCAAGAATGAAGTTTCTCTGTAATTATCTTGCTGATGAAACTAAACATGACTATAAAAACTGTGATAATACAGGATTAGATAAGCAAAGGGTTATCAAGGATGATCTATGGTACAAGAAGTTAATTGAGTTCAGACAGAACTATTTTCCCCTGTTGAAAGTAGAGTCAAAAAACTCAAACATTGTTAATGGTGTTGCTTCTTCATACTATGGAGTGTCAAATGTCGGATCGGCAATACATCGTTCAAAATATGAGAACGGTGGTGATTTCCCTGATTTTCTTGTATCATTGTTGTTAAAGGCATATTGGAAAAAATTCCGAAGTATTAAGTTTGATCTGATATTGTATATTCCGCCATCTATCTCGGGAGATATGGTAAAAAATTTAGCTGCGAAAGTCGCCAGTACCATCAAGATACCTATTTATCATATCCTGAAGAAGAACAGAGAAACCAGAGAGCAGAAGATATTCGAAAACTATTTACTGAAACGCGATAACATAGCAGGTGCATTCATAATTGATAATCAAGATATTGTTAAAGGTAAAAATATACTATTAATTGATGATGTATTTGATAGTGGTGCAACTATAAAAGAGGCTGGAAAATACTTGACCGAGTGTGGTGCATCAATTATTGTTCCATTGGTATTAGCAAAAACAGTTGGGGGAGATTCAATTTGAATCGTAACAGTTTTGAAAAAAATCTATGGAAGAAGGAACTGTTATGGATAGATTAGCTGCTTATTGGATAACAGTTGCTCATCTGCCTAAATGGAGTAATAATAAAATTAACAGTCTGATTAAAGAGATCATTGTTGAAAAAAATTCCGATCTCGAGGAATTCTTCTCTCTTTATCAGACTCAGTGGAGGGTTTTATTTAATCTTGATACCGAAGATATTGAGATATTGAGTCGGGCAAAAGAACAGATTCCTAATAATTCATTCCTGGCAGAGACTTTGTATAATCAAGGGTATGAGATAATCCCAATTACAAGTGAACACTACTCAAAGTCATTAAAGCAGAATCTAAGGCTCAGGTATTCTCCTCCAGTTTTATATGTTAAGGGTAACAAGCAGATTATGAAGGAGAAATCAGTTGCTGTTGTTGGTTCAAGAAATGCAAGTTCCTTATCATTACAATTTACAGATAAGATTGTTAGAAATGCAACAAAACAATACAGAGTCATTGTCAGCGGTTTTGCTAAGGGAGTAGATAAAGCTGCTCTCGATTCGGCTCTTAAGTATCACGGTCAGAGCATAATCGTTCTACCACAGGGTATAATGACATTCGGATCGGGTTTCAAGAAGTACTATAAACAGATCATTGAAGGAGATATACTTGTTTTAAGTACCTTCCATCCTAAAGTTCCCTGGAGAGCTGATCTTGCAATGGCAAGAAATCCAATCATATATGGCCTTGCTGACAAGATATATGTGGCTGAATCTTCTAATAAAGGAGGAACCTGGTCTGGGGTAAATGATGGATTGAGAAAAGAAAGAGAGATATATGTCCGAAATCCAGAACCTGGAGAGAATAGTGCTAATAGACTGCTTATTGAAATGGGTGCAACAGCTGTTGATATAGAGGGTAACCTGCTCTATAAAGATACTTCAGAAAAATTTCATAAACCCGGTATAATAGCAGAGTCTAATATTTCAGTTGAGATCATGAAAGCTATCTCAAAACGAACTATGACGGCAAAGGAGATCTGCAAAGCAATTAAACCTGATTGGACTGCACAGAAGATGTCTCAGTTACTAAAAAAACTCGATAAGATAAAGGTTATCAAGAAGGGTAAAGTAAACCGATACAGAGCAATAGATACATTTGAAGATCAACAACTGAAGGTTCTGGATATATAAAATACGTTATTTTCTGTAGCTCCCCATCCTGACTCTCGTCATTTTTACTCAACTTCGAGTATCTCTATATTAGTTCACTTTTGAATAAATCAGCATCGAACTTGAATAATTACTACGATTATTCTTGACAGACTATGTGTGTATGAAATATATGTTGGTATATTCATACATAGCTATAGGAGTTGATATGAAGCTAAATGAATTGAGTGTGATTTATAATGCCGCTAAAGTGCATAACAAGATGAAAATGTCAGAAAACTGTTTTGAATATGATGCTTACAAGTATTTAAGTGATTCAGTCTATCCATATAAGAGAACTCCATATATTCCTTTCATCATCGATGATTCTTTTGATCTCCCGCTTCATCTCTTCAGTACCCGTTTAAGTAATCTCTTGATGAGTGACCTGAATGAAGAGAGGCATCTCTGGGAGTTCATTACTGCCAGAGAGAATGTTATCAGAATGATCACTGCAACTGAAATGGATAAATCTGCAGCCGAAGGACTCTCTTATCGCTTTGAAGCATACTATGACGCAAAACCGTATGATTGGAAAGAACTCATCACCTTCAAGCAGGTTATAGGCTATATGATCAAAATCTGTTTGGAACTCTTTGGTTATGTCGTTGCTCAGCGGAGAGTACAGGTAAGAACGTTATCGCATACCAACCCTAAAGGTAAGGATCGGTATTTTGCCACCGCATCCCGTTACCGCAGATTAGAAGAGGATGATTTGAAGGAGTTGCTCAACGAGATCAAAGATCCGGGCGAAGCAGATTCTTTCCGCTTTATTTGTAAGAGAATCATCTCTGAACAAACATTGTATCAGAAACTATATTCTCTTGATAATCTTACCAGATATAACGAATTGAAAGCTAAATCAGTTTAATGTATCGTCATGGAAGTGCCAGATGTCTTTATCTCAGAGAAGAAACCCCTCCGAAATCCTGAGCAGAGTAATGAATCTGCTGGGCAGCAATTTTAAAGATCAAAAGGACAGTGTAGTGCTAGCCGGTTCGAGAAAGACTTCTGAGAAAAGGAGGAATAAGAACCAACCAGAATCCCAAATAAGTGAGGATATCTCTCTCTTTATTGCTTTACCCGGTTTCGCTCTCTACAACCTCGCTGCTCGAGATGTTCTGGTCATCACCCGCCTCTGGCAGGAACTCCTGGTCGATTTCAAAGCCGGCATATCCTGGGAAAGTCTCTGCAGAACAGCCGGAATGGATCTTCAAGATACCAATGAATGCCTGGCCTATGTCGAGAGTCTGCTGAAAAGGAGGATCATTCTTCTTGCTCAAGACGATAAGAACAGTCATCCGTACAATCCGGTAACCCTCTTGACCGGCAGATATCGTCTCCAGAAAGAGTTTATCTTCAAGATACTGAACCGTGATATTGCATCAGAGATAGAGAAGCAACTTTGCGGTAAATGGCAGAACGACAGAGAGCTAATTAACGATCTGACCAGATCTCTCGATCTGATCTTTTCCTGCTTCGGGGAGTTCGATGAAAGACATTCCATGATCTGCGAGAACTTCAACACCGCTAACCTCATAAACTGCTTCCGTCCTTTCCTGTTAAAACTTGCTGAAGCAACAGACGATCTTGCATTGATAAGAAAGATCAGGGAGAATGAACTCGACGAAACAGAGATCCTGACCTTATCGATCGTTCTCTACTACCATCTGACCAGACCTCATAACATTAGCGATACCGATCTGCTTCTGTTGATCAGCAATGATAAAGCCGAACTGCATTGTAACTCACAATATCTGCTCCGCTCAGCAAAGCTGTTTTCGGCTGAAATTATCGAATATCTGGACTGTGATCTCTTCGAAAAGCACCGGGAATTGTTACTCACCGAAAAATTCAGAAGAGAACTGCGGGGTGAGAAGATCAAGCCGGTAAAACCGGCTGTAACAAAGAGGTGTCTCTCAGATTATCTGAAGCAGAATCCTGCATTTCAGCCCGTCAAAACTACTCAAAAGGCAAAAGACCTTATCCTCCCTGATGAAGATAAGGAGACCCTGCGGACTTTCATACTCAAGCAGCAGAAACCGTCACTTTACGATCTCACTCGCTGGGGTTTCGGTGATAGTAACTCTGAAGGCAATCAAAGGCATAATGGGTTCATCGCCCTCTTTTACGGACCACCAGGTACCGGAAAGACCTATGCAGCCGGTGCCCTTGCCAATGAGATGGGAAGGGATCTGGTATCGATTAACGCTTCAAGGCTCCGCAGTCTCTGGTATGGTGATACTGAGAAGTTGGTTAAGAAAGCTTTCTTGAATATGAGACAGATGACTTCTGAACTCGAAAGTCCACCGGTGTTCGTTCTTAATGAAGCCGATCAGATCATCCATAACAGGGTTGTATCCTCATTCAGTACAGGAAGGATCGATAATTCGATCCAGAGCATCATCCTTGAAGAACTGGAAACATTCCCTGGAATACTTATTCTGACTACTAACCTGGATGCTTTGATCGATGAAGCCTATTTCCGTAGGTTCGACCTCAAACTAAAATTCAAAACACCCGATTATCAATCCCGCAAGAAACTCTGGAAACTACATCTCAACGCCAACATCCCCGGAGCAGAAGGGATAGATATCGATTATCTTGCCAAAGCTTATCACTTCACCGGTGGACAGATAGACCTCGTCATCAGAAACGCCTGCTCAGAAGCTATTGCAAGGAAATGTCAAAATAGATACTTGACTATAACTGACCTTATCAAATACTCAGAACTAGAAAAACCGTGGCAATCTATAAATTCAAATACAAGCATAGGTTTTTAAAAAACTATCTTAAGGAGGTATTTATGAAAACCAGCAAACTGAATGAATGGCTTAAAGCCTCTGTAGCACTGATAAGTTGGATAACGTAGGTTTGCGCTGATGGAAAGAGATCATTAAGACAGATTGGCATAAATTTCATTAAAACAAACTAACTATGGTAGAAGATGGAGGATGATATGAGCCAACACGGAAAAGGGAGTAGTTATCATTTACTCAATTGGACAAAAATGCCAAGAGAGGAACTAGCAGAGAATTTAGAGAAAATCATTGATATTCCTTTTGTCAAAATCTCACCAGATTGTTATTGGGTTCCCGATAGAGCTAAAGGCAACAATAAAGAACTAATATTGCCTGAGTTCTGTAATAGATACTGCAGAGATTATGAAGAATTCGATGTAAATGAATTCACAAATTGGTGGTTAAAAGGTGGTACTAATCCGACATGGGACTTTCTATCTACCTGTACAATCAAAGGAAAGAAAGGAATTGTTTTAGTCGAAGCTAAATCTCACTCAAATGAGTTAAAGAGAGAGGGCAAAAGCATCAAAATAGATGAAGAAATATATCCACTAGAAGAGTTGGAAAATCTCTTGTATGAAAAAATAAAGAGTAGTAAAGATGGCAAGTTAATGATAAAACGAGTTCTTAAGAAATTGAATAATCATGACAAAATTGGTCAATGTATAGCAGAAGCTAGGGGAGCTTTATCTGGATGGATACCTAAAATCAATATTAGCCGGGATGATCATTACCAGTTAAGTAACCGAATTGCTTGTACATGGAAGCTTGCCCAGTGTGGAGTACCTTCTGTTTTGCTATACTTAGGTTTTACTAAAGACAACCACTGGTCAGAAATTGATCAAATAAGAAGTAAAGATGAATGGGACAGAATTGTCTGGAGTTATTTTTCAGAAGTAGGTGCAAACAGGTTGTTAGACCATAAAACGATAACTCTTAGGAACGGTTGTACAGCTAACTTTTGTGCTGGTGTTATTGAATTATAACTATCATTATTACTTGTTCAGTAAACATCGTGATACTACCTTATTGATTCTCTTTAATCATATCCATCAAATCTATAGGTTGGGCAAGAACCTGAAATCCTTGAGGGGATCTTCCAGTCTCGAAGATTGTTTGCCAGAACTGATAGTTTTGCTTTCCGCCAAAAATTGTTGAAGATAAGTCACGATTGACCCATATTGGCAAGTTACTCAAGTTACTAACATATATATTTACTTTTTTCCAAAGAGCT
>Ga0334901_1000767_pt1 | contig 40050 bp, 27 predicted proteins | sample GraSluR3_MG_3_FD_207216 | JGI IMG/M metagenome (GOLD analysis project Ga0334901, IMG submission 207216) | Sludge microbial communities from methane-producing bioreactor in Wageningen University, Netherlands - Granular Sludge_15_08-R3 | ecosystem: Engineered > Bioreactor > Anaerobic >...
GGACCACGGCCGACGTGCTCCGGGAATACGACCACCTGGCGCCCGAGGACATCCAAGCCTGCCTGGCCTACGCCAGCGACGTGCTGAAGTCGGAGAAGGTCTACCTCTTGCCGACTTCTTGAGGGGGCCCGATCATGCGTTGGATCGTCAACGAGAACGTTTCCGGCACGGTAATCCGCGCCTTGGGGGAGCGGGGCCACGACGTTCTTTCCGTCAAGGAATCGCTGCGAGGGAGCGCGGACGCGGAGATTCTCGCCCGGGCGCAGGCCGACCAGCGCGTGCTGGTGACGCACGACAAGGACTTCGGCGAGTTGGCGTTTCGCTTCGGGCTGCCGGCCGCGTGCGGGATCATCCTGTTTCGGCTGTCCGGCGCGGACCCTGCAAGCGATAACCGGCGCGTGCTGGAAGTTCTGCAAAGCAGCGTGGACTGGACGGGCCACTTCGCCGCGGCAACGGAAGACCGCGTGCGAATCCGGCCGTTGCCGGGAGCGGCCGAAAAACCGCGTTAGTTGACAAGAAGCGATGGCGACCATGCATCGGAAATGCAGTTGGACCCGTTGCGGGGATACAGCCCATGAACTGGCAAGACCGGATTACGGCGGACCCGACACGGTGAGTGTTTTCCGTGATTCCAAGACTCAAGGCGGTGCTGGCGCAACCGCGCCAGGGGCTGGAGCAAGTTTATGGCCAGCGCCTGCTGCGCCTGGTGCTTTTCGGCTCGCACGCCCGCGGCGACGCCGGACCTGGCCGCGCGCGAACTGGAGCAGGCCGAGGAGTTCCTCGATGCAGCGTGCCGACGTCTCGGGAGCCTGCCCGACGATCCTCAAGCTGAGGCACCCTGATGCCCACCCACGACATTATCGACAACCGCGGCGAAAAGCTCTCGGATCACATCAACCGCATCCTCGGATCGACCGAGGCGGCGCGGTTTGCGGTCGGGTACTTTTTCGTGTCGGGTTTGACCTGCATTGCCGACAAGCTGGCCGGCGTGAAGGAGCTTCGCGTGCTCATCGGCAATACGACCGACCGGCAGACGCTGGAGCAACTGGCCGAGGGCACGCGGCGGCTGGAACTGGTGGCCGACAAGCTCGAAAGCCTGCGTTTCCGCAAACGGACCGAAGCCAGGCGCGCGGCGGCCGAAACGGCCGAGAACGTGGCCGCGGCCCTCGAGACGATGGATCAGACCGACGAAGGCGAAGCGGTCGTCAAGATGCTGGTGCGGCTCATCGAGGAAAAGCGCCTCAAGGTCAAGGTCTACACCAAGGGGCGGCTGCACGCCAAGGCGTACATCTTCACGTACGGGCAGGTTTTCGACGGGCACGGCCAGGCGGTCGAACGGCACGAGAAGGGCATCGCCATCGTCGGCTCGTCGAACCTGACCCTCTGCGGCGTTACCCACAACACCGAACTGAACGTCATCGTGCAGGGCAACGACAACCACGCGGAACTCGTGCGCTGGTTCGACGAGCTTTGGAACGAGTCGCAGGATTTCGACGAGCGGCTGATGCACGAGATGCGGCAGTCGTGGGCCGCGGGCCCGGTGCGGCCCTACGACATCTACATGAAGACCATGTACGCGCTGGTCAAGGACCGCCTGGAGGGCGAGGACGACCGCGACATCCTCTGGGACGACGACATCACGGGCCGGCTGGCCGACTTCCAGAAGGTGGCCGTGCGCCAGGCCGTGCAGATGATCCGCGACTACGGCGGGGCGTTTGTGGCCGACGTGGTGGGCTTGGGCAAGTCGTACATCGGGTCCGCGGTGGTCAAGCACTTCGAGCGCACCGACCACGCCCGGCCGCTGATTATCTGCCCGGCGGCGCTTACGGAGATGTGGGAGCGGTACAACGAGGTCTACGAGTTGAACGCCCGGGTGCTGTCGATGGGGTACCTTCGGGAAGACGGCGACGGCGGCGCGAGCGTGTTGATGAAGGACGTGAAGTACAAGGACCGCGACTTCGTCTTGGTCGACGAGAGCCACAATTTCCGTTATCCCGACACGCAACGCTACAGGGTCGTGCAAGAGTATCTGGCCACGGGGCGCCGATGCTGTTTTCTGACGGCCACGCCGCGGAACAAGTCGGCGTGGGACGTTTACAGCCAGATCAAGCTCTTTCATCAGGACGACAAGACCGATTTGCCGGTTGATCCGCCCGACCTGAAGGAATACTTCCGGCTCATCGAGAGGGCGGAGCGAAAGCTGCCGGACCTGCTGGTGAACATCCTGATCCGGCGGACGCGCAACCACATTCTGCGGTGGTACGGTTTCGACGCGCAAACGCACGAGCCGGTCGACCCGAGCAACTTCCGTCCCTACCTCGACGGGCGGCGGAGGGCATACGTTTTGGTTGCCGGGCGGCACCAGTTCTTTCCGAAACGGGAGCTGGAGACCATCGAGTACAGCATCGAAGACACCTACCAAGGACTTTACCAGCAATTGCGGGGCTACCTGGGCAAGGGGCGGAAGAAACCGGCGGCGAAGCCGCCTGCCGGACAACTGACCTACGCTCGATACGGACTGTTTCACTACGTGGACCCGGCCAAACAGCGGCGGGAGCCCTACGCCAGCCTGCACCGGGCCGGGGCGAACCTCCGTGGACTCGTTCGCGTGCTCTTGTTCAAGCGGTTCGAGTCGAGCGTGCACGCCTTCCGCGAGACGGTCCGCCGGCTGCTGCGGGTGCACGAGTCGTTCGTCGCCGCGTTGGACGACGGTCTTGTTCCCGCCGGCAAGGACGCGGAGAAGATCTTGTACGAATCGGACTACGATGAGGAGGCCGACCTGCTGGCGGCCCTTCGCCAGGCTTCGGGCCGGTATCGTGCGGCCGACTTCGACGTCGACCGGCTTCGCGAGCATATCGAGCACGACATCCGGCTGTTCAAGAAGATCCTCAAGCTCGTCGAACCGATCACCGCCGAACAGGATGCCAAGCTGCAGACGCTCAAGGACCGCTTGAAGAGGAGGCCGCTGAAGGACGGGAAACGCTTGATCTTCAGCCAGTACGCCGACACGGCCCAATATCTCTACGACAATCTCAATCGTGGCGTCAAGCGCGACGACATCGAAGTGATTTACAGCGGCGACAAGAGCAAGGTCCGCGTGGTCGGGCGGTTTGCCCCGCTGGCCAATCCCGAGTACGAGTTCGCCCCCGGGGAGGCGGAGCTGATGACCGTGGTCGCCACCGACGTGCTTGCCGAAGGCTTGAACCTTCAGGATTGCGACAAGATCATCAACTACGACCTGCACTGGAATCCGGTGCGGCTGATCCAGCGGTTCGGCCGGATCGACCGAATCGGCTCAGAGCACGACAGGGTGTGGGGATTCAACTTCCTGCCGGAAACGGCCCTGGACCGGAATCTCGGCCTGCGCGAGACGCTCCACCACCGCATCCAGGAGATCCACGACACCATCGGCGAAGACTCGGCCATCCTCGACCGAACCGAGCAGCTCAACGAAGAGGCCATGTACGCGATCTATGAGAAGAAGGGCGGGCAGCTAAGCCTCTTCGAGGATGAGGAAGACGAATTCGTCGATCTGAACGAAGCCGAGGAGATCCTCCGCCAGTTGCAGAAGGACGACCCGGCTGAGTTTGACCGGATCGCCTCGCTGCGGGACGGCATCCGGGCGGTCAAGCCCGCGGCCACGCCGGGCATGTACGTCTTCTGCCAGGCCGGGCGCTACCAGCAGTTGTTTCTGCTCGACGAGCACGGCGAGACCGTCAGCCGGGATATTCCCCGCGTGCTCGGAGCGATCAAGTGCGGACCGGAGCTGAAGGGCAAGCCCGTTCCCGCCGGCTACAACGCCAGGGTGATGCGCGTCAAACGGCTCTTTGCCGAGGAGGTCAAGCACCGCGAGGCGGAACGGGAGCACACCCTTTCGTTGACGCACGGGCAGCGGTACGTCTTGCGGGAGCTGCGGGTCTTGTTCGGCGCCTGCGACGACGAGGACATGAAGGCCCAGATCAATATCCTGGCCAAAGCCTTTCGGAGCCCCATGACGCGAGCCCTCGCGCGCGAGCTGAACCGCATTCGGCGCAACGCCCTGACCGGCAAGTCGTTGTTCAGGAGCCTCACCGAGCTTTACCACCAGCACAACATGCGGGAATGGCTGGACCGCCAGAGCCTTGAAGCCGAAGGTCAACCGATTCCCCGCATTGTGTGCAGCGAAGAACTGAAGTGAGGATAGCGGCCCGGTTCGCCGCTTACCGGCCCAAGGACCGGTTTCTCGCCCACCTCGTTCCCACGCTTCCGCGTGGGAACGCCTCTTCGGACGCTTTGCGTCCCCGCCGTTCCATCCACGCGGCCCGGCCCCAACGGGGACGCGAAGCGTCCTTCCTCCCCGACTCGGCGCTCGCGGCAACGGGGCTCGTCGTATGGCTTTGCCGGTCGTGACCGCGGACGCGGAGCGTCTCCCCGGCCGCGTGCCGACGCAGAAGCGTCGGCACGAGATTCAAGCGTGGGCACGAGATTCAAGCGTGGGCACGAGGATTTCGGGGACCGGGACCGCCACGATCCCGCCCCTCGGTCCTTCGTCCGGGGGGGATTGCCTGGTTTCGGCCCAACGCTAACAATGGGCACGCGGGGCGGGGGCCCCGCGAGTCGTTTCGGAGGGCACCTCTCATGGCCGGGTTACCCGACGAGTCCACCGCCCGCAAGGCAATTGCGCCTTCGGGCCCGGCCGACGAGTACGGCCTGAGCGAGCCGGTCGAGAGCGCCCGGCTGGTGCCGCCCGCACCATCGCGGCACTTGACGGGCTTGCGCGCCGACCCTTTGGAAGCGGCGCCCTGCCCCGGGCCGACGCGGTTTCCGTTCTTCGTCGGGGTGTTCGATTTTCCCTTCCAACCGCGCACGGTCGCCGCCTGGCTGCTCATGTCGTTGGGGATGACGGTCAGCCTGCTGGGCGTGGTCTGGTGCATCTGGCTCGTGGAAATCGGGTTGATGGTCGCGGCGCGGTGCTTCGCGATGCCCGTCTTCCTGGTCGGGCTGCTGTCGTTTTCGTACGCGGCCGCCTGCTGCCTCGAAGTGATCGAGGTGACGGCCGCGGGATACGACGAGGTGATCGACTGGCCCTCCGGCCTGTGGCGCGACTGGCTGTGGACCCTCGTGCCGGCGGTTTACATGCTCGCCCTGGCCATGGCGGTCGGGAGCATCGCCGCCCGGCTGTTGTTCCTGCCCGCCTTGGTGGGCATCGGGCTTGGGGCGCACCTGTTGTTCCCGGTCTTTCTCGTCTCCTCGATCGAGTCGGGCTCGCCGACCACGCTGGTGTCGTGGACGGCGCTGCGCGGGTTCGTCTCGGTGTGGTGGGGATGGGGGTTTTTCTACGTCGAGACGGGCGTGCTGCTGGCCTTGTGGGGCGTGGCGACGATCGCGGTCTTTCCGCTCCAGCCGTTCGTCGCGGTGCTCGTGGCCACGCCGATGCTCGGCGCGGTGGCTTTGATCTACTCCCGACTCGTGGGACGACTGTTGTGGTGCTACGCCCAGGCGGCCGAACGGGAGCGCGATGCGTGACGGCCGCGTGCGGCGAACAGCGACTTCGTCAAGAGGCAGAATCGGTCCGTGTTGTTCCCGTTCCACTTTGAATACTTGAATAGGGGAGCCTTTCTATGATGCGTGCTCCACGTATCGCGTTGGTCGCGGCGGCCCTGTCGGCCGGCATCCTCGTTGCGTCGGGATGCGGTGGGCCGGCGATCCCTTCTTCCTACGGGTCGTTCAACGCCAAGGACGGCGTCGTGGCCTGCAAGTTTCCCGAAGGCTGGACGCGCAACGGAGGCGGCGCTGCGAAGTTCCACGGGTGCGCCTTCGAAAGCGGGTCGGCCAGAATCCGCTTGATGGCCGACATCTCCGGTTCGGCCGTGGGCGACATCGCCAAGTCGGCCGGCGCCATGGCCGGGCTCGACAACGCCGACATCGACCCCGAGCTTGCCGAAGAGCTCGCCCCCGTCGCCCAGGTCCACGAAATGAGCCTTGTGCAGGCCGAGGAAGACCTGGGCGAGCTCGACGTGATCGCCACCGAAACCATCCAGACGGGCTTCGGCGACACCCGGCGGTCGGAATTCACCGTGGCCGGCTCTCTCGGCGGCCAGACCCACGGCTACCTCGTGACGGCCCTGGGGCACGACAAGCGAATCCGGGTGGTGTGCACCTGCCCCGAAAAGTTCTGGACGCAACTGAAGCCCGTGTTCGACGAAGTGATCGGCAGCCTCGAGCGGGGGCAGGTCGAGCGCTAGCGGCGCCGCGCCCTCGGCCCGGGCGTCTGCGCGCTGCCGCGCTTCCATGACGAGGGGCGCGCCGGCCATCGTCGCACTGACGTGCCGGCGGGACCTTAGCCCCGAACGATCAACTCCTCGACCGCCCGCTTGGGCACGTGGTGCACGCCCTCCTCGTCGCGCCAGTAGGGCACCTGGTCGGGGCTCTTGTCCATTTCGAGCACGACCGTCTCGTTGGGCCACCCCAGGGCCAGCACCAGCAGGATGTCGAAGTGTTCGGCGAGGGCGAGCGTCCGCCGGAGGCCGTCGCGGTCGATCGAGCCGACCATGCAGCCGCCCAGCCCTTGCTCGGCGGCCGCCAGCAGCATGGTTTGGGCGGCGATGCCGTGGTCGCAGTAGAAGTCCGAGGCCACGCGCCGGTCGCCGAGAATGACCACGTAGCCCGTGGGCCGCTCGCCCGGCGCCGGGCCCGGCCAATCCTTCAAGGCCGCGGCCCAGCGAAGGTGGGCGAAGATGCGGGCGTTCTCTTCCGGCTCCCAGGCGATGCGGTACTTCAGCGGCTGCCGATTCGCAGCCGAAGGACACAGCCGCGTCAGCTCGACCAGCCCGACGAGCGTCTTCTCGTGCAAGGGCCGGTCTTCGCGAAAGCGGCGAACGCTTCGGTTTCGGGCGAGTAACTCGCGAAGTGCCATGGCTCCAGCCTCCCGTCTCCAGCCTTCTCCCGAGCCCCTGCCGGCGTGCGACCGATTGCCGTCGTCGCCGGCTTACTGCCGCTCGAAGGCCCCCGCCAAAAGGCGCTCGTCGAACTGCGAGGGAACGGCTCCTTCCTTCGCATAGAGGTACACCGCGGCAAGGACGATCGCGTGCAGCGCCGAGGAGACGAGCGACATGAGCACGACGATCGCGACGAACAGCGCGATGCCGGCCACGGCCAGCACGAGGTTGCCCGCGGTGATTCCCATGGCGGCCAGGGCGCCCACGGCGATCAACGGCAGCAGGGCAACCAGCGCGACCACGAAGAAGATCAACCCCAGCCCGAGATGGGCGCTAAGCGCTTCGCCCCAGGTCTTACGGAGCAAAGCCAGGGAGCGTTGGACGGCCTCGACCGGTCCGACCCGTTCGACGACGAGGATGGGCACGGCGAAGTAGGTGGCGGCCGACCAGCCCATCCCCAGCAGCCCGGCGACGATCTGCCCCGCGCGCTCCGACCGCGATTCGACGATCTTCAGGAGGAGCCCCACGGTGGCGCTGACGGCCGACCAGGCCACGATCTGCGGGAAGCACCGCGACGCCGCGCGAAACCCGTCGCCGAGCGTCGGGTCGCTCCCCTTGAAGCGAAGGATCGCGCAGGCGACCAGGGCCGAGTTGAAATAGACGATCACCAGGTAGTTGACGAAGTAGAAGGCGAACAGGATCGCGTAGGCCACCGGATCGTTGGGCACTTGCCCCTCATCGCCGAGCATGGCGGCGTAGGGCGTGTTCCACAGGGGGACCGCGAAACTCGCCAACACGAGCAGGCAGGCCACGCCGCTTGCCAGGGGAAACACGAGAAGCTTCTTGTCGGCCTGCAGAACGCGGAAGCTCTGCCCGACCAACTCCCAACCTCGCGAAAGCCGCTCGAACATCGTCGCATCCTCCCATGTCGAAAACCACAACCCGATCGCGCCGCAGCCCTTGATTCTGAGAAATCCTTCGCGCCTGTCAAGATTCCCTCGCCCTCGGCGCCGGCGCACGCTCGTCAGGCTCCTCGGTGGCGGCCACGCGGCGAATGCGCGGGGCGACGCGCCACACGCGGCACGGGCCGAAAACGGGCGATCCCGTCGCGACCGCTGGCATCGCCCAAAGAATCTGCTAAAACCGGATCCGTGGAGCCGGGCGCATCGCGTCGATCCGCCCGGACAATCCGACACGAGAATCTTGCCTGGATGAGGAGATCGGCGATGCGCACTGGCACCTGGATCGTGGCGTTTCTGGCTTTGACCCTGCCTCGGTCGGTCGAGGCCGACGACGCGCCGCTTCGGCGGCAGGCCGCCGAGGCGCTGCGCAAGGCGACCGACTTCTTCACCGGCCAGGTCGCCACCGAAGGCGGCTACCTCTGGCGATACAGCGAGGACCTGAAAACTCGCGAGGGAGAAGGCCGGGCCAGCGAAACCATGGTCTGGGTCCAGCCGCCGGGAACGCCCTCGGTGGGCATGGCCTTTTTGCGGGCCTACCGCGACACGGGCGACGCGCACTACCTCGAGGCCGCCCGCCAGGCCGGCTACTGCCTCGTGCGCGGCCAGCTCGAATCGGGCGGATGGGACTACCGCATCGACTTCGACCCGAAGCAGCGGGAGCGGTACGCCTACCGGGTCGACGCCGGCAAGCCGGGCCGCCGCGACCGCAACACGAGCACGCTCGACGACGACACGACCCAGGCCGCCCTGCGGCTGCTCATGGAACTCGATCGTGCGCTCGACTTCGAGGACGAGAAGATCCACGAAGCGGCCGTGTACGGGCTCGAGCGGCTTCTGGCCGTCCAATACCCGATCGGCGCGTGGCCGCAACGATTCACCGACCCGCCCGATCCCGAAAAATTCCCCGTCAAGAAGGCGAGCTATCCCGAGTCGTGGTCGTGGACCTTTCCCGGCGCGAACTACGCGGGATTCTACACCTTCAACGACAATGCGATCAGCGACGTGATCGACGTCATGTTTCAGGCCGCCGCGGTCTACGGCGACGATCGCTACCGGGCCGCGGCCGAGCGGGCCGGACAGTTCATCCTGCTGGCCCAGATGCCCGAGCCCCAGCCCGCCTGGGCCCAACAGTACGACCTCGACATGCATCCGGCCTGGGCGCGCAAGTTCGAGCCGCCCTCGATCACCGGAGGCGAGTCGCAGGGCGTCATGCAGACGCTGCTGCGCCTGTACCGCGAGACGGGCGACCCGAAGTACCTCGAGCCGCTTCCGCGGGCGATCGCCTATTTCCGCCGCTCGCAGCTACCCAACGGGCAACTGGCCCGCTTCTACGAGCTCGAAACGAACAAGCCCCTGTATTTCACCAAGGAGTACGAGCTGACCTACAGCGACGCCGACATGCCCACGCACTACGCCTTCAAGGTGGGCAGCGGCATCGATCGCATCGAGCGCGAGTACCGGCGGCTGCTCGATGCCGACCCCGCCGAGCTTCGCCGCCGGCCGGCGCCCCCGCCCCGCAAGGCGACGCCCAGCCAGGTCGACCGCGCCAAGGCGGCCGTCGCCGCCCTGGACGACCGGGGCCGCTGGGTCGAATCGGGGCGGCTCCGATACCACGGCGACGACGACCCTACCCGCCGCGTCATCGACTGCCGCACGTTCATCGACAACCTCGGCGCGCTGAGTTCCTACCTGGCGACGGTCCCCGAGTGACATCGCGCCGGCAGCGCAGTTCGCGGTTCGGGAGATGGGGTGGTACAATGCGCGTAGATGGGCAGGGGGCGTGCGGGAGCGCGGGAGCGGCGGTACCGCGCGGCAGGCAGTGCCTTCATCGCGTTCGGAGCCCTACGATGCTTTCGCCATTTCCTGGAATGGACCCGTATCTCGAAGCGCCGGACATCTGGCCCGATTTCCACGATCGCATGGCCGAACAGATCAGCAGGGACCTCAACCGCACCCTTCCCCGGCCCTACTACGCGCGCCTGGTGATGCGACCGGAGATCGGCATCGTGGCAGACGAGACCGCCGGGCAAATCGTCCCCGACGTGGCCGTTGTCGAAGCATCGTCCCCGGGGTCGGCGACGCGTGGGGGCGGCGCCGCCGTGGCCGACCGGTCGCGCACCGAGGTGTCGCCCTCGGTGCGGGTGCGTGTCGCGAACGAGCCCCTGCGGCATCATTTCGTCGAGATTCGCGATGCTTCCCGCGGGCATGCGCTGGTGACGCTGATCGAAATCGCCAGCCCGTCGAACAAGCGGCGCGGGCCCGATCGCCGCGCCTACGAGGCGAAACAGCAGGAGATTCTCCAGAGCGACACCTCGCTGGTGGAGCTTGACCTGCTGCGCGCGGGGGAACCGCTGGTCGGCGGTCGCCTGATCGTCGAGTCGGCCGCTCGCCTGGAGCCCCGGCCCGACTACCTCGTGGGCATCAGCCGCGCCTGGCAGCGCGGGCCACGACTCGACTACGAGCTGTTTCCCATCCGGCTGGAGGAGCCGTTGCCCTGCATCCCCGTGCCGTTGCGTGAAGGCGAGCTCGAGGTGCCGCTCGACCTGCAATACGCTTTCAACCGGGTGTACGAAGGCGGCCCCTACGCCCGCGGCGCCGTCGATTACGGCGGCGCGCCCGACCCGCCCGTCCGCCCCGAGTTGGCTTCGTGGCTGGCCGAGCGCCTCGATCGCCGACGAGGCGGCGCGGACGACTCATAGCCTTGCGAGCATCGCCGCGACGGCCGCTTCGTACACCTTCTGCCATTCGGGCGCCAAGAGGCAGTCGCTGTCCTCCTGGGCGGCGCCGGGGCTGGCGAGTTGCTCGGCCGTGGGCGCGTAATAGATGTATCCGTTCGAGCAGCCCGCGACAAAGGTGAACTCGTGGGGCGAGGCCCGCTTGACCTTCAGGCCGATCTCGACGCTCAATTCGCCGGGAAAGCTCAGCAGCACGAAATCGCCGACCCGCATCCCGAGCAACTCGACGTCGATCGTCGGCTTCGCGGCGGCGGCGTTCCGCGCCTGGTGCTTTTTCAGCAGGGCGAGGTTGGTCTGGATCCGCGTCAACTCCTCCATGACGTGCACGTTGCGCACGTACTGCTGCATGTTCCTGCGGTTCTCGGCGTCGAGTCGCTTCAGGTGCTCCCGGCCCAGGCGCTCCTCGTGCAGGTAACGATGCGAATCGCACGAGGGAAACTCGCCGGCAAGTCCGTAGCGAACGGCCAGGGGCAGAAAGGTCTTGAGATTAAGGCTCGTCCCCCGGAGCGACTGCACGAGCCTCGCTTGCTCGGTTTCGAGGGCCGCGATCCGCTCCGCGTGGTCGGCGCGGGGCAACTCGATCACCTCGCGCACGACGCGCAGCGCCGCGCCGCGGGTCGTCTCGATCTGCCGCAGGGCCTTGACCGTGCTCAGGCCGAGCAGGTTGCCCAGAGGCTCGGCGTCGCGCGGAAGGGCCACCTGCTTGTACCACGCGGGATTGACGTCGCCGGCACATCCCTGCACGAACAGGGCGATCGCCCCGTGGCCGAGACTCGTCTCGACGGCCGTCGAGGCAAAGCCCGCCAGATCGGCCGTGGTGCCGCCGCCGGGCACGCCCTGGATCGGATGACAGGCGAAGTGGAACACCACGGCCAGGGGCGCGCCGTCCAGCCGGTCGAGCCGGAGGATGCCGATCTCCGGGTCGATCGGGCCGACCGCGGCCACGGCGTCGTCGGGCGGAAGTGAATAGGCGTGGCGCACGTCGGCCTCGCGCCCGTCCTTGAGCTTGAGCCGCCGGTTCTCCATGATCCGGTCTTCCTGCCCCACGCCCGCCCCGACCCGCACGGGAACCAGGTGCTCGCGGGCCGATCGCACGGCCTGAACCGTGCGCTCGGCCACGTCGCCGCACACCGCCCCGTGGCAATGGCTCGCGTTGACCAGAACGTTCGCCGGATCGATGCCCATCTCCCGCTCGAGCCGCGACCGCACCGTGGGCAGATAGTCGTTCCCCACGGGCCCGATCTCGCCGATGGCCACCGCGTCGACCGTGACGAGCACGGCCGTGGTCGCCTCGTCCTCGAGCACGAGCGCCTTGACGTACAAAGGATCGTTGACCGGCCCGGCCTCGCGATCGGTCACGTCGACCTTCGCGACCCCCGCCCGAAGCCCCGCTGGCTCGGCCGCCCTCGCGCCCGCCCCGACCGCCAGCGCGATCGCCGCGGCGATTGCCAGTCGGCCGACGCCGCGCCGATTCGCGGTTCGCCCGGTCGAACGGCCGCTTGATCGGGTCGATGCCCGGGCCGAGGCAATTCCTGTTCGCATGAGTCGGTATCCTGGATCGAGATCGGTTGTCGTCACCTCCCTATGATGACCCGCCCGCTGCCCCCATGCAACCGCCGACAACCGGTTCGTCCTTCCGATCGGCGCCGATCCTCCCCGGGAGGCGCAACCTTCCCATGGTGGCCCCGATCGCGCTGCGCGACTCGGGATCGCGGGGAAATCAGCAGACAGCCTGAAGGCTGAACTCCAACGTTGGAGATCACGCTTTCGCGTGTCCCTCGTTGGAGTTCACGCTTCAGCGTGCCGTCATGGCTTGCGTCCATTCAAGCCGACGCTTCAATTCGCCTCCACCGCCCTTCGGCAGCTCTTGTGCCCACCCCGAAAGCCCCGGAGCGTGGGATTCAAGTGCAGGTTGAACACCGCCCGGCGCTTCTCCTCGAAAAGACTCCCGACCCATTGAAGCGTCATTTAGGCGTCCGCGTTCGGCTTCATCCGCTCGGTCGCCGTTTCTTTCCCGGGGTGACCTCTGCGAGCTTGACACCTTGGCCGTCTCGGAGGCTTGCGCGAGCCTTTTCGATCCGCTTCAGAGAGCGACGATCTCTTCGATCACATCGTAAAACACCCGAACGTCATCGCCCACCCGAAGACGATACTGCGGCCGTGACAGGCCGCGCAGACGCTTGATGCGCGTCTTGCTGGCCTTGGTTGGTTCATGATCGCCCTGCGGGTGCTGGTGCTCTGGCTGGAGATCAGCCTCTCGACGTTCTACGACTGGCGGAAGCGTTACGGCAAGTTCAGCGAGCATAACGCCTCGATCCCCCCGCGATCACTGGCTCAAGGACCAGGAGAACACCCGCTCTCCCCGCGGCTCCCGCTCCGAAGCCGAGGCCGAGGGGGCACGAAACGCATCGCCGAACCGGGGCATCTTGTCGAAGGAGCCCTGTCCGTGGACGCCGGGGCCTGCCCCGTTGAAGAACACCTTTTTGTAGTCCAGCCACGTCCGCTCTTCCCGTTCCCTCGATTGGACCTCGAGCCTCTCGGCCCACTGGCCGTTGTGACGGGTGAACCGAGGGGAGTTGGGGAAGGGCTTGCCTGGGCGCGTGTTACCAGACGTGCTAAAATCGGACGTGGGCGTCGGGTGTCGTCTCCCGGGTACACGAAAGGTCGGAGTGCCCGCCGAACACTGCCAAGTGTCGGACGGGTGTCGCAGAGGAAATCACGTCGTCGGATCCTCTTCGGAGACTTTACAGAAGTCAAGACCTGGATACGACTTACGATGCCGGCTGGAGGGTACGCGAATTGGTTAGCAGCCTGACTCGAAATCAGGTGCCGGCTTGCCGGTTGTGGGTTCGAGTCCCATGCCCTCCGCTTTCGTAAATCCTAGCCACGCAAGGACTTGCGTGGCTTCTTTGTTTCTTGAAGTGGCCCTGAAAACGCCCGATTTCCGCCGCCCGTGTAGCCACAATGTAGCCACTCGGAAAACCGCGACACAAACGACGGCCCTGGACGGTGGTGGACGTTGGTGGACTGTAAGTCGTGGACGCCCTTGGACATAGGCGGACGTCGCCGGGCAGAATGGACGCCTATAACGCGGTCGGCGAACGGGAGCGATCTGAGGGCCGCCAAGCCGCTCTGTGGCGGGCTATCGAGGCTGATTTTGCGGGAAAAATGAGCCTTTCGAGCGTCGAAAAGTCGGTTGGGCCGCGGGCCGAAACCTGATTTTCGATCATGTTGATGGGCGGCGGTTGGGTGCGGTCGCGATGCGGCGAACGTGACATGTCGGAGGGGAGTCCTCGTTTCCTGGACACTTCACTCCCGTCGCCTTGTCCCTCGGCGTCTCCCCCTCCAGAGTAATCGCGCCCGTTCCCTGCCGCCAATCTCGTGTTGCCCGTCGGCACCAACCACCGCCATGCTCGCCAGCGCCGCGGCCCGCCCATCGCGCGCATGCGCCAGGAACTCCTTCGCCCGGGCATGTTCAGCATGGCTCTGAAGCACGGCCTCGAGCGTATCGGCGGAACGGTCCAACAAGGCCAAGGGGGACCGTCTCCTTCAACAGATACGTCCGACCGGCGCGGAAGATGCGGTTGCGGCGAAGATTGGCCTGTTTTGGCTGGGGCTCTTGATACTCGTTTTCATCATTGGATTCGGTGGTCGAGTTGTCGAAATCCTTCACCAATTGATGCGTGCCATCCGAGGTCTGCAGTAGTTTCGTCGCCGCAGTTGAGGTTCGCACTTTTTGAGGGCGTAGTTTCAGCCTTCCGCAGCGACGTTCGCTGCGATTCTTGGAGTCGTTGGGGGCCGGATTCCCGTAAGGGATCGCGACCGAGAGTCGGTCAGCCGGCAAGACTGAGAAACTCGACAATCCAGGCAAGAGCCTTTTTCGCGCCTCTGCTTTTGATGGGCAGTGTGCGGAATTTGTCCTGCCAGGTTTGCCGCCGCAGGGTGGTGAGCATGCGCGTGGGCTGGGGACCGGTGCGCGCGTTGTGTGTGGCGGCGATTTACAGCGCAACATCTACCCCCGCGGCCCCTCTTGGCCGGCCTCGCCTCGTGCCGCCCCCCTCGCCTTCCTGCCCGCTCCCTCCCGAAGCGGCCATGCTCGCGACGACATCGCAACCGGCTCAGATGTCTCGGGAGGGCCTTCGAGGCACCGCCAGCAACCCCGCGTCATTGGCGATCAACCGCCGCGCCTACCTCGCTGTGGGGGGGGTGAGACGGGGAATTGTTGACCTGGGCGTCGCGGCGGCGCAGAATGACGGCGTTGCGGGAGTTGCCCCTCGCCTCGGTGCGCCCGCCCCGCCGACGCGCGTCGCCAGCCGGAGAGACCGTCATGAAATCGCGGAGGGCCGACCCTTTTTCGTTTGCCGTCGCCCGAGCGATCGAGGTTACCCTGCTCGTCCCCTGGTTCGACTTTCGGGACGCACTTTTGCCGTGCTGGGCTTTGCCCGGTTGTTCACGGTCAAGGGGCGCATCCGACCGCGTCCTTGACCGAGTTGCCCACGACGGCGAGCCCCCCCGGCTTCGCGACACGGTGGATCAGGGGGCAACACTCGCGGTGCTGGCCCTTGGCATGGCGCTTCTGGGTGCGTGGCCCCTGTCGGCGGCCGAGCCTGTTGCGCTTCGGTTCGAAAGCTTCTGCGTGACCCCGGCGCATCTTCCCTCGGCGGTCGTGGTGGTGGCCAATCACGGGCAAGGGCCGTATCAGGGCGTCTTACAGGTCAAGGCGCCCGAGGGATGGCTGCTTTCGCCCGACCGGCAAGAGGTCGCGCTCGGTCCCGGAGAAACCAGGCGGGTTGCGTTCGCCGTGAAGCGCGGGCTGACCCGCGAAGAAAACTCCTACCTGCTCGAAGCGTCGATCACCGGGGGCGGAACCACGGTCACGCGCGCGCAGCAGGTGGCTGCCGCCAGCGCTCCCTACTTCAAGCCCGAGATCGACGGCAAGATCGACGACTGGGGCGACGCCATCCCCGTCACGTGGATCAGCGGCGGCAAGAAGACGGTCGTGAGCACCTACTGGAACCGCCGCCAGTTTTCGCTGCTGGTCGCCGTCGAGGAAGACCGGCTGCTGCCGCGGGGCGCCGCCCCGGCGACCGGCTGCGATGCCGTGCAAGTGGCCATCTCGCCCGAGGGCGCGGCGACGGGCCGTTCGGCCGACGACGAGGCGACCCGGTTCGAGTTCCTCTTCGTGGCCACGGGCGAGGGGACCGGCGGCAAATGTTTTCTGCTGGCCGAGCCGGGCATGAAGCTGGGCGAGGGCCAGAAGCTCCGCCCGTTGGGGCCGCTGGCCTACGACGACGCCCAGGTCGCTGTGAGCCGTTCGGGCGGCATGAGCTACTACGAGTGCGCGATTCCCTTCAAGCTGTTGGGCAATCGGATCCGGCCCAGCGAGGGCCGGGAGTTTCGGCTTTCGGTCCTGGTTCACGACCCCGACGGGACGGGCATCCGCGACTGGGGCGAGGCGGCCGGACTGGACTCCAGCCAGCGCAACCGGCTCGCCTGGAGCCTCTGGCCGGGGGCGCAATGGGGCGACCAACCGCCGTTGGACAACAAGACCACCTGGGGACTGTGCTCGTCGAAATACTGACTGCCTCATGGGCACCCTCGAACCATCCGACACACGAATACGCTGGGAGAAAAAACGTGAAGCCCCGATCCGAAGCGTGGTTTTCGATTGGCATGGCTCTGGCGGTGCCGGCCGCCGCGGCGCTGTCGATCCATTCGGCGTCGCAGGCGACCGCGGCCGAGCGGGGCGACGTCGTCTTGAGGATCGTGATGGTCGAAGACGAGGACGACGATCCGGCCGCCGCCGGAAAAAAGGCGGCTGAGATGCTCACACGCCAGATGGGCGATGCGCCGCTTCGGGCGGTGATCATCTCCGAATGCTTTGAAGACCGGGAGTTCAAGGAGAAGCTGATCGCGGGCGTGTGCTCGGTGCTGCCCAAGAATCTCGTGATGGGTGGCGCCACCTACGGCTCGTTCACCCAGGAGGGCTGCACCGACTTCGACTCGGTCTGCCTGCTGGGCATCGGCGGCAAGGGCGTCGGCGTATCGGCCCGGCTGGTCGAGAACATGGGCACCTCGAAGCTCGCCTTCGAGACCGACCAGGCGTTGATCGAGCGGCGCTTGCACGCCGCGGGCAGGAAGCTGGCCCAAGCACTCCGCCGCACCGATCGCGACCGGTTGGCGATCGTCATTGCCGACGCCCATTCGCCGAAGAACCAGTTTCTCGTCGAAGGGATGCAGCAGGTGCTCGGCAACGACTTTCCCATCACCGGCGGATGCGCCAACAAGAACGCCGGCCAGACCTTCGTGTACTTCCAGGGCGAGATGCACGAAGACGCCGCCGTGGCCTTGATGCTTTCGGGCGAGTTCCGGGTGGCCCTGTCGGGGCGCCAGGCCAACGAGAACGACCGGGTGATCGCCACGGCCGCCGAGGGCGCGGCCGAGGCCCTGAAGAAAGCCAAGGGCAACCCGCTCGGCGTGCTGGCCTTCAACTGCGCCGGGCGCCGCAGCAAGCTGAAGCGGTATGAGGACGAGTTGGCCGCCATGCAGAAGGCGCTGGGCAGCGAGTTGCCGCTGTTCGGCTGCTACTGCGCCGGCGAGATCGGCCCGGTCGACGACCCGGTCGCCGCCTCCGACGCCTTGAGCGGCGGCTCGGGATGGCACGTGATGTTTACTGTTATTGCACAATGAGAAAGACCCCTAATATGAGTCATCGACCGACGCGACGAGCATTTCTGGGCACTTCGGCCGCGGCCGCGGCCACGTGGGTCGGCGGGCAACCCTACGCCGCCGGCGCCGAGGCCAAGCCCGGCCCCAACGAGACCATCAACCTGGGCCTGATCGGCTGCGGAGGCGAAGGTCGGGCCGTGATGCGGGGCCATCTGCGTTGTGCCGGCACGCGCATGGTGGCCGTGTGCGACCTGCACGCGACGCGCATGGCCCTCGGGCAGAAGGAAGCGGGCGGCGACCGCATCCTCACCTACCACGACTACCGCAAGCTGCTCGAAAACAAGGACATCGACGCCGTGATCGTGGCCACGAACGGCCACTGGCACGTGCTGCCCACGATCGACGCCTGCCGCGCGGGCAAGCACGTGTACGTCGAGAAGCCGCTGGGCACGTCGATCGGCGAAGGCCGGGCCGCGGTCGAGGCGTCGCGCAAGTACGACCGCATCGTCCAGCTCGGCACCCAGCAGCGGAGCTGGCCCCACTACCAGCAGGCGGCCGAAGCGATCCGGTCGGGCCGGCTCGGCGAGATCTCGGAGGTCAAGGTCTGGGACTACGACTACCTGTACCCCGGCATGGGGAACCCGCCCGACGCCGACCCGCCCCAGGAGCTCGACTGGGACTTCTGGCTCGGCCCGTCGCCCAAGGTGCCCTACAACCCGAACCGCTACCAGTATCACTACTGGTTCTTCGACTACGCGGGGGCCTGGCAGCTCGACTGGGCGGTGCACCATTACGACATCGTCCACTGGTGCCTGGGCGTGACCGCCCCGAAATCGGCGACGGCCATGGGCGGCTTCATGTGCTTCGAGGAGACGAACATCGAGTGGCCCGACACGTTTTCGGGCATCTGCGAGTACGATCCGGGCCCCGTGGCCAAGAAAGGGTTCCTGCTCCAGTACTCGTTTCGCGGCGGTTGCCGGCGCGAGCAGCGGTCGCACGGCAAGTGCTTCTTCGGCACCGAGGCGTCGATGATCCTCGATCGCAGCGGATACACCATCACGCCCGAGCGAGGCAAGCCGGGCGAGGAGGAGTCGGTGCGCAACGCCTTCACCGAAAACGTGCACGTCACGAGCCTCGCGGCCCACGCCCAGGTGTTTCTCGACGGCATCCGCAACCACCGGCGAACGCCCGCCGACGTGGCCACGGGCCACGCGTCGACCAACCCGGGCCACCTCATGAACATCGCCTGGAAGGTGGGGCGCCCCATCCGCTGGGACGCCGAGAACGAGCGGGTCATCGACGACCCCGAGGCCGACGCCCTGGTGACGAAGAAGTACCGGGCGCCATGGAAATTGGAGGTGTAACCGCGCGTCGCGCCGCGACAACACGAGATCCAACCAATGGGAGGAAACCACATGAGCGAGAAACCGACGCGGAGAGCGTTCCTGGGCACGACGGCGGCCGCCACCGCGGCCACCTGGGTCGGGGGCCGCGCCTATGCGGCCGGGGCCGAGTCGAGCCCGGCCGCGACCGTCAACATGGCCCTGATCGGCTGCGGAGGGCGCGGCCGGGGCGTGATGCGCGAGCACATGGCCGTGCCCGGCGTGCGCATGGTCGCGGTCTGCGACGTCGATTCCCGGCGAGCGGCCGTCGCCCAGAAGGAAGCCGGCGGCGACCGGGTCGCCGTCTATGGCGACCTGCGCAAGCTGCTCGAGAACCGCGACGTCGACGCGGTCATCGTCGGCACGAACGGGCACTGGCACGTGCTCGCGACGATCTACGCCTGCCGGGCCGGCAAGGACGTCTACGTCGAAAAACCCCTGGGTACGTCGATCGGCGAAGGCCGGGCCGCCGTCGAGGCGGCCCGGAAGTACGACCGCATCGTCCAGATCGGCACCCAGCAGCGAAGCTGGGAGCACTACCAGCGGGCCGCCGAAGCGATCCGGTCGGGCAAGCTGGGCGAGATCTCGGAGGTCAAGGTCTGGGACTACGACTACTTCTACCCCGGGTTCGGCGCCCCGCCCGACGGCGATCCCCCGAACCAGCTCGATTGGGACCTCTGGGTCGGGCCCTCGCCCGCCCAGCCGTACAACCCGAACAAGATCGCCCGCCACTACTGGTTCTTCGACTTCGGCGGCGGCTGGCAGCTCGACTGGGCCGTGCACCACTACGACATCGTCAACTGGTGCATGGGCGTGACCGAGCCGATCGCGGCCACGGCCATGGGCGGGTTCCTGTGCTTCGAGCAGCCCTGCAACACCCAGTGGCCCGACACGTTTTCGGGCGTGTGCGAGTACGGGCCCGGCCCCGTGGCCAAGAAGGGCTTTCTCATGCAGTACACCTTCCGCGGCGGCTGCCGCCGCGAGCAGCGCTCGCACGGCAAGTGCTTCTTCGGCACCGAGGCCTCGATGATCCTCGACCGCAGCGGATACACGATCCACGCCGAAGCCAAGGACGGCAAGAAGCTGGGCGACGAGATCGAGTCGTTCCGCGGCAAGGGCCCCAACCACGCCGAGGTGTTCATCCAGAACGTGCGCAACCACACGAAGCCCCTGGCCGACATCGAGGCCGGCCACCACGGCACGAATCCCGGCCACCTGATGAACATCGCCTGGAAGGTCGGCCGCAAGATCCGCTGGGACGCCGAGAACGAGCGGGTGCTCGACGACCCCGAAGCCGACGCCCTGGTCACGAAACAGTACCGCGCCCCCTGGAAGCTGGAGGTTTAACCCCGCAGGACGGATCGTCGATCCGTCCGGCGACGAGCGGAAAACGGAGGACGGGCGCCCCGCCCGTCCGCCACCCGGCAGTCGTTCCCAGCGCCCGGCTGCCGGGTTTTTTTTCGCGCGGATTCCGGGGTTCGCGCGCGTGAACTTCGACGATGGCCTCCCGCGTGAAGAGGTTGCGGCAGAGACGTCGCCGCATAGCACGTGAATCCCGTAAGAGCGAAGGGCATTGGCAACCGTTCCAGGGCCGCTGGAACACTTCACCCCGGTGCCGCCCCCGAGCAGCGAACGCAGCGCGGGCAGTCGTGGCGGGGGCCTATCCTTCCTGCTTCGCCCACAGCGACGCGATCATTTCCAGGGTCCGCTCGACCAGTTTCCGCCCGCCTTCGGGGTCGGCTTCGTTGCTTTCGGGAATGGCGCCGTAGGCGCCACCCGCCACCGAACGTTCCGTCGGAAGGTATCGGAAGTACCCGTTGGCAAGCTGGACCGTCATCGTTTGCACCGCCTTGCTGCGCGCCTTGATCTGAATGCCGTAATCGAGGTACAGCTCGAAGGGGTTGGTGGCAATCGCCAGGTCGCCGATCCGGATCACGTGGACGGGCACCGACAGGGTCGGATCCGTCTCCTGCAGCTCGTAGCGCATGATCACGCGGAGCGCTCTGGCCAGGCGCCAGTAGACGGGAGTGATGTCCCTGTACCAGTTCGGCTTCTGCATGCGTTCCGGGTTCTCTTCGAGCTCCCGGCGCATCTTGGTGTACTGGGCCAGGAGCTGCTCGAAGTTCTGCCGCCCTCGAGTCTCCACGATCTCCTCCGAGATGCGCCGCCGGGCCAGCTCCAGTTCCTCCCTACGGTGGGCGAGCACGGGATTCGAGTCGACGTGCGCTTCCAGGTAGGGCAGCACGGAAGTGACGGCGTCGGCAATCCGCACGGCGATCTGCTCGCGGCGATTCCGCCCGGTGAGCCTCTCCATGCGCGCCTCGGCGCGTTGGTCGACCAGGATGTGCGGCGACTGATCGCCCGCGGCCGCGATCTGCGGCAGGACGTACAGCGACTCGCCCAACCGCTTGCGCAGCTCTTCGCGGGTTTCGTGCCAGTAATCGGCGGTGATGAGCGTACCACCCTCGTTGACCTGCGCCGGGCAGGCGACGTTGACCATCAAGCCGGTCAACTTCTTGTCGGCGTCGTACGTCGAAAGAAGCCCGACCGAATGGTCGACATATCCCTCGACGTGGCTGAAGTCGGCTCGATCCGTGCCGCCATACATCTGGGATCGCCCGTCGTGGTACGCCGTCAGCCGATTTTGCCCGACCACGGCATGTCCCAGGCCGAAGCTCACCCCGCCGGGTTTGCGGTTCTTGAAGGCCCGCTCGATGGCGTCGGCAATCCGCCCGGATGCGAATTCAAAGTATTCGCCCGGCGACGGCTTCACGCCCAGGTCCATGCCCCACCACGACCACTCGAGCGGAATCTCGATGCCGAGTTCGGCGAACCTTTCGACCAGCGGAGGGTCCTTCCGGCGTTCCACCGCGGCGTGCGTGTGCGTGCCGCAGATAACGACTTGGCGCGGATCGATTTCCGGCGCACGCTCGCCCACGATTTCCAGAACGCGCTTTAGCATATCGGTGTGGACCGAGCCCAGGTCGACGGAGACCAGGACGACCCGTTCCGGCGTCTCGCCGCCCCGGTCCGATTCCAGCACGAGTGCCGTGGCGGTCAGCGGGTCCATCACGCCGGTGGAGAGCCTCGCGCGGGAACCTCCGGACATGATGACGGGCACGTCCGGAGTGATGCTGGTCGTGGCCCAACCGATGCGCAGCCCGCCGGGCGCGGGCCCGTCGGCAAGGACGCTGCACGGCGCCATGACAACTGCCGTGAGAACGACGGCGGCGGCTACTTCGGTGATCATGCGACCTTTCACCGGGACCTATCCTTCCTGCTTCGGCCACAGCGATTCGATCAACTCCAAGGTGCGCTCGACCAGTTCGCGACCGCCCTCGGGACCGATTTCGGTACTCTCGGGAATGGCGCCGTACGCGCCCCCGGCCACCGAACGCGCGGTGGGCACGTAGCCGCCGTTGCCGGCAAGCTGAACGATGAAGGTCTGCACGGCCTTGCTGCGGGCTTTCATGCGCGTGCCGAAATCGAGGTACAACTCGAACGGGTTCGTGGCGATGACCATGTCGCCCAGGCGAAGCACGTGCACCTCGACCGGCATGGTGGGCTGCGTCTTCTGCAGCTCGAAGCGGTCGAGCACCCTCGACGCACGCGCCAGGCGCCAGTAGACCCCGGTAATCTGGTTGAACCAGCCGCGCTTCTGTTTCAGCTCGGGCTGCTCCTCGATTCGCTGGCGAATCTCGCGGTATTCCTCACGCAGCCGCTCGAACGCTTCCTCGACGGTTTCGACTTGAGGGCGGTGATGCGTGCTGCGAGGCGTCTTGATGTCTTGTTCCGTCAGGCGGCGCCGGCTGAGTTCCACGCGCTCGACGCGATGGGCGAACTGCGGATTCCAGTCGACGTGCTCTTGCACGTGGGGAAGGACCGACGTCACCGCGTCGGCGATGCGCACGGCGATCTGCCCGCGCCGGTTGCGACCCGTGAGACGTTCCATGCGGGCCTCGGCCTGGCGCCCCACCAGCACGACGGGCGACTGGTCGCCGGCCGCGGCGCATTGCGGAAGGACGAACAACCCCTCGCCCAGACGGCGGCGAAGCTCGTTGCGCGTGTCGTGCCAGAAATCGGCCGAAACGCGCGTCCCCCCGCTCACCTGCGACGGAACCGCCACGTTGACGAGCACGCCCGTCAGTTCGCGGTCGGCGTTCCACGTGTACAGCAGGCCGACCGAGTGGTCTTCGTACCCTTCGATATGGCTGAAGTCGGGCCGGTCGGTGCCGCCGTACATCTGGGAGCGGCCGTCGTCGTAGGCGGTCAGGCGGTTGTGCCCCACCACGGCGTGGCCCAGGCCGAAGGCGACTCCGCCGGGCTTGCGGGCCTTCCACGCCTGCCCGACGGCCTCGGCAATGCGCTCGGCGGCGAACTCGCGGTATTCGTCGGGCGGCATGGCGCCCAGGTCGATCCCCCAGCGCGACCAGGCGACGGGGACCTCCAAGCCGAACCCGGCAAGCTTCTCCGCCAGGTCGGGCGCGGTGCGCGTTTCGGGCGCGGCATGGGTGTGCGTCGCGTTGAGGACGACCGTGGCCGCGTCGAGTTCGGCCAGCGACTCGCCCAGCAATTCCCGCACCCGATCCCGCAATTGGTCGGCGATGGAGATCAGGTCGCAACTGACCAGCACGGCCGCGCCGGTCGTCTTTTCGCCCTCGACCGATTCGAGAGCCAGCGCGGTCGCGGTAATCGGGTCCAAGACGCCGTCGGAAACCCGGGCCGACGAGAAGCCCGTGAGCACGACGGGCCGATCGGGCGTCAAGTCGGTCGACGCCCAGCCGATGCGGAGTTGCCCGGCCCGTTCGGCCGGCGCTTGGGCAAGAGCCGTGCTCGATACGATCGTGCCCGTCAGCATCGCGACCAGCGCGATCGCGGGTCGCCGAAGCAACGTGAGTGCGCGTCGATCCATGGGTGCGTACCTCCCTAAGGCGTCAGGGTTCGAGGAATTCGGCCGGGTGCGCGAAACGCGCCCGGCCCTTCTTGCGCGAGTTCAGCCTTCAGGCTGCCGGGACAGGCCTGCGGGGCGCCAAGACCCCGCGCGAACGTGAACTTCCACGAGCCAGGCAGGTGTCGCGCGACTTGGTGGGATATCTCGCGCTGTTCAGGTTCCGCTGCTTTGCAGAGCGAAATCGACCTGGTTCGTGCCGGACTCGATGTCCGCGGTGAGCTTGCTCTTGGTGTTGTATTCGGGTGGGATGTACATCTCGATTTCGTCGATCATCGCGTTGGGATCGTCGGCTCCTTCGCCGGCCTCGATCTGGCGCCCCGTCGGTCGGCTTGCGAGGATTTGCACGCGGTGTTTCCCGATGACCGGGCCATCGCTCCGCGTAAGGTGGTATGCGCCGTTCGTGATCGCTCCGCCGGTTGAAGGGCCTTCCGTGCCCTCAATCGGGATGAAGGAGATCGAGCCCGACTCGACGGGAGTTCCGTCCAGGGTCACGGTCCCACGGACCTCGGCTCGCTCGGGACCCGACTCGCCGCAGCCGATCATCGCAGTCAGTAGCGCCAACGCGAAAACCCAAGGCATGGCGCCTCGAAGTCGAACGCTCATCGTACCCGCTCCTGTTGGGCAAGGTGAAGACAATTTCGTCGCATCCATCAAGCAGGGTGCTCGAAAGGCACCCTTTTCGTTCGTGGGGCAAACGGCGCGTTTCACGCGGTGCGCGGCCGGACGACTACCACGAGGTAACGACTTCGTTGCCGTACGGCGTGCCCACGGCCTGCCAAGTATCGATGTCGATGGTCTCGCTGACAAACCGGACCGAACCGTCCATCAACGCAACCTGCACGCCCCCGGGGTGACGGCTCCGGGCCGACATGAGGCTGGCCCTCGACCTGTAGTCGCTATAGGTGTAGGTGCATGGCGCGTGGGGATGGTTCTCGGGTGGAGTGAAGGTCTGGCAGAAGTTGGTGCGCATCTGGTCGGGGACGCGCGTGTTTGGCGTGTAGTCATGCTGGTAGTGAGCGCCCTCGACGTAGCTCCAACACCCGCGGAAGTCGTACCCGCCGCGCACCTTGATAACCTCGGAAATGCCGGCGGTATTCGAGGTCCCGTCGCTGATGTCGCGCATTCGGAAGCATTTGCCCTGCTGGAAAATGCCCGGCTTGTGGGAGGGCGGATAGATGTTCTCGAGCGGACCAAGGCCCGTGTTCACGTTGTAATTGTTGCGGACTCGGCACGTGTGCCCGAACTCGCTTTCCCCGTCCGACGGACATTGAAAGACCGGAAAGGCCATCGTGATGATCGGATCGCCGCAACTGCCCCAATTGGAATGCCAGCGAATCTGCGAGTGGGGATTACCCAACTCGATGTAGGGCAAGATGAACGCGACCCACGTGAATTTGTCGTTCAACGACCCCTTGGCATACACGGACGTGGGGGTGATTTTCTGTGTGAAAGTCTGAAGCGGGAAAAAGCTCCCGAGCGAATCGTGGTAGTTGTGCAGCCCCAGTCCGAGCTGGCGAAGATTGTTCGAACACTGCCCTCGCCTGGCCGCCTCGCGCGCGGCCTGCACCGCGGGCAAGAGCAACGCGATCAAGATACCGATGATCGCGATGACCACTAGCAACTCCACGAGCGTGAAGCCCCGGCGTCGCCGTGGCGCGGGCTTGGTGCCCGTTCGTGAACCAGCATGTCCTGCGCATGGGCTGGGCCCACGCGTACCACCAAAGAGGGAAGCAGGTCGGACCATCGTCACACCTCCTCAACGCGAAAGACTATGAAACGAAGAACGGTAACCGTTACGTCCAGTGCGTCTTCTCTTGGCCCGGGGTCGCCTCACTCCTCGCGAGGTCAACGGCGGCAGGGCGTAAGCCATCTGTTGCGTCTCGGTGCCACTTCTCCGGAGGCTGTGTTCGTGGTTCGCAACGCCGGTGGCCAATCGTCATGAGGTTGCCGGCCGAGCGTCGTGCCCGTGGCGCCCATCGCGCCAGTTTATTGGAATCCCTCCGTCCAGAAGATGTCAATTACACTTTCTTGTAAAGCGGTTGTGATTTTGCGTGAAGCGCGGGACAATAAACGGGCGCCGTGTGCCCGGTGAACCGAACGCCGTGGATGCCTCTAGGGAGGGGTTGCATGTGGAGAAACAACAGGAGCGTGGCGGTGCTGCTCGATTTGAGCCGGCCGTACGATCGGCAGATCGTCCGCGGCATTGCCCGATACGTGCGCTTGCACGATCCTTGGCTGGTGTACGTGGAGGAGAATCCGGCGGACAAAATCCCCTCGTTCGCCGAGTGGCGCGGCGACGGGATGATCGTCGACACCGACGACCGGCAGACCGCCAAGGCGATTCCGCAGTTCAAGGGGGCGGTCGTGGGGATCGGCTCTCTGGCGCCCGACGTGCTGAAGAGGCTGCGCATCGCGACGGTCAGCGCGGATAACCGGATGATCGCCGAGTGGGCCGCGGACCACCTCTTGAAGAGGGGGCACAAGCGCTTCGCCTATTGCGGCATGCGGACGCGCGGCCTGGATCGCTGGAGCGACATCCGCCGCGACGCGTTCGCACGGCGCGTTGCCGCGCGAGGTCATCCGTGCGAAGTCTTCACCGGGCGGGGGTATGCGCCGCGGCACTGGACGCTGATGCAGTCGGAGCTGATCCGTTGGCTGGGCCGTCTTCCCAAGCCCGTCGGCGTCATGGCCTGCAACGACCTGCAAGGGCGGCGCCTGCTCGAAGCCTGCCGCGAGTTGGAGCTTCGCGTGCCGGAGGACGTGGCCGTCGTGGGCGTGGACAACGACGAGCTGATGTGCGAGCTGTCGGTGCCGCCCCTATCGAGCATTGCCCCCGGCGCGCAACAGATCGGCTACCAGGCCGCCATGCTGCTCGATGCGTTGTTCCAGCGTCGCCGACGCACGAAACACCTCGTTGTGCCCCCCGCCTACCTCGTCCCGCGCCAATCGACCGACTTGATTGCCATCGACGATCCTCTCGTCTCCAAAGCGATCCGCTTTATTCGAGATCGCGCGGCGCAGCGAATCGGTGTGCCGGACGTTGTGCGCCACCTGGACGTGTCGCGGTCGACAATCGAGACGCGTTTCAAGCGGCACCTCCAACGGACGGTTCACGACGAGATCCAACGGGTGCGGCTGGAGATCGCGCGCCGCCTGTTGACCACGAGCAACGAGCCGCTTCACGTCGTTGCCGAGCGCGCCGGCTACCGCACCGTGCAGTACATGAGCGTCGTCTTCCGGCGAGAGCTCGGCTACACGCCGGGGTACTTTCGACGTGAAGCCGGACTCCGTTAGCCGACCGCAACGGCGCCGCCCCGTGTGCCCGGCCCGCCAGCTCACCCCAGGGCGTGGCGGGTGCGGGCAAGGAGCGGATTGTCGGCCCGCTCGGAACCCTGCAGAGCGAAGACCGAGCCGGCCAGATACGCGCCTCGCCAGTCGTCGGAGACGTAGCCCACGTCTTCGAGCACGGCGCCGCCGAACTTGTAGTCGTGCGCGTTGCGGCTCTTGTCGAGGACCAGCTCGCGAGCCCTTTCGATCCACGGCTCGAGGCCCTGACCGGCGCGCGCGTAGGCGAGCGTCTTGCGCGCGGCGGCCATCGGGCGGCCGCTCACGTCGGCGAAGATCTCATCCACCGCTTCGTTGCCCTCGGCCGACATGGGCTCCAAGGCATCGAGGGCGAATTCGCCGACCGCCCCGCGGCCCTGCATCGACTGGCGGAACATCGGCAGAAACGCGGCGTTCTGCAAAAGCAGCAGCTTGCGCGTGCGGTCGTCGCGGGCATGCCGGAAGGCGTAGTGCAAAGCGTTGGTCGTGGTCACCGCGTGCAGGGCGACGATGCCCGGCTGGCGCACGAGCAGCTCGACCCCGGCGAGGAACAAGGCGTCCCAGATCGACGAAGCGGCCACGCCGTCGCCGAGCAGCCCGGCCACGCGGTCGGAGGCGTCGTTCTCCGAACCGACGCGAATCGCGGCGAGAAGGTCGCGCGTGGCCTCGGCGCTCCCGTCGCCGGTCTGCCATCCGTCGCGAATCCGATCGGCGAGCGTCTGATTGCGCCGCCACGGGCGATCGGCCCAATCGTCGCGGTCGGCCGGGTTGCCGCCCTCGTGCATCAGCAGGGCATAGGCGAGCGAGCGGAGGATCGGCTCGGCCAAGGGCCAGCCGATCGCCTCCAGCACGCGGTGGCTGTTGGCCACGTCGATCGCCTTGTGGCCGATCGAGCGGTAGTCGCGCGCGCCCAGGGCGAAGAACGGCTCCCAGATCTCGGCCGGGTCGCCCGTGCGAGCCAGGCCCGCGACGGCCGCGTCGGCCCGGGGCTCATTCCAGCGCTCCATGGCCTCGACGAAGGCCGCTCGGGCTTGCCCGGCGGGCGGTACGGCCGATTCGTCGACCGGACCCAGGGTCCATCCCCGCTCGCGTTGGTTGCGGGCCTGGGAGTCTTTGAAGTAGTCCATGGCCCAGAAGATGGGCATCCAACGGTCCGCCTCGGGTGCCGCCTTGCTGGCCAGGTGGACCGACTGCACCACGAGCACGGCATGGAACTTGAAACCGACCGTCGGGCGCGGCTCCACGTTGCAGACGGCGGCCAGCATCAAGCCGGCCAGGGCGTCGCGGTATCCGAGCCCGGCCTGGACCCGCTCGGCGACCGCCTCGACGAGCCGTTCGCGAGGGGTGTCTTCGAGCAGGCGAACGACCGGCTCGATCGCGTCCGGCAAAGCGACCCGTTCGCCGGCCCGCGCCGGCGATCCCCACGCCGCCATCATGCCGCCACACCCGAGCGTGCCGGCGGTTGCCCTTTGAAGGAACGTCCTGCGATTCGAAGCATTCGACATCGGAATTGCCCCCTTTTGGATCGGATTTCGGGATGGTTCCGGCCCGACTGCTCGCGAGACCGTGGAACCCCGGTCCGTCATCGCTTGCTTGAATCATTGGCCGGCGCGGCTGCCCTGTCAAGGTTGCCAGACGCCGCGTGTTGTGCCATGATCGTGGCGCGGCCACCGCCCAGCGCCGAGGCAACCGGTTCGAGGAGAACGACGATGCGAGACTTTGCCGAGCAAGCGGCGCCCGAGCGGCCGGGCCTGACCCGTCGCGGCTTTCTCGCCCGCACGGCCGCCGGCGCGGCAGCGCTGGGCCTGGCGCCGGGCGCGCGGGGCCGGCCCGCGCCCGCCGACGAGGCCGCGACGAGGCCCGACGCTCCGCTGGCCATGTGGGCGCTGACCGGCATGCTCAAGTCGGACGACGTGTCGCGCCAGCTCGACACGTTCCGGCAAGTGGGCTGGGGCGTGATGCTCTACCCGAGGTGGGGGCTCGAGATCGAATATCTCGGCGGCGCCTGGTTCGAGCGAATCCGCTTTATCGTCGAACGGGCGGCCGAGCGGGAAATGGAGGTGTGGCTCTACGACGAGTTCTGCTGGCCGAGCGGCCACGCCAAGGGCCTGGTGACCGAGGGGCGCGAGGACCTCGAGGCCGAGCTTCTGCTCGTCGAGCCCGACGGCACGAGCCGCATCGAGCGCGTGCCCGGCAGTGCGAATCTCCTTTTGCCGCAGGCCACGCGGCGGTTTCTGGAAGTGACCCACGAGCGGTACGCCGAAGCGGTCGGCGAGTTTTTCGGCGGATGCGTGCGCGCGGTGTTCACCGATGAGCCGTCGCTGGCCATGCAGCACGGTGCGCGCGCTTCCGGCGGTCCGGCCTGGCAATTCACCTGGTCGCCGGCGCTCGACGCGGCCCTGGGCGGAGACTTCCGAGCGCGCCTGGCCGCGGCCGGCGACCCGTCGAACTGGCCGGGATGGCGCGACTACTGGTCCGCCTATTCGCGGGTTTTCCACGACGCCTGGGTCGCGCCGCTGGCCCGCTGGTGCCGGCAGCACGAGCTTGCCATGACCGGGCACTTCCTCGGCGAGGGCAGCTTCGGCTCCCAGGTGGCCTACAACGGCAGCCTTCGCCGGCAGTTGGGCGCGCTGGGCATCCCCGGCATCGACGAGATCCACACGCGCGTCGATCCGGCCCAGTGCGAAGCCATCACGTTGGCGGCCATCGCCGAGTTCCCGGGACGGGAGCGCATGGTCGAAGCCTATGCGCTCGGCCCGCCCCACATGAAGCTCGATACCATGCGCGGGATGGTCGACCTCTGCGCCGCTTGCGGCGTCGACCGGTACGTGCTGGCCATTTGTCCGCACGACTTGAAAGGTGGGGTGTTCAAGCGAGAGTATCTCGGCATCCACGGTCCGCAGCAGCCATGGTTCCGCGAGTTCGCGCCGATCTACACCGAGCACGTGGCCGAGGCGGCAGGCCGGGCCCGCCGGGCGCAACCGCTGGGCGTGCCCTGGCCGTCGGACGAGGATCTGTGGGCCGCCGCCGGCCCCGACCCACGACGCTCGATGGCGCTGCAGGCGATGACGCGGGAGTTCGTCGCCGCCGCGCGCGAGGTCATCGGCGCCCGGCTGCGCGATGCTGGGGGCTCGCTGCGCTCGACCCCAGCCACAGCTTCGATCTTGCCCGCGCCTTCGCTTGCCTGGTCGTTCGAGCCCCTTGGGTTGAACTCGCTGCGACTCGACGAGCCGACCGTCGACGTGGTCGAGGTGCCGTCGCGGGCCGAGTTGTCGATCCAATGCCCGTTGGTCCGGGGAGTGCGGATCAACGGAACCGCGGTCGATCTGGGCGCCGCGCCGGTCGACGAGCAGTTCGACTTGAGCTATGTGCGCGTGCCGATCGCTCATCGGCTTCGGGCGGGAAAGAATCATTTCACGGTCGAGATGGCCGAGCCGAAGCCGCTGAAGTTCTTGCCCGCGCTGATCCTCTGGGGCGATTTTGCCGTCGACGCGCAAGGCCGGCTCATTGCGCCACCGAAGTCGATCGAACTGGGCGATTGGCGTTCGCAGGGTTATCCGGCTTTGTGCGGCACGGGATGCTACCGCACCGTGGCCGACCTGGCCGCCGCGCCGACTTCTCTGACGCTCGACACGGGCGGTTACCCTGCCCGCGTGACCGTGAACGGCCGTGAGGTGGGCAAGCGGGCGTGGGCGCCCTTCCGTTTCGATCTGCAAGGCGCGGCCAGGGCCGGGCGCAACGAGATCGCCGTCGAGATCACGAGCACCGTGGGCCATCTGTTCGTTCCGGCCGAGTCGCCCCCGGTAGGGCTGCTGGCCGCAGGGTTTGAAGACTGACGCCGCCGACCGAAGCCCAAAGGAGTCGCAACCATGCACCTTTGCCGAAACCGCACGCTCTCTCTCATCGCGGGGCTGCTGGCGGCCCACGCTGCCGCGACGGGCGCGGCCCTCGACTTCCCCGGTCCGGCGCCCGGCCCGGCGACCGCGCGCCTCGAGCCGGGGCGAGTGGTGCTCGAAAACGCCGTCCTCACGGTGGCCTGGGACGTGGCGCCCGACCGGTTCGCCCTGGCGGAGGTCGTGAACCGGATGACGGGCGAAACCGGGCGTCCCCGGCCCGCCGAGCCCTTTGCGATCCGTCTGGCCGGCGGGCAGGCAATCAAGGCATCGGACCTAAAGCGCGAGGCCGAGCCGTCGCTCGAGCGGATCGAGCCCGACGCCGACTCGATCGCCCTGGCGCCGCGCGACGGCGGATGGCGCGCCCGGCTGCCCCTGGTAGGCCGGGACGGCCGAATCCGCGTGGACTGGCAGGCGAGCCTGCGCGACGGGGCCAACGCCGTCGACCAGCGGGTTACCGTGACGGCCGTCAAGTCGGACGTGCCCATCGAAGAGATGACGCTCATCGATCTCGACCTGCCGGAGGCCGAAGTCGTGGGAAGCGTCGACGGATCGCCCGTCGTGACGCCGAGCCTGTTCGTGGCGTGCGAGCATCCCATGGCGAGCCATCGGGTGGAGGGCGGCGCGGTTCGCGGCAGTGTTCCCAGGTATCGGCCCGTTCGCCCCGATCGGCCCTGGAGCGTCACCTCGGCGATCGGCGCGTTTCCGGCCGGGCAGCTCCGGCGCGCGTTCGTCTATGATCTCGAGCGCCGCCGGGCGCGGCCGTACTCGCCGCTGGTCTATTACATCTCGTGGTTCGACATCGCGGCCCCCGACCGGAAGATGACCGAGGCGCTCTGCCTCGACCGCATCCACCACGTCGGCCGCGAGCTCGCGAAGCGGGGCGTGAAGCTCGACGCCTTCGTGTTCGACGACGGATGGGACGACAACCGCACCTTGTGGGAGTGCCACGACGGGTTTCCCCGGGGCTTTGCGCCGTTGCGTACGACAGCCGCCGAATACGGCGCCGTGCTCGGCACCTGGATTTCACCCTGGGGCGGGTACGGCCGGGCCAAGGCCGAACGCCTCGAGTTCGGCAAGAGCCAGGGGTTTGAAACCAATCCGCACGGGTTTTCCCTCGACGGACCCAACTACTATTCGCGGTTCGTGTCGGTGTGCGTCCGGCACGCCAAGGAGTTCGGCGTCGAGTATTTCAAGTTCGACGGCGTGGGGCCGGGCAACGTGTCGACCGGGGCCGGGGCCGAGTACGGGCCCGACATCGAGGCCCTGCTCACGCTCATCGGCGATCTTCGGGCGATCCAGCCCCGCCTGTTCGTCAACACGACCGTGGGCACCTGGCCTTCGCCCTATTGGCTCTGCTATGCCGACTCGATCTGGCGAAGCGGCCACGACGTGGGGTTCGAGGGCCCGGGCACCACGCGGCAGCAATGGCTCACCTATCGCGACATGATCGGATACCAGCTCCGAACGCGCCGGGGACCCTTGTACCCGCTCAACTCGCTCAAGTTCCAGAGCTTCATGTGCGCGCCGCTGAGCCTGGCGGGCAAGATCTCGAACGATCCGAGCGACCTGGTCGACGATCTGCGCATGGCGGCCGCCTCGGGCACGCAGATGCAGGAGTTCTTCATCACCCCCGACATGATCGCGCCCGAGATCTGGGACGCCATGGCCGCAACGATCCGCTGGACCCGGCAAAACGCCGACGTGCTGGTCGACACGCACGGGCTGGGCGGCGATCCCGGCGCCGGCGAGCCCTACGGCTACGCCTCGTGGTCGCCCCGCAAGGCGATCGTCGCGCTGCGCAACCCGAGCGACCGGCCCGCGTCGATCGACATCGACCTTCAAGCCGTCCTCGAGTTGCCCGAGGGCGCCGCGCGCTGTTACTCGCCCCGTAGCCCGTGGGAGCAGCCGATCGGCCGCCGTTTGCCCGATGCCATCGAAGCGGGCCGGCCGTGGAAGGTCGAGCTGGCTCCGTTCGAGGTCGCGGTCGTCGAGCTTCTGCCGGTCGAGAGCGCCGGCGAGTCGGCAGCCGCCGAGGCGATCCGGCGCGCCGCCGGCCGCGAGATCGACGCCGGCCTGTTCCCGGGCGCCGTGGTGCTCGTGGGCACGCCCGACAAAGTGCTCTACCACGAGGCCTTCGGCCACGCCCGGCTCGTGCCCGACAAGGTTGCGATGCGCAAGGATCACATCTTCGGTCTGGCGAGCGTGACCAAGGTCGTGGCGACGGGAACCGCCTACGGGGTCGCCGTGGACGACGGCCTGCTCGAGTTCGACGCGCCGATCGGGTCCGTCCTCAGCGAAATGAAGGGCGAGGGCGTCGAGGCGATCACGGCCCGCCACCTGGCGACGCACACGTCGGGCCTGTCGAACCAGAAGTATCACGACCGGGCCCGGGGCGACGAGATGCTGCAACGCATGCTCACGGCGACCCCGCAGTGGCCCGTCGACACGCGCTACGAGTACGCCTGCCTGAACGCGATCCTCCTCGGCCGGATGATCGAGCAGACGAGCGGCCGGCGACTCGACGAGTTCTGCCGGACACGGATCTTCGAGCCCCTGGGCATGGTCGACACCGCGTTCGGGCCGCTCCCGGCGTCGCCTCGGGTGGTGCCCTCGGGCGCCCCGCGGATCGGGCAGATCGAAGACGGCCAGGCCCGCGCGGCCGGACGACCCGTGGGCAACGCCGGACTGTTCAGCACGGCCGCCGACCTGGCACGCTTCTCGGAAATGATGCTGGGCAGAGGAAGCCGGCACGGCGTTCGCATCCTCTCCGAGAGCACCCACGCCTCGATGACGCGCAACCTGCTCCGGGCGCCGCTACCCGCCCGCGGGTTCTGCTGGGAGATGAATCCGCGCGCGTCGCACCGCCCCACGCGACTCTCCGAAGCGGCCTACGGCCACAGCGGCCACACGGGCCAGTCGATCTGGATCGATCCGCAGAAGTCGGTGTACGTTATCGTGCTGACCAACCGCAATCATCCCGAAATGGGCGTCGGCGAAAAGAAGCGCCGGCAGTACGAGGCCCGATCGCGCATCGGCGACGCCGCGCTCGAAGCCTTGGGGTATTGATCGCCAAGTCGCCTACGAACGGCCTGCCGCCCGCGCCGCCCCCGAGATCCTCGCCAGATCGTCGAGCCAGCACTCGACGAGGGTCGTGGCGTTGGCGTTGCGGTCGATCTGCTCGGCGGTCTCGAGGCAACGATCGAGGCAGGCCGCCACGGCGTCGATGGTCGCCCCGTTGGCCACGGCCCGCTCGATCGACGGGCGCACCAGGTCGTCTCCACCGATCGGAGCGCCGCTGAGGCGGTGCATGACGCGGCGGAAGAAATCGACCGCGAACCCGACGACCAGGCGAAGCCGGGCACGGCGGGCCGGCGCCTCGCGTCCCGCCGCCTCGACGAACGACAACACGGCGCCCGACAGCTCGAGCGAATCGAGCACCGGCTCGCCCAGGCGCTCGTCGAGCCGCTCGCGAAACGTCCACAGGTCGACGTCGGCCAGGTCGAGGGCCCGTTGCAGGCTGCCCTCGGCGTGCGCGGCCAGACGCCGGGCTTCGGCGGGGTCGGACACGAGTTGCTTCTCGAGGAGCAACTCGGCCACGTCGTCGTCGGCCAGCGGCCGGAACCGCACCAGTTGGCACCGCGACCGGATCGTCGGCAGTTGCTTGACCGGGCTCGTGCCGATCAGGATCAACACGGATCGGGGAGGCGGCTCCTCGAGCGTCTTGAGCAGGCAGTTCGCGCCCTCGGCGTTGAGGTGGTCGGCATCGTCGATCACGGCGACCTTGCGCCCGCCCATGAAGGGCTTCAGCGCGATCCGGTGGCACAGCCCTTCGCGCATGCGATGGTCCTGGTCGCCGATGAGCAAATCGAGCGGGAGGAACGACTTGTCCTTGGGCTTGGCCACCACGTCGACGTCGGGATGGCTGCCCGCCGCCACCTGCAGGCACGACGGACACCGCTCGCACGGCTCCAGGGCCGATTCGGGATGGGCCGAGCACAAAAGGGCCTGGGCCAGCTTCAACGCGAAGGCGCGCTTACCCACCCCCTCGGGCCCGACGAACAAAAAGCTGGTGGCCAGCCGACCCCGCGCCAGCGCCCGGCGGAACCGCTCGACCACCTCGTCGTGCCCGCGGATGCCATGCCAGCTCATCGCCCCGTTTCCCTCCCCAGCAACGGCGCGATCGCCTCGCGCACGGCCTTGTGCACCTCGTCGATCGGCCGGGACGCGTCGACGACCACGATTTCGTGCGGGCGGCGCGCGGCCTCGGCGAGAAAGCCTTCGCGAACGCGGCGGTGAAACGCGTCGCCTTGTTGTTCCATGCGGTCGCGCCGGCTGCCGAGCCGGGCCTCGGCCTCGTGGGACGGCAGGTCGAGCACCACGGTCAAATCGGGCATCAAGCCCCCGGTGGCGACGCGCCCGACCTGCCACAGCGTGTCGACGTCGAGCCCGCCGGCGTGTCCCTGGTAGACCACATTGGCCAGCAGGTACCGATCGCAAACCACGATCTTGCCCGCCTCGCTCGCGGGTCGCACGAACTCGGCCACGAGTTGGGCCCGGGCGGCCATGTACAGGAGCATCTCACTGGTGCGGTCGATGGCCAGATCGTGGCGGTGCAGCAGGAGTTCCCGAACCGCCTCGCCCAGTGGGGTGCTGCCCGGGTCGCGGCACGCCGCCACCTCGCAGCCCCGTTGGCGAAGCCAGTCGCACAACAGGTCGATCTGCGTGCTCTTGCCGCACCCGTCGCCGCCGTCAATCGAGAAGAACATGCCCCGGCTTCTTCTCACTTCCCGAGCAGGGAGTTCAGGTGCTTGAGGCTGCGTTCGGCCTCATCGAGGCTTCCGCACTCGACCGACATGACGATATCGCGGGGCGCCTTGCGGATGATCTCGATGACGCGGGCCCAGTCGATCACGCCGTCGCCGCAGGCGCAGCCGACGGGCGTGCCCGTCACCTTGCCGCGTTCGGCCTCGGAGTGCTCGATCGAGATGTCCTTGGCGTGCAGGTGGACGAGCCGATCGACGACCCGCTCGAGCCACGCGTACACGTCCTGCCCGGCGAGATAGGCATTGCCCGTGTCGAGGTTGATGCCGATGGCGGGCGACTCGACCAGGCCGTAGAGCCAGTCGAGCCCTTCGGGGGTCTTGGAGTACTGGGCGTGGCATTCGAGGCCGATCAAGATGCCTCGGGGCTCTGCGACCATGGCCGCTTCGTGGAGGGTATAGCGGATGAGCACCGCGTCTTCCTCCTTGGTGGTCCACGGGGCCTTGATGCCTTCGTCGGTGTTGACCACCGGCACGCCGCACTCGGCCGCGTGGCGGATGGCCAGCTTGAGGTACTCGCCGTGGACCTCGGGTCGGCCCAGCGGCCCGTGCGCCTGGAACCCCGAGATCTTCAGCCCCGCCTTCTCGGCCGCGCGACGGATTCGGTAGGGGTCGTCGAACAACGAGACGGTATGATAGTACCCGGCCTCGCTCATCAACTCGCGTCCGAAATGGACCATGGGCTCGATGTACTCGTAGCCCAGTTCGGCCGCCTTCTCGACGCCCCACTCGAAGGGTTTTTCGTGCCGGCGGATCGCTTCGAGGTTCATGCCCACGTAGACGTTGCCCATGACGTTCCTCCTGGTTTGAGCATCGGGTTGGCGAGGGGCCCGAACGTCTCGGAACCTCCATCCCGGGCCCCATTGTGGCCCGCGCCGCGGGAAAAAACAAGGTCCGGTCGACGATGCTCACTTCGCGGCAAGCAACGGCTCGTCGCCCCGGGTCGCGGCCGCTTTCTGCCGCAGGCGCAGGATCGCGTCGGGATTCTGATAGCCCGGATTCCTCCGGGCCCGATCGTTCTCCTTGCCCGAAAAGGGGTTGGTCGGCGCGTTCCCGGGCTTCATGAGGTAACGGCGGCAGAAGACGTTGTTCGGGTCCTTGCCCACGGCCCATCCGACCCGCGCGGGCACGAGGTTCTGCTGGGCCCGCCGGATTCCCTCGGCGATGCGCCCGGGCAGCCAGGCGGCGTAGTCTTCCCGCACGTCGGTCCCCAGGCATCCGGCCACGGCCGGGGCCGAATGGGTGTGCGTGGCGGAGATCAGCATCCGGTGGGGCGGAATGCCCGTCGCCTTCGGTGCGGAGTGACTTACGAAAAAAGGCTACGGCGAGGCCGCGCCGGCCGCGACCGGCTGCTCGAGTGCGTCGAGCGGCTCGACCACGCGCACGCGGTCGCGCGGCAGCGCGCCGAGCAGGTCGGGCAAATCGTAAATGCGAAGCGCGCCGTGGACGACGTTGACCATCTGGTTGCGGGCAAGCGGCGTGTGGACCACGTCGGACCACGACGTGAGGCAGTTCGTGAGCTGGATCGAGGCGAACAGGTCGTTCTCCAGAGCCGCGGCGTGCAAGGCCGGCGGGCCGGTCCGCCCGATGCTGACGAGGTGGACCGGTCGCGGGCGCTCGCCTGCCCGATAGCGCGCGAGGAAGCGAGCACAAACGGCGACGTCCTCGGCCCGCATGGCCAGATAGGACGTGCCGAGCAGGTAGGCCATGAACACCTCGCGCCACTCCGAGCCGAGGTATCCGGCGAAGCCGTGCTTCTCGACGTTCCGGGTCTCGCCCAGTCCGCGAAGATCGACGGCCAGCACCACGTGGCCTTGGGCGACGAGTTTCTCGATCGGGCCGCCGCGACCGGCGTCGGCCTGCTTGCCCGCCGCGTTCAGGTAGAGATACCCCTGGCCGCGCGGATCGTCGGGCACAAAGGCGAGGGCGGGCAGGAACACGCCCGGCTCGGGCGTCAGGATCAGCTTGTCGACCGTATAGCCTTCGCGATCGAGGGTGCCGATGACCTCGCACTTGGGTTCTTCCAGTTCCTCAAGCGGGCGAATGCCGGTCACGCGGCGGACTTCGTCGAGGCATTTCGCCTCGTCGCTCTGCCAGAGCCGGCGGCGCTGCCCGGCGAGACGGGCCTCCAACTCGGCGTTGAGGTCGTAGGTGCTGCGCGCGCCGGGCAGCAGCATGACTTCGCCCTTCGGCGTGCACCACAGGTCTTCGTCGGCGGCGACGGGAAAGTCGGTTTCGGTCACGGCATCGTCGATTCCCAGCAGCCAGCGCCGCATCCAACGGCAGGCCGCCTCGCGCATGGGCTGGGGGAAACCGTGGGGCGTGTCGGTCTCGATCAGGTCGACGCGCTCGGCAAACCCGACGCGGTCGTAGAGTCGCTTGGCCTGCCGGAAGGCGGCCCAGGCGCCGCCGATGTCGAAATAGTCTTGCGTGGCCGTCATCATGAGGGTGGGCTTCGGCGCCCGCATCATCACGTAGTCGCCGTGGTCCATGCCGAAGGCGATCTGGGCGTGGATGTTCTGCTCGGCGTCTTGGGGCCCGATCGTTTCCAGAAGCCGGCGGAATCCGCACAGGTAGCAGCCCGGCGCGGCGGCCACGATGCGGTCGTCCAGCGCCATCAGGTAGCTCGTCAGGGTGCCTCCGCCCGAGATGCCCGTGCAGCCGATCCGCGCGGGATCGACTTCGGGGCGCTCCGTGAGATAGTCGATGGCCCGCATGCCGTCCCAAATGCGGTAGGTAGCGGTGTTCCGCCCCAGCAAGATGGCCCCCACGCCGGTCAGGCAGTGGCCCAGGGTGCTGCCCGAGATGATTGGCTTGCCGTCGTCGCCGATCAACTGGTGACGCTCTCCCTGATCGATCGGATCGTAGCAGAGCGCGGCCATGCCGTTCTTGGCCAGCACGATCGGGGCGCGCTGGTACAGGTCGCGGGCCTTGCCGTTGCTGCTGTGTCCGCAGGGAACGAGCACGCCCGGATAGGGCGGCTCGGCGTCGGGGAGATAGAGGATCGCCGTCACGTAGTGGCGAGGCTGGCTCTCGAACAGGATCTTCTCGATGCGGTACCCGTCGCGGTCCTCCTTGCCGACCACCTTGGCGTTCAGGGGCGTGCGCTCGGGAAAGCCGCCCAGTTGGGCGACGAAGAAATCGTGCATCCGCGTCTGATAGGCGGCGACGTCGTCGGGAGTCTTGATCTTCTCGTATTCGGCGTCGCGGCGATCGAGCGCCGCGAGGGCCCGGCCCATCAGGTACGCGCGCATCGTGCGGCCCGCGGCAACGCCGTCGATCGACTCGGGCAGGACGTCGAGATCTTGCGCGGCGGCCGTGGCCACGCCCCAGAGAAACACGGCAGCGAATGCGAACCTCATCGTCGAGACTCCTCGGCTGAGCGTCACGGAAAGTAGCGTCACGTCGTGCGCCAGCATACCGGCCGCGCGCGGGCCCCGCAACCGCGTCCGAAAAGCCCGCCGATCGAGAAACGAGAACGGCGGCCCCGTGCGACGAGGCCGCCGTCTTGCGTTTCCAGCCAGCGCGACCCGAGGCCGCGTCTAGTTCAGATTGTTGAGAAAGTAGTTGAACTGCAAGTTGTTGAGCAGGATGTTCAACACCAGTTCGTGCGGCTTGTACTCGAGGAGGATGAAATCGTTGGGCTCGATGAGGATCCGCTCCCGGGGATCGAGGACCGCCCGCTTCACGTTGACCCGAATGGCCGTCTGCTGGCCGTTGACGGTGCGCAACACGGTCACCCGAGTGGGCGGAAAGATCGAACCGACGCCGCCGCTGCTCGATCCGCCGATGCCCCCGATGCCGGCCGCGCCGCCGGCGGCTTCGGCCACCGATCCGCCCGCCATGGCCATGGCCCCGAGCACGTCGAGATCGTAGTCGCGAGGAATGGGAAACTGGCCGCCCTTGAGCAGCCCGCCCGTGTAGAAGACCTCCGCCTCGCGCGACTCGATGAACACGATGTCGCCCGGATTGAGGAGGATGTCGTCCTCTCGGATGTCGGGCATGGGCTCGCCCGGAGCCCTCCGCAACGGGATCTTGATCGCCTCGCGCGGGGCCTGCGGCACGGTCTGCAGCACCTCGGGAGTGAAGGGCAGATCGCCGTCGATCTCTTGCACGAGTGACGCCAGATAAATGTCGGGCGCGGCCTTCGCTTGCGGTGGACCGCGAAGCACCGTCACCTCATTCTTGGCGTCGATGCCGGGCAGGCCGCCGCTCTCGGCAAGGGCGTGCAGCACGTCGTTTTCATAGGCGGGCAACTCGACCGCGTAGGTGATGCCCCGCTTGCCGCTGCCCAAGACCAGTTCGCCCTTCGAGGCACCCTGCCGGAACGAAGGCATCGTGGCATCCTCGCGGATCACGAGCACCTGATAGGTGCGCGGCCTCATCAAGGTGAC
>Ga0334901_1000777_pt1 | contig 39623 bp, 30 predicted proteins | sample GraSluR3_MG_3_FD_207216 | JGI IMG/M metagenome (GOLD analysis project Ga0334901, IMG submission 207216) | Sludge microbial communities from methane-producing bioreactor in Wageningen University, Netherlands - Granular Sludge_15_08-R3 | ecosystem: Engineered > Bioreactor > Anaerobic >...
CCATGTCGTGACGCCGGGCGAGAAGGCGCGTCACGTCGTTCGGCGAGACCCAAGGAAATGCGATGCTGCGTTCGGTCGGCTCGTACTGATCCTCTCCCGCCGAGGGGACAGGGGAGTTCTCTTCCATTCCGCCCCGCTCGCGCGAGGCTGGCTTGCCATGCGACACTACTGCTTCCGATGGTCCCCAATCTGCGGCGTCTTCGGGTGGACGTTCGGGCCGAAGTAGCGCAGGCCCACGAGCGGCTCACCGCCGGTGTTTTCGATCTCGATGCCCTCGGCGGCCGCCTCGGCCGTGATGAACACCTCGTCCCAGGGCTCCTCGCCGTAGTGGATCATGACGGGCGTCTGGAGCTGGAGCTTGCCCATCCGGCCCGAGCCTTGCACCGTGATCCATCCGCTGGCCCCGGGATCCTTGAGCACGCACTTGGCGCCGGGCATGACCGTCAGCTCCTTGGCCGAGACCAACTGCCGGCCGTCGAACCCGCCGTAGTCGATCCAGCGGTCGGTGTACCCGTCGCCCGAGCACGCCGGGTCGACGATCGGCTCGACGTAGTTGCTCTGTTTGAAGCTGGGATCGACGTTCTTCTCCCAGTCGAGCTGATCGACGATGAATTCGAGGTCGCGGTGCTTGTCGGCGGGCACGTCCTTGACGAGCAGGTCCCAGGGCACTTCGCGCCCCTCGACGAGCGACTGGAACATGCCGAAGACGTCGCTGCCCCATTGGGGCTCGTAGGTGCACATCGAGCCGGGTGCGTGCAGCACGCCGGCGGGGATCATCCAGCCCGTGCCCGCCTTGAGCCGGTAGGCTTTCGAGAGATCGAGGATCCCGTTGTCGCCCTTGTCCCAGTTCTCGAGGCATCGGATCACGTCGGCCTTGGTCGTGCCCGGTTCGAGGCCCATGAAGGTGTAGTCGAAATGGTTCTCGGCCGCGTTGAGCTGCGGGGGAAAGTAGTAGCACTCGGGCTTGCCCTGCTGGCCGGTCAGGGCGGCCGAGGCTTGCGTCTGGTGCATGTGGTGGGGGATGGGCCCCATGTTGTCGAAGAACTTCGAGTAGACGGGCCAGCGCTGGTACTCGTCCCAGATCTTCGGGCCGACGATGCGGCCCTGGCCCTCGTCGACGGCGTCTTTTAGCAGGAACCGCTTGCCCTCGAACACGCACCAGCTCAGCCCCTCGTCCCAGGCGCGGCCGTCGTTGGCCGCCTCGGTGGTGCTGGCGAACCACCGCTCGTCGATGCCGCCGCGGTGCGTGCCCAGGGCGTACCAGTCGGTCGGGGCGAGCTTGATTCGCTTGCCGGGATGGAGAAAGCTGCGGGGAACCCAGTTCGGCGTGAGCCGCAGCAGCCCGCCGCCGGCGTCCAGGGCTCGATCGAGAATGGCGCCCACGTTGTCGCGTTGGATGATTTCGGAAGCACACATGATCGTTCACTCCTCAAGAATCTGGGGCGTTCCGCGGCGACCGCCGAAGCCTCATCGACGGTCCCGCCCAAACCTCCGCGGAGCTTGCCCGCTGACGGACGTTACGTTTCAGGAATCGCGGTTCGCCCCCCGGGCCGCATGGGAAACCCCACCCCAAACCCGACCCGAGAGACGCCTTCCGAAGGCTTGTTTTATTCGTTGGGTGGGCCCCTGGCAAGTCACCCGGAGGATCGGTAGTTGGAAAATGCGCCGACCGCGAAGTCTGGGCAAAGCAGAGGCGTGAGGGTTGCACTCGGCTAGGTTCGGGAAAGGCCGAGCCGTTATCGGGCTTCGAGCCCGTCGAGCCCCTCGGGCGGCTCCATCCTGCGGCGTTTGTCGAGAAAGTGCCGGTATTTCGCCAACTCCGCCTCGGTCCAGGCGTTCGCTTCGATGTAGTCGCCGCAGTAGGGCACGAGCAGGTCGATCCAGGCGGCGATCTTGTCGGCCTCCTCGCGATTCAGTTCGACTCCTCCGTGGCCGTTTTCGAGTAGCGCGATCAGACCGCTGCGAGCTGCGCCCGACGAGTACGGGGCAAGCATCGTGGGTTCCGACTGCGCGCTGATCCAGTCGACCAGCCGATTCGGCTCGCCCAACAGGGCCACGAGATCGGGCCGGATGTTCGTGCGCCGCGCGCCGGTGAGGGCCAGATACGCGTCGGACCATCGCCGGCCCGACTGCTCTTCGACCGTCGTTGTGCGCAGCAGGCTGAACGCCTTTCCCTCGTCCGGCGAGGTCTGGCCGACATCGCGGTTCCACGCGAGTTGCCGCGTGCGGTCGTCGTGGCATCCGATGCAATGCTTGTCGAGGATCGGCTGGATCTCCTGGGCAAAGCTGAATCCGCGGGGCGGCCCGAAAAAGGGAGCGAGCTTCTGCGGCCCGTGGCCGAGGGCGAGGGTCGCTCCCTCGGGTCGGGGCGCGCTGTTTTTCGACTCGTGGCATCCCACGCACGCCGTCGCTTCGCCCGGCTGAAGCGTCGACCAGCTTCGCATGGTCTGGACCGCGTGACCGCGGGCATCGAGCGCCTGGAAGTACAGGGGCGTGCGGGCCGGAACCTCGAACCACGCCGAGCCGTCGGCATACACGGTCGCGTCGCCCACGATCGTCTTCGGATCCCAGCACCCGTTGCCGATCGAAACGGGCGTCGACGCCAGCGCGCGACCCGCGGGCCCCATGCTGTAGTTGCAGCGGATTCCGGCCGCTCGAAAGGCGATCGCCACGACGCGAAGCCTCTTGACCGTGCCCCGCGGAACGCCGGCCAGGCCGGCGCCGGCGTAAACGTCCTGCACGTAGTAGGTGCCCGACGCTTTGCCGTGGTCGACGACGCTCGGACGGAGGTGGGCACGCGGGCGCGGCCGAAGCGGGATCGGCTGGTTGCACGAAATGCCGGGGTCGCTCGCCAGAAGCTCGCGGCGCCCGTCCACGTCGATCCAGTAGATCGCGTAGGGACGGTCGTAGCGACGGTTGGGGCTGCCCACCGGATCCATGGTCACCAGAAACGTCGTGTCGCGGATCGGGTAAGGGTATTGGAACTGGGGGCCTTGTTGCCCGTAGGCATCGATCCTGTCGGCCGGCGTGTCGCGGGTCGGGGCGATCAATTGGGCGCCTTGGTTCTCCTGGCGTCCCCGCGACGGATCGAGAAGGCCCAACTGCCCGCGCTGGTGGGTGTGGTGCCCCGTGAAGATCGCCACGACCTTCCGCGTGCCCGGGATCGCGCGGGCATGCAGGATGGTGGTCGGGAACCACGAGTTGTTGCCGTAATACTCCCGCTGCCCCGTGCCGTCGGGGTTCATCTGGAAAAGCCCCTGCGGAAAGATCTGCCCGCGATCGGAGTAATCCCATCGGGTGTAAAGAACACACCCGTCGGGCATGACCGTGGGGAAGTTCGTGTGAACCTGGTCGTAGCCGAGGCGGCGCAGACGCCGGCCGTCGCCGTCGCAGGCGTAAAGGTTCGAGACCTCGGTCCAGTAGCAGTCGACCGTCTGGACGCAGCGGGTGGAGTTGAAGACGATTTCGCCGCCGGGCAGATAACAGCCCTCGTAGTCGGCCGCTCCCAGGCCCTCGGTGAGCTGGCGGACCGCGCGGTCGGCCACCGTCATCTCGTAGAGGTGGTAGTCGTCGCGGTCGAGCGATTTCTTCCAGGCGAAGAGGATGCGGCGCCCGTCCCACGACACGTCGGGGTCGCGGATCACGCCGCCGGGGTCTTCGAGAAGGGTGCGAACGGTCCCGTAGAGCCCGTCCATTTCGAGCAGGCACAGGGCCGAGCCGGGCACGAAGTGGCGCTCGGCCTGGGCATCGGACTGCCCCTCGGTGTAGGCGTAATGCGAGCCGCCCAGGTTGTAGTGTTTTGTGAACACGACCCGGCCGATCGCGTCGAGATCGGGCCCCAGGCGCGCGGCCCGGCGGCGGTGGCACGCCTGGCGGTACAGCGCGAGCCAACGCCCATCGTCGGCCGCGACCTGCTCCCGCCGCAAACGATCGTAGGCCGCCCGGAGATCGGCGTGCGCCGGCCCCAGCTCTTCGATCGGCCTGCCGACCGCGTCGACCTGCAACTCGCCGTCGCGGACGAGGCCGTCTTGCAGGATCCAGTCGTCGACCACGGCCTCGGGGGGCGTTGGGGCGGCACCCGACGCCCCGGCAAGGCATAAGAGGGCCGCCGCGAGCGGCCGCACGCTCCACGTCGACATGCTGCTCATCATGCTCCCGTCATTCGAGACACCGCGCCGATTTCGATCGCCGTCGATTGGTGACGGCGGCCAACCGCGTGCCCCGCACGCGCGATCGGTCCACCGGGACATCCTTTCTATTCGCCGGCCCGCCCGCCGGTCAACCCGTACGGAATCCCCGTGAATCGGGGCGCCGCGGACGTCTGGGAGCAACGGCGCGCACGGGGGCAAACCGCGCAAGGGGCACCCGCGCCCGTGTGTCAACGGGGCTCACGCGGCGCCGCCGGCGGCGAGCACCTTTCGGAGAAACCGCCCCGTGTGGTTGCCTTCCACGGCGGCGATTTGCTCCGGCGTGCCGATGGCGACCACGTGGCCGCCTGCCGCGCCGCCTTCGGGCCCCAGGTCGATGATCCAGTCGGCCGTCTTCATCACGTCGAGGTTGTGCTCGATGACGATCACCGTGTTGCCCAGATCGACGAGGCGGCCAAGCACTTCGAGGAGCTTCTTGATGTCGTCGAAGTGCAGGCCGGTGGTGGGCTCGTCGAGCATGTAGACCGTGCTGCCCGTGTCGACGCGGCCGAGTTCGGTGGCCAGCTTGACGCGCTGGGCCTCGCCGCCCGAGAGGGTCGTCGAGGGCTGGCCCAAGGTGAGATAACCCAGCCCGACCTCCTGCAGGCTGCCGAGCAGTCGGGCGACGACGGGAAAGTTCTCGAAGAAACCGACCGCGTCGTCGACCCGCATATCGAGCACGTCGGCGATCGAGCGGTCGCGGTAGCGGATCTCGAGGGTCTGGTCGTTGAAGCGTTTTCCCTCGCAGACGGGGCACGTCACGTAGAGGTCGGGCAGAAAGCTCATCTCGATCTTCCGCTGCCCTTGGCCCTGGCATTCCTCGCAGCGCCCGCCCGCCACGTTGAAGCTGAACCGGCCCGCCTTGTATCCGCGGCGGCGCGATTCGCGCGTGCCGGCAAAGACCTTACGGATCTCATCGAACACGCCGGTGTAGGTGGCCGGATTGCTCCGCGGCGTGCGCCCGATGGGCGACTGGTCGACCACGACCACCTTATCGACGCGGCTGGCGCCGCGCAGCCGGGCGTGGGGTCCCGGCTTCGGGCCGAGTCCGCCCAGGCGCCGCACCAGGGCCCGGGCCAGGGTCTCGTTCAACAGGGAACTTTTGCCCGAGCCGCTCACCCCCGTCACACAGACCAGGGCCGACAGGGGGAAATCGACGCTGACGCCCTTGAGGTTGTTCGTGGTGACGCCTTCGAGCGTGATCGCCCGCGTCTTCGCAATGCGCCGGCGCTTCGCGGGGATGGGAATCTCGAGCCGGCCGGCGAGATAACGCCCGGTGATCGACCCCTCGTCGCGGCTGACGCCGTCGGGAGTGCCCTGGGCCACGATGCGGCCTCCGTGCCGGCCCGCTCCGGGCCCCAGGTCGATCAGCCAGTCGGCCCGCCGCATGATCGTCTCGTCGTGCTCGACGATGATCACCGTGTTGCCGCCGGCTTGCAGGTTGCGCACGGCATCGACGAGCCGCTGGTTGTCGCGGGGATGCAGCCCGATCGACGGCTCGTCGAGCACGTAGCACACGCCCACCAGGCCCGAGCCCAGGCCCGTCGCCAAACGCACGCGCTGGAGCTCGCCGCCGCTGAGCGTGTCGGCGGGACGATCGAGCGTGAGGTAATCGACTCCCACGCGGTCGAGAAAGTCGAGGCGCGAGGCAATCTCCGAGACGATCGGCGCAGCGATCGGCAGGTCCTCGCCGTCGAACGCCAGCGAGGCAAAGAATCGTGCCGCGTCGGCCACGGTCATGGCCGTAATCGCATGGATCGGCTTGCCGCCGATCTCGACCGCCCGGGCCTCGGCCCGCAGGCGGGCCCCCGAGCATTCGGGACAGACGACCCGGCCCCGGAAGGCATCCAGACGCTGGCGGGTCGTCTCGCTGCTGGTCGATTCGTACTCCTTCTGCAGGATGGCCAGCACGCCGGGAAACCGCTCGCCGTCGCCACGCAGCAGGGCGTCGAGCTGATTCGGCTCGAGCTTCGACAAGGGAGTGTTCCTGCGGATCCCGGCCGCCGCGAGATGTTCCTGTAACGGGCCCTTCTGCCGCCGAATCGCCGCCTCCGACGCACCCCGCCAGGGCGCAATCGCCCCGCCGGCGAGCGAAAGGCTCGGGTCGGGCACGACCAGCTCGACGTCGAACTGTTCCTTCACTCCGAGGCCCTCACAGGCGGGGCACGCTCCGTAAGGGCTGTTGAAGCTGAAGGTCCTCGGCTCGAGCTCCTCGTAGCTGATCTTGCAGTTCGGACAGGCATACTGCGTGCTGAAGAGCAAGTCGCGCCAGACGCCCTCCGAATCGCCCGACTGGTCTTCGTAGGTGGCCAGCACCAGCCCCTCGCCGTGCCGGATCGCCAGTTGCACCGACTCGGCCAGCCGGGCCCGGACACTGGGGCGGACGATCACCCGATCGACCACGGCCTCGATGTGGTGCACCCGCTGCCTTGGCAGCTCGGGGATGTGCTCGACGTCGATCACCGCGCCGTTCACGCGGGCCCGCACGAAGCCGGCCTTGCGGATCGCCGCAAAGACCTCCTTGTGCTGCCCCTTGCGCCCGCGAACCATGGGCGCCAGGAGCATCATCCGCGTGCCCTCGGGCAGCGAAAGCAGATGGTCGAGGATCTGCTCGGGCGACTGCTGCCGAATCGGCTCGCCGCACTGGTAACACCGCGCCTCGCCCAGCCGGGCGAACAGCAGGCGCAAATAGTCGTACACCTCGGTCACCGTGGCCACGGTGCTGCGGGGATTGCGCGAACCGGCCCGCTGATCGATCGAAATGGTCGGCTGGAGCCCCTCGATCAGGTCAACGTCGGGCCGCTCCATCTGGTGGAGAAACTGCCGCGCGTAGACCGAGAGGCTCTCGATGTACTGGCGCTGCCCCTCCGCATAGAGCGTGTCGAAGGCCAGCGAACTCTTGCCCGACCCGCTGGGACCGGTGACCACCACCAGCCGGTTGCGTGGGATGTCGAGGTCGAGGTCCTGGAGGTTGTGGACCCGTGCCCCGCGAATTCGGATTTGCTCGTCGCCGTTTTGTGCCGTTTCCGGACCGATCTGGCTCATCCAATGCCTTGCTGACTATTCCCAGAAATGGCAAACCCCTCAAGATAACCGACCCCGGAGCATGGTTCAAGCAACAACGATTCGCGGAAGTTGTGTCTGTGTGCGTATCTTCTTGTAGTGCAGTGGGATAGATTCCTTTCGGGCGCGAGCAATGTGCGCTTGGCCGCGGAACACCCACGCACTCGAACGCGACGTGGGACGGATGAGCGAAACCGCCGCACATTGGCGCAAAGCAATACAACAGGATGCGCCTCCCAAGGACCCCAGACACAGATGGCGATAAGGCGACGTTCTCTGCGTAAGTTGTTTCTACAAAAGGCTCTCGGACGAGCATGCAAGCGGCTGCTCGGCGGATCCTCGCATTCTGGCACGCATCATGCATGAAAATGAAAGGCCGCCCTAGTGCGGCTCATCAAGCTGGCCCGTGGGGCCCCTGGCGTATGGGACTGTGCGGTTACCTTGCCCTTGCCGCCCGGTCGAGTCGCTGTGGATGCGGCGCGTCAGAGGCCCCTTTTTCTTTTCCTCGCCCCGTCGATCTGCCTGCCCGATCCGACCGGTAAGCTAGATTTGCTTCGGTTGGGCAGATAGTCTCTTTTCGACTCCAAGGCGTTCCAGCACATCATGGTTGCACCAGAAGAGGCGCTCCGGCCGGGCGAAGCCAAAGCACTCGAGCAACCGGAATCGACCGCAAGTGAATCGAAGCGCGGACCGGGCCGGTTTCTCACGCGCAAATGGCTTATTGTCCTTCTGGGGGGGTCGATTGTCGGGCACACGATCACCTTCGCGTCGTGCCGATGGAAGACGGCCGTGCCCGACGCCGAAACCGCCGAGTACGCTCTCGGGCACTATACGTTCCAGGCCGACCCGAGCGATGGGGGGCCGGTGTCCAGCGCCGAGTTCGCTTTGCACGTGACGCTGCTCGACGAAGTCGAGCGGGTCGCTCGGCAACGGTTGGCGGGCAAGAAGTTCCGCGTTCGCCAGGCGGTCGAGGAACTCATCCGCCGGGCCCACGGCGGCGACTTCAGCGATCCGAGCCTGGGTGGGCTCAAGCGGCGGCTTCAAGAACAGATCAACGAGGCCCTAGGGGTGCGCGTGATCGCCGACGTAATGATTACCGACCTGCGACTGGTGCGAAATCCGCATGCCGTCGAGAAGATCTACGACACCGCCAGCTCGCTGCCGTGGACCGAGGAGGCGGCCGGCTTGGCGCAGCCGTGAGGACCGGTCGATCGGGCGAACGGCGCGCATGCCGGGTCGCACGACGGTGCCCGCCGCCAAGAGGGCACAAGCGATCTGGGCCAAGGGGGCTGCGCCTCCGACGGCTCGAACCGCTCCCTCACTGCTTATCGGTCGACAACACCTGGCGCAGAAGGGCCGAGTAGTCTTCGTAGGGCTCGTCGCAGGGCGGGCCGGCCGCGTACTGGTAGATGGCGTTCTGCGTCTTTCTGGACAGCGAGATCAGCGTTGACGAGACCGTCCCGTAATCCTTGTCCGAAACGATCAGCCCGCGGAGGCTCGAAGAGTTTCCCTTGCGCGAGAACGTTCGGCTGGCGACCGCCAGGAACGCCACGGCCGAATCGAGCCGCTGCAGCGTGAGAAGCCGCTTGGCGAAAGCCTGGCGTTCGTCGTAGGGATCGTCGAGGTCGCCGTTGGTCAGCAGGTGAAGTCCAGGGGTCAACCTGACGATTTCGACGCGGTCGCCACCGTAGACCACGGCGGCGCTCTTGGCGTCGGCGCAAAGGTAGTTTGCCCCGGCGTAGCAGCCCGAACGCAGTTCCCGGGCGGCGAGTTCGGCGGCCTCCTTGGCCGTCGCGCACGCGAGCAGTTCGCGGCAGAGCAAGCCCCGCGACCGGGGCTCGGCCGGCAAGTTCGTCTTGGCGCGATTCGCCACGGCCGCCACCATGCCGTGCTGATTCACGCCCAGCCACGTTCCGCCGGCCTTGCGGTCGATGCCGCAAACCACGCGGGGCCGGCCCGATTGAATCCGGGGAACCTGACTCGGACGGTCACGAAACTCTTCCCGATTCTGGGCGAGCAGGATGGGGGCGTCTTTCGCCGATTTGTAGTAGATGGCAAGTACGCACATGGGCGCTAGGATGGATAAACGGAGAGCCCGCCGAAACCCCCGACATGAGGGGTCACAGCGAAACGCAGACCCGAAATCGCTCGATCTTCACATGTCGCCGCCGACCGGTTGGCGGCGAACTGTTAAGATAGCGGGTATCGGCACATTCTTGCACCCCCTTAAAGAGTTAATTCCTAGCCGAATTTCCGGGTTTGCCCTCTTCGGGCCTCCTCGCCATAATAGGGCCTTGGTCCAAGTCGATCGCAGGCAATTGGCGCCGTCGAGGCCTTGAGCGACTCGCCCGAAAGTCGTAAGCTCCACGATCTTGAGCCCCGGAGGGCGTGCGGCAGGGCGCCCGTGGTGAGAGGGTTCCGAAGCCCGCAAGTCAGCAGTCCATATCCATGACCACCGATATTACGCGACCGCACGAGATCACCTTTTCTACGAGACGCTCCCGGCTGGGTCGCTTGATGGGGGTGCAGGTGGTCGGCATTGGCAGCAGCGTGCCGGGCAACCTGGTCAAGAACGAGGACTTGGCATCGCTCGGATGCGACGCCGATTGGATCGTGCAGCGGACGGGCATTCTCGAGCGGCGTCACGCCCCACCCGATATGGCGACGAGCGATCTGGCGGTCGAGGCCGCCCGCCGGTGCATCGAAGACGCCGGCGTCGATCCGCAGGACATCGATCTGCTCATCCTGGGCACGTTCACGCCCGACATGCTGTTGCCGGCCACGGCGAATGTCGTTCAAGAGCAACTCGGGCTCTGCGCCCCGGCCTTCGACCTGCAGGCCGCGTGTGCCAGCTTCGTCTACGCGATGATTACCGGGATGCAGTTCGTGGCCAGCGGATGCAGCCAATTGGCTTTGGTGATCGGGGCCGACTGCAATTCCCGGGTGGTCAATCCGTCCGACGTGCGGACTTACCCGTTGTTCGGCGACGCGGGCGGTGCGGTGTTGCTCGCCCCGGGGAGCGATCGGCAAGGGCTGATCTCCTTCGCGGCCGGCTCGGACGGCTCGGGGGCCGATCTGTTGTGCCGCCAAATGGGCGGATCTCGCCGCCCCTACACGAATTCGCCCTCCAGCGACGGGCTCCACTTCATGTCGATGGAGGGACGTCCCATCTTCAAGTGGGCGGTTCGGATCGTCACCGAGACCATCGTCGAGGTGCTCGAAGCGGCGGAAATGCGCATCGAGGATGTCGACCTGTTCATCTTGCACCAAGCGAACCTGCGAATCATCAACTCGGCCGTGAAAGACTTGGGAATCGACCCGGTCAAGGTCTACAACAACCTCGACCGTTACGGCAATACGTCGGCTGCGAGCATCCCCCTGGCCCTGGACGAAGCCTATCGCGAAGGCCGGATCGGCCCGGGGAGTCATGTCCTCTTCAGCGGTTTCGGCGCCGGGTTGGTGTGGGCCACCACGCTCATGCGCTGGTAAGGGCAGGGCGCGATCGAGCGCCGGAACCGCCGCGCTGGGCGACTTACCCGGAAGACTTCTCATTGGCCGGATCACGACGTGAAGAAATACAAGGAGCTCCCCGCCCGCCGCGACGTCAAGCCTTCGGACTGCTGGGATCTTGCGAGCCTGTTCGCCGACGACGCGGCATGGGAAGATGCCTTCGCAAAGTGGGAGAAGCAGATCGACGGTTACGCCCGATTTCGGGGGAAGCTCGGCGAGGGCCCGAAGACCCTGGCCGCCTGCCTCAAGTTCGATCTCGATTTCGACCGCGCCGGCGAGCGGCTGGGCGTTTATGCCATGCTCAAGACCTCGGAGGACCTCTCCGACGGCAACTATCAGCGGATGCACGGCCGGTTCATGAACGCCGCGAGCCGGGCCGCGCAGGCGGCCAGCTACATCCGGCCCGAGATCCTCGCCCTTCCCGCCGCCCGGCTCAAGCGGCTCGTCGCCGACAAGCGGTTGGCTCCCTACCGGCGCATGCTCGAGCGACTCGTTCGCTATAAGCCCCACACGCTCGGCAGGAAGGAAGAGCGGCTCCTGGCCATGCAGACCGAAATGGCCCAGACGGCCCGGCAGGCGTTCGAGCAGCTCGACAACGCCGACCTGCGTTTCGGCGGCGTCGCCGACGAGAGGGGCCAGCGGATCGAGCTGAGCCACGCCACGTTCTCGCGCCTGCTCCATTCGCCCAAGCGAGGGGTGCGCAAGACGGCCTTCAAGAAGTATTACCAGCAGTACGGGGCGCACCGGCACACGCTGGCCGCCACGCTGGCCGGCTCGATCCAGCGCGACGTCTATTATGCCCGGGCGCGCAATTTCGCCGGCTCGCTCGAGGCGGCTCTGTTTCCCGATCAGGTCCCGATCGCGGTGTACGACAACCTCGTCGCGTCGGTGCGCGCCCATCTTCCGGCGCTTCATCGTTACTACGACGTGCGGCGACACAAGATGGGGCTGCGCGACCTGCACCACTACGACACCTATGTGCCGATCCTGAGCGACCTGTCGACCCGCCACACCTGGGATCAGGCGGTCGCGCTGGTCGTCGACGCCCTTGCGCCCTTGGGAAGCGAGTATTGTGGCACGCTCGAGGCGGGGCTTCGCGGGCGCTGGTGCGACCGCTACGAAAACCGGGGCAAGCGGAGCGGCGCGTTCAGTTGCGGGTCGTTCGACGGCGATCCCTACATCCTGATGAACTACCAGCCCGACGTGCTCGACCACGTGTTCACCTTGGCCCACGAGGCGGGCCATTCGATGCACAGCTTCTATTCGGCCCGAAGCCAGCCGTACCAGGACTACGATTACGCGATCTTCGTGGCCGAGGTGGCCAGCACGTTCAACGAAGAGCTGCTCAGCCGCCACCTGCTCGATCGCGCCGGCGACGACCGGCGCCGCGCCTACCTGATCAACCGGCAGATCGACGCGATGCGGGCCACGATCTACCGGCAGACGATGTTCGCCGAGTTCGAAAAGACCACCCACGCGCTGGCCGAGGCGGGCGAGCCGCTCACCGTCGACGGCTTCACGGCCGTCTACCGCGAGCTGTTGGAGCAATACTTCGGCCCCGATTTCGCCCTCGACGACGAACTGTCGCTCGAGTGCCTGCGAATTCCGCACTTCTACCGGGCGTTCTACGTCTACAAGTACGCCACGGGAATGTCGGCGGCCATCGCGCTGGCCGAGCGCGTGGTGCGCGGCGGGCAGCGGGAGCTCGCCGACTACCTGAACTTCCTACAGGGTGGCTGCTCGAAGGACCCGCTCGACCTGCTGCGCGGGGCGGGCGTCGACATGGAGCGTCCCGACGCGGTGAACACCGCGTTGGAACGCTTCGGCGAGCTGGTCGACGAACTCGATTCGCTCCTGTAACGCCGGCGCGGCAAAAGGCTCGATACCCCGGGCCGGCTACGCGCGCCCTCCCGACCTGCTTCGCTGCGACGCGTCGGGGGCCTGGGCCATCCAATGGAGCACCGGCGAGGCGACGAACACCGAGCTGTAGGTTCCCACGAGCACCCCCACCATAAGGGCGAAGGAGAACACGTGGATACCCTGCCCGCCGCCGACGTAGAGCACGACCACCACGATCAGCGTGGTCAGCGAGGTGAGCAGAGTCCGGCTGAGCGTCTGGTTGATGCTGCGGTTGATCATCTCGCCGGTGAGGGCCGGGGCCTTGCCTCGCACCTCGCGGATGCGGTCGAACACCACGATCGTGTCGTTCAGCGAGTATCCGATGATCGTCAGGAAGGCCGCCAGCACCGACAGTCCGATCTTGAACTCGCCGATGAGCAGGAAACCCAGGAACGGGGCCACGAAGGCCGACAGCGCGATCACGCCCAGCGTGATCAACACGTCGTGAACGAGAGCCACGACGGCGGCCAGGCCGAACATCACCCGCTGGAAACGAATCCAAAGATAGCCCACGATGAACACCAGACTCGTCAGCACGGCCATGATGGCCAGCACGCGGGTCTGCCCGGCCACCTTGCCCCCGATCGTGTTCGATGAGGGGAAGAAAGGTTGCGACTCGATCTTGCCCTTGACGGTCGCGAGCAAGCCGTCGGCTTGGTCGCGCGGCAGATCGATCTTGATCTCCCACCGTTCGGTGGCGATCTCGGGATCATTCTCGTCGTTGGTCAGAACGTAGTCGATCGTCCCGGTCGGGAGCAGTCCGTCGGCTTGCCGGGCTTTGATTTGCTCGTCGAGCATCTCTTTGAGCTTCTCGTACGTCATCGCATACGCGAAGGTCACCGACGCGCGCGTTCCGTCGCCGACCTCCGGCTCGCCAGGGGCCGGCGCCTCTTCCGGAGACGGAGCCGACTCGACCGTCGCTTCGGGCTTCGGCTCGGCCTTCGCTTCGGCGGGCGGTTCGGCGGATGTCTCGGGCTTGCCGCCTTGGGCGGCTTCGTCGTCGGGGGACGCCTTCTCGGCGGGCGGTTCGCTCGATTCGGCATCCGGGGCTGCCTCGGCCATGGCCAGCAACGACGGGTCGGGCAGGGGTTCCCGGGCCGCTTCGCCGCCGACGGGTTCGGCCGATTCCGGCTTCGGCGCGGCGCCGTCCCCTTCCGAGAGGATCTCGACCTGCATCGAGTAATGAACCAGCGCATCCTTGAACGCGTTTTCGATATGCGCCTCGACCATGGCCAAGACCTCCTCCGGCTTGGGCTCGGGCTCGGAGGGCATGTCGCGGGGCCCCGACGTATTGATGATGAAACGCAGCCCCCGCTCGGTCGCGTCGAGCGTCTGGACGTCGCTGACGGCGAGATCCTGGAGACCTTCGCCTTGCTCGCCCAACTTCGCTCGCACGTCGGCAACCTGCTGCGGCTGCTGGAAGAGCACTTCGACCGACACGCCGCCGGTGAAGTCGATGTCCAGAAGCCCCTTGCCCCGCTGCCAAACGGCGACCAGGCCGACCAGGATGACGGCGATCGAAGCCACGGCCGCCACACGGCGCATCCCCAGGAAGTCGATTTGAGTTTTTCCCAGGATCTGCATCATCTTGAGCCGGGTGATCCACTTACGACGCTCGGCCACGTCGAAGACGACCCGCGAGCAATAGATGGCCGTGAACATGCTCATCAGGATGCCTACCCACAACGTGACCGCAAACCCCTTGATCTGGTCGGTGCCGATCACGTAGAGCACGGTGGCGGTGATGAGCGTGGTCAGGTTGGCGTCGACGATCGTCGTCGTAGCGCGGCCGAAACCGTTGCGAATGGCCATGCGCAGCGTGGCCTGCCGGTTGAGTTCCTCGCGAATACGCTCGTAAATCAGGACGTTGGCGTCGACCGCCATGCCCACGGTGAGCACCAGACCCGCCAGACCGGGCAGCGTGAACGCCGCCTGAATCGAGATCATCACCGCCAGGATCAAGACCACGTTCAACAACAGGGCCATGCAGGCCACGATCCCGGCGAACCGGTAGTAGAACAGCATGAATAAAACCACCAGCGCCATCGAAATGGCGATGGCGTACTTGCCTCGCTCGATCGTGTCGCGGCCCAGGGTGGGGCCGGTCACCAACTCGCTGATGGGCTCCTCGCTGAGCGTGGCCGGAAGGCTGCCCGCGTTGAGCACGTCGACCAGGTCTTCGACCTCCTTCGTCGTGAAATCGCCCGTGATCTCGCCCCGCTGATAGATCGTCGTGCGAATCGAGGGAGCCGACTGGAGGTAGCCGTCGAGGATGATGCCCAGCTTGCGGCTGAAGGCCTCCTGGCCCTCTTCCGGCAGGTTGGCGCCGGTCAGTCCGCCGAACAGCGTGCCCCCGCGCTGGTTGAACGTAAACAGCACATTGGGCCGGCCCGACTGGTCGACGCCGGTGCGAGCCTCGCGAAGGTACTCGCCGGTGACGTCGAAGTTGTCTTTGACGACGAGGATTTCGGTGAATTCGTAGTCGCCTCGCCGGCGCATGCGCCGGGCGATCTCGTGGTAGCTCGCGAAGCTGTCCTCTTCGTTCCTGGCGACGGGAACCCACCAGGCCAACAGGTCCCCGGTCGAGTCGCGCAGCTCGTTTCCTTCGAGTTCCATCGCCTGATCGATCAGCGACTGGTGGTCGCGATTGTTGGCGAGAATGCGGAATTCGAGCGTGCCCGCGCTGGAGATCTTCCTTTTGATGCGCGAAACTTCTTCTTGATCGGCCTCGGGGATGATGACTTCGATTTGCCGGTTGCCGTAGGGGCGGATGGTAACCTCTTTGACGCCGCCCGGGTTGACGCGGCGGCTGATGGCCTGAACCAGCTTTTCCATGTCGACGCCGCCCGGCTCGCGCCCGTCGGCGGCCGGCTCCTGCTCTCCTTCGGCCGCTTCGTCGCGTTCGTCTACCCGCCGTGCGCCATGCTGGCCCTCCTCGTACTCGTACACCAGGATCACGCCGCCGCGCAGGTCGATGCCGTACCGGATGTCGTTCCAGCCGAGGCCCGTGATCAACGAGCCGGCCAGCACGGCAAAGGTCACCACGCCGATCTTGCCCGCGTGCTCGGGCATCCGCCATTTCCGGGCCAGATACTGCCCCGTCCACGTGGGCACCGCGATCAGCAGCGCCGTGGCCCACAACTTCCAAAGGCTCGTGAGCCCCTCGACATAAACGTTGAATTGGTCGAGAAACACGGGGGGGAACATTCCCAGCACTGCGCGATACCCGACCACCACGAGGGGCACGGCCGCGCAGAACACCACGAGACCGATGGGCCAGCCCAACAACGGCTCGCGCCAATCGCGGGTCCAACGCAGAGCCAGCCAGAACGGAGCGATCAGCACCAGGGCCAGCGTCAACAGCATGATCAGGTTGAACAGGCTGCGGGCCCACCACGACTCGATCGTGGGCCCCGGCTCGTCGCCTGCGGCAGCGCCGGCGGGCGCGCCGGACGCCTCTTCGTCCGGTTGCTCCGCGTCGTCTACCCGGGCCGCCCCCGGTTCGGTCGGGCTCGGTTCCGGCTCGGCTTCGCTCGATCGCGCGGCCTCGCCCTCGCTCGGCACCTCGAGCGCGGCCTGCAAGGGGTCCGCCTTTTCGCCGTCCGTCGGCTCCTTGGCGGCGGGATCGGCCTCGGGCTTCGACGGAGCCGCCGCCTCGGCTTCGGCAGATTCCGGAGCGTCGACTTGCGCAGCCTCGGTCGCCTGCGCGGCGGCCGCCTCTTCGGCCGCCAGCGCCTCGAGACCGGCACCCAAGGCCATTGCCGCGCCGACCGCCACGCCGACGAGGAAGGCACCGAGCGCGGAACGGGGTTTTCGTGATGCCGATCTGTCGGCATGCCGCGTCCTAGTAACCACGGCGGCCATCGAAAGCAACATAGTGACGTACGAGGGCATGGGCTGGAATTCCTGTTTCACTTAAGACGAAGGCTCACCCGAGGAGCCGTCGGTCGACAGAACGCGGGCGATCGAGCCGACGGTCACCCGAATCTTCACGTTCGACGCTTCGTCGACTTTCAGCGTGATTTCGTCGGCCTCGCGATGCACGTTGGTGACCACGCCGTAAATTCCCCCGATCGTGACGACTCGATCGTTCTTCTTCAGGGCGCCGAGCATGAGGTCGCGCCGCTGCCGTTCCCGCTGCTGAGGCCGGATCATGAGGAACCAGAACAGCATGAAGATGGCCATCAGCGGCAGGAGCAGGCCGAACATGCTGCCGCCACCCTCCTGGGCGAAGAGAGCTTGCGCTGTGCCGATGGTGTCTTGCACTACATTATCTCCCAATATGTGCCGGCGCGTTGGGCGGCGTCTCGGAGCCGGCAGGGCAGACCGCGGCAATAGAAACGGCCCAGCGCCACCCCGGAGCCGGGCCTTACGCCTCATTGCAGCCCAGTATCATAAACCTTGGTCCGACAAGGGACAAGAGGATTCGAGCCGTCGCTGAGGCGGTGCTTACGAAACTTCCTCGCTTTCCCAGTTTGCCAGCATCAGGGCCCGCAGCTCCTCGAAGCGATCGGCCTCGATCGCGGCTCGGGCTTCGGCCATAACGCGTTGATAGTACGTGAGATTGTGGATCGAGAGCAAGATCGGTCCCAGCATCTCGCCCGCCTGAAACAAGTGGCGGATGTAGCCCCGGCTCCGCCGACAGGCCACGCAGGGGCACCCCTCATCCAGCGGGCGCTCGTCTCGCTCGAATTGAAGGTTGCGCAGCCGGATCGTCCCCCGCTCGGTAAAGGCCAGGGCGTTCCGGCCGTTCCGCGTGGGCATGACGCAATCGAACAGGTCGACCCCCCGCCCGACGGCCTCGAGTAGGTCTTGCGGCCGGCCTACTCCCATGAGGTATCGTGGCCGCGACTCGGGCATGGCCGGGACGGTCTCGTCCAGCACCCGGTACATCTGTTCCGGCTTCTCACCGACGCTGAGCCCCCCAATCGCGTATCCGAGGAATCCCATCGCCCCTAACTGCTCGGCACAGTGGACCCGCAAATCGGGCTCCAATCCCCCCTGAACGATGGCAAACAGAGCCTGATCGCGACGCCGGTGGACTTCGCGCGACCGTCGTGCCCATCGCACGGTCCGCTCGGCCGCGTCGCGGACGCGTTGGCGGTCGTTCGGCAGGGCAACCACGTGGTCGAGAACCATGGCCACGTCGCTGCCGAGCTTCTCCTGGATCGCGACGGCCCGCTCGGGTGAGAGCTCGAGCAGACGGCCGTCGATGTGCGACCGGAACAGGGCCCCCTGCTCGGTGATTTGGGTCATCTTCGCAAGACTGAACAACTGAAAGCCGCCGCTGTCGGTCAAGATGGGACCGTCCCAGCCCATGAACCGATGCAGCCCGCCGAGTTGTTCGACCACCTCTTCGCCCGGGCGCAGGGTCAGATGGTAGGTGTTCGCCAGGACCATCTGGGCCCCGGTGGCAAGCAGTTGACCGACCTCGACTCCCTTGACGGTCGCCAGGGTGCCCACCGGCATGAAGGCGGGCGTCTCGACGGGCCCATGTGGGGTGTGCAGTGTGCTCCGCCGGGCGGCCGAGCGCTTGTCGACGTGATGCAGGTCGAAGCGGAAGGCAGTCATGGAGGCACATTGTACCGGCCGGGCGCGGCTCGCCTACCGGAGCGATGTGGGAGAGGCCCCGGCGCGGCAGCAGCGTACAATAGGGGGGCCATCCGATCCTGCGCGTTTCGCCGAGAGTCGTTGCCCGATGCCGGAGCCAGTCGCCGTTGCCGTTGCCGTGGTCCACGATGCCCGGGGCGTGCTGGTTGGAAAACGCCCGGCCGGCGCCGCCCTGGAAGGATACTGGGAGTTTCCCGGGGGAAAGGTAGGCAGCGGCGAGCTTCCCGAGGTGGCCGCGGCTCGGGAATGCCGCGAGGAGACCGGTCTGCGGGTGCGCATCGAACGATGCCTGCTGGAGACGGTCTGCCATTACCCGCACGGATCGGTGCGCCTTCACTTCTTTGCCGCGTCGGCGATCGACCCGGCCGACGCGCCGAGGGAACCCTTTCGCTGGGTGCCTCGATCGCAACTCCCGCAGTACCGATTTCCGCCCGCCAACGGCCCGATTCTGGCGATGCTGGCAGAACAAGCCCCCTCGGCCGGCGGGGGGGTATGACGTCTTCACAGATGTCCGCTCTCCGCGCAATTCTCCTCATGCACCCGGGCGTCCAGGAAATCGGCAACTGGGCCCAAGTTGAGTTTGACCCGTTGGGCCCAGGCGAATATCATACGGCCTCCCGAATCCGAACTCTCCGCCCCACCATGGAGGTGTGGCATTTGGACGGAGAGCCCCACCCACCCCTCCGCGATCGCGCGGCCCGCCCGCGACGCAGGCCGCCCGACAGGGAAGTCGTCATGTTTCGAGGCAAGTCGGTCCCGGTTGCCGACGGCACGGCATCGTCGAGGCAGAAGCGTGTCGACACGCTGCACGAGCGCTGGCTGCCCCGGCGGCGGATCGTTTTCGCCGCGACGTGAGTCGCCGCGCCACCGCCACCAGCGACCAGGCGGCCGAGGGCGGATGATTCATCCTCGTTCGTAGTACCGGCTTCAGCCGGAACAACGCACCCAAAAGACCGCCTCAAGGCGGCACGACGAACGATCGTGTTCATCCGCGCTGGCACGCGGAAACCATAGCCCCTATCCCGGCAAGGAGGTCCAGCACCTTGTTACCCGCCCCACGTCGAGAGACTCCCGGCCCCAAGCCGATGCTCCCCTACGGTCGCCGGACCGTCACGGACGACGACATTCGGCTGGTGGTCGAGGTACTGCAATCCGACTGGCGCACGGCCGGCCCCACGGTCGAGCGGTTCGAGCGCGCGGTGGCCGACTACGTGGGTGCCGCCCACGCGGTCGCCGTCAGCAGCGGCACGGCGGCCCTGCACGCCGCCATGTTCGCCCTGGGGATCGGCCCGGGCGACGAAGTGATCGTGCCCGCGATGACCTTTGCGGCCACGGCGAACAGCGTGGTCTATCAGAGGGCGACCCCCGTGTTCGCCGACGTCGACCCCGACTCGCTTCTGCTCGATCCGGCCGAGGTCGAACGGCGGATCACGCCGCGGACCCGGGCGATCGTCGCGGTCGATTTCGCCGGCCAGCCCTGCGACTATCGCGCCCTGCGAGCCGTCGCCGAAGAGCACCAGTTGGCCCTGGTGGCCGACGCCTCGCACGCCATGGGCGCCGGCACGCCGGAAGGGAAGGTCGGGAGCCTGGCCGACCTGACCGCATTCAGTCTGCACTCCGACCACCCGATCACCACGGGCGAAGGCGGCATGATCACGGGCAACGACGGCACCCTGGCCGAGTTGATGCGGCGGTTCCGCAACCACGGATTCAGCCGCGACCACCGCGAGCGTAGCCTGGTCGGCTCGTGGTACTACGAGATGACCGACCTGGGGTACAACTACCGGCTCAGCGACGTGCAGTGTGCCCTGGGCATGAGCCAGCTCGCCAAGCTCGAGGGCTGGCTCGAGCGCCGGCGGGAGATCGCCCGCCGGTACGACGAGGCGTTTGAAGGTCTCGCCGCGGTGCGCCCGCTCATGGTGCGCCGCGACGTGACCCATGCCTGGCATCTCTACGTGGTCCGGCTCGACCGCGAGGTGTTGGCCCTGGGCCGGACCGCGGTGTTCGACGCCCTGCGAGCCAAGGGGATCGGCGCCGGCGTGCACTACATTCCCGTCCACCTCCATCCGTTCTACCGCGAGCGGTTCGGCACGGGTCCGGGCCTGTGCCCCAAGGCCGAGGCGGCCTATGAAGGCATCTTGAGCCTGCCGATTTTCCCCGCCATGAGCGATGCCGACGTCGGGCGGGTGATCGCCGCCGTCGAGTCGGTCGTCACGAAAGGTACCCGATGAACGTCGTGGCCATCGTCCAGGCGCGCATGGGCAGCACCCGCCTGCCGGGCAAGGTGCTCTTGGATCTCGAGGGCCGGACCATGCTGGCCCGGGTGGTGCGCCGGCTGCGCCGGGCAACGCGCGTCGACCGGGTCGTCGTGGCCACGAGCACCTCACCCGCCGACGACCCCATCGTCGACGAGTGCCGCCGGCTGCGCGCGGCCTGTTTTCGCGGCAGCGAAGACGACGTGCTCGAGCGCTACTTTCAGGCGGCCGGCGCCTATGGGGCCGAGACCGTGGTGCGGGTCACGTCCGACTGTCCGCTGATCGACCCGGGCGTCGCCGACCGCGTGATCGGCGAATTCCTCGAAGTGCGGCCCGACTACGCCTCGAACGTCCTGCGGCGGACCTATCCCCGCGGGCTCGATACCGAGGTCATGACGGCCGCCGCGCTGGCCCGCGCCTGCTGCGAGGCCGGCGAGCCCTACGCCCGCGCCCACGTGACGCCCTATCTCTACCAGCACCCCGAGCTGTTCCGGCTGCATTCGGTCGTCGAGCTTCAAGACTTCAGCGACGGGCGGTGGACCGTCGACTGCGACGACGACCTGCGTTTCGTGCGGGCGGTGTACGCCCGGTTTCACGGCGACGACACGTTCGGTTGGCACGACGTCTACCGCGCGGTGGCCGGCGACCCCGGCCTGGCGGCCCTCAATCGCCACGTGCGTCAGAAGCGACTCGTGGAGGGGTGACCGCGTCGCTGCTGTATGGCGCTACCAGTTCAACGGCGAGAGGGGCTGCTCTCCCCCGTCTTGCACGACCTGATCGAGCTGGACCAAGGCGTACAGCAGGTAGCCGACGCCGTCGACCGCCTCGTGGTACGGCTTGCAGGGGTGGCCTCGCAGGAGACCCTTGTAGTAGAGCTTCGACAGGGCTTCGCGAGCGACTTCGCGGGCAAACTGCCGATACCCGGGTTCGCCCGTGAGCCGGTGCATGTGGAGAAAGAAAGAGATGCTCTGCCCGTAGTGCCCGGCGTAGGTGCCGTGGGGCGCCCAGTCTTTCGCGTACGGTCCGTACCAGGCGTTTTCGACGCAGGCTCGCGGCGGGAAGGCGCGGCGGATGCAGCCGGCCCATCGCTCGGCCGCCTGCACGAGCTCGTCGTCGGGGGCGATCTGGCAGGCGAAGGCATAGACCTGGGCCGTGTAGATCGGGTGCTCGTATCCGGCCACGTAGGGCTGCCACACGTCGACGTGGCCGCGGGGCTCGTACTGGGCGTAGCCGCCCGCGATCCGCGGGCCGGGCACCGGCGTGCCGTCGAGATTGAGGCTTCCCCAAAACCGGCCCGCGTCGGCGTCGTAGCCGTACCTGGCGTAGGCCTTGAGATACGCGACGGCCTGATCGCGAAACCGCGGCTCGCCCGACAGCTCGAAGGCCCTCAGCAGCGAGCGGCAGAGAAAGCCGGTGACCGACGTGTCGAAATGCGAGCCGTCGAACCGCTCCCGGCCGGCGTTGGGGCGATTGGGTGTGAGGTTCGTCTCGGGGTCGCGGGCGTTCCAGTAGTAGTCGGCCAGCAGCCGGGCCCGATCGAGCCATTTCGGATCGTGCGTCTTGGCGTGGAGAAACGCGAAGGCGTAGAGCATCTCGCCGCCGCTCATGGCGAAGTCGCAGCCGCGGTTGCCGTCGCCGTGGCGGTTGCACTCGCCCGTCGTCTTGTCGACGACGTGCCACTGCCAGACGGCCTCGATCTGGCGCGTGACGGCCTCGCGATCGACCTCCCACAGCTCGGGCCAGATGATCTCCTGAATGTGGATCTCGTGATGGTTGCCGTCGTGGCCGGTCATTTCGTCGCGGAATGCGTCGTAGTGGCGGTGCCATCCCCACCAGAACAGACCCTTGTCGTCGACGAGGTGGTTCATGGTGTAACCGGCGCTGGTGCGGGCGAAGTCGGCGTACCGCCGCTCGCCGGTCGCTTGCGCGAGGGCGAACATGGCGCGGATGGTCGGCTGGTCGACGTAGAGGTTCCCGCCGGCCGGCCCGCGACGTCCCCGCCGGATCACGCGGAACGCCTCGTCGAGCGCCAGAGGGTTCTCGGGACACCCGCGCGTTCGCACGTCGACGATGTTCATCAACAGCGGCGAATGGATCGCGCCGTAACGGTCGGTTCCGTACCGGATCAACAGGTCGATGCACTCACGGGCATAGTCGAGGTAGCGCCGGCTCTCGACCCGATCGGGCGACAGTCCGCTGGGCAGGATTTCGGGATTGGCCGTGTCGCCAGAGGTGGGAGCCACCGCGGCGAACGGCACGAGAACGGCGACGATCGCAATCCGCAGAGCGGTCATGGATTGTATCGACTCTGGATCGAGTTCAGTTGGCAAACGGGAACCCGGTGGTCGAGGGCACTCACGGCAGTCGAACACACTGGCACGCCAACGATGGAGATTCCTGAGGGATGGAACGATCGGATACTCTTAGAGCCCGTCTTCAAAACGGGCAAACACCTCGCGGGGGGGCTGGAATGGATTCCGGGCTTGACGGATTGGGCAAAATAGTTGCGACTCCGCCGTTTGTCAACACCCCGAACGGACGGAGCCGTAACCATGACAAGGGAGAATGATCCCAGCGATCGGACGGCGGCGAGCTTCGTCGGCGCAAACGTCCATTGACAATCTGCGGCGTTTTCCGGTACATAGGGCCCGCCTTTTCCTCGCCCTCGTCTGACGGATCGGAAGAGATTCCCCGTTCGGGAACCCGTCCCCGGCAGGCGAAACCGCAATTTCCGACGTTCCGACGCTTTGCGGCGCCTCGACGCGCGGGCTTTGGGTGGGCCGTCGTGCCCTCTCCGATCGGCCCGGCGCGATGCGCCGTGCGCGGGACGGCCTCGTTGCATCGAAGCGCCGTATGCCCCCCGAACCACTCGAAGGCGAAAACCTCGAGGACACGATTGCCACCGCATCCGGCGGGAAGAGGGCGGTCGCGCACGGCCTGCGCGCCGTCTGGGGCTGGGCCCTTGCGAGCAAGCAGCGAATCGCCCTCTTGCTGGGCGGTGGGCTGCTCTTGGCCGGCAGCGCGGTCGCGTTATGGATCGTCGCGACGCCCGGGGCCGGCGACGGCGCGGTGACGCTCGAAACGGCCCTCGACGCGCTCGACCGAGGCGACTACGAAACGGCCAGGAGATTCGCCCGATGCCTGCGCGACGGAAGGCTTTCGCCCGACGATGCCTTGGGGGCCCCGGCGTTCGTGCTGGGAAGGGCGGCGGCCTACGAGGCCGACGACGCCTGGAACGTCGACAAGACCGCGCTGTACCTGGTGGCCGCCCGGTATCTCGGCGAGGCCCGCGACCTGGGATTTCCGCGCGGCAGGCAGGGGGAAGGGCTGTTTCAGTTGGGGCGATGTTTGTACTTGAGCGGGCAGTTGCCCGCGTGCCGGCCCGTGCTCCGCGAGGCACTTCAGGCGAATCCCCGCCGCAAGGGCGTGATCCACCGCTTACTCGCGGCGGCCTACCTGAACGACGCCAACCCCGAGTACGAGAACGCCCTGGCCTCGAACGAGGTTTTTCTCTCCGAGGCGACCCTTTCGCCCGAATCGCGGCACGAGGCCCTGCTCCAACGGGCCGAGATTCTGCTTGCTTTGGGCAGGACGTCGGAATGCCTCGATGCGCTCGAGGCCATCCCGCCCGACGCGCTGATCTACGTCGACGCGATCGTGATGAAGGGACGCGTTCTCATGCACGAGGCGCGGGCCCTCGGCGCCCGGTCCGGCGCCACCGACGACGACCGCGTCCGGGCCGGCGAGAAGTACCGGGCGGCCATCCAGACTCTCCGCCTGGCCCAGGGACGCGACACGCTGGCGCGACAGGCAGGGCGCAAGGCGATGTACCTGATCGGCCTGTGCTTCGTGGGGCTCAACGACCACCGCGCCGCTTTGGGCCAGTTCGCGCGCGTGGTCCAGCGCTACGTCGACACGTCCGAGGCCCAGGCCGCCGACTTCCAGACGGCCGAAATCTGCCGGCGACTGGGGCGGAGCGACCACGCCCTGGCGGCCTACCGCCGCGCGTTGCGAGCCGTCCGAGACGTCGATCATTACCGTAACCCCTGGCTTCCGCTGGCCGATCTCCGGGCCGCCCTTCTGAAGGCGTACGAGCACTATCGCGACGAGGAAGAGTACGAAACGTGCCTCAGCCTGGTGCGGCTCCTGTACCCCGTGTTCCCGCTCGGTCGAACCATCGAACTGACGGCCGAAACCTACCGGCTTTGGGGACAAAGCCTGCTGGCCCGCGCCGCCGATCTGCCCCGAAGCGAAGCCGAGCCGCTCAAGCGCGACGGGCGCGCCAAGCTGCGCGGGGCGGGCACCGTCTACGAGCGGCTGGCCCAGCTTCGCGCCATGACCGAACACTACGGCGACGACCTCTGGGACAGCGCCTCGTGCTACCGCGACGGACGAAGCTACGAGCGGGTCGTCGTGGTTCTCGAGGAGTACCTCAAGAGCCAGTCGCGCTACCGCCACCCGAGGGCGCTGCTGTTTCTGGGCGAAGCCCTGTTCGCCCGGGGGCGGATCGACGAGGCCCTCGCGGCCTTCGGCGAGTGCATCGAGTTCCATCCGCGCGACGCCGCTTCGTTTCGGGCGCGAATCGAGGCGAGCCAGGCCCACCTCGAGCAGGGCAACCGTGACGAGGCCGAGCGACTTCTGAACGAGAATCTCAACGGCGACTTCCTGACCCCCGACAGCGCCGAATGGCGCGACTCGCTGTTTGCCCTGGGACGCTTGCTCCACCTGGCCGGGCGATACGACGAGGCCACGCAACGCCTCGAGGAAGCGGTCGCGCGCTATCCCGACGCGCCTGACGCGCCCGAGGCCCGCTACCTGGTAGCCCACGGCCACCGGCGACGCGCCGCCGAGGTGCAAGAAGAGCTTCAGGGCGATCTGGTGGCGAGCTTGCGACGGGCCCGCGCGAAGAAGGCTTCAGAGCACCTCCAGGCGGCGCTCGAAGCGTACGAGCAGACCCGCGAGCTGCTCGCCGCGCGGCAGCAGGTCGCCGAGCTGACGGCCCTCGAAAACGCGATCCTGCGCAACTGCTACTTCGCGATCGGAGGGATTCACTTCGATCTCGAGCAGTACGGCGAAGCCGTCCGAGCGTACGCGACGGCGGCGCAGCGCTACCAGAGCGGACCGGAGGTGCTCGAAGCGTACGTCCAGATGGCCCGCGCCCACCGCCGGCTGCTCGAACCCGGCGAGTCGCGGCGAGCCCTCGAGCAGGCCCGCGTCGTCTACGACCGATTGAAAGACACCGAGGACTTCGAGCAAACCACGATCTACGCCAAGGAACAATGGCCCGATCTGCTCGACTGGCTCAGCCAACTTTGAGGGCCCGGGAGAAGCGCGCCATGACGGCATGGGAAACCGACTTGCTGGCCGACCTGATCCAACAGAAGCGCGACTGCCTGCGGCAGCTTCAGGCAGCGGGGGAGAAGCAACTCGAGCTGGTGCGCGAAGGGCGGATCACCGAGTTGCTCGACCTTCTCGCGGCCAAGCAGGGCGTGCTCCGCGCGGTCGAACGGATCGAAAAGCGACTCGAAGCCTTCCGCAAGCAGGAGCCCCGGCAGCGCCGGTGGCGCAGTCCCGAACGGCGGGCCGAGTGCGCTCGGCACGTCGAGGAGTGCGAAGCGCTGCTCCGCCGGATCGTCGACGTAGAACGCTACAGCGAGCGGGAGCTGATCGTGCAGCGCGACCGGACGGCCGACCAGCTTCAAGGCGTCCACCGCGCCAGCCAGGCGCGCGGGGCCTATGCCGACGCGTCGCGTCCCGGCGGGCTCCAAATCGACCTCTCCTCCGAGCGCTGAGAAAGAAAACCGTGACCGACCCCAACGCCCAATCCGCATGCACAACCCGGCTGCCCGAGCATAATCCCGACGTCGAGGCGGTGCTGGCCGCCTGGCACGCGGCCACCGTGCGATTGCAGCAGACCCACGAGGCACTGCGCGGGGAAGTCCGCCGGCTGACCGACGAGCTGGAGATCAAGAACCGCGAGCTGGCTCGCAAGAACCGGCTGGCCGATCTGGGCCAGATGGCCTCACACGTGGCCCACGAGGTGCGCAACAACCTCGTGCCCGTGACCCTCTACTTGAGCCTCTTGCGGCGCCGGGTCGCCGGCGATCCGGCGAGCCGGGCCATCCTCGACAAGATCGAAGCGGGGTTCACCGCGCTGGACGCCGTGGTCAACGACCTGCTGCACTTCACCTCCGACCGCGATCCGCAACTGCGGTCGTTCCCGCTGGCCGAGCTGATCGACGACGTGCACGGGTCGCTGGCGCCGCAACTGGCGGCGCAGTCGATCCTCACGATCGTCGAAGTCGAAGAGGGGCTTGCGGTAACCGCCGACCGGAACATGCTCCGCCGCGCGGCACTCAACCTCATGCTCAACGCGATTGACGCCATGCCCCACGGGGGCGCGCTGAACATCACCGCCCGATCGGGCCCCCGGGGAGTCGAGCTGCGAGTCGGCGACTCGGGCGAAGGCGTGTCGGACGAAGCGGCGCGCCGCGTGTTCGAGCCCTTCTACACGACCAAGCAGGGAGGAACCGGGTTGGGGCTGGCCATCGTCTATCGGATCGCCGAAGTGCACGGCGGTCAGGTGCGGGTCGAAAACGGTCGCGAGGGCGGCGCGGTCTTCACCCTTCGGATCCCCCATCCCGCGCGAAAGGCCGCCGCATGACCCCGAAATACACCGATCCTCGCGCCCCCCGCGGCGCCGGGCACATCCTCGTGGTCGACGACCACCGCCCGGCACGCGAATCGATGGCCGACGTTCTGCGCCAGGCCGGACACCGCGTGGCCTGCTGCTCGAGCGGGGCCGAAGCCCTGCGCCTGATCGGCGACGAAGCCTTCGATTGCATCGTCACCGACTTGCAGATGCCCGGAATGAACGGCGTCGAGCTGATGCTCCATCTCGAGCGCCGTCGCTACGGCGCTTCGGTGGTCATGGTCACCGCCCATGCCTCGGTCCCGACGGCGGTCGAGGCCATGCGGCACGGCGCCTACGACTATATCGAAAAACCGTTCGACGTCGACCGGCTCGAACAGCTCGTCGACGAAGCGATCCGCCAGAAAAAGTCCCTCCGCCCCGAACGGGCGCCCGACGGCTCGCTCCATCCCGACGGGCAACCGCAGATGGTCGGCAACAGCCCGCCGATGCGGGCACTGCGCGAAAAGATCACGCAAATCGCCCCCACGCCCGAGACCGTGCTCATCCACGGCGAAACGGGCACCGGCAAGGAGCTGGTCGCCCGGGCCGTCCACGCCGCCAGCGACCGCCGCGACGGGCCGCTCGTGAGTCTGAACTGCCCCGTCCTCTCGGCCCAGTTGATGGAAAGCGAGCTGTTCGGGCACGAGCGCGGCGCTTTCACCGGCGCCGACGCTCCCCGCACCGGCCGCTTCGAGTCGGCCCACGGCGGCTCGATCCTCCTCGACGAAGTGACCGAGATCGACCTGGCCTTGCAGGCCAAGCTGCTCCGGGTGCTGCAAGAACGGGCCTTCGAGCGGGTCGGATCGAGCCAGACCATCGCGGTCGACGTGCGCGTGCTCGCGACGACCAACCGCGACCTTGCCCAGGAAGTCGCCGAAGGACGGTTCCGCCAAGACCTCTACTACCGCCTGGCCGTGGTTCCCCTGCACGTGCCTCCCCTGCGCGAGCGGCGCGACGACGTGCCCGCGCTGATCGACTACTTCCTCGATCGCTGCGCGAAACGCCTCGGGCGCGAGCCGACCGTGCTCGACGAGGGAGCCCGCGACCTGCTGGTCCACCACGACTGGCCCGGCAACGTCCGCGAACTCGAGAACATCGTCACGCGGGCCTGCGTGCTCGATGGCGGCAGCCCGATCGGCGCCGACCCGTTGAAGCGATGGCTGCTGACCGGCCCCGCCGGACGAGCCGACCGCCGGGCCGCGGGTATCGAGGTGGGACTGAGCTTGGAGGAAATGGAGCGCAAGCTCATCGAAGCCACCCTGGAACACTACGGCGGGCATCGAGCGAAAACGGCCGAGGCCCTGGGCATCGGCGTGCGCACCCTGACCGGCAAGCTCCGCCAGTACGGTTATGCCCCGCGCGAAAAGAGCTTTGCGAAAACAGGAGACGCCGCGCCGTAGTGCCCCGACTCGTCGGGGCCCGGCATACGAAACGCACGAAAGGCCGACCGCGCCGGCGCGGTCGCGACGAACGAGAAGGGCTCGGCAGGATCTGCCGGTTCGATCCGCAGGATTTGCCGGTCGAGCGATCGGCCGGCGCGCCCCGCGTGCTCGGCCGACCCCCGCCGGATCGCCCCGTTTCGAAACAGAACTGTCGAGAGATTGACGACTTACACCGAATCGAATCGGCCGGGAACGAGACCACCCGGGCGGGCCAGCGACGGCACGCCGCTTGCATGGAGGCTTTCCGGCAACCCGCGCCGGGCACGTTAGAGAGAGTCGCGTCATGCTGGATCCCCTGTTTCAGTCGACCACGATCCCCGTCCTCGAACAGGTCGTCGGCTTCGCCCACGCCCGGCACCAGGTGCTGGCCGGCAACATCGCCAACCTCGACACGCCGGGCTACCGCGTGCGGGACCTGTCGGTCGAGGGCTTCGAGTCCGGGCTTCGCAAAGCCCTGGAGGCCAGGGATCGCGCCCGCGCCGTATCCCGGGCCGCTCCGGCGGCATCGCCCGGGATGGCGGGGTATCCCGCCGAGTCGAAAGACAACCGGGCCCTCATCGCCCACGTGGCGAAGGACGCGAAAACGATCCTCTATCACGACGACAGCAACGTGGGAATCGAGCATCAGGTCACCGAAATGGTCAAGAACCAGTCGCGGCACAACCTGGCCCTGGCGATCCTGTCGAGCCAGTTCCGGCTGCTCGAGGCGGCCATCAGCGAAAAGGCGTAAGGGGGGAAGCAGCGGCCAGGGATTCGTGGCTCGTGGGTAGGACAAGATTCGGAAGGGTATCGCGATGTTTCCTTCGTTGGATATCAGCACGAGCGCCTTGGTGGCTCAGCGGGCGCGCATGAACGCCATTTCGAGCAACCTGGCCAACCTGTCGACCACGCACAACGAGGAGGGTGAGCCGATCCCCTACCAGCCCCGCTTCGTCGTGTTCGAGCCCAAGCCGATCGGGTCGCACGGGGCGTCGGGCGTGCGGGTCAACTCGGTCGAGATCGAAGACGTCGAGCCCTTGTACCGGTACGAGCCCCACCATCCCGACGCGATCCAAGAGGGGCCCCACAAGGGCTACGTCGCCTACCCAAACGTCAACATGATGACTGAGTTCACCGACGCCCTCGAGGCGGCCCGGGCGTACCAGGCCAATCTCGGGGCGATCGAAATCGCCAAAGACATGTCGCGACAAACGCTGAGGATCCTCGCCTGATGAACCCCATCCAGAACGTCCCGGCTCCGCTTTCGATTCCGATTCCGTCGCCGGCCGCGCCGCAGGCGAATCCGGCGGGGCCGAGCTTCAAGGACCTGTTGACCCAGTCGATCCAGCAGGTCAACACGATGCAGCACGACGCCGACCGGGCCGTCGAGGCGATTGTCTCGGGCGAAGACGTCAGCGCCGCCGAAGTGCTCACCGCCGTGCAAAAGGCCGACGTCGCCTTCCGCATGATGATGCAGATCCGCAACAAGATCGTCCAGGCTTACCAAGAGGTGCAGAACATGCGTGTGTGACCGCGCCGCGCAGGCCGACCCTGCGGCGACGTCGCGCATCGAGCCTTGATCCCCAGGCCCCCGGAATCCACGGATGGATTTTCTCAACAAGTCGCTCGCCCAACTGAAAGACCTCTTCCTGTCGATGACGCCGGGGGCGCGCATTACCTCGGCGCTGCTGCTGGCCGTGGTGGTCGTCAGCCTGACGTACCTGTTCACCCATGAGATTGCCGGCCCCGACGTCTATTTGCTCGGCGGGGAGATGTTCACCACCTCCGACATGAACAAGATGCTGGCCGCCTTCGGGCAGGAAGGGCTCGCCTCGCACAAGACCGACGGAAACCGGGTCCGCATCCCGCGGAATCGGGAAAGCGCGTACATGGCGGCCCTGACGAAACACAACGCCCTGCCCGACCAGTTCGGCGACATGTTCACCCGCGCCCTCGACTCGGGGAGCAGCTTCATGTCGCCCCAAGACCGCGAAGAGCGCCTCAAGCTCGCCCGCCAGCAGGAGCTCTCGCGCATCATCAGCGAGTTGCCCGAGATCGAGAAAGGCGTCGTGGTCTACGATACGGCAAGGCAAGGGCGGTTCGGACGCGACCGGGTGACGACGGCTTCCGTGGTCGTGATGCCGAAGGCCGGCCAGGAGATCGCGCCCGATCTGGCCTCCTCGATCCGTCTGCTCGTGGTCAAGGCGATCGCCGGTCTCGAACCCCACAACGTGGCCGTGACGGACGGAAGCACCGGCTATACCACGATCGGCAACTCGGAGGACTACGGCGGCCCGCACAACGACGAGTACATTGCCCGCAAGGCGCATCACGAAAAGCAATACCAGGAGAAGATTCTCCGAAGCCTCGGCTACATCCCCGGCGTCATGGTGGCCGCCGACGTCAAGCTCAATCCCGAGAAGATGCACCGGGAAGAAGAGGTCAAACACGATCCGAAGCCGGTCGCCGTCCAGTCGAACGAGACGAGCGTCGTCGAGAGCGTCGAGTCGGGCGCGCCGGCGGGCCCCCCGGGATACTCGGCCCAACAGAATGCCCCCCGGCGACTGGCGGCCGCCTCGTCGGGCGGCACAAAGGAGGAGCGGGAAGAGACGCAAACCAATCAGTACAACGCCCTGTCGAGCCAAGTCGTCAAGTCGGAGCGTGCCCCTCTGACGCCCGAACGGGTCAGCGTGGCCGTCAGCGTTCCCACCGCCTATTACGAGGACCTGTGGCGCAAGCTGAATCCGGCCGCCGAGGGCGAGGAACCCAAAGCGCCGGCGCCGACCGATCTCGATCCGATCCGCCAGGCCGAAATGGCCAAGATCAAGGAAGTGGTCGCCTCATTGATCCCCCTGCCGGCCGACGGCACCGACGCGAAGACCCTGGTCACGGTCAGCGATTTCCAGACGATTGCGCCGCCGTCGATTCCCGAGCCGGGACTGGCGCAGCACGCCCTCACCTGGTTCGCCGAGTCGTGGAGCACGCTCGGGCTGCTGGGGCTGGTCGGTTTCAGCCTGTTGATGCTGCGGTCGATGGTCCGCTCGGGATCGATTCCCGACGACGGGCCGCGCGCGGCGACTGCCCGACCGCGCGGCGCCGAGCAGCAGGAGGAAGTCTCCGACGAAAACCCGAAGCAGCGCAAGCTGAAGCGGTTCGGAAGCACCGGGGCCTCGCTGAAGGACGAGCTGGCGGAACTGGTCGGCGAAGACCCCGACAGCGCGGCGAACATCCTTCGCAACTGGATTGGCAGCGCGTCGTAAACCATGAACGAATCCAGCGGAATCCGAAAGGCCGCCATCCTGGTGGCCAGCCTCGATCGGCAAACGGCCGACTGCGTGCTCGACCGGATGGACCCGGCGCAGGCGGCCCGGGTCCGGCGCGCGATCCTCGACCTCGATCCGATCGACCCGGCCGAACGGCGCCGCGTCGTCGACGAGTTCTTTCGGATGCGGCCGAGGATGCCGGCCGAGTCGCCCCCCGGCATCGAGCTCGACGGGCGCCTGGCTCAGGCACTGGCCTGCGGGCGGCCGGCGACGGCGCGGGGCGAGGGCGACGAAGACGAATCGGCAGACGCCAGCCACTTCGGCTTCCTGCGCGACGCCGAGACGGAGAAGCTCGCGCGCTGGCTGGGAGCCGAGCGCCCCCAGACGATCGCCCTGGTCTTGTCGCACTTGGCGCCGCGGCAGGCGGGCGACGTGCTGGCCCGGTTCGCGCCGGCCCTTCAGGTCGACGTGATCCGGCGGCTGGTCGACCTCGAGGAGACCGACCCGGAGATCCTCGGCGAGGTCGAGCGGGCGCTTCGCGCGCGCTTCTCGGACGAGATGCTCATGCGGCGGCGCCGGGTCGCCGGCTTGGCGGCGGTCGCTGGGATCCTCAAGGCGTCGGACCGGCGGGTCGGGGTGGGAATCCTCGACAACCTGGGGCGGCACGACCGCCAACTCGCCGAGCGGCTCAGCCCCGAGCCGTTCGACTTCGACGATCTGGCCCGCCTCGACGGGGACGCCCTGGCCGCGATCTTGCAGGAGGCCGGGCCGCAACGGACCATGCTCGCCTTGGTGGGCGCGCCGCCCCGACTGGTCGAGCGATTTCTGCACGGGCTCTCCGAGTCGGAAGCCCGTCTCGTGCGCCAGCGATTGACGCACGTGGGGCCGACGCGGCTGAGCGACGTCGACGGGGCGCGGCGTCAGATGGCCGAACTGGCTCGCCGGCTGGCCCTCCAGGGCCGCGTCGCGCTGCCCGACGCCCGGAATTCCCGCGTTACGGTCGAGTCCTCCTCCGCAGCCTAGAGGCGGTTCATGTCAACGGTCATCAAAGCGAGCGAGCTGGGGCACGGCGTGGGCCGCGTGGCGTTCAATTTCGACGACATGACGGCCAAGGCCCAGCAGTACCTCGACGGCGTGCGGGCCGAGGCGGGCCAGATCGTGGCCAAGGCGCAGCAGGAGGCGGCCGCGATCCGCAAGCGGGCCGAGACGGAGGGCCGCCGGGCCGCCGAGCAGAAGGTCGAGCAGATGACCCAGCAGCACCTTGCCTCCAAGCTAGCCACCCTGTTGCCGGCGCTCCGGCAGGCCGTGGCCGACGTGGGCCACGCCCGGCAGGCATGGTTGACCCACTGGGAGCGAAGCGGCGTCCGGGTGGCCGCAGCCATCGCCGAGCGGATCCTTCGCCGGGAGCTGACCCGACAACCCGACATCCCCGTCGCCTTGGTGCGCGAGGCGCTCGAGTTGGCCGCGGGCAGTTCCCAAGTACGAATCCATCTGCACCCCGACGACTACCAGACCCTCGCCGGGCAGATCGAGACGCTCGCGACGGAGTTCGCCCCGATGGGCAGGTGCGAGCTGATCGCCGACGCGGAGATCAGCGCCGGCGGCTGCCGCGTGGAGACCCGGTTCGGGGTGATCGATCAGCAATTCGAGGCCCAGCTCGCGCGGATTCAGGAGGAGCTGACGTGATCGAGCTGACCGAGCAACTCGCCGAGCTGATGCCCACCCGGCTGGTCGGAACGGTCGCGCGGACCGTGGGGACGACCGTCTCGGTGGCCGGTTTTCCCGCGCCGGTGGGAGCCCTGGCCGAAATCGATCGCCAATCGGGCTCGCCCCTGCTGGCCGAGGTGATCGGATTCCGCGACGACATGACGCTCGTTTATCCCTTCAGCGAGTTGACCGGCGTGCGTCATGGGAACCGTGTCCGGCTCGCCCGCACCTCCCGATGGTTGCGCGTGGGCGAGGAGTTGCTTGGCCGTGTTCTCGATGCACAGGGGAGCACGATCGACGGGAAGCCTCGCCCGTGCCTCGGCGATCGAGCCCGGTTTCACCGGCCGCCGCCCCATCCGTGCGAACGGCCGCGCATTGACGCGCCCTTGTCGACGGGGGTGCGGGCAATCGACGGCCTTCTGACCTGCGGGAAGGGGCAGCGCGTGGGGATCTTCTCCGGCTCGGGCGTGGGGAAGAGCGTCTTGCTCGGCATGATGGCCCGCTACACGGCGGCCGACGTGATCGTCATCGCCCTGATCGGTGAGCGGGGCCGGGAGGTCAACGATTTCATCCAGCGCGACCTGGGTCCCGAGGGGCTTGCCAAGAGCGTGGTCGTGGTCGCCACGAGCAGCGAGCCGGCCCTCGTGCGCGTCCAGGCCGCCTCGACGGCCACGGCCGTCGCCGAATACTTCCGCGACCGCGGTAAGGACGTGCTTCTTCTGGTCGACTCCCTGACGCGCTTCGGCCTGGCGCAGCGAGAGATCGGCCTGGCGGCCGGCGAGCCGCCCACGACGCGGGGATACCCTCCCTCGGTGTTCGCCCTGCTGCCCCGATTGGTCGAGCGCGCCGGGCGGAGCCCCGCCGGGAGCATCACCGCCTTCTACACCGTGCTCGTCGAGGCCGACGACCCGAACGAGCCGATCTCCGACGCGGTGCGGGGTCTGCTCGACGGGCACGTGTGGCTCTCGCGCAAGCTGGGCGCGCGCGGCCATTACCCGGCCATCGACGTGCTCGAAAGCCTCAGCCGATTGATGCCCGACGTCGCCGGGGCCGAACATTGCCGCGCGGCCTCGACGATCCGCCGGCTCATGGCGGCCCATCGCGATCACGAAGACCTGATCTCCATCGGCGCCTACAACCGGGGAAGTAACCCGTTGGTCGACGCGGCAATCGAAATGCAGGGCGTCATGAACGGGTATTTGCAGCAGAGGGTCGAAGAGCAAACCACGCTGGAGGCCGCCGTCGCGGCTCTGGAGCAACTCGAACAACAAGCGACCGCCCGGCTGGCGGCCGCCCGCACCAACGCGCCGACCCCCAAGCGAGCCCCCAACGGCTAAGCACGGCGAAGGCATCTTCGAATCATGGCGAAATTCACCTTTCGACTGGCGACTCTCCTCAGGCTACGCGAGGCGGCTCGCGACGAGCGCCGTGCGGAGTTGGGCCAGGCGTACCGTGCCGACGAAATCGTCGCGCGCCGGGAGGAACAGCTCGCCGAGGAGTTCGTCGGGCTCCAGCACCAGGCGCGCTGCGCCGCCGCCCCGGGAACCCTCGACGTCGATCGGCTCGTCGACGCCGGCCGCTACGATCTGCTGCTGCGGTCGCAACGGGAGGAGCTTCGCCGCCAGCGCCAGGCCGTGCAGGCCGAGATCGAGCGCCGCCGGCTGGCCCTCGTCGAGGCCGATCGCCAGGTGCGCGTGCTCGAAAAGCTGCGCGAGCGCCAGCACGATCGCCACCTTCAGGCCGAAAGCTTGCGGGAAGTCAAGCAACTCGACGAAACCGCCTCGCGATGCCGTTCGACGGAGGAGGACCCATGATCGGGCGCTGGCTGCGCATCGGAACGAGCGGGTTCCTCTACGTCTGCGTGGCGACCTTGCTGTCGCAGGCGATCCTCGCCGGCTACCTCTGGTCGACATGGCAACTCAACCGCGACAAGGTGATCCAGATGCTCGCCATCGCGCAGGGAATCGACCTGTTCGCCGACCGGCACACCGGCCCGCCCCTCGAGGGCGAGATCCCGCCCGAAGAACCTTCCCTCGACGACTGGCGGGAGCGGAGGGCGACGTTGTTCCGCGACGTCGAGCTTCGCGAGCAGGCCCTCGACGACGCGCGAACGCGTCTGCTCTTCGAGCAGCGTCAACTGGCCGACGCCCAGGAACTGAACCAACGGATCCAGGACGATTTCGAGGCCCGCCTCCTCGCCCTAAAAGAGGGCGCCGAAGCCGAAGGCAGGCAAACCGTCGGACGAATCCTCGAGACGATCAAGCCCAAGCAGGCCAAAGAGCAAATCGCCCAGATGCTCGACGACGGCGAGATGGACGAGGTCGTGATCATTCTCGGCGCCATGATCGAGGCGAAGCGGGCCAAGATCCTGGCCGAGTTCAAGACCCCGGACGAAAACGCCAGGATTGCCGAGGTTTTGCGGCGCATCCGTCAGGGAGAGCCGGCCTCCTCGATGGCCGACGAGACCCTGGCAAGACTGGGCGGAAGACAAGCAACCGGAGGCTAAGGACGACGCGATGATGCCATGGAACGTAGACCAGCGCACGATCCTGCCCGTCGACCTCGTGCTGGCGATCAACCCGGTCCGCATGGCCCAAGACCGGGCCGGCGGCTTCGATCGCCATCTCGATCGGGCGGGGCGGGCAGCGGCGATCGGTCCGTCGGGGCTCGACGCGAAGCGGGCCGCCCCGCCCGCTGGCGCTCCGAAGTCCGCCGCGTGACGATATCGAGAATTCGGGGCGCGGGGGCCCGTCCAAGCAACGAGCCGCCACGAACGAAGAGCCCCGAGCAGCGGCCCCGGCCGGCCGCATACAACCCCGATCGGAGCGTGATCCAGCCGACAGGGCGGCGGCGTCCGACGCGGCGACCGGGGCATCCGGAGCCGGGCTGGCGGCTACCTCCGACCCCGAGGGCACGGCCCGCAGCGAGGAAGAGTCCGCTCGGGCGATGGCCTCGGACGCCGTCGCGCTCGTGGGAAGCAGTCTCCCCGCGCAAGGCAACTCCGACGAGGCGATCCCGCTCGGCTTGTCGAAATCGGAAGAAGAGCAGACCGCGGTCGATCCGGCGCAAGAGCCAACCGGAGCGAGCCGATCCGCCGACGTCCAATCCGCGGACGCGGGCCTGCCGACCGAGTTGACCGACGACGACGCCGGCGTCGCGATCGAAGGCGACGCCTCGGTGGAACGCGGCGAGGGCAACGCCGACGCGGCAATTCCGCAGCAGGTGGAAGCGGGCCGTCGAAACGCCGCGGAGAATCCCGGATCGCCTGAGACGGGATCGCCAACGCTCATCGGAGAGACGGCTGACGGTCGCTTTGCGCCGGGCAGCGACGCCGTGTCGACGGATCCGTCGGAGGGGCTTCCGGCTCGAACCCAGGACCAGGTCGACCCACCGCAAGACCGCGCCCCGTCGCCAACCGTGGAGAGTCCGGCCGAGCCAACGCCGTTTGCGCCGACCGGCGCGGCCGATCTCGGCGCGCAGCCGGCCGCGGCGCAAGCGGCGTCCGTTGAGCCCCGCGCGCAAGGCGCGAAGGACGCCGGTCCAATCGTCGCGGCACGCTCGTCCGCGACCGAGCAAGGGGCATCAGCCGAGGGGCCGGCCGGCTCGAGCGCGCGGTCCGCGTCGGCGTCGCGCGCTCCGGAGTCGCCCGACGTCGCGGCCGCCGATCGCGTGCGGCTCGTGCAACGCGTGGCCCGCGCGTTCGAGGCGGCGGGCGCTCGAGGCGAAACCATCCGGATTCGGCTGCATCCACCCGAACTCGGCGCGTTGCGGTTGGAGGTCCACGTGCGCAACGGAGCGATGACGGCTCGCCTCGAGGTCGAATCGAACGAGGCGCGAACCGTGCTGCTCGAAAACCTTCCGGCGCTGCGTGACCGATTGGCGGCCCAGGACATCAAAGTGGCCCGCTTCGACGTGGAAGTGAGCGACGGGTCGCCCCAGGGCCTTCCCGAACGGTCGGGCGATCAGGGGGCATTTCGGGAGCGCGGAGGGGACCGTTCGGCGCCCTCCCACGGCCCCGACGAGGTTGAGTCCCTGGGGCCCCGCGCCACGGAAGCGCGGTTGCTCGACGAAAGCCGGTTCGACGTGACCATTTGATCCCTCGCATGGAAGGAGTCACGCTGCCATGTCCTCCGTATCCGCCCTTTCCAGCACCGCCGCAACTCAGGACAGTTTCGCCGGCGAGGCGTTCGCCGGCCTCGAAGTCGGCGACTTTCTGAACATGCTGATTACCGAGCTGCGAAATCAGGACCCGCTCGATCCGGCCGACAGCAGCGAGATCCTGAACCAGATCACCCAGATCAAGGAAATTCACGCCAGCGAAGCGCTGACCACGACGTTGCACTCGCTCTTCATGGGGCAGAGTCTGGCCACGGCCGCCTCGATGATGGGCAAGTGGGTCGTGCAGCTCGACGACGACAACACCGTGCTCGCCGCGGGCGAAATCGAATGCGTGTGGATCGAGGACGGGAAGCCTCGGTTCCAGGTGGGCGACGATGTCCTCGGCCTGCAGGAGGTCTCGCAAGTCTACAACGAAACGGAAGGCCAGGTGCTTCGGGCCGCCCTCGAGGCCGTGGGCTCGACCGTCCGCGGATCCACCGATCCCACGCCGCTGGTTCCCGTGCCTCAAGAGATTGAGGGAGTCGTCGATCGGATCTCGCTCGTCAACGGCAGCATCAAGATTCACGTCGGCAATCACACGATCGATATCGCCAACGTGACCGCCCTCGTCAGCGACGGCGACGGCACGACCGACAACACAGACACGATCGAATCGGCGGACGACGGAACCGACGGCGCCGAGGAAACTCTTTCCCCTGAGGACGACGCGTAGAACCGTGTGAGCCTCGCGACGCGGCGCGGCCTTGCGCCGACGGCGAGGTGCCGAACGCGGGCGCGATAAACCGTTGCATTCGACCTCGACCTAGCCATCACCGCGAATTCCAACGCGAATCAGGAGAAGACTATGGGCATTCAATCCGCCATGAGCACGGCCTTGACCGGGATGACGGCCGCGGGGACGACCATCGACGTGGTCGGCAACAATCTGGCCAACTCGAGCACCGTGGGCTTCAAGGCATCCAGCGCCCTGTTCGCCACACAGTTCATGCAGACGATGAGCCTGGGATCGGCGCCCACGGCGAACTCGGGCGGCACGAACCCTCGCCAGATCGGCCTGGGCACGATGGTCGCCGACATCGCGGCCGACTTCAGCCAGGGCACGATCGAAATCAGCTCGAATGCCACGGATTTCGCCATCCAGGGCGACGGGTTCTTCATCCTCCAAGGGGGCTCCGGCGAGCAGTTGTACACGCGCGACGGCGTATTCAAGCTGAACTCCCAAAGCCAACTGGTGACCGCCAGCGGATACCGCGTCCTCGGCTTCGGCATCGACGAAAACTACGAGATCCAGCGGACCCAGCTCGTGCCGATCGAAATCTCCCTGGGGGGCGCCGCCGTGGCCCAGGCCACCGAAAACGTGTTTCTCGAAGGAACCCTGAGCCCCACCGGCGACCTGGCGAACACGGCCTCGGTGATTCAGACGGGCATCCTGGGCGACGGCTCGTACTCGGCGCCGACCAGCGCGTTCGATACGAACTACTCGATCCCCCCGAACGTCGCGGGCTGGGTCACCTCGGGCAGCTCCGAGCCGGGAGGATCGCTGACCCCCGGCGACTATCGCTATCGCCTCGTCTACGCCAACGAGCCGTACGACCCTCTTGCCGCCAACCGCGAGGGCACGCCGTCGGAGGCCGTTTCGGTCACGCTGGCCCCGGGCGACGGCCACATCGACCTGCAAAACATCCCCAACGACCCGATCGGCTCGTACAGCTTCGTGCGCATCTACCGCACCACGAGCGGCGGAAGCGACTACTGCTACGTCGACGAAATTCCCGTGGGCACCACGACCTATTCCGACAACACGGCCGACGCCGATCTGGGGGCCGATCTCCATCGAAACCTGCTCAACGGGAATTACAGCTACTATGTGACCTATGCCGATGCACCGGGCGGGC
>Ga0334901_1000781_pt1 | contig 39447 bp, 27 predicted proteins | sample GraSluR3_MG_3_FD_207216 | JGI IMG/M metagenome (GOLD analysis project Ga0334901, IMG submission 207216) | Sludge microbial communities from methane-producing bioreactor in Wageningen University, Netherlands - Granular Sludge_15_08-R3 | ecosystem: Engineered > Bioreactor > Anaerobic >...
AGATACTGCTCGATGACCTCGAAGGGCGGCAGGGCATGCTTTTCGAGGGCCAAGTTGAGGGTGCTCAGGAAGGGGTTGCGCTGCCCGCCCCGCCGCATGCGCTCGCGCGACTCTTCGGCCAGCGCCGATTCGTAGATCAGCCGCATCCCTTCCCAGGGTCGCACGAAGCCGATCATCGACGGCTTTGTCGGACCCTGGCGAATCTTGCTCGTGACGCGCCGGTAATCGGCCGCGCCCGACAGCGATTCGTCCTTTCCCTCGCCGGTGGCGATCACCTTCTCCAGCAGGCTCGTGCGGTTGCTGAGCATCAGGTAGCCGAACATCACGCCGAAACAGGGGCGCGGCCGGGCGCCGTCCTCCGGCTCGTCGGTCAGGCGCGGCGGTTCGACTTGCAGATACTTCTGGCCCCCAAAGCTCTTGCGCACGAGAAAATCGCGGTTCCGCTCGTGGACCCTCTCGAGCGCGTCGCGCACGGGCCCCTCGTCGGAGAGTTGAAACGCCACGAGCGTGGCCTGCGCCCGCGGCGTGACGGGACGCTCGATCCGCGTGAGGTGGATGACTCTGCCGGTGGCGTAGGGCAGCAGGTCGTGCTCGACGTGGATGCCGGTGCGTCGCTCGATGCGTTGCTCGAGCAACCGGGCCAGGGCCCCCTCGCCCCGAAACCCGTCGTAGAGGTTCGTCAACTCCTTGAACGTGGTCGGAAAGTGCCAGCCCAAGGTGGTGTAGCCGGCCACGTCGGCCGGCACCCAGGGCTCGGGCTCGGTCTCGCCCGGCCTGAACGCGATCATCTCGACGACGCCGTCGCGCATGCCGTCGAGCAGGGCGTGCGCGTAGAAGATCGAGTCGAATTGGCCCGCGTCGAAGGTCACGCTGCCGCCGAGCGCCTTCACGCCATCGAGCCCGAGCACGGGCAGCATGGCCACGGCCAGGCGCACGCCCGGGTTGTCGTTGCCCACGGCCCGCATCAGGTTGATCGGATCGACGTACCAGACGAGTTGGGGCTTCAATTCCTCGCTGCCGCTTCGCTTCATGATCGTGGTGAACTTGGCCTGTTTGGCCAGGGTGCCGGCCTGGTCGCCGTTCCAGGCATTGAGGATCGCCTGGACCGACTCGACGCTCGAGCCGACCACGAAGGTCGCGTCTCTTTCCAGGAAGACCAGATGGCGGCTCCGCCGCCCCACGTCCTCGTACACGAGGCACTTCGTGCCCGACAGCGTCTGAACCGACTTGCGTGCGCCGGATTGATCCAGGGCCTTCTTGGCGTGCTCGAAGAGGGTGCGAGCGTCCGAGGCGCGGTCGCCGGCGTCCATCAAGGCCACCAGCTCGGGCGGGCCGTCGCCGGCCGCAATCGCCGCCAGTGCCAGCTCTCCTTGGGGAACGGCCAGGAGTTGGGCCAGCGAGAGCCCGATCCGGTCGTGGACGCCCTCGACCCGTTGCGCCAACGCCCCGTACATCTCGTCGATGAGCGGCTTGAGTTGGGGATCCTGGCCCATGCGCCCCAGCGAACTGTTCATGAACCCGGAGGTCAGCTCGGGCACGCCCGGGCTCCAGAGCAGCACGACCGTCGTGTCGGGCAGCAGCGAGGGCACGCTGGGCCGGTCGGCCAGCGCAGGTTCCGCAACCGCGGTCATGGCCCCCGCGACGAGTATGCCCCAGGCCACCCACCCGCGTCGATTCCCCGCGCAAAAGCACATCATCGCAACTCTCCTCCTCCGGTTCCGGCCCCCCTTCGGGAGTGGCAAACGTGTCGCTCGGCCGCCTCAACTGGCGCGGGCATCGCGGGGCTCGGCCGTCTCTGCCGACCTTACCCCGTCTGTGCAACCATTAGGATGCCTGCAATCGTGCGAGGTCGTGTCGGATCGCACGCGAAACGGGCGCCACGTGAGCGACATTTCGTGCAGCTTTGAGTACACTCAGGTTTTATACACCTTCGTTATGGTGTTCCGTTACAGCGCTGTGGTTTTTTTCGCGGTTTTCGGGTCTACCATGCCCCCCGTTTGGGTGGATTCATCAAGGGAACTTTGCCGGTTCATGCGAGTACGCGACGGGGTTTCAGCACCCCGACCGGGCCGAGCCAAGAACCAGAGCTGCCGTTGACGTAGAGTTGAAGTGTGCCCTGCGACCCCACCATGAAGAGGCGTTCTGAGCGAGGTTTCCGTTTCATGCGTTCCAGACGACGCTGCCCAAAAGACCGCCGCACTTACCGCACCCCCATCATCGAGTGGCTCGAGCCCCGCGTGGTGCTTGCCGCGCCCACGCTGGCCCCCTTGGGCGACGTGACCCTGCTGTCGGGCGCCCCGTTGCACGTCGCCCTGGACGGATTCGACGCCGACGGCGACACCCTGACCTACCAGGTAAGCACGAGCAACGTGCAGTTGTCGAATCCCAGCGTGGCCGATCCCCAGTTGACCACCACGGTGCTCGAGGGGAACCGCAGCATGCGCATCGCCGTCGAGGGATACGGCGACATGCTGCTCGAGTTGTTCGAGCAAACGGCTCCGCGAACCACCGCCCGGATCATCGAGCTGGCCGAGTCGGGCTTCTACGACGGGCTGATCTTTCACCGAGTCATCGAAGATTTCATGATCCAGGGCGGCGATCCGCTGGGCACCGGCACGGGGGGCTCGGGGGTCAATTTCGACGACGAGTTTCACCCCGACCTGCAGCATACCAGCTCGGGCATCCTCTCGATGGCCAAGGGCGACGACGACACGAACGACTCGCAGTTCTTCATCACGGCGAAGCCCACCCGGTGGCTCGACTTCAATCACTCGGTCTTCGGCTTTCTGGTCGAGGGCGACCACGTGCGCCAGCAGATCGAGGCGGTCGCGACCGACTCGGACGATAAGCCGCTTACCGACGTGGTGATGACCTCGGTCACGATCGAGACCGACTACGAAAACGGCGTTCTGATGCTCAAGGCCCCCGAGGGCACGACGGGCAGCGCCGACGTGACCGTCACGGTGAGCGACGGTCAGGGCGGCACGGCGCAGCGCACGTTCCACGTCACGATTGCCCAAGACACGAGCAATGCCCCGCCCTACCTGCTTCCCATCGCCCCGATCAAGACGGCGGTCAACGCCCCGGTGACGGTCACGCTCCAGGCCCACGACATCGAGGGCGACCCGGTGCGGTTCGACGCGTACGTGCCCCAGACCAGCCCGGGCCTGGAGGTGTCGATCGACGCGGAAACCGGCAAGCTCACCGTGACGCCCGTCAGCGCCCAGCCGGGGGTGTACGCGATTTTGGTCGGCGTGCAGAGCGCGGCGGGAAGCGACTGGGACGTGCAGGCCGTGCCCGTCTACCTCCACCCCCTGGCCCCGACCAGCATCGAGCTGCTCACCCACGCCTCGGGCAACGACCGGCTCACCTACCTGAACAACACCCCGGGCAACGAGTTGGGATTCCGCGTGTTCGGCGTGCGGCCCGGCGCCCTGGTGTCGCTCTACGCCGACGGGCAATGGATCGGCCAGGCAACGGCCACGTCGAGCAGCGTCACGCTCGCGACCAACGGAACCGTGCCCCTGGCCGATGGGATCCACCAGATCACGGCGATCCAGACCCTGGAGGACGAGCCGATCAACGTCGGCAACCTCAAGGGCACCGTCGACCTGGACAGCAAGGCGTCGCCCTCGCTGGCGATCACCGTCGACAGCGGCATGCCGACGTTCACCTCGACCCCGGTCACCGTCGCCGCCGAGGGAAGCCAATACACCTACGACGTCCAGACCGCCGAAGAAGCTGGCGGCGGCGTGAGTTACGCCCTGAACACCGCGCCGGCCGGCATGACGATCGACCCCGACACGGGAGTCATCTCCTGGACGCCCAGCGACTCGCAGGCCGGCGTTCACGCCGTGGTCGTCGCCGCCACCCGTACCGCGGGCGGCACCGCCACGCAGGCATTCGAGATCACCGTGCGCGACGCTCCGATCCTCGCTCCCATCGCGTCGAGGTCGGTCGACGAAGGCGCGCTGATCCATTTCACGGCCAGCGCTTCGGGAGGCGAAGGAGAGCTGCGCTTCGGCCTCGACCAGGGCGCACCGGCCGGAGCCACGATCGACCCGACCACGGGCGAGTTTGCCTGGCAGACCGGCGAGGTCCACGGCCCGGGCCAGTACTCGATCACGGTCCGCGTGACCGACGCAAACGGCGCAGCCGACGCCGAGACCTTCGTGGTAAGCGTCGCCGAGGTGAACCAGCCTCCGGTGCTCGAGGACGTGGCCGACCGGTCGATCGACGAGGGGCAACTGCTGGCGTTCGACGCGGTGGCCAGCGATCCCGACCTGCCGCCCAACACCCTGACCTTCTCGCTCGGCCCCGGCGCGCCCGAGGGCGCGACAATCGATCCGAGCACGGGGCGGTTCACCTGGACTCCCGGCGAGTCGCACGGCGGCGAGGCGTTCAGCGTGACGATCCGCGTTTCCGACGGCATCGCCGCGCCGGTCGAGAAGTCCTTCGTCGTGACCGTCGTCGAGGTCAACAACGCCCCGCGCTTCGACCCCGTCGACCCGCCCAAGGCGACTCCCGGCGAAACGTACCAGCTCACGGTCACCGCGCGGGACGACGACGGCCCCGGCGACTCCTATCCGGTCGTCTACCGTTTGGATTCAGCACCCGACGGCGCTCGAATCGACGCCCACACCGGCCGGATCACCTGGGACGTGCCGCTCGATGCCACGGGGAAAAGCACGGCGTTCACGGTGCGGGCCACCGAGGACGTGCCCGACGGCCGGGAGCCACTCAGTTCGACGCTGACCTTCGAGGTGGAGGTCGACGGCGCCGACTTCCGAGCCCTGGCGTTGTTCCTCTTGGAGACCGGAGTGCCCGTCTCGTTCCCGGCCGCGGCCGCTTCCGACTCAACGGACTTCGGCGGAATCGCCGGCCTCGCCGGAGGGCTTCCCGCCGGTTCGGTCGGAGGGGAAGCCGGCCTCGGCGGACGCGACGACTTCCTGTCGGCCGTCGATCCGCTCGGCAACCCGGCGGTGTTCGGTTTCCAGCTTGGCGTCGGCACCGGTAACGGCGGAGTCAAGGTGCCCGAGTTCAAGGTCGAACTGGAGCCGTTTGGCGGTCCCTCCGATCGGCAGGGGCCCGAGCGGGAGCGGGAGCAAAACGACGAGGCGTCTCGTACCGCCCCGCCGGTCGACGACGCGCTGGCCGAGGTGAGCGACGCGGCCATCGAACTGCTTGCCGGTGAGGACGTCGAAGAGGTCGAGCCCGACGAGTCACCCGACGCGACGGCAGAAGTCGCCGCGTCCGACCAGGTGGCTCGGTCGTAGTGGGCGCGGCGGTCGTGGCGATTCGCCCCCTCGGGGCGCGGCGGCCGATCGCCCGAGCCCATTCTTGGGGGCGGGCGTCTTGTCTGCATTCCATCCGGTGCGCCGACCGGGGCCATTGGGAAGGGTCGATCGGCAAAGCTATACTGGAGCGACGGTGTCAGCGAGTCGATTGAGGCCGACATGACCGACGTGACGATCGAACACATTGCCGAAGCGGGGGTCGTGGGAGCCGGAGGGGCCGGGTTTCCCACCCACGTCAAGCTGTGCGCGCGGGCCGACACCGTCTTGATCAACGCGGCCGAGTGCGAGCCCTTGCTGCACAAGGACAAGGAGGTTTTGCGGGAATACGCCGATTCGGTGCTCGATGGCCTGGCCGCCGCCATGCGCCTGGCCGGGGCCGCGCGGGGCGTGATCGGCGTCAAGGGAAAGTACGTCGACGTCATCGACCTGCTTCGGCCCAAGCTCGGCCGGGGAATGGACCTCGTTGCCCTGCGCGACGCCTACCCGGCCGGCGACGAGTTCCTGCTGGTATACGACGTGCTGGGCCGGGTGATTCCACCGGGCGCCCTCCCGCCGGCCGTCGGCGCCGTCGTGATCAACGTCGAGACGGCCCTCAACGTGGCTCGATCGGCCCGGCAGCCGGTGACCGAGAAATTCCTGACCGTGGCCGGGGCCGTGGCCAACCCGATCACGCTGCGCGTGCCCGTCGGCGTCACGCTGGCCGAGTGCGTTGCCGCGGCCGGGGGCCCGACCGTTCCCGACGCGAACTACCTGGTCGGGGGCGTGATGATGGGCGTTCTCGAGGAGAATCACGACGCCCCGGTCGACAAGACGACGGGCGGAATCGTCGTCCTGCCCGACGATCACGTGATCGTCCGCCGGCGCCGGCAGGACTGGCGGCAGATCGTGCGCATCGGCCGCAGCGCCTGCGACCAGTGCAGCTATTGCACCGAGTTGTGCCCCCGCTGGCTGCTGGGGCATCCCATCGAGCCGCACCGGGCCATGCGCAGCCTCGGCTTCAACCTGGTGGGCGAGGCGAACGTGATCGGCACCGCCTTTTGCTGCGAGTGCAATCTGTGCAGCCTCTACTCCTGCCCCGAGGACCTCGATCCCAAGAACGTCTGCACCCAGAACAAGCGGCGCCTGGCCGCCGAGAACAAGCGCTGGGAGGATCCTCCCTTCAACCCGAAGCGGCCCGAGCTGCACCTCGAGAACCGCAAGGCCCCCATGAGCCGCCTGATCCAGAAGCTCGGCCTGCACCGCTTTCGCAACGTGGGCCCGCTCGCCCCGCGCCTCATGGACGCCGATCGGGTCGGCATCCGGCTCAAACAGCACGTCGGCGCCCCTTGCGCGCCGGTCGTCGCGCCGGGCGACCGCGTCGCCAAAGGGCAGGTCGTCGGGAATTGCCCAATCGCGGGCGGCAAGCCGGCTTTGGGGGCCCCCGTGCACGCCTCGATGGACGGCACGGTGACGGCCGTTTGCGACGGCATCGTTTGGATCGAGAAAAGCTAGACCCCGGTTCGGGCCCTCCCTGCCGCAAGACAGTCCGCACGCCACGAGGAAACGCCATGCCTGCCCCCAAATCCGTCGGCGCCATCGAGCTTTCGAGCGTGGGCATCGGATACCAGGTCGAAGACGAGATGCTCAAGGCCGCCTCGGTCGAGTTGCTCATTGCCCGCACCATCTGCTCGGGTAAGTACCTGATCGTCATCGGGGGCTCGGTCAGCGACGTGCAGGCCGCCATCCAGGCGGGACTGACGATCGCCGACGAGTCGATCATCGACCACCTGGTGCTTCCCAACGTGCACGAATCGGTGTTTCCCGCCCTGGGGCAGTCGGTCGCGCTGGGGCCCGACCACAGCGGGGCGCTGGGCGTCGTGGAGACGTTCAGCGGCACCAGCGCACTGGCCGCGGCCGACGCGGCGGCCAAGGCGGCCCGCGTCACCTTGTTTCGCATTCACGTGGCCATGGCCCTGGGCGGCAAGGGCCTGCTGCTGATGACCGGCTCGGTGGCCAACGTGCGCGCGGGCGTCCAAGCCGCCGCCGAAGAGGCCCGAACCCGGGGCCTGCTCGTCTCCGAGATCGTCATCCCCCGGCCCAGTCCGGAGCTGCTGGCCGAGTACCTGTAGGCCGGGCATTGCCTGCGGGCCGATCCTACGCGGCCGAATCGAGGCCCTCCCAGACCCAGGTCGTCTTGCGCGGGCGCGTGAGCAGGTAGATCCAGAATCCCGCCGCGCAGACCAGCACGGCCAGGCTCAGCGAGGCCGAGATCGTCAGGTGCTTGCCCAAGACGCCGGGCTCGTCGGTGCGGATGAACTCGAGCAGGATGCGAGTGGCCGGGTACAGCGTGATGACCAGGGCCCACAGCTCGCCGTCGCGGCGGCGAAAGGGCGCGTAGGCCAGAACGAACAGCAACAAGACCAGGGCGTTGATCGCGCTGTAGATCTGCGTGGGATGGACCGGCTCGCTGCCGGCCGGCGGGCGGTCGAGCCGCCATCGGCTCGTCGCGTCGCGGCCTTCGACGCGAATCGCCACGGTCGCCCCGGTCTCGTGGATGCCGAGCAGCAGCTCCTGGGCCTGGGCCACGGTTTCGACCGGGTAGCCGCCGATCGCGGCGATCACCTGTCCCGATTCGAGGCCGTGGACCTCGGCGGGCGAGCCGGGCTCGACTTCGGTAATCACGGGCGGAGCCCCCGGCGGGCCCGCGATCTTCAGGCCGTGCAGGAAAGTCTCCCCGTGGCGGACCTGGTGCCGATGGGGCGGGCTACCCGGCGGGAACCGCACGGCCCAGGGCAGATCGCACGGGCCGCCGAAACAGCAGCCGTTGAGCAGGCAGCCGATCCGGCCCAGCGCGATCCCCAACAGAAGGCTCGGCGCAATCAGGTCGAGCGTCGGCAGCGCGGGCAACCGGTACTTGAGCACGAAACCGACAAACCCGAGAAAGCCGCCGAGGATCGATCCGTAAACCACCAGACCACCCTGGGTGAGGTTGACGATGGCAATCAGGGTCGCCCCCATCGTCTCGCGCTGGAAGTCGGGCCAATACTCGATCACGTAGAACGTTCGAGCCCCGACAATGCCGGGCACGAACGTCCAGAACGTGAGGGTGAGAACCATCTCGGGGTCGACCCCCATGCGAAGACCTCGCCACACGGCCAGTCCCACCGCCGCGGACACGGCGATCGTCACCATCACCCCGTAACCGCGGATCGGCAGTCCTTGCGGCTCGCAGATCCTCGGCAACACCAGCCAGATCGCCCCCGCGACGATGAGAATCAAGGGCACATGCCCGAGAATCTCGGCGTTGAGGCCCTGCCGGGCGGTCTGCCAGATGAGAAAGACGGCGCTGCCGACCGTCCAGATCGCCAACAGCCAGCCGAATCCGAACACCGGCACGCCGGCGATTTCGTTGGGAATGTAGTAGAGCGTCTGGAGCATGTCACGCCGTCGGCGGTTCGAGCAGCAGGTTATCGATCAGCCGCGTCGACCCGATGCGAACGGCCAGGGCGGCTACGGTTCGCCGGTCGATCCGCTCGACGGGCTGCAACGTGTCGGGATCGACCAGGGCGACGTATTCGATCCGGGCATCGGGGGCCGAAAGGATCGTGCGGCGCATCGGTTCGACGATCGCCGCGGCATCGCGCCGGCCCCCCGCGACCAGTTCGGCGGCCTGGCAAAGGCTCTTCCACAACACGAGGGCCTGCTGGCGGGCCTCGGGGCTGAGATAGGCGTTCCGCGAGCTCATGGCCAGTCCGTCGGGCTCGCGCACGATCGGGCACACGCGAATCGCCACCGGCACGTTGAGGTCGTCGACCATCCGGCGGATCACCAGGGCCTGCTGGTAGTCCTTCTGCCCGAAGTAGGCTACGTCGGGCCCCACCATGTTGAACAGCTTCAGCACGATCGTGGCCACGCCCCGGAAGTGCCCGGGGCGGCACTCGCCCTCGAGCGGCTCGGCCACCGAGCCCACCTCGACCCAGGTGGCGAACCCCGGCGGATAGACGTCGGCGTCGGCCGGCGCGAATACCAAAGGAACGCCCTGCTCGGACAACGCGTCGAGATCGGCCTCGAGCATGCGCGGGTATCGGGCCAGGTCCTCGTTCGGGCCGAACTGGCTGGGATTGACGTAGATCGACACGACCGTGCAGTCGCACTCGCCGTTCGAGGCGCGCACCAGGCTCAGGTGCCCGTCGTGCAACGCGCCCATGGTCGGCACCAGTCCGATGCGTTGGCCCCGGCGCCGCACCGCGCCAAGGACCTCGCGAAGCGCATCGACCGAGCGAACCACGCGCGGTCGCGGATTGTTCGTGCTCATGGATGGATCGGTCCCATCGACTGGAGGGCCCATACGACTTCGTCGGCGTTGCCGGCCGGGTCGGCCGCGGCGAGGCGGAGCACGGGGCCCACGCCCGGTCGGGCCGCTTCGGCGACGATCGCCCGGCGTATGCGCTCCCGGTGCTCCGGATCGAGCCCGTGGTTCGAACGCCCGCCACGGTCGATTCGATCGCCTGGCCGGGGCGGCACATCGAGCACCACGGTCAGCTTGGGCCGGACAGCAGTCCGAATGGCTTCCTCGCAACGCCGGCGAAACGCTTCGAGCTCGTCGGACGCCAGCGACAGGGCTGCGTAGGCCAGCGACTGGTTGAGCCAAAAGTCACTGATCCAGGGGCGGCCTTGCTCCCTCGATGCGGGCAAACCGGCCGACAGCAAGCGCACCCGGGCATCGAGGAATTCTAGCTCCATCGCCCGGGCGCTGCCAGACGAGTTCGCGTGGAACGCGCCGATCCGGCCACGATCGTGGGGATCGAGCAGGATCGAGCCCGAGGTGCGATGCGCCACGCGCTCGACCAGTTCGGTCTTGCCCGCGCCGGGCGGTCCGGCGACCGCGACGTAGGGCGCCGCGTTGTTCAGGTGGTCGAGCAGTCGGCGCAGGGTCCATCCCGTGGTCGGATGGATCATTTCGGGCGCGATCTGGACGGCCGGTTCGAGCACGAATCGGCGCCAGGCCATGCGGGGGTGGGGAACCGTCAGGGTCTGGCTCTGCCACGTTTCCCGGCCGTAGAGGAGCAGATCGAGGTCGATGATCCGTGGACCCCACCGTTCCACGCGGCGCCGGCCCAACCGCTCCTCGATGCGCCGGAGCACGGCCAGCAGGGCCTCGGGATCGAGCGACGTTTCAAGCAGGACCGTGGCGTTCAGAAAAGGCGTTTGGCCCGGGGGTCCGCCCACCGGCGCGGTCTCGATCGCGCGGCTTTGGGCGACGATCTGCACGGACGTCTCGCCCCGGAGCGAATCGACCGCGCGGGCAAGGTTCTCCCGGCGATCTCCCCGATTCGAGCCCAGGCCGATCAGGCAGGTTGGCATGCGAGGCGGATGGGGGGCTCGACGAACAAGCCCGGCGGAAAAGCGAAGAGCGAAGCCTTCCGCCGGGCATGCAGGTGGGTCGTGAATGCGTCAAACACAAGAAACAAAGGGGGGGCCCTCCCGGCCTCGACTTATGCCGCCGACAGTCGTTCCTACAGTCGTCGCCCCCCGGGGATTGCGCGCGTGCCGCTCGTCGATCGGGTGGATCGGTTCCTCTCACGTCGAACAAACCCTCATTGTGTCGATCGGTCCAGGTCTGTCAAGCGACGTTGGCGGCTCTCCGACCTTCCCAGCTTGCATGATCCCGATAGGCTCGGCAATGCCCTGCGATGGGTCGAGGAGAAGGCATGGCCCGACCCGCGGCCGCTGGGAGTGCGGGCGTTGTTCGATCTTGCCCGTCGATCCGAGCGACCCCGAAGACGAATCTCGGCCTTCCCGTGAGCCAAAGCCTTCTCATCTTCCGCCGTCCACCCAAGCTAACAACGCTCGATCTCCAGACCTCTGGCAGGAGCCAGGCCTTGCGTCATTCCGAAGGGTGGCACGCCTTGACCGTGGCGAAGGGCACGTTCGCAACCGGGGGCGATCTCGCCGTGCCGATGGGCTCGCGTCGGGCCTATTGCCCCTTCGTCCCCACCCGGTGGTCCTTGCTCGGCGCTCGCGGGTGAATCGTCTCGGCGGGGCTTGTCGGCCCGTTGACCCGTCGCGGTCGATCCGGGGCAGGGCAGGACTCGACCGCCACGGGGAAGTAGCGGTCCCACAGCATCAGAAACGAGGGAACCATGATCGTGCGGATCACGAACGTGTCGAGCAGCACGCCCAGCGACAGGGCGAAACCCAACTCGTGCATGGTGCGGAGCGTGCCCGTGGTCATCGAGGCAAAGGTGCCGGCCATGATGACGCCGCAGCTCGTGATGATCCCGCCGGTGCGCACCAAAGCCACGCGCAGGCCCTCGACCGGCCCGCGGCGCTTCTGCTCCTCGAACACCCGGGTGGCCAGGTAGACGTTGTAGTCCTGGCCGACGGCGATCAGGATGACGAACAGGAAGATCGGCACCTTCCAATCGAGGCCGGGGAACGCCTCGCCGTAGAGCCCCTCGAACACCAGTTCCGTCGCCCCGATCGTGACGAAGTAGCCGAAGAGGACCGAGAGGACCAGGTAGACGCACACGAGGGGCCGGCGCAGGACGACGATGAGCACGAACAGCACGGCGATGGGGACGAGCTTTTGGATCAACGCCTGATCGCTGGCCGTGACCGCCCTCAAATCGCGAATCCCCGCCGTGGTGCCGGCGAAGTGGAAGGTCGTCTCGTGCCATCGCGACCGGGGGTCGTTCGAGATTCTTGCCAGATGCCGCTGCAGGTGGTCGAGCAGGCGGATGCTTTCGAGCGAGAAGGGATCGTAGCGAAAGACCAGATCGAAGCGCGTTACCTTGTTTTCGTACTCGGGCGATTGGGCTAGGTAGGTATTCTTCGTGCGCCGGTTGCCGCGGAGAATTCCTCGGCGGAGCGCGCCGGTCAGGCCGAACTTCTCGGGCGGCTCGCCCAGCGGCTCGATGAGGCTCCGCACGCCCGTGATCGGCTTGCTCCACCGGTCGTTCGAGTCGCGGTACTCGAGCGCATAGAGCTCGTCGGCGAGGGTCTGGATTCGCTTCCAGCGATCTTCTTCCGAGTCGAACCCGCGATGGCGGTCTTCGGCAAGCATGATCACCGGCCCGATCTCGCCGGCGGGGAAATACCGCCGCAACAGCGCCGTGCCCTGCACGCTGGGGCGGTCGGCCTGCAGCTCGCTGAGCAGATCGTAGGTGATCTCGAAATCGAGCCCGGCCAGCGCGAGGGGCGCAAGCAGCAGAAAACTGGCCACGAGGATCGCGCCGGGCCGGGCCACGATCCGGCGGCTGAGCCCATCCCAGAATCCTCGAAGGACGGGCGACCCGGCCGCAAAGTCTTCGTCTCCGGCGCCGTTGCGCCCGGCCGGCCCATTCGGGCGTGCGCGCCCGAACGGCCAGAAGACGGTCCGGCCGCCGGCCCGCAGCAGGGCGGGGGCCAGGGTCATCGAGGCGACCAGGGCCACGACCAGGCACACGGCGATGGCCGGACCGCTGTTGCGGAACTTGCCGAAGTCGGCAAAGGCCATCGTGCCCAATCCCACGATCGTGGTCAGCGCGCTGGCGGCCAGGGCGTCGCCCACGCGGGCCAGCGACAGGCCCACGGCTTCGTCGGGGCCGAGGCCGCGCGCAAGCTCTTCGCGGTATCGAGAGATCAGAAACAGGCAGTAGTCGACGCCCGCTCCGAACAGAATCACCACGACGAAGATCTTCGTCGTCTTGAAGACCTTGAAGTCGAACCAGCCGAGTTGGCCGCTCCCTTGGGTCGCCAGCGCCACGATGCCCAGGGCGACCACCACGCTGGCGGCGATCGTCAACAGGGGGACGATCACCAGCCCCGGCGCGCGGTAGACCAAAAGCAGGATCGCCACGACCAGCGCGATGGTGGTCCATTCCGTGTTGCGGATGCTCTGTTCGGCCGCGGCGAGCATGTCGTAGCCGATCGCCGCCGACCCGGTCACGCCCAACTCGAGGCCGGCGGGAAAGCCCGATTCGCCCCGGACCTGGTCGAGAAGCCCGTAGATCTCGGCCATGGGCTCCATGTTGTCGACGGCCATGAACTCGTTGCGAAGCTGGAGGATGATCAAGACGGCCTGGCCATCGCCCTCGGGCGGACTGATCAGCTTCTGGCCGATCACCTCCGTGCGATGGCTGAGCACGCCCACGATCGGTCCGTCGGCGTCCGCCGGGGGCGCAAGCCGCTCGGCAAGCCGGTCGGCGATCTCGACGTCGCCGGGCTGAAGGGGGCCCTCGCGGCGCGCCACGACGATGACGACCTGGCTCTTCGAGAGCATGTCGGGGAAGGCGGCATCGAGAAGCCGCTCGCCCTGGACGCTCGTCATCGCCTCGGGTAGATAGGCGAAGTCGCCGTCGTGGGTCACGTCTTCCCAACGCGGCGCGAAGTGAAAGACCCCGGCCACCAGCATGGCCCAACCGACGAGCACCGGCAGCCAGTGGCGGGAAACGGCCGTTCCGAGTCGGTCGAACATGCTTCGCGAAAGGGCCCACCCAGCGGGACGGCGTCGCTTCGGATGCCCTAAGGGCTTCACGTCACCACGGCGGACCTGCCGCCGGTTCACCCAAAGCGATCGACTGATGTGCTCACCAACCCCATCGTAGCAAGGCGCGGGAACGGCTCAAAGGGGACGACTTGCGTCGCCGCCACGTCTCGGCTCGCCCACTTGACCCAATCGTCAAAGCTTGGAGCCCGAAGAGCCGGCCGAGGCCCCCTCGTCGGGCCGGCGTTTCCGCAAAAACTCCTCCAGCACGGGCACGATCCGCTCGTGGGCGTCTTCGACGACGTAATGCCCCGCGTCGTCGAAACGATGGACTTCGGCCTCGGGATAAATCTCGAGGAACCGTTCGAGAAACTCCGGCGTGAAGCACCAGTCGCGCATGCCCCAGATGAGGCAGACTGGGCGGTCGCGGAACTGCGCCAGTCCGGCTTCCACGTCGGCCAGGGTCGGGTAGCTCGGATGCTCGGGGCGCAAGGGCACGTCGCGGACAAACCGGTACACGGCGACCCGATTGTGCCACGAGTCGTACGGGGCGAGCAGGCCGGCCCGGACGGCCGGCGTCATGCGCTCGTGCTTGCACAGCGCCATGCGGGCCGCCCCCCGGCAGAACAGGTTCAACCCCTGGACGGCCACCCGCCCCACCGGCGACTGGGCAATGCGGATCCGCAAGGGACAGCGGGTCGAGCGATAGGCGGCCGTGTTCATGAGCACGAACCGCGAGAACCGCTCGGGCCGGGCGACGGCCGCCCCCATGCCGACCGCGCCTCCCCAGTCGTGGGCCACCAGCGCGACTCGATCCAGCTCCAACTGCTCGATCAACTGAACCAGGTCGCCGATCCGATCGTGGAGCCGATACGAGTACTCGGCCTCGCGGGGCTTTTCCGACAGCCCGCAGCCGATGTGGTCGGGGACGACGACGCGGTAGCTCGGCCGAAGGGCCCGCACCAACTCCCGCCAGTAGAACGACCAGGTCGGATTCCCGTGGACCATCAGGACGGTGGGCCCACGCCCCTCATCGAGGTAGTGATAGCGGTGCCCCCCCACTTCGATGTAGTGTGACTCGAACGGATAAAGGGAACGCCAGTCGTCGTTATTCGGCATGGTGGGTGGGATTCCCGTCGTGGCCCGACAATCGTGTCTCCCTATGTTATCGTGGGAGCCTTGGCGCCGGTAGGCGTCGACGAGCCTGCGGGCCGTGCAATCCACGCTGCGAAAAACCAATGCGGAGCCGGGGGATTCTCGGCCCGGCCCAAAACGCCCTCGGCTGCCGAACGGGGCCGATTTTCGTACAATACACGGTTTGCGATGACCGGCAGTTGTCCACGGCCACGTCGTTGCCGGGCGAGGCCGGCGTGGACCGAAATCCACCTGACGCGGAAGGAACCCTCTCTTGGCTGACGCGGAAAAGGTTTATGTGATCGGTATCGGCGAGGACGGTCTGCAGGGCGTGTCGGAGCACGCGCGCAAGCTGGTCCGAGGCGCCGATCTGCTCATCGGCGAGGACCATACGCTGCGGCTCATCGCCGAGGCGCCGGGCGAGCGCCTGGTCGTGGGCACCAGCCTCGACGAGGCCGTCCAGCGGATCGAGATGTCGCCCGGACAAAAGACCGTGGTGCTGGCCGACGGCGATCCGCTCTTCTACGGCGTGGCGCGGTATCTCTGCGACCGGCTGGGCAAGGAGCGGTTCGAGGTCGTTCCCCACGTAAGCACCATGCAGTTGGCCTTCGCCCGAGTCAAGGAGAGCTGGGAAGAGGCCTTTTTGACCAACCTGGCCACGCACGGCATCGCGTCGGTTCTCGAGCAGGTCCGCTGCGCGGAGAAAGTGGGCCTGTTCACCAGCGAGTCGTGTCCGCCCTCCGAGGTGGCCCGGGCCCTGCTCGACCGGCAGATCGATTATTTCACGGCCTACGTGTGCGAAAACCTGGGCTCGCCCGACGAGCGGGTGACCCAGGGCGAGCTGGCCGAGATCGCCGAGCAGGAGTTCGCCTCGCTCAACGTGATGATTCTGGTCCGCAAGCCGGAGGTTCCCGACCGGCCCAGCGAGATGATCGGGCGGCGGCTGTTCGGCAATCCCGACGAGGCGTTCCTTCAGAGCCGGCCGAAGCGGGGCCTGCTGACCCCGGCCGAGATCCGCAGCATGGTGCTGGCCGAGATGGACCTGGGGCCGGCCAGCGTGGTCTGGGATATCGGCGCCGGGAGCGGCTCGGTGGCCGTCGAGGCGGCCCAGATCGCCGCCCGGGGCACGGTCTACGCCATCGAAATGGATCCCGAAGACCACCAGCTCATCCTCGCGAACGCGAAGCGGTTCGCGGTCGAGAACCTCGTGCCGATCCTGGGCCGGGCCCCCGAGGCATGGCGCGAGCTGCCCAATCCCGACAGCATGTTCGTGGGTGGGAGCGGCCGGGGGATCAGCCGCCTGGTCGAGGCGGCCTTCGGGCGGCTGCGTCCCGGCGGACGACTCGTGGCCACCATGGGCAGCCTCGACAACGCCTCCGAGGTGCACGCCACGCTCCGCGCGCACTGCCCCGACGTCAGGGTATGGATGGTCAACCTCGCCCGCGGCTGTTATCAGATGGATCGGGTCCGCTTTCAGGCGGTGAATCCGACCTTCGTGGTGGCGGCGGTCAAGCCGGCGTGAGCAGGCGAAGCCCATGAACGACTCCCAACTCGACGTGATCGCCGTCGGCGCCCATCCCGACGACGTGGAGATCGGTTGCGGCGGCACGCTGGCCCGCCTGGTCGAGCAAGGGTACCGGGTGGGGATCGTCGACCTGACGGACGGCGAGCCCACGCCGGGGTCGCCCGGGCCCGAGGTGCGTCTGGCCGAGGCCCGCGAGGCCGCGCGCGTCCTGGGCGCCGCGGTGCGCGTGACGCTGCCGCTGGCGAACCGCCGGCTGCTGGACGGGGTCGACGCGCGGGTGGCGCTAGCCGTCCAGCTCCGCCGCTACCGGCCGCGCCTGGTCTTGGGGCTAGGGTCGGAGACCCCTATGGCATCGCCCGACCACTATCAGGCCAAGCTGATTACCGAAGCGGGCGTCTTCTACTCGAAGCTGAGCAAGTGGGACGAGGGATTCGAGGGGCTCGCGCCCTACGTGGTGCCGGCCTACATGCAATTCTTCCTGAATCTCCGTGCGCTGGCGCCGGTGCAGTCGGGCTCGGTGGTCGTCGACGTCTCGAGCACGCTCGAGAAGAAGCTGGCCGCGGTGGCCTGCTATCGCACCCAGTTCCCGCCCGAGCGCTCGCACGTGCTCGACCGGCTTCGCGCCTTCAACGTGCAGCAGGGCATGGCCGCCGGCTTCGCGGCGGGCGAGGTGCTGGCCAGCCCCACCGCCCTGGGCACGCGCGACCTGATGGGGCTGCTTTTCGGCATGGGGTGAAATTGGCCGGAGGCGTTTCCCGCGCCGCGGGACGTGCGAACCTGCTGCGAACGCAGAGGCCCGAACGCTCCACTCTCCGGTGGCGCAACGCACGCGGGCGCCTTCCGCCTCGGGTTGCGCCCCGCCCCGTCGTGTTGACACGTCGGTCGGCCTGCGCTACCCTATCGTTTTTCGAGACGCCCTGCGAAGGAACCGACGATGTCGCCGAGGAAAAGAGTTGCGCTGATCACGGGCGGGGCTCGCGGGATCGGGCTGGGAATCGCCCAGTCGCTCGCTTCGGCGGGTTACGATCTGGCGATCAACGGGCTCCGCGCCGAGGAGGATGCCCGGCCGGCCCTCGACGCGCTGCGTCAGCGGGGGGCCGAGGTGCTCTACTGCCGGGCCGACGTGGGCGACCGGGCGGCCCGGGCGGCGATGCTCGCCGCGATCCAGGAGCATTTCGGCCGCCTCAACGTGCTCGTGAACAACGCGGGGGTCGCCCCAAAGGTGCGCGCCGATCTGCTCGAGGCCACCGAGGAAAGCTTCGAGTGGGTCATGCGCACCAACCTCCAGGGCCCGTACTTCCTCACCCAGGCCGCGGCCAACTGGATGATCGAACAGAAGCGCGACGATCCGCAGTTCTATGCCTGTCTGATCAACATCTCGTCGGTTTCCTCGACGGCGGCCACGCCCCATCGCGGCGAGTACTGCATCTCGAAGGCCGGCGTCGCCATGGCCACGAAGCTCTGGGCGGTGCGCATGGCCGAGTTCGACGTCCCCGTCTACGAGGTGCGGCCCGGCATCATCCGAAGCGACATGACCAGGCCGGTCATCGAGAAATACGACAAGCTCATCGCCGAGGGCCTCTTGGTGCAACCTCGCTGGGGCCTGCCCGAGGACGTCGGCCGGGCGGTCGCCATGCTGCTGCGCGGCGACCTGCCCTACTCGACCGGCCAGGTGCTGATGGTCGATGGGGGGTTTTCGATCGAAAGGCTGTGATGCGTTCGGGTCCGTCCGGGCGAACCCCACGCGCCGGATCAGACGAACTTCGTCTGCCCCGGCATGGCGATCGGGTAGTGCCCGTTCTCGTCGGGCAGGATCGGCGGCTCGGCGTCCCACGCGTAGCTCGACGGGGCGAGCACTTCCTGGGAGTTCATCGCCTCGTCCCAGGTGATCCGCTGGCCCGTGTAGTCGACCATCCGGCCGAGGATGGCCAGCATGGTGCTGCGGGCCATGTAGACGCCGTTGTTGACCGGCTCGGCCGCGCGGATCGAGCGGAACAGGGCCTCGTGCTCGAGCACGTACATGTTGCCCCCTTCGCCGCGGAATCTCCACTCGTTCTCGCCGTCGATCTGGTGCTTGAGGATGTCGGCGAATCCCTTCGTGCCCACGAAGTGGTCGGAGACGTCGCGGTAGCAGCCGTTCTGCTGCCGGCAATAGGAATGCACCAGCACGTTATTGGGGTACTCGTAGACCACGGCATGGTGGTCGTAGATGTTGCCGTACGCGGGATCGGTGCGGACTTGCCGACCCCCGGTCCCCCAGGCCTGAATCGGCGGCTCATCGTGGAAGGCCCACAGCGCCTTGTCGAGGCTGTGCACGTGCTGCTCGACGTTGAAGTCGCCCGAGAGCCAGGTGAAGTAGTACCAGTGGCGCATCTGGAACTTCATTTCGGTGTCGTCGGGCTGGCGTCCGCGGTACCAGAGCTCGCCCGTCAGGTAGGTTTCCTGGATGGAGCGGATCTCGCCGATGGCCCCGTCCAGAATCCGCTGCATGGTCTCTTTCACCCCGTGATGATAGCGCCAGCACAGCCCGGAGACGATGCTGAGGTTCTTCTTACGGGCTTCCTCGGCGGTCGCGAGGACCGAGCGGATGCCCGGGGCGTCGACGGCGACGGGCTTCTCGCAGAAGACGTGCTTGCCCGCGTCGATGGCCGCCTTGAGGTGCTTGGGGCGAAAGTGGGGAGGCTCGGCGAGGATCACCACGTCGACGCCGCTGTCGATCACGTTCTGGTAGGCGTCGAATCCCACGAAGCAGCGATCGGGATCGACGGCGATCCGATCGCCGTACTTGGCCTCCAGGCCCTTCCGGCTCGTTTCGAGGCGATCGCCGAAGACGTCGCCCATGGCGACCAGCTTCGTGTTTTCGTCGGCGTCCAGCGCGTTGCCGGCCGCCCCCGTCCCTCGCCCGCCGCATCCGATCAGGCCCACCTTCAAGGTCTCGTCCTGGGCGGCGTGGGCCGATCGCCCGACGCTCAGGCTCCCTGCCAGACCCGCCCCGACCGCCGCGGTCGAGGTCTTGAGAAAATCGCGGCGCGAAGGGTGCTTTCGAGAAGACGCGTTCGGCGACGTGGGCATGTGTGGCTCCTTCAGGGAAAGGGCGGGAAGGCTCGGGAAGACTGCCGCAATCCGCGGCAGGGATCTCAATGATACCCCGCCGATTGGGCCGCAACAAGGCCGCGAACCCCGCCGGCCGTCGAGGGAGAACCCCGCTTTCCGAACTCGCCCGTGACGCTCCGGCCCGCGTCCATGCCGCCGGGAAGTTCGAGGGTGATCCGCGAGGCACCCTCGTCGGCGCCGGCCTCGACGCCCTCGCCTTCGAGCGGTCGGTTGACCGCGACGTGCAGCGTAAGGGCTTCGTTCCTCGGATTGGCCGCGGCGACCCGAAGCCGGTCGGGCAGTTCGCGAACCAGCAGCAGGCAGGGCGCGTCGACCGCCAGCGACAGGTCGTTCGGAGCCGCGAGCGTACCCGCCGCGTAGAACGCCACGCCCGTCAGGTTCCGCTCCTCGTGCCGCACGGCCTGGATTTGAGGATCGTTCACCACAATGCTCACGCCGGGCTCGGCGGCGTAGTCGGCCACGTCGGCCAAGGCCATGCCGGGGGCGACGAGATAGGCATAGGTCGCCCCTTGGGGACGCTTGCCGTGGTCGATCCAAAGGGTGAACACATCATGCGTGATCGCCTCGTCGGAGTAGCGCTGGTTCAGCATTTGCCAGTTGCCCGTCTGCGCCCCGTTGTGAAGGTGGATCGCGGCCGGTTCGGGAAAGACGTAGGCGATCGAGTCGTGATGCATCCAGGCGGGGGCGTCGATCGCGTGATCGCCGGGGCTCGGCGTCGAGGTCTTCTGCCGGGAAGAAACCGTGACCTCGCCTCGCAGGAAGCACTGGTTCACGGTGGTGGCCACGGGATGGTCGGCCTCGCAGGCGATGCCGGTTCCCAGGCAGACGAACTGCCGGTCGAAGAAGAACCACGCCTTTCGGGCGACGAGCCCGTCGCGAGCGAAGTCGAAGGCGGCCAGGCCGTACGTGCCGTCGGAGACGCCGCCCACGAAATCGCGCACGCCCTGGCGTCGCAGCGCGCCTTCGAGCCGGCCCGTCTGGACAACGGTCGTGCCGGGCACCTTCTGCCAATCCCAGACGGGGAAGAGATCGCGATACTCGCCTCCCGTGCGGAAGATCAGGTTGCACCCGTCGGCCACGTGGTGGCTCGTGAGCCCCTCGCTGTTGCAGGGCATGTCGGTGTTGGCGGTGCGGGTCGAGTACATCCGGGCCGAGGTGTAGTAGGCTTCGCGATGGTGGGCCATCGTGTCCGATCGCCAGAAATGGCGATTGCCCACCAGGGGCGGCGCCGGCCGGTCGAGCGACCGTTCGGCCAGCGCCCGAAACTCGTCGTCGCGCTCGGTGGGCAACTCGAGCATGGCGCGCGCCGCGCCGCTCAGGTAGCGGGCGGTCTGGCCCTTGCGCGCGATCTGCCGTCCGCTGGCACCGTAGTCGCAAGCGCTACCCCGGGCAAACCACTGGTGGCCGTCGAGGATCAGCCGGGTGAGGATGTCGATCTTCTCGGGCGGAAAGGCGAGCCCCGTGCCGGCCACTTGCGTGGCGATGCGCGAGCAGTCGAGCACGAAAGCGGCGCCGTAGCCGTGGCTGTAGAGCACCGGGCCGTGCTGGTGGAAGCTGAAGTCGGGCTGGATGCCCTCGGCGGTCGTCACCCGGATCTCGTCCGCAATTCGCCGGTAGGCTTGGGCGACCAGGTCGGGGTCGTTCTCGAGCAACCCACGCTTCGCGGTGATTTCGGTCACCCAAACCAGGTTCTGGCCGGTCATGCCGATCTTGGCCCGCCCCAGGATCGCCAGGCCCTTGGCCCGCTGGGCGTCGCTCAACTCGCCGTCGAGCAGCAGTAGCGTGGGGGCGAGCGTTCGCGGCACGCCGATCTGGTTCCACCACCAGTTGGGGTTCTGGTAGTCGTGCTCGAGCCAGTGATCCAAGGCAGCGAAAACGGCCTTCTTCAGCCTCGCGTCGCCGCGGAGCTTCGATTTCGGCGACTTGTAGGCCCGCGCCAACGTGCCGAGATGGCTCAGATGATTGCAAGCCGCCCAGGCCGACCGGCTGCGACCCTCGTAGTCCACCTCGGGCCAGGTTCCGTCGGGGCGGATCGCGTCGATGAGCCGCCGAACCGACGCGGCGTCGCCCGGCTCGAGCAGCGGCGTCAGAATCCGCCCTCGGATCACGGCCAGATCGCGTGCCGAGGAATCGGGCGCAAGCGGGGGTTCGTCTCCCGCGGCTACCGCGGCGCTGGAAACAGCGGCCAGAAGCAGAACCGCAAAGACCGTCGGGCCGCAGCATGCCTTTCGCGCGGGCATCGCAACTCCTCTCGTTCGTGGCGACCGCAATTCTTGCGGTCTCTTCGCAGACTGTTGGTGGGCCGGCGCTGGGCCGGGCCCGCCCTAGGGGCCTCATGGAACGATCTGAAAACAAATCACCGTTTCCATGCCCCGGATGTACATCCGGCCGTTGGCGATCGTGGGTTGCTGGGGGCGGCCCAGCTCGATTCCGAGCCGCACGCGCGCCAGCTCGCGATAGCCTTCGCGGCTCGCCTCGGCCATCACGAGGTCCTCGTTCTTCGTCAGGGCGAAGATCAGCCCGTCGGCGAGGACGAGATTCTGGTGGTTCGTCCACTCGCGGCTCGCCTCCATCCAGAGCAGGCGCCCGTCGGCAAAGTCCGTCGCGTGGAGGAAGCCGGCCGTGCGGTTGCCGCCGAACCCGAAAGCGGTGCCTCGATCGACCGCAATCGTGTTGAACATATTCGTCTGCAGCTCGGTGCTCGTGTACACCTCCTCGCAGGTGATCTTCCCGCCGGCGGCCTTCATCTCGAGGCACGCGGAGAAGTCTTTGCCCTTGCCTTCTCCCGCGCACACGAAGAGCCTCGACCCGACGGCCACGGGCGTGGAGATCATGCCGATGGTGATCGGGGCCGGGTAGGGATAGCGCCACATGATCTCGCCGGTCTCGGCGTGGACGCCGAGCACCTCGCGCGTGCCGTAGGTGGCCACGATCACTTGAGGGATGCCGTCGACGATCTGCCAGGTCAGCGACGACGGGGCGCCGAGTTCCCGCCCCCGATCCGACTCTTCGACGGCCACCGACCAGCGCAGCGCGCCCGACTTCTTGTCGAGTGCCACGAGCACGACGCGGTCGTCGTTGTCGGCCGACACGTAGAGCGTGTCGCCGGCCACGAGCGGGGTCGACGCCTCGGTCGCCCAGAACGACCGGTCGGCGCGCCAAAGCTCGGTGCCGTCGGATTCCAGGCACACGATGGGGCAGCGCATGTCCCACACGTCGCGGTCGATCGCGTAGGGGATGAAGTAAACCCGGTCTTCGTCGGCGACCGGCGAAGTGACCGGCCCCTTGGTGAAGTGGCGATTCTTCTCGGGGATGAGCAGATGCTTCCACAGGGTCTTGCCCGTCAGGGGATCGAGACACAGGGCATACTGCTTTTCGTCGGTCTCCACGGCGGTGAACGCCCTGCCCCGCGATTCGATGACCGCGCTTTTGCCCCAACCGACCTCGGCGCGCCAGAGCTCCTTGGGGCCTTGGGCGGGCCACTCGCGGAGCAGCCCCGCGGCGCCGTACACGCTGTTGCCGTCGTTCGGCAGGAACCGCTCGAGGTCGGTGTTCTGGGGCTCCGTCGCCGCGGCCGACGGGGCCCGGCCCCACGAAGCCGCCAGCGCGACGAGCGTCAAGGCCGTTGCGGCGGGTCTTTCGCGAATCCGCGACATCATCGTCATCATCCTACTATTCCTCTCAGGAAAAGGGGAAGCGAGTCGTCCGCCTCCTACACGGGCTCGGTGGCGCCGGGCATGGCGCAGGGATACTCGCCGTTTTCGTCGGGCACCACGGGCGGCGTGCCGTCCCAGGCGTAGCGGTCGGGTACCAGGGCGCGCTCGGAGCGCATGGCTTCGTCCCAGGTCACGACCTTGCCCGAATAGGTGGCCATGCGCCCGAGGATGGCGGTCATGGTGCTGTGGGCGGCGTACTCGGCCTCGTTGTGTCGCTTGTCGTTGCGCACGCGGTCGAAAAGCACGTCGTGCTCGACCTGGTAGGGGTTGGCCTTGGCGCGGCGCATGCTCCAGTCGTCGCCGCGCGCGGCGATCCGGCCGCGGGCCGGGCTCAGCTCGGCCACGCCCTCGGTGCCGTGCACGTGCTCCGATACGGTGTTCCAGCAGCCGGGGATCTGCCGGCACTGGCTGAACATCTTCGTGCCGTCGGCATAGGTGTACTCGACGAAATGGTGATCGAAGATCTCGCCGTGTTCCCGGCCGTTGCGGTACTGACGCCCGCCCATGCCGTTGGCTTCGACGGGATGGGCGTTCATGATCCAATTGCACACGTCGATGTTGTGCACGTGCTGCTCGACGTTGTGGTCGCCGCAGAGCCAGGTGAAGAAGTAGCGGTTGCGCATCTGGAACTCCATCTCCCCCATGCCCTCGGGCCGCTCGTCGAGCTTCCTGTCCATCGCGCAGTTCCAGTAGCAGCGAAGCAGCCCGAGCCGGCCCACCGCCCCGTCGTGCAAGCGTTGGACCGTCTCGCGGTAGATGACGTCGTGGTGGCGCTGCAGCCCGACCACGACCTTCAGGTTCTTCTGCCGGGCCACCTGGTCGGCGGCCAGCACGCGGCGGATTCCCGGCACGTCGACCGCCACGGGCTTCTCCATGAAGACGTGCTTTCCCTGCCGGGCCGCGTATTCGAACTGCTCGGGGCGGAAGTGGGGAAAGGTCGTCAACAGCACCACGTCGACGCCGCTGTCGATCGCGTGCCGGAACGCGTCGAACCCGACGAACTGCCGCTCGCGGGGCACGTCGACGCGGCGCGCGAGGCTCTCGCGCGCGGCGCGGTCGTAGCTGCCCTCGGCCGCCCGGCCGAGCGACGCCAGGCAGCCGTCGATCCGCTCCTGGAACAAATCGGCCATGGCCCAAAGCACGACCGGGCCCTCGGTGCTCAGCGCCTGCGATGCCGCGCCCGTGCCCCGGTTGCCGCAGCCGACCAGGGCGATTCGGATCGTCTCGTCGCCCGCCGCATGCACGTGGGGCACCACCATGGTGGCCGACGCCGCGCCGAGCGCGGCCGCGCCCGATCGGGCCAAAAACTCGCGTCGCGTTCGACGGCGGCGCGCGCCGCCATCGCTGCTTTTGCTGCCTGCCATCGGTCCATCACTCCTGGGGTTCTTGGTTTTGGGGAAGAGGGCGCGGCACGGCTCACACGTCGCAGATCCGCACGCACTTCTCGAGCGCCGCGATCGGGTCGTCCCAGGTCGGCACGAATTCCTGGCCGACGAAGCCCTGGTACCCGGTTTCGACGATCGCCCGCATCACGGCCGGGTAGTAGATCTCCTGGGTTTCGTCGATCTCGTTTCGGCCGGGGTTGCCGCCCGTGTGGTAGTGGCCGATGTACTGGGCGTTTTCGCGGATCGTGCGGATGATGTCGCCCTCCATAATCTGCATGTGATAGATGTCGTACAGCAGCTTGAACCGCTCGGAGCCGACCATCTTGCACAGCGCGACGCCCCAGCTCGTGTGGTCGCACATGTAGTCGGCGTGGTCGACCTTGCTGTTGAGCAGCTCCATGACGAGGTTGACCTTGTGCTTCTCACACAGGCCGATGATTCGCTTGATCCCCTTGACGCAGTTCTTCATGCCCTCGTCGTCGTCCATGCCCTCGCGATTTCCCGACATGCAGATGATGCTGGGCATTCCGGCCGCGGCGGCCTGGGGCACGAGGTCTTCGAGACCGGCGACCAGCCGGTCGTGGTGCTCGACGCGATTGAATCCCTTGGCGATCCCGCCGCCCGAGCTGGTCATGGCGCAGGTCAGGCCGTATTGCTTCAGCGTGGGCCATTCCTTGGGGGTCACCAGCTCGATCGACGGGATGCCGATCCGCCGGCATTCGCGGCAGAGCGTTTCGAGCGGAATCTTGCGGTAGCACCAGCGGCACACCGAGTGACGGATGTTGCCCTGGAGCGGCTCGGCGGCCCGGGCGGTCGGCGACAAACGTCCCAGCAGCGTGCCCGCGGCCGCGGCCCCGCCGGCCAGACCGAGCAACGCTTTTCGACGAGTGAAAGAAGACGGCATCTCGGAACTCCTTGCTTTCGGTGTCTTTCGAGAGAGACGGTCTCTGCAAGGATATCGCGCCGGCCGCCTTCAAGCTACCGTCTGCCCGGCAAGACGCCCGGATTGCGGTGTCGCGGGCGCGGCCACGTCGAGCCGCGCCGTCGACGGCACGCCCGCGGACCGACTCGGAGACCGGCGGCTCGGGATCGCGTCGCTCCGGTTGCCCGCTGCTTGTGCTCTCGCGCGCGGTCGACTATCGTTGCAGTCGCTGGGGGATGCCGAGCAGCACGTTGGCCCGAGGGAGGAAGGAAATGAAGCGACGTCATTTCATGCAAGCGGCCGCGGCCGGTGCGTGTTCGATCGGCTGGTTCGCCGGAAGCGCGCGGGCCCAGGATCGCCGCGGCGCCAACGACCGGATTGCCGTGGCCGTGGCCGGCGTGCGCGGACGTGGGGGCGGCCTGCTTCGCGCGTTCGCCTCACTCGACGAGGTCGAAGTGCGCTACATTTGCGACGTCGACGCCCGGGTGCTCGACCAGGCCGTGGCCGCGGTCGAGAAACAGACCGGGCGCAAGCCGCGGGCGATCAAGGATTTTCGCCAAGCGCTCGACGATCCGTCGCTCGATGCCCTGGTGCTGGGCACGCCCGACCACTGGCACGCGATCCCCACGATTCTGGCATGCCGGGCGGGCAAGGACGTATACGTCGAGAAACCCGACGGGCATAACATCCTGGAGGGCCGCACTATGGTGGCCGCCGCCGCCAAGTACGGGCGGATCGTGCAGTTGGGCACCCAGGCCCGCAGCGATCCCCAACTCCACCAGGCGATCGACTACGTTGCCTCGGGCAAGCTGGGGCGCGTGCGGTTTGCCAAGGCCTGGGAGAGCGCGCGCCAGGGGTCGATCGGGCATACGCCCGACGGCGAGCCGCCCGACGGCGTCGATTACGATCTTTGGCTCGGCCCGGCCCCGTTGCGCCCCTTCAACAGCCGGCGGTTCCACGGCTCGTGGCGGTGGTTTTTCGACTACGGCACGGGCGACCTGGGCAACGACGGCGTCCACCGGCTCGACAAGGCCCGTTGGGGGCTCGAGGCCGCGCTGGCCGCCGAGGGAAAACGGCTTCCCGCCACGCCCCGGAGCGTCTCGGCCCACGGCGGCAAACACTACTTCGACGACGATCAGGAGTGGCCCGACACGCTGATCGTCGCCTACGACTACCCCAATTGCGTGCTGACCTACGAAATGCGGATCTGGTCGCCCTATCCGCTCGACGGCGAGTCGGAAGGGGCGGCCGTCCTGGGCGACGAGGGGTACATCGTCATCGGCAACCGGCGATGGCGAGCCTTCAACGCCCAGGGCGAACAGGTGGCCGACGGCGCGGGCGGCGACACCACGATCGAGCACGTGCAAGACTTCCTCCGCTCAATGCGAACCCGGCAGAAACCCGCCGCCGACCTCGAAACCGTCGGGCATCCCTCGAGCCTTTTGTGCCACCTGGGCAACGCCGCCTGGCGGGCCGGGCGCAGCGTGCGCTTCGATCCCGCGACGTACACGTTCGCCGAAGAGGAAGCGAACCGCCATCTCACGCGCCCCCGCTACCGCGAACCCTGGAGGCTCCCGAAGATTGAGGAGTTGTGAATCGGCCGAGACAACCATTCGCATGGCGGTCCTGTGCGGAGCGACTTGCCTGGGCGTGACTGACGCGATGAGGGGGGCATCCGACGATTGAGGTGAGATGTGAACGGACCGTCGCATCCATGGCGGCCAACTACCGTTCGCCGTTTCATCCGTGCGTTTCCGACGAGCACGCGCGTGGTGCTCGTGGACACGGACGCGGGCCAGGGATACCTGAAGGCGATGGGAGGGCCAGAAGGACCGCACCCGCTCGCTTGCGAGTGGGTCGGCACTCAACTTGCACGTTGGCTGGGGCTTCTCACGTTCGATTTCTCATTGATCGAAGTCACGGCTGACGACGAACTGCCGTTCGCCGGTGGCGGTCACGCGATGTCGGGGCCTGCGTTTATCGCGAGAGCGGAGTCGGGCGAACCGTGGAGTGGCGATCCGAAACAGCTCATGCGTTTGAGCAATCCCGAGCATCTGGCCCGGCTCGTCGTGTTTGACACGTGGACACTCAATTGTGACCGGCATTGCGCCCCCCCCCAAAGGAAAGGTTGGCTGGCCACGGATTAATCGGGACAACGTTTTTCTGAGCGAAGACGAGGCCCCAGCGGGGCAACTGATCTTGAAAGCGATGGACCACACGTGCTGTTTCACGTGTGGTCGGGAGTTGACAACTGCGGTTCGAATGATCGATAACATCAAGGAGGGGCGAGTGTTCGGCTTGTTCCCCGAGTTTCGAAGGTTCATCGAGCGGGGTCAAATCCGAAGAGCCGCCAACGATCTTGCCCGGATCGATCCGGGTACGCTTCACACGATGATCCATACGATTCCCAAAGAATGGGAAGTGACGCGAGAAGTGCAGGACGCTCTTGGGGAGTTGATTCTGACCCGGGCTGCGTACGTCGCCGATACCATCGAAAGGAAGATCTGGCCACAGCGCGCCCTTGAGTTTGGAAACAGCCCAGAAACGGAGCTTCCGCCATGAAACCAAGCAGAGGTTACTACAGCCTCATTCAGTATTGTCCCGACCTCGGACGATTCGAGGCCGCCAACGTCGGCGTGCTTCTGTTCTGCCCCGAACGGGGGTTTCTAAAGGCCCGCACGGCCAGCACGAACGCTCGAATCAGCCGCTTCTTCGGTTCCCACGGGCACGACTGGAAGCGAATCAACGTCTTCAAGAAAGGTATCGAGGATCGACTTCAACGTGAGGGGGGCAGAATCCGATCACTGGACGATTTGGAACAATTCATTGCGCGGCGAGCCAATCGATTGCAGATCACGCCCCCGCGGGCAACGAAGGTCATCGACCCCGAGAAGGATCTGAACGAGTTGTTCCGACAGATCATCGGCGATTCCGTTCCTAGGCCCTCGGCCAAGAGCCTGCAAGCGTGGATCCGCGATGCAATTCGCACGGCGGGAATCGAGAAGAAGATACGCCCCAACGTCAAAGTAGAGGTGCCGGTTCTTCAGAAGGAAATCGAGGTTCCATTCGCCTTCCAGAACGGCCGGTTCAATCTCCTCTATCCCGTCGGGTTTCCATCGGCGGATCCGGAACGGTCGGTGACCAAGGCCTGCAAGTTTGCCGTGGAAGGCCGCTCACTTCACGAGCACGAGGATCCTCGATTTGGCGACCTTCAACTCTTCGTGATCGGGAAGTTCCGACCGGGTGACCTTGATTCTCCCGTTCGAGTGCGTCGAGTGCTTGAAGAGAACCAGGTTCGACTCTATCGCGCGGACGAACTCGCGATGCTGATCGACGAGATCCGGCGAACCGGTAAGGATCTTGCGCCGGTCGAATCCACCGCCGCCCAGCCGCGGTCGAAGCGGAGCGACGGTCCGTGACGCCCTCATCCGGCCGTCTCGGGCAGGCGATCGACGTATTGGCGTAATTCATTCAATTCCCGCTCGAAGCCGCCGGAGAGGATGGGAAAGCGGCACCAGGTCTTCGGGTCGAGGTTCTCGTCGTCGAGGTGGAACGACGGGGCGTAGCGCTCGCGCTTCCACTGGTTGCGGCACCACAAGCGGAAGAATCGCGCCACCCACTGGTGCAGTTGGGCCGCGTCGTATCGGCGGAATTGCGAGCGCATGAGCCGGAACACCTCGACCGGCGGCTCCTTGTCGCGGATGGCGGCCCGCTCGATCGCGTCGAGAACCTCGTAGGGCATGAGGTCGTCTTCGTCGGTCTGTTTCGATTCGAGGGGGCGAAGCTCGGCCGTGGGAGCGAGCCGGTTGACCGCGGCCAGCGCGGGAAGGGGATGCAGGCCCTCGGGGCCCTCCTTCTCGAGCCAGCGGAGCCACGACCTCAAGAAGGCTTTGTCGATGCCCCCGATGGGGCTCAGGCCGCCGCACGTGTCGCCGTCCATGGTGGCGTAGCCCACGGCCGCCTCCGACCGGTTGCTCGTGGTCAACAGCAGGGCCCGCTTCACGTTCGCCAGCAGCCACACGCTCGGCCCGCGGACCCGGGCCTGGATGTTCTGCAGCGCCAGATCGTCGGTGCCCCAGTCGAGCTTGCGCCCGAGCACCGCCTCGATGTTGGCCACGTATCGGCCGACCAACTCGTCGATCTCCAGGCACGACATCTCGGCTCCCAACGCCTCGGCGAGCGTCGTGGCCGAGTCGCGGGTCGATCGGCTGCTGTTCTTCGACGCCTGGTACACGCAGTGCAGCAGGCAGCACACCCGATCCTTCAGGGTGGTCGCTTCCCGCAGGGCCGGGACATGCGCCAGGGACTGCTGGAACGCCTCGGGCCCCAGGTCGGCCAGGGCCATCTCGACCATCAACGCGACCAGGCAGGCGGTGGCCGACGAATCGGCTCCCCCGCTGAGGCTGACCACAAACCCACCCGACCGGCTCTTGCGCAGGTAGTCGAACAGGCCCAAGGCCACGGCCCGGGTGAACTCCTCGTGCTTCACTTGCGGGCCGTTCTCCCAGGCGGCCTGGCTGGGGTTGCCGATCTCGGGTTCGAGGTCGGGATAGGAAAAACCGCAAGCGACCTCGCGACGGCCCCCGTCGGCCAGATCGGGTTGGTAACTGCCGGTGCGCGCGCGGCTCATGCGCGTGGCCCCCACGTCGACCAGGGCGGTCGTCAGCAGGACGGGCTGGTACGAGAACCGGGGGCCGGCGGCCAGGAGCTTTCCGGCCGAGGCGATCAGGGCGCCGCCGTCGTAGATGATCCGACCCGCCTCGTTTCCCAGCAGGTTCGCGTACACGTAGCTGACGGCAAACGCCCGCGAGCCCTCGATAACGAACCGCTTGCGGACCTCGAACTTGCCGAACGCGAAGTGGCTGGCGCTGGGGTTGAGGATCACGTCGACGCCGGCCAGCGACATGTCGCCGCCGGGCCGCTTGGCGACCCAGGCGTCTTCGCAGATCTCGAGGCCCACGCTCACGCCTCCGCAGTCGAACACGAGGTCGCCGATGGGGTACGAGCGGCCCTTGACCACGATCGCGTCGCGCAGCCCTCGCGGCCAGGGCTTGAACCAGCGCGGCTCGTAATGCAGCCCCTCGCCGGCCAGAAACCGTTTGGCCACGAACCCGGCGATCCGTCCGTCGACCGCCAGGCAGGCGCAATCGAACAGGGCGCTCTTGTGCAGTACGGGAAGCCCCAGCGAGACGATCATGCCCTGGGTCGCGGGCACGATCTCGTCGAGCACGTCGAGGGCCGTCTGCTGCAACCCCTCGGAATGGTAAGCGTCTTCGCAACCGTAACCGGGGATGCAAAGCTCGGGCAAACAGAGCAGGCAGACCTGTTCGTCGCGTGCGAGCTGGATCGCCCGCAGCACGTTGTCGCGGTTCTGGTCCCAGGCGAGCGGGGTCTGATTGAGGGCGGCCGCCCCCACGCGGATTCGTGTCACGGCTTCGGGCCTCGTTCCTCTTCGATCATGCGGGCTCGGCGATCGTGGAGCCGCTCGTCCAAGCCCACCGGATACCGCTCGGGCTCGTCGAGCCGCTTGAAGGCCGATGCGACTTGGGCGAGTTGCTCTCGGGCTCGCTCTCGCGCTGCGTCGAGCGACGCGATCGCGGCGACGCGTTTTCCCCGGCGCAAGACCGGCACGAGCAGATCGGTCGATTCGGCCGACGAGCCGAACGTCGAGCGCCGGGCCGGATCGACGCGATCGATGGCCGTGCAATCGCCTTGGATGCCGTCGCGCCGATCGTAGAGCACGTCGCCGGCGGCCCGCCCGCCCTCGAAGAACCGCCGCACCTGGAGGATGCCGGGGATCGACGTCTTGATCGTTTCTTCGGAGATCTTCAGCCGGTCTTGCCAGCGGCCTTCGTCATTCTCGACGGCGGTCAGCTTGTAGACGCCTCCCAGGGCGGGATCGTCGAATGCGGTGACCAGCCGGGTTCCCACCCCCCAGACGCCCACGGCCGCCCCTTGCTGCTTGAGCCGGGCGATGCGGTGCTCGTCGAGATCGTTCGACGCAAAGATGATCGCGTCGGAGAACCCCGCCTCGTCGAGGATCCTTCGAGCCTCGACGCTCAGCGGCCCGAGTTCGCCCGAATCGAGCCGGATCCCGATCATGCGGTGGCCCCGCTCGCGAAGCCGGCGCCCCGCCTCGACCGCGTTCTTCACCCCTTGGATCGAGTCGTACGTGTCGACCAGGAACACGCAGTTGTTGGGCATGGCCTCGGCATAGGCTTGAAACGCCTGGGGCTCGTCGTCGAAGCACATGATCCAACTGTGGGCGTGGGTGCCCTTGACGGGGATGCCGTACAGGCGCCCGGCGAGCACGTTCGAGGTGCCCGCGCATCCGCCCACGTAGGCGGCCCGGCTGGCCGACAGCCCGCCGTCGATCCCCTGGGCTCGGCGCAGCCCGAAGTCAAAGACCGGGTCGCCCCGGGCCGCCGCGACGATGCGGGCGGCCTTCGTGGCGATCAGCGTCTGGAAGTTGACCAGGTTCAACAGGGCCGTCTCGACGATCTGGCTCTGGATCAAAGGACCCACCACGCGCACGAGCGGTTCGTGGGGGAACACGACGGTGCCCTCGGGCACGGCGTCGACGTCGCAGGCAAAGCGCATCGACGCCAGGGCATCGAGAAAGGCCCGATCGAACAGCGGCGTTCCGTCGCCGCCCCGGAGCCCCGCCAGGTAGTCGACGTCGGCCTCGTCGAAGCGAAGCCGCTCGAGATAGTCGACGACCGAAGCGAGTCCGCAAGCCACGGCAAAGCCGCCCCGGAACGGATTCTCGCGGAAAAACAGATGAAACGCCGCCCGGCGCTCGTGCAGCCCCGTCTTCCAATAGCCGTAGGCCATCGTCAACTCGTAGAGGTCGGTCAACAGGGCCAGCGAGGGCTTGTACAAATCGCCGAGGAGTTCCATGGTGCTCGATCGGTTCGGGAGCAAGACTTTCGACACCATTCTAAGACAAGCCGCCGGTCGGGCCAACGGCGCCCGTCGCCGGCTCGCGCGCCGTGTCAGGTCAGCCGAGGGCGGGCGATTGGCCGCGAGCTCGGAGAAGCCTGGAGGCTTGAGGCTTGAGGTTTGAGGTTTGAGGCTTGAGGCTTGAGGCTTGAGGCTTGAGGCTTGAGGCTTGAGGCTTGAGGCTTGAGGCTGGTCCGTGCAAGTAGACGGGTCCTGCCGTTTGCGTAGAATGACGGCACGGGCGGAAAACGGTCGATCGAAGTGCTTTGCGGCAAATGGGAATGATGCAGGACGGGTGCGACACATCCAACTCTCGGTCGCCGGCGGGTTGTGCGCGGGGCCAAACGCGGCGCCGGCCGCCCGCCTTGACGAGTTTCCGGCCAACGGCGAGTTGGGATCGGCTTCGCGGGCGGGCCGAATTGCTCCGCCGCGTCCGAGCGTTTTTCGACGGGCGCAGGTTCCTGGAAGTCGAGACCCCGATCGTCTCAAGCGACACGGTGGTCGACCGTCATCTCGACCCGTTCTCCGTCGTGGGCCACCGCGAGGACGGCAGGGCCCTCTGGCTTCAGACCTCGCCCGAGTTCGGTATGAAGCGGCTCCTGGCCGCCGGCGCCGAGGCCATCTACCAGGTGGCGCGGGTTTTTCGCCAGGGCGAGCGGGGCCCCCTGCACAATCCCGAATTCACCATGGTCGAGTGGTACCGGTCGGGCCACGGCATGGACGAGGGAATCGCGCTGTTGAGCGATCTGGCCGAGGAGCTTCTGGGACGGGGCCCGGCCGGGCGGATGAGCTACCGCGAGGCGTTCGAGCGTCACGTGGGTCTCGATCCCCACACCGCCGACGTCCGCGACCTGGCCGCCGCGGTCGATCGGCTCGACGTGGTGGCCCCGGCAAGCCTCGGGGAGGACGACCGCGACGGGTGGCTCGACCTGTTGCTGGCCGAGCGCGTGCAGCCCCACCTGGGGGTCGACCGGCCCGTGGTCGTGTACGACTATCCGCCCAGCCAGGCGGCCCTGGCCCGCGTGCGCGACGACGACCCGCCCGTGGCCGAGCGGTTCGAGCTGTTCGCCTCGGGCATCGAGCTGGCCAACGGCTACCACGAGCTGCTCGACCCGGCCGTGCTGCGGGAGCGGAACGCCCGCAACAACGCCCTGCGCCGGGCCGACGGCAAGCGCCCCCTGCCCGAGGAAAGCCGCCTGCTGGCCGCGATGGAAGCCGGGCTTCCCGACGCCACCGGGGTCGCCCTGGGATTCGATCGTCTCGTCATGCTGGCCCTGGGGGCAAGCTGCGTCGACGAGGTGATGGCATTCCCCTTCGATCGGGCGTGATGCAGGAATACCCCGCTCAGGACGACACGATCCCGGGCATATCCCCCGCGTGCGTTTTACCTTGCACGAATCCGGGGATTCTGGCAGGAATCCGCTGTTTCGTGGTCGCCCGATGTCCGGCGGACGCCTTGGTTGACGACGATGAGCTCATCGCTTATCGTAAAAAGGGCCATGCACCGCAAATGTGCCGAGACGGCGAATACAGCGGCGGGACTCGCCCCTGCGCCAGGCCACCGGAGTCTTTCGATATGGCGACGATTCCCTTTGCAGATCGCGACACGTAGAAAGGGGCACTTGCCTACCTGCCCGGCCGTTTCCCCGGGCGTGTGCTTCGCTCGCGCGAGCACCTCGTCCCCGAGGCAGCGCTGGAAGACCTGGCGGATCAGAACATTCCTTTCACGGTGAACGGCAACGGGTCTTGCGCCGGCTCGTTCGCGGCAACCTCGGCTGGTCGCCATTTGGGATGACCCGATGCCATGAGCGAACGCCCCTTGATTCGATGTCCAGGCTGTAACGCCGTCGTCGCCCCGACGCGGGCTGCTTGCCCGGGCTGCGGCCGTTGCCTGAGTTGCGGCGCCCGACGCGCACAGAGGCTCGAACATTGTCCCAAGTGCGAGCTTCCCTATTGTGATTCCTGCGGCCGCTGTCCGGGTTGCCTTGAATTGCGCTACTCGGACGTCGGCCCGTGCGAATGCGGGCATCCGACGGGTCCTTCCGTAGCGGAACTCGTCCGCTACCATGCGGTGACGGGCGCGGAGCGTCGCCCAATGCCGATCGGTTGCACGATTGCGATGGTTGTCGTGCTCGCCCTTGTCGTGTTGGCCGTGGTCGGCCTTGTGGTCTGTCTGCGCTGACGTGCTACCGTCTTGGTCTGTGGCCTCTGGGCGCGGTGCGCGCATGTTGTGGAGTGTTGGAGCAATGGAGCGATGGGCCCCGCCCGTGCCGAATCCCATTATTCCAACACTCCATCATTCGCAGCGTTCCATCATGGCCTATCCCCTGCTTGGTTGCAGCCACGGGCCGCGTCAGGCTTTCCCTTTCACCCGCTTGCTTAGCCGCTTGCCGAGACGTTCGAGGGCGGGTGAGGTATCGAGTTGGTCGAGCTCGACCTCGATGATGCTGAACGCGTCGGTGTTGGCGAGCGATGCCCGGAACGCCTTGTCGAATTCGGCGACCGTGCGGGCCACGAATCCCGAGCCGGCGCCGAGCAGCTCGGGAACCTTGCTGTAGGCCCAGCAGGTCACGTCGTTGAAGGGCCCGTCCTTGATCTGGCGTTCCGTCCCGTACCCGTGGTTGTTGAGCACGACGACGATCGGATTCAGCCCGAGCCGCGCCGTGGTCGAGAGTTCCATGCCCGTCATCTGAAACGCGCCGTCGCCCACCAGCACCAGGGGTCGGAGCGACGGGTTGGCCAGTTGGGCGCCGATCGACGCGGGCACGCCGAAGCCCATCGACGTGTAGTAGGCGGGGCTGAGGAACTCGGTGCGGCGCCGGATCGTCAGGTCGGCCGCGCCGAACAGCGAGTCGCCGATGTCGGCGATCACCACCATGTCGCAGTGGATCGACTCGTTCAGCCTTTGAAACAGGGCGCGGACCGTGATGGGGGCGTCGCCTGGAATCGGATCGCCCCACGGAGCGTCGCGCCGGGGCATCTCCGGTTTGGGACGCCGGCGCACGGGGGCGTCGGCGAGCTTCCGGAAGAAGCTGCGGAACGGCACGCCGTCGAAGGCGTGGCGGCGCACCGACACCCGCTCCGAGGTCGCCGAGATCGTGCGCGCCGGATCGAGGCGGGCCGTGTACACGCCGAGGTTGATGTCGGTCATGAAGCAGCCGAGCATGAGCACACAGTCGGCCGACTCGACGTACTTCTGCACCTCGGCCCGTCCCATCGCCCCTTCATACACGCCCAGATAGAGCGGATGCTCTTCGCCGATCACCGACTTGCCCAGCAGGGTGGCCGCCACGGGAATCCGCGTGCGATCGACGAGCTCGACCAGGGCGTCCTGAAGGCCGAAGCGGTGCACCTCGACTCCCGCGAGGATGACGGGACACTTGCTCGCGTTGAGCATCTCGGCGGCCTCGTCGATGCACTCGGCCAGCGCCGCCTCGTCGGTCAGCTCCTGAATCGAGGGCACCCGGGCGCGATGGGGCTGGGCCACGTCGACCATGTCGCGGGGAATCTCGATGTAGCCGGGGCGCTTGTAGCGATCGACGGCGTGAAGCACGCGATCGATCTCGTGGTAGGCGGTGAGCGTGTCCTCGAGCGACGTGCTGGCCACGGTAATCCGCCCGAACACTTCCCGCTGCGTCGAGAAGTCGCGGACGCGGTGGTGCAAGAGCGGATCGCGCTGGCGCTCCTTGAGCCCCGGCGCGCCGCTGATGACCACGACGGGCGATTTCTCCGCGTAGGCGCCGGCCACGGGATTCGTGAGGCTCAAGCCCCCGACGCAATAGGTCACGCACGCGGCCCCCAGCCCGCGCACGCGCGCGTAAGCGTCGGCGGCGAAGCCCGCGCCGTCCTCGCGCGTCGTGCCGATCATCTCGACGGGGCTGGCTTCGACGAGCCCGTAGAACCCGAGCACGTAGTCGCCCGGCACGCCGAAGATGTGCCCGACGCCCCGGTTCCTGAGCTGCGCGAGCAGGTATTCGCCGATCGACGCGGGTTTCGCCACGGGCCGTCTCCTTTCCGTTCGGAATCGGCCGGCCGGGAGAGGTCGACCCTCGAAATGCTACGGAAAGAGGCCGACCGGAACAAGCCCCTCCAGGCACCGGGTTTCTGGAACCCATCGCGACCTCGCTGCGATCGACCGCAACCAAACCCAAATGCGCCCATTGCCGCTTTCCGGTGGCCGCAAAGCGATCGGGGATGGGACGCTCACATTCTCTGAGATACTTCAGACCAAATGGATGGGGTCCCCGCAAAGCCCGGTTCGTCGCTCGGGACGTGCCATCCAACTGGACGTGCAACTCCACCGAAACTACAATCGACGCATTCGAGCAGTGAGGTTGCGGCGCGATCATGCCTTCCCAGCCCAGCCGAAATCCCGACGCCGTTTCGCCGCGCACCCACGATGCCGAACGTCTGCTGCTCAGCGGCAATGAGGCCGTCGCCCGGGCCGCCTTCGACGCGGGCGTCCTCTTGGGCACGGGCTACCCCGGCACCCCGTCGACCGAGATCCTCGAGCGGTTCTCCGAAATGGGCGGCCGAGCCCAGTGGGCGCCGAACGAGAAGGTGGCCATCGAGGTCGCCTTGGGCGCGGCGTTCGCCGGCGCCTCGGTCCTGGTCGCCATGAAACACGTCGGCCTCAACGTGGCGGCCGATCCCCTGTTCACGGCCGCTTACGCCGGAGTGCAGGCGCCATTGGTGCTGGTGTCGGCCGATGATCCGGGCATGGCCTCCAGCCAGAACGAGCAAGACAACCGGCGATTCGCCGTGGCGGCGGGTCTGCCCATGCTCGAGCCGGCCGACTCGCAGGAGTCGTATGCGTTCACCCTGGCCGCGATCGAGCTGTCGCGGCGGTGGCAGATCCCCATCCTGCTGCGCATGACCATGCGCGTCTGCCACTCGAAGTCGGTCGTCCGCCCCGACGGCAACACGCCGCCGCCCCCTGCGCCGCGATTCGAACGCGACATTCCCGCGCGGGTGATGATACCGGTCTACGCGCGTCCGGCCCACCGCCGCCTGCGCGACAAGCTGGTCGGGATCGCCGCGTGGAACGAATCGTGCGCGCTGAATCGTGCCGTTCCCGGCGACCGCGCGCTGGGCATCGTGACCTCGGGCATCGCCTACGTGCACGTGCGCGAGGCGGCGCCCGAGGCAAGCGTGCTCAAGCTCGGCCTGACCCACCCGTTGCCGATCGAGTCGGTCCGGCGGTTTGCCGAGGGCGTCGAGCGTTGCGTGGTCATCGAGGAAGGCGACCCTTACCTGGTCGAGCAGCTCCGCGCGGCGGGCATTCGAGTCGAGGCGAAACCCGAGATCTATCGCTTCGGCGAATTCGACGTGGCCCGGGTCCGCCGCATCCTGGCGGGCGACGCGACCCCCGAGCCGAAACCGGTGGCGGCCAGACCGCCCGCGCTGTGCGACCGCTGTCCCCACCGAGCCGCATTCGAGGCGCTTCGCGACCTCGATTGCATCGTGTCGGGCGACATCGGCTGCTACTCGCTCGGGGTGCTGCCCCCGTTCGAAGCCATGGACGCCTTGATCTGCATGGGGGCCAGCATCGGTATGGGCCTGGGCATGCGCCACGTCTTGCCCGACGACCAGGCGCGACGCGTGGTCAGCGTGATCGGCGACGGCACGTTCGTCCATAGCGGCATCACCGGCCTGGTCGAGATGGTCTACAACCCCCCGCCCACCGGGCACGTCGTCCTGATCCTCGACAACGGCACCACGGCGATGACCGGGTTCCAGGAGCACCCCGGCACCGGCCGCACGCTCGACCATCGGCCGACCGGCAGGATCATCTTCGAAGACCTGGCCCGGTCGATGGGCATCGCCGCCGTTCACGTGGTCGATCCGGTGGCCGAGCCCGGCCGTCTCAAGCCCCTGCTCGCGCAGTGCCTCGACCGCCGCGAGCTCGCGGTCATCGTCGTGCGCCGGCCGTGTCTCCTGGCGGCGGGCAAGATCCGGCAATACGAGCGGCTCGCCCGCGAGGCCGCCCCGCGCGCCGCCGCCGACAGACTCTCCCGCGCGCCCAACCCCAGCGCCCAGGGCCGCCGGGTCACCAACGTCGTGGTCGCCGGCCTCGGAGGCCAGGGCGCACTGACGGCGTCGAACATCCTGGCCGAGGCCGCCTTCCTGGCCGGATACAACGTCAAAAAGGCCGAGGTGCACGGAATGGGCCGCCGGGGCGGCTCCGTGACGACCGACGTTCGGTTCGGCAACGAGGTCTTCAGCCCCATGGTCGCGCCCGGCGAGGCCGACTTCCTCGTTGTGCTGGCCGCCGATCAGGTCGTGAACCATCGCCCGATGCTCCGTTCGGGCGGAACGCTCATCGGCCCCGAGGCCGTCGACCAATCGGCCCTGCCCCGCCCGCGCAGCCTCAACGTCGCCCTGCTCGGCGCCCTGAGCCGGCACCTGGCGATCGAGCCGTCGGCGTGGCGCGAAGCCATCGGCCGGTACCTTCCCCCGAAGCTGCACGAGGCCAACTTCCAGGCCTTCGCCTTGGGCCGTCAAGATAAAGGGGGCGGGAGTCTTTAATCTTGACCGCGCGCGAACCTGGTGGAAGAGGTCGAAGCCCGGCGGTGCTCGAGTCTTTCGGCACCGTGGTACAATGCAGGCATAAGGAGACCATTCCGTGACGAAACTTCTTCAAGAGGCGTTTACCAAGGCCGCAGCGCTGCCGCCCGAGGAGCAGGACGTCTTGGCTTCGCGCCTGTTGGCCGAGTTGTCCAAAGAGGGCGAGTTCGATCGTGCGATTGCAGCCTCTGGCGACAAGCTGGCCCGGCTGGCTCGCGAAGCTCCGGCAGAGTACCGCGCCGGCGATACCGAGGAGCTGGATCCGGACCGCTTATGAACTCTCGTACCACACGGCGGTTTCGGGAACTCTTCGGGGCGTTGCCCGCGCACGTTGCGCGCCAAGCGCGGGAAGCCTATCGGTTGTTTCGCGAGAACCCTGGCCACCCGGGGCGACATTTC
>Ga0334901_1000785_pt1 | contig 39346 bp, 30 predicted proteins | sample GraSluR3_MG_3_FD_207216 | JGI IMG/M metagenome (GOLD analysis project Ga0334901, IMG submission 207216) | Sludge microbial communities from methane-producing bioreactor in Wageningen University, Netherlands - Granular Sludge_15_08-R3 | ecosystem: Engineered > Bioreactor > Anaerobic >...
CACAAACGCTTATTAAAGTACGCTATTTTTTAGAATTTATCCACAAAAAAACAACCACAGAAGAAAAAAACAATGAAAAAAGGAGCTTTGCGCTAGCAAAAATTATTTGCTAACGCAACAGCCCCTTAGGCAGTCTCCTCTTTCTACGCTGACGAGGTTAGCTGACGGGCTCGGATTGAAAGAGTATCCTATTTTAGACTAGCTAAAAATTCGCCCCAATAAGTGGGTCCCCCGCTTCATTTGAATTAAGCGATATGTGTATATTATACTCAAGTTATTCTTTTTGTCAATCAATATAATTTATAATCGTCGTTTATAGTCCTCATAAACAAATTCCTTTATTACACGTATTCCTTGGTCATTGAGTAAGGCTATAGAAGGTAAATTCACTCCATTAAACATGTTATTCTTAACCATAGTGTAATGCGCCATATCTGTAAATATTAAGGCATCTCCAATTTTTAGGGGTTCATCAAAAGAGTAATCGCCAATAATATCACCGGATAAGCAGGTTGTTCCCCCTAATCGATAGGTATATTTTTTTTCATCCGGGAGTCCCGAACCAATAATCATCGGTCGATAAGGCATTTCGATGACATCCGGCATATGACATGCTGCGGAAGCATCTGTAATGGCTATACCCATCCCATTATGTAAAATATCAAGTACTTTGGTTACTAAAAATCCGGTATTAAGGGCAATGGCCTCTCCCGGCTCCAAATATACTTGAACATCGTATTTGTTTTTAATTCGATTAATAATATGAATTAATCGTTCCACATCATAATCAGCACGTGTTACGTGATGACCACCACCAAAATTAATCCACTTCATCTGATGGAAATACTGACCGAACTTTTCTTCAACAACTTCCATCACCCGTTCAAGGGTATCTGAGTTTTGTTCACACATGGCATGAAAATGTAAACCATCGATTCCCTCTAGATCTTCACCACTAAATTGATCTTCTGTAGTACCTAGACGAGAATAAATTGCACAGGGATCATAAATCGTTGTTTCGATTTCAGAATACTCCGGATTCACGCGAAGTCCACATTCAATAGGCTTATCTGCATTTTTCACTTTGTCCTTAAAGCGTTTATACTGATCAGCTGAATTAAAGACAATATGCTCACAATAGGACATAATTTCATCGAATTCTTCATCTCGAAACGCCGGAGAATAAATATGAACTTCTTTACCCATCTCTTCATAACCAAGGCGAGCTTCATATAGTGAACTACTCGTTATTCCTGCCAAATATTCGCCAACAAGCGGAAACACCGAATACATAGAGAAACCTTTTAAAGCCAACAGGATTTTACATCCTGTTGACTCTTGTACATAGTCAAGGGTCTCTAAGTTTTTACGAAGTAATCGCTCATCGACAACATAAGCCGGCGTATTGATTGACTTAATCTTTTCTATATCTTGTTCATTTATTCCATAATCCATAGTTATACCTATTTCTCTTCCTCTTTCTATACTTAATCCAATAATGTCGGATTGAAATCTTCTTTCCATGGAAGCCCTTGCTTATTTAACTCTTCCATAAATGGATCCGGGTCAAATTCTTCAACATTATATACACCAGGTTTTTTCCACTTTCCTTCAAGAACGAGTTTTGCACCAATCATAGCCGGTACTCCCGTTGTATATGAAATCGCTTGTGACCCAACTTCTCTATAACAGGCTTGGTGATCACAGATATTATATACATAGTAGCTTTTAGGCTCACCATCTTTAATACCCTGAATGATACAGCCAATATTTGTCTTTCCTTTTGTTCTTGGTCCTAATGATGCAGGATCCGGAAGAACAGCTTTTAAAAACTGTAAAGGTTGAATTTCTTTTCCTTCAAACATAATTGGCTCAATGGATGTCATACCCACATTTTCAAGCACGTTTAGATGAGTAATATATTTTTCAGAAAATGTCATAAAGAATCGAATGCGTTTAATTCCTTTAATATTTTGAGCTAATGACTCTAACTCTTCATGATAGAGTAAGTAGATATCTTTTGGACCGATTTCAGGTAAATCATAAATCTTCTTAACCTCTAGTGGTTCTGTTTCAACCAATTGACCGTCTTCAAAGTATCGTCCTTTTGCCGTGATTTCTCGAATATTTATTTCCGGATTAAAGTTTGTAGCAAATGGATATCCATGATCTCCGGCATTGGCATCGACAATATCTATATAATGAATTTCATCAAAATAATGTTTCATCGCATAGGCAGAAAATACACCGGTTACTCCAGGATCAAAACCGCTACCTAGTACTGCTGTAAGGCCTGCTTCTTTAAACTTTTCGCGATATGCCCACTGCCACTTATATTCAAACTTAGGCGTTTCCGGTGGTTCATAGTTTGCCGTGTCCAAATAATCAACACCAGTTTCTAAACAGGCATCCATGATTGTCAAATCTTGATAAGGCAAGGCCACATTAATAACGATATCCGGATTAAATTGACGAATAAGAGCAACCACTTCCTCAGTTTGATCTGCATCAACCTGTGCTGTCTGAATCTTTGTTTTCGTATCCTTAACAGAATCTTTGATTGCAATACATTTTGATTCTGTACGACTTGCTATACATATTTCTTCAAATACTTCTGAATTTTGGCAACATTTGTGGACAACAACATTTGCTACTCCACCTGCGCCTATAATAAGAGCTTTTCCCAATTTAATAACCTCCTAGAATGCTTAATTTATATAATAACTTATTCCATTATATCATTTTATTACGATTCTGTCTTTGCTTGACGGAAATTTTACCGTTCATAGTACGTGTAACCACGTAATCCATTCTCATATGAATTGACAATATCGCGTCGATCTGCAGGTGATATTAATCCGTCACGCACAGCTTCTTCCGCCGCTTGTCTGAAGTTACGACGCATTTCTTTAGTATCATACTCCACATAGGTTAATACATCTTCAACTGAGTCCCCTTCAATTTCGCTCACAAATTCAAAACCGCCGTCTTTATTCAATCGAATACTCACAACATTGGTATCTCCAAACAGATTATGCAGATCTCCTAATGTTTCCTGATAGGCCCCAACTAAAAAGACACCAAGATAATAGTCTTCATTTGGATTCAAATCATGCAAGGGCAACGTTTTCTTCACATCATGCATATCAATAAAGCTATCAATATTCCCGTCACAATCACATGTGATGTCTGCAACAACTGCATTTCGCTTGGGAATTTCTAACAATCGATGAATCGGCATTATCGGAAACAACTGATCAATCGCCCAACTATCCGGAATGGATTGGAATACCGAGAAATTACAATAATATATATCCGCAATCGCACTATCAATATCTTCAAGTTCTTGTGGAATATATTTTAATTTTGCCTTGTCTTTTGCTATACGTTGGATTATATTCCAAAATATTTTTTCTGCAAAAGCACGGTCTCTAAGACCTAATCGTCCATGATTAAACATATCTCGAATGATGTCTCTGTAATACAATGCATCATTATAACACTCTTGCAGATTTTTCGTCTTTAATACTTTATTTACTTCATGAAGATTTCGAATTTGTTCAGGCACGGATTCATCAAGCACTTCCGGTATATCATATTCTTCATAAGACGCCACATCAAGTACATTAAACAATAATATGGAGTAATAGGCAACTAAGGCACGGCCGGATTCTGTAATAATGGTCGGATGCTTAATCTGGGCATTATCCATTACAGTCATAACTGCTTCCACGATGTCCATACAATATTCTTCAACAGAATAATTACGGCTATGTGTGAAATTAGTATTAGAACCATCATAATCAACGGCTAAGCCACCACCTAAGTCAAGATAGCCCATAGGAGCACCTTCTTTAACCAGTTCCGCATATACACGGGAAGCCTCTTGTACTGCTGAACGGATATCACGAATATTTGGAATTTGTGAACCAAGATGATAGTGCATTAATTTAAGACTATCCAGCATATTCTTTTCTTTTAATTGGTCTACAATTTCAATAACTTGATTCATATTTAAGCCAAAAATACTTTGGTCTCCACCTGAATCCGTCCAATGTCCTCCGGCTTTTGCTGATAATTTAATACGTACACCAATGTTGGGGTGAATATTTAATGCATTCGCCCGTTCCAGGATAAGATCAAGTTCTCCGGGGATTTCTATAACGAAAAAGCATTGATATCCCATTTTATTGGCGTATAAACCAAGGTCAATAAATTCTTCATCTTTATAACCATTACAAATGAGACAGGCTTCTTTATCTTTAAGCTCGGAAAGTGCTGCAATTAATTCAGGTTTACTACCAACCTCTAGACCATGGTGATAGCGTTGACCGAATCTTGCAACCTCGCGTACGACTTGTTGTTGTTGATTCACTTTGATTGGATAAACACCTTGATAAATCCCTTGGTAGCTTAAGGTGTTCATTGCATTTCGAAAGGATTCATTCAGATAGGTAATCTGAGCGTCTAACAAGTTTTCTATCCGTAAAAGCACTGGCATATCTAAACCACGTTCTTTAATCCCTGATGCAATCTCCATTAAACTAACAGACCCTTTGTCCGCTCCTTTATTGGCACTGATGCGAACTTCTCCTTCATCTGAAATAGAAAAGTATCCGCCTCCCCAATTTTTAATGCCATATAATTCTTCCGATTTTTCTTTTTTCCATCGTCCTAAAACTTCTACACGATTCATCCTATCACCCTTTCTTCATTGTATTGCCATAAGTCACTGATTTTCAAAATATCACTTTTACTTATAAATGTCAACATCTATTTCTACTCCTCTCGGATTCGCTCTATCAAATCTCCGTATTTGATTTGATACTTCTCGTAAACAGGTTGAACAGCTTCCACAAATGCAGATTTATCTTCAATATAATTAATCTCTACACCTTGTTCAATGAGAAACTCTAAAGAAACCTGCTCGCCTTCTTCCCAAAGTTTTTGTTGGTATATTTGAGCTTGATCTGCTGCTTGTCGCATAATCGCCAAATCATCTTCCGATAATTTATCTAAGGCAATCTTGCTACCGACAATAATTTCCGGAACACGTACATGTTCATCTATCGTATAGTATTTTGCAATCTTATAATGTTCTGATGTATGATAACTTGGCGGATTATTTTCTGCACCGTCAATCTCTCCTAGCTGCAGTGCTCGATAAACTTCTCCATAAGGCATCTTGACTCCATTTGCACCAAGAGCATTTGCCATTTCAACCATTAATTCACTTTCCAACACACGAATATTCATGCCTTGAAGATCGTCTAATGTCTTAATCGGTTTTTCCGTATTATAAAAACTTCGTGCCCCAGCTTCAAACCAACCAAACCCAATAAAACCTTCTTCTTCAACGCCCTCTAATATTTCATCCCCTATATCGCCTCGAAGAACGCGTCGCATATGTTCTTTGTCTTCATATAGATAGGGGAGTTGTAAGACGTTCAAAACATCGACAACTTCAGATATTGGAGCCAAGCTCACTCGGGTAATATCAATACCTCCAAATTCTATCTGTTCGATAACGCTTGTCTCAGAGCCTAATGCTTGGTCCGGATATACAACTATTTTTATTCTTCCTTCCGAAAGTTCTTCCACTAATCGCGCAAATTCTATATCAGCAAGTGTTGTTGGATAGTCACTAGGATGGGCTTCTGCCATACGAAAAACATGTTCAGGCTTAGGTTCACTGACTTGATTGACAAGAGTGCATCCAACTATTACCACCAAAAGAAAAGCTATTATCACAAAGTATATTAAGGGTTTTCTCATCATCATTATATCTCCTGATTGTCAAGTTCGAATTTCATTTCAATAAATGTCCCTAGATTCTTTTTACTTAGAATTTTAAATGAACACTTGTGCTGAAATGTTAATTTAAACCGTTGATAAACATTATTGACACCAATACTTCGATTATTAATCGCTTCAAATTTCAAGACTTGCTTCAAACGTTTTTTGTCCATTCCAATTCCTGTATCCATTATACGCATTACAACATAAGAGGTATTGTTTTCTTGCTTCATGAACACGCGTATACGGATTTTTCCACCTTTTATCTTAGGTTCAATCCCGTGAATAATTGCGTTTTCAATAAGCGGTTGGAGCGTGAATATAGGAAGCAATATTTTTTCACATGCCGGCTCAACGATGCACTCATATTCAAGACGTTCTTTAAAACGAACTTTCTGAAGATACACATATTCATCGATCATATCCAATTCTTCCTTAATCGGAATCATTGATTTATCATTTCGTAATTTGTAACGAAACAGTTGGGCTAAAGCTTCTGTTAATTTGAGTGTATCGTCTGCATTTTCAAACATTGCCGTTCGAGAAATTGTATTTAATGTATTGAAAAGAAAATGCGGATTGATTTGGGATTGAAGTGCTTGAAACTGAGAGTCCTTTAATAATTGCTCCATTTGTAAAATGTGTAGTTCTTCTTCATGTAATTTTTTCTCAATAATCACTTTTTGTTTTAAATCATAAACAAGAGAATTAATACTTTGACTCATTATATTAAAGGAATCTGCCAGTACACCGACTTCATCCTGAGAGTCAATATGAATCGCCTCAATGTCTAAATCTCCTGAAGAGATACGAATCGAAGCTTTGGCCAGTTTTTTTATTGGATTTATTAAATAATTCGCGAATAACACACCGATAAACAAAGATATTAGGAAAAAAATTGCAATGAGCAATAAAGATATTCGTCGCATAACATTGGCTTCATTGGCTAGTCTATTATAGAGCTCATTACCTTCACTCAAGCTAATATAAAGTAATTCTTCAATATATTTTTCTGTAAACTGTTCAATGCGTTCACCTTCATAGAATGACGTATAATATATGGATATATCATTTTCTCTTTGACTCATGGCTCTTTGCCATTTTATATTATATGAATAAACCGAATTTCGAATGGCATTAATGGCAAATTGACTTTCTAATGAATCATATTTTGCATCTAAGGAATTAATGGCACGCTCTATCTTAGGGATATTTTCTTCATATAATTCCCTGTCTGAAAGATTTAATTCATTAATATAGTTTTCAACAGCTTCTTTACTTTTTTGATTCATAATCAATAGCTGACTAATCTCATAATAATTGGTCATGGTCGCATTAAACTGATCAACAATTTGATAATTGCTATGGTTTAAGTATAAACTAAATATACTAACTGTTGCTAAAATTGCAAAGAAATATGAAAGTAATTTTATTTTAATTGATAATGCATTCCAAAACCTGCTAAATGTTTTCACCAAGTACTCCTTTTCAGCCACAGTCGTTTTGTATTTAGTTTACCCTCTTACAAATCATCTGTCAATGTAATCAACCCTAAAAGAAGGAGCTGTTGGACTAACTTATGTTAGTCCAACAGCTCCTTCTTTTTAAGGTTATGGTTATAATAAGGATTATTTTGGTTGCTTACCAATATAAGCCAAAATACCGCCGTCAACATATAAAACATGACCATTCACAAAATCAGATGCATTTGATGCTAAGAAGACTGCCGGTCCCATAAGGTCTTCCGGTGTTCCCCAACGCGCTGCAGGTGTTTTTGCAATAATAAAACTATTAAATGGATGTCCCTCTTCACGTAATGGAGCTGTTTGAGGAGTAGCAATATATCCCGGTCCAATACCGTTACACTGAATATTATACTCACCATATTCAGATGCAATATTTCTTGTCAACATTTTAAGTCCGCCTTTTGCTGCTGCATAAGCAGAAACGGTTTCACGACCTAATTCACTCATCATTGAACAGATGTTAATAATTTTTCCGCTACCTTTTTTAATCATGCTTGGAATGACTGCTTTAGCCATGATAAATGGTCCGTTAAGATCGACATCAATAACCTGTCTAAACTCTTCTGCCGTCATTTCGATCATTGGAATACGCTTAATAATTCCCGCATTGTTAACAAGGATATCAATAACTCCGACTTCGTCTTCAATTTGTGTAATCATTTTTTCAACGCCGGCTTCGTCTGTTACGTCACAAACATATCCATAAGCCTTGATGTTTTCTTCTTTATATGAAGCTAGTCCTTTATCAACAGCTTCTTGATTACGGTCATTAAAGACAATCGTTGCTCCTGCTGCTGCATATGCTTTTGCCATTGCAAACCCAATACCATATGAAGCGCCTGTTATTAATGCTATCTTTCCTTCTAATGAAAAACTATTCATTACATTCATAATAATCTCCTTTATCGTAAATCGTTTTTAATATCAACATGATCCATGTCATTGAATGTTTGGTTTTCGCCAATCATACCCCAAATAAATGTATAGGCTTGTGTACCACATCCTGAATGAATTGACCAACTTGGTGATATAACCGCTTCTTCATTACGTAAAACAATATGACGTGTCTCAGATGGTTGACCCATATAATGGAAAACAACACCATCTTCAGGTAAATCAAAGTAGAAATAAACTTCCATACGGCGTTCATGCGTATGACAAGGCATTGTATTCCATACATTACCTTCTTCTAACTGGGTAAGTCCCATTGTTAATTGGCATGTCGGCAATACATCCGGATGAATAAACTGATAAATCGTACGTTTATTTGAAGCCTTTGAATCACCCATCGGCACAGCTTTTGCTTTCTTAATATCTATATGTTTATTCGGATATGTTTTGTGAGCCGGTGCACTTAATGTATAGAATTTTGCAGGGTTCTTGGCATCGTCACTTATAAAAGTCACTTCTTTTGCTCCCATACCAACATATAAACCATCACGGCTTTTCATTTCATACGTTTCACCATCGACTGTAACCTTACCCGGTCCACCGATGTTGATAGTACCAAGTTCTCTTCGCTCTAAAAAGTACTCTGTACCTAATGACTTCATAATTTCAAGTCCTTGACCTAATTCTTGTGCTTCGTTTTCCGGGCAAAATCCCATGGTAATAATTCGGTCAATGTGACTATATACACGTTGTATTTTATTTGGAATAAATAGGTCTTGAATTAAAAACTCATCTCGTAATCTGTCTGTTGTATAGTGTTTTGCATCTCTTGAATTTGAAGGTTCTCTTACAATCATATCTTTCTCCTTTTTAAACTAGGTCATTGCAGTTTCATTATATGAAACCTCGTTTCGTTTTCATGATAATTATACCATCTTTAATTAGGCGCGTCAATCCATTTTCCAATATTGGGACCACGGTTCCATATAATGAAACCACTTATCTAAGCCGTTCTACATATCCCAATCGTTTCGATATTTCCATGCATGTTAGAGCTAATTCGTCACGAACTGGTTTTCCTTCGTCTTCGTATACTTTATCTGAAAATCCGGTAATACTAACTGCAGCCACTATCTTACTTCGGTAATCATAGACAGGCATGGCTACACAATAAACGTTTTCTTCATGTTCAGCTTCATCTCGCGTATAGCCCTCTATTCGACCACGATGAACATCTTCCATGACTTCCTCTATTGACACTTTTGTATTTGGGGTAAAAGGAACAAGCTCTGTTTGTTTTAATATTTCAACAATCTCTCCATCCGGTCGGTCTAACATTAATGTTTTTCCCACAGCTGAACAATAGATTGGAATTCGCTTTCCAATTTGACAATACATATGAAAGGATTTATATTTTTCAACCTTTTCAATAAATACGGCTTCTCCTTCATCAAAGATGGCGAGTTGAACCGATTGATTCACTTTATTTGCCAGCTGGTGTAGATAAGGTACTGCTTCTGTCTTCAACTCAACATGGTTTAGTCGGATGCTACTAATCTCAACCATTTTTAAACCAATTTGATAAATTCCTGTCGCTTCATTTCGCTCGACAAATTCCCGATTTAACAGCGTCATCAGCAATCGATGCACTGTACTCTTATTAAGATTTAATTTTTTTTGTATTTCTGTAGCTGTCATTCCTTCTTCTGCAAGTAGCTCCAGAATATGAAGCGCTCGATCAGCAGTTTGCAATATTGATTCACTCATATAATTCCTCCAGTATCTTAACTTCTTCTATCATAATATAACTAAATGGGACTCGTGTCAAATAGTGATTTGAGATTCCATATATAGGAACAAGCTTTTTCATCTTTCCTTTTATTCCTTATAAATTCACTTGACGGGAGTACCTCCAATAGGGTAAACTATAGTTAAAATAATAACAAAATCCTACTTCAAAGACATTGTTCTAAGAACCTGGATCTTTTGTTAATATGACCATCTTTTTGGATGATTACATCGGCCAAAGAGATTGTTGTTTTTTTTATACCCAAATCATCGTCAACATTCAACAATAAAGGAGAATTTTATGAACACTACCCCTCGCTCAAACCGTTTGCATATTGCTTTTTTCGGACAAACCAATGCTGGAAAATCAAGTTTAATCAATGCCTTAACCGGTCAAGATATCGCTTTAGTCTCTGATATAAAGGGAACGACTACAGATCCGGTATACAAAGCTATGGAAATACTTCCAATTGGTCCGGTTGTTCTTATTGACACTGCCGGTTTAAATGATGATACAACGTTAGGTATCCTTCGCCAAAAGAAAACGATGGATGTTTTAGAAAAAACAGATGTTGCCTTACTCGTTTTTGATGCAAATCAAACACCTCACCAAGTTGATGTTGACTTAATCAGAACCATAAAAAAACGGAACATACCCTGTATTGGTATCTTAAATAAAATCGACGACGTGGCAGAATCAAGCGCCACACCCGAACAAGCTGTTTACGACTATACAAAACAGTTCGGCATTCCTTTTGTTGCAACATCCGCAAGGACAAAGCAAGGAATTGATTCTATAAAAGACATACTGATTAAACATAGCCCTCAAGATATCCATAAACACAAACTCGTCGGTGATTTGATTCAACCGGGAGATTTTGTTGTATTAGTGACTCCTGTTGACTCTGCCGCCCCAAAAGGCCGCGTCATTTTACCACAACAGCAAACCGTTCGTGATATCATCGATCATGATGCTATGGCTATCGTAACCAAAGAAACTGAATTCGCTGAAACCCTGAGAAAACTAGGAACAAAACCTGCACTTGTCATCACAGACTCACAAGCATTTGAACAAGTATCTGCTGAGACGCCTTTAGATATTCCCCTCACATCGTTTTCTATTCTGTTTGCAAGACACAAAGGTGACCTGAATTCTTTGATCCAAGGCGTTAGTACCATCGATCGATTACAAGACGGAGATAAAGTTCTTATTGCTGAAGGATGTACGCATCATCGACAAGCGGATGATATCGGCACTGTGAAAATTCCAAGATGGTTAAGACAATCTACCGGTAAAGACTTAATCTTTGAACACACTGCCGGTGTCGGTTTCAAAGACAATCTAGACGGATATAAATTAGTCATCCATTGCGGTGGGTGTATGTTAAATCACAAGGCTATGAATCATCGTATCAGTTCTTCCCTTGAGGAAAATGTCCCCATTGTCAATTATGGGGTCCTTATCGCATATATTCATGGAATACTTGACCGAGCACTTGATCCATTTGCTCAGGCAAAAATGATTTGGGACGAATCAAAATAAATCACCATAGGAAAGGAATATTATGAAAACACTGAAAAAATTTATAAATGAGGATAAAATCGAAGAACTCTTAACTAATCAAAGCATTCCAACTTCTGAAGAAGTAAATGCCATTGTCAATAAAGCCTTAGAATCCAAGGGGCTTGACTTAGAAGAAGTTGCAACCTTGATTCGCGTTGAGGACCCTAACCACCTTGACGAAATTTTCCAAGCCGCAAAAAAAATAAAACAAAGTATTTATGGTAATCGAATTGTCATGTTTGCCCCACTATACATTTCCAATTATTGCGTCAATGGTTGCCTCTATTGTGGCTACAAATGCGGAAATACCATGCAGCGAAAAAAGCTTACGGATGAAGAGTTAGCCAGCGAAGCAAGACAGATTATTCAAATGGGCCATAAGCGCATTGTTCTAGAAGCGGGAGAAGACGAAGAAAACTGTTCAATCGATTATGTTATTAATGCCATGAACGTTCTATACAAAGCCAAGCAAGATGATACCTCATTACGTCGAATTAATGTGAACATTGCCGCAACAACTGTTGAAAATTATGAACGATTAAAGGCCGCTGAGATTGGAACTTATACCTTGTTCCAAGAAACCTACCATGAGAAAACCTACAGAAAATATCATCCTCAAGGTCCAAAATCCAACTACCTTTATCATTTAACTGCAATGGATCGTGCTATGGAAGGCGGCATTGATGATGTCGGTATCGGCGCATTATTTGGTCTATACGATTATCGATTTGAAGTCCTTGCATTGATGATGCATAAGGACCATCTCGAAGAGGCCTTTGGTGTAGGTCCTCATACAATTAGTGTCCCTCGTATTAAAAAAGCTAACAATGTAAATGTAAATGCCATGCCTTATGCTGTGACAGACGATGAATTCAAAAAGCTTGTTGCAATCATCCGACTAGCTGTTCCTTATACCGGTATTATTTTATCCACACGTGAAGAAGCCACGTTCAGAGAAGAGGTAATTAATCTCGGTATTTCTCAGATTAGCGCCGGTTCTAAAACCGATGTTGGTGGCTATCATGAAGAAGTACGTATGGAAACACAATTTGAGCTCGCAGATGAACGTCCCCATGAAGTGATTATAAAATCGCTCCTTGAAAAAGGATATCTCCCCAGTTACTGCACTGCATGTTATCGGGCAGGAAGAACCGGAGATCGTTTTATGCAAGTTGCAAAAACCGGAGCCATTCAAAACCTCTGTCATCCCAATGCACTGATGACATTGAAAGAATATCTGGAAGATTATTGTGATGATGAACTAAAAGCACTTGGTAATCGTGTCATCGAAGAAAACATTTCAAAAATTCCTAGCGAAAAGATGCGTACCAATACGGTTGAACGCCTCGAACGCATCGCCAATGGAGAACGTGACTTGTATTTTTAAATAGGCCACGCCTTACAACATAAAAAAATCCCAGATATATATCCGGGATTTTTTCTTTATAATATGAGTTATTACTTTACTAACTCAAATGTTTCTCTTGCTATCATTAGTTCTTCGTTTGTAGGAACGACCATTGCTACAATATTGGAATTGTCTGTTGAGAAAACACGTTCTTTGCTACGGAATTGATTCTCTTCAACATCAATCTCACAACCTAAGACTTTTAAATAGTTACAGATGTTTGTACGCATAAGTGGATAGTTTTCTCCAAGCCCTCCTGCGAATGCAACAACATCTAATCCACCCATAGCAACTGCATAGGATCCGATATATTTTGCCACACGATATTCAAAAATATCCATTGTTAAACGTGCTTGCTGGTCGCCTTCTTCAATGGCATCTTCAATAACTCTAAAGTCACTGGATTCCATATAAACGCCAAGCGCTCCGGATTTTTTATTTAATACGTTAAGAACTTCGTCTAATCCCATGTTCTCTTTTTTGGCTAAAAACTGGATAATCGCAGGGTCGATATCACCACTACGTGTTCCCATCATAAGTCCTTCAAGTGGTGTTAAGCCCATTGTTGTATCAACTGATTTTCCACCGTCAACTGCACAAAGACTTGCACCATTTCCTAAATGACATACAACCGTCTTTAAATCTTTAACATCTTTGCCTAAAATCTCCGCTGCACGATTTGAAACATATTTATGAGATGTTCCGTGGAAACCGTAACGACGAATTTTGTGTTTTTTATAATATTCATATGGTATTGCATATAAGTAAGCTTTTGCAGGCATTGTTTGGTGGAAAGCTGTATCAAACACACCAACCATAGGTACCTTTGGAAGAATTTCTTGGAATAATTCGATACCTAAAATATTTGCCGGGTTATGTAATGGTGCAAGCTCTGAACATTCACGTAATTTATCAAGCACATCCTCTGTAATTAATACTGAGTTTGTAAAGTACTCAGCACCATGTACAACACGGTGTCCAACCGCAGCGATCTCATCCATAGAATCAATCACACCATGCTCTTTAGATAACAAGGCGCTAATAACGGCTTCAACTGCATCCTTATACGTTGGCATTGGCACAGATATCTTTACTTTTTCTTTTCCTGTAGGTTCATGTTTAATCATTGATCCGTCTAATCCGATACGATCGCAAAGACCGATTGCTAATAAGGATTGATCTTGCATGTCTAATAATTGATACTTGAGTGAAGAACTTCCACAATTAATAACTAAAACTTTCATTGGCAATACTCCTATTTCTTTTTATATTTATTGACTAACTCAATTACGTTTAAGCACAACACCTTTATTATAGCTAAAAACTTGTTGACAGACAACCTTTTTTCGCATTTTTTTCAAGATTGTCTGTCAAACACCTGTTTTCACCTTATGGCTCAGGAGTCGGATCCGGTTCCGGCAATGCTACTAGATCAACATCTATTGTTGTTCCTACATTGATTTCTCCATTATGAGGATTTTGACTATCTATAATATCATTATTAGTATAGTCTCTATTAAAATTAAGTTTAATCTTAGCACCTTCGCGATTGATATCCTTCTGCCATTGTAGTATTTTGCTAACCGATTGTCCCGAAAAATCTCTCACCGGAACCAAGCCTTGTGACACTTCAAGGTTTAATGTTCTACCTATGGGAAGATAATCATTCCTATAGTTTTGATCAACAACCGTATCTACTTCTGAGCCATGGTATATTTCTTCTAAATCAAAGCTTATTTTATTTTCGGCACACCATGCAATCGCCTCATCTACAGTTAAACCTGTCAAGTCTCTAATGAAGGTTCCACCGTCAAATCCGGAAATTTTCACATCAATCTCTTCGTCAAGGTCAATATAATCCTCACGAATAGATTGATAAAGTATGGTGCCTTTTGGCTCTGTTGTGTTACGTATTATATCAAAATCAACAGAGATATCTGCACCTTTGGCATTCACTTCATTAACCCATTCTAAAAGATCTAACCTGGATTGACCGACAAAGCTTCGAATAGATAATGGCCCTAAAGATACACGAATCACAAGCTGTTCATCCTTTGGAATTTGTTTATCTCTATAGTTTTGAGAAATAATCTCTCCAACATCTTCATCTTCATCATAATATTCTTCGAATCGATAGCTCACATCATTTGCTTCGCACCATGCGATAATCTCAGCTTTATCCCATGACGTCATCTTGGGGACAATGACACCATCATCCGTTCCTGAGACTTCGACGTAGACAATAGCGTCCAAGGGAATATAGTCTTCTTTGATAGATTGGTCAAGTATGGTTCCTCGAGTTTTATTTGTATCAACGACATAGTCATAAGTAATGATAACTTGGCCACCTTTGGCATTCACATTCTTTTGCCATTCAAGTAGTTCTAGGCGACTACGCTCTTCAAAGTTATCAATCGTTATCTTTCCTAATGATTGATAGACATACATTTGTGCATTTGCAGGAATAATTCCTTCCACGATACTTTGTCCAAATAGCGTATCATAAGGATACTGATCATTGTAGCGCTCTACAAAATTCAAGGAAATATCATTTTCCATTGCCCAAAGTTCAGCCTCAAATTTTGACATATCTGTCATATCGATGACTTGAACACCTGAATTCTTAGCCACTTCTAGGATAACTGTATCCTTTTGATCGACCATTGTACCTTTTTTTATGCTCTGGCTTAAAACGGTATCTTTTATCTTTTCTGTCGTCTCAACTTCTTTGAAAATAACAGTAATGTCCATGGATTCCGCTAAAACTTCAGCAGATTGGCGATCTAAGTTAATAAAGCTTGGAACACTAGCATTTCCTTTCGATACCCTTAACGTTACTATTGTATCACTCAATATTGATGCTCCTGCTTCTAAATCTTGGGAAATAACCATCCCGACATCTCTTGTACTTTCAACTTCTCGAACAAAGATTTGTATGTTTTTTAGACCCGCTAGACTTGATGCTTCAGAGGATGATAACCCGACAAAATTCGGTAATTCAACAGCTTCGCCAAGAGAAATCACAACTTCCAATACATCTTTTCTAGGCATTTCTTCACCACCTTTAACACTTTGACGAATAACCAATCCGGCTTCTACATATTCACTTTCTTCTTCAATAAAGGTCACCACAATTTTATTTTCTTCTGCCCATTTATCTACTTCGTTCTTCGTTGAACGATAAAAGTCTTTAATTGTGATAAGATCAGATACTTCTTCCGGACCTCTTGATATGGTGATACGTACACGATTTTTTCGTAAAAATTCGTCTTCTGATCCATCAATGATTTTATATTCAATAACAAAATCTTCTTCGATTTTATCACTATTTTCACGTGTAATGGTTACTCCGGTTAATTGATTTTCTTCAATCCATTGTTGAATCTCAGGATAAGTTGCATTCTCTAAATCAATCATTTGAATTTTTTCTTCCGGATCCGGGCCTTTAGAAAAAATCACTTCTAGTTCTTTTCCTTTTTGAATACGCTCTCCGGCAGGAACACTTTGTTCCAAAACATAGTCTTTTTCAATATCTAGACTAAATTCTTGTTTGGCTATCAATGCAATATCATTTTTTTCCGTCCATTCACTCACTTGTCCCACATTCCATTCACTCATATCCGGGACTTCAACACCTCTAAACACCAAAAAATACAGGAGTAGAAAAACAATTCCTGCAATAATAATGCCTCCAATAAGCATGGGTTTATAATTTTTTTTATTCGCAATGAAAACTTCTTCACCGAAGCTCTCAGGCTTCGGCGAAGAAAATTCATCCAAAAAACTTTTTTTCTCAGGTTCTTTTGACATTACTCGTTCCCTTTCATTTCTTCAAGTTTTCCTTCATTTAAACGTAAAGCAATATCTGAAGAAGCAGCAACATCATCGGAGTGGGTAACAAGAATAATTGTCTTACCGTATTCTCTCGATAATCGCTTGAATAATTCAATTACCTCATTTGACGTTGCTGTATCCAACGCTCCTGTCGGCTCATCACCAAACACTAAGGACACATCTTTAGCTAAGGCTCTTGCAATCGCAACTCTTTGTTGCTCACCACCGGATAGCTTGTTCACTCGACGATCCGCTTTAGATTGTACAATTCCAACGCTACTTAATATCTTATAGGATAATTCCTTTTTATTTGGTGGAGCTTTTTTATCAGTAATATAAAAACTCGATTCTACATTTTCTACTCCGTTTAAATAATCAGTAAGATTGTATTTTTGAAAAATAATCGCCATACAATTTCTTCGATATTTCGTGAATCCGATTTTTTGAATATTTTCACCTTCGTATTCTATTGTACCGGATTCCGGTTTATCCAGTGCACTTGCTAACGCTAATAGTGTACTCTTTCCGGAACCTGATGGACCTAAAATCGTATAAAACTTTCCTTTTTCAAATGCATAGGATAAGCCACTAAGTATTACGCGCTTTTTACCACCATCTATATAACTATAACTTACATTCTTTAATTCAAACTGTATTTCTTTTTCCATATCATTTACCCTCCCTAGTCTTGTAATACTTGTCGCGGTTTAAACATCATTATTATGGATAGCGGCACTAGACTTGCAAATATTAGTAACGCGATATTAATAACAAACAGTTTAAAAATCACTTCTTGATTAATGGATACATTAAAGTCTTCTGCAATATTATTCATATCGACATCACCAAAGACACTTGTATCATAATACCCATAATACATATCTTGTCTTTGTCCCGGTGCTGACTCTTCTTCAACTAATTGATTTTCTACAATCCAATCGCTGACAAAGGTGCTTGACACATTACTCATTAGAATAGCAAGGACAAAAGCGACTAAGCCGATACATAATATTTCATAGATAAATTGTAATATAATACGGAATTTTGATTCACCACAGGATAGCAACAAACCCACTTCAAACTTACGATCACGTACAAAAATACTGACAATGGCAATGATAATTATGATTCCTGCACCAAAAACAACCCAAATGAGTAACGAAGCGATTAAGGATATTAAGTCTAATGGTTTTGTTAATGTATCAAATTGTGTGGTTGCGGCATCTAAGTAGTTATACTCTGATGGCAATTTGCTTGTACTACGCTCTACAAAGCCATCCACTTCAAGAGGATCGTCTAACATAAAGATAATACGATTGACATATTCCATAACTTCTGTTTCTTCCGGATACATAGCCATCATCATATTACGATTAAATTCATAAGACACAAAAAATGTATTACCCATATGTCCTTCTTGAATTCCATCATAGATACCTAGTACCTCAAGCTCATATGTGTTTTCTTCCCAATCAAAGAGTTCCATAAAATCTCCGACAACCAAGTTATTGCGTTCAGCGAGTTCTCGTGTAATTAACGCATAGGGATATCCATCTTTTACTTGAGCTTCCGTCGGAAAATTACCATCCAATAAAAAATAATTTCCTTCTGAAAATTCAAGTGGTTCTGCTACATTTCCACCGCTAAGTTGAAAATACACGTTATCCTTAATCTCATTACCTTCTTCATCAAAATATGTATTATCATAATATTCTTTTTGACCGTCACGTTCCCAATATTCTGCTGTTTTCATCGTATTACTCATTAATGAATTTGAATTCGTATAATATACTTGACTAACAACAGGGTCTTCTGCAATATCTTCTGCAACAGTCTTTGAGAGTTGCAGTTTCATATAGTCTTCTTCTGCCAATTCTTCACTATAGGCTTTCTGATAATCCGCCTTATATTCAACCGCTGCACCCAGTTGCTTTCGTATATAAACTTTCGACTCATCAATACTGTTTTGAATAATAACACCGGTAAATAACAAACTAAATACAACAAATAGTATGGCAAAAATCATTAATACCTTTGCCGGTTTTCTAATTAAACTTAAGAAACCATGTTTTAAAATTCTCACACCACTTACCTCTTTTCTCTATATTTTATATGTTTTATACTGACCCTTAATGATTCGGGCGTCAAACCCTTTGATAATATTATCACATAATTAACCTCATTCCTATGCCTTTCTTGTTTTTTAATCCACTTTTAATGTTCATCTATTTAACCTTCTTTTAAGACGAACAAAGCACATAAAAAGTTTCATATAATATATAACAAATTTTAAAAAGTTTTGTTACAGTAAACATGAAACTTTTTCAAAAAAAAAAAAAAAAAAAAAAAAACAGCCACACAGCAATTTGCTATGCAACCGTCTTATATTATCAAATCATTATATATTAACTACGCGTTAACTTTACCTTTTGCTGTCTCTACTAAAGAAGTAAATGCAGATTGATCATTAACAGCCATCTCAGCTAACATCTTACGGTTAATCTCAATACCTGCTAATTTTAATCCGTGCATAAATGTTGAATAACTCATTCCATTCGAACGTGTTGCAGCATTAATACGAGCAATCCATAATTTACGGAAATCTCTTTTCTTAAGACGACGTCCTACATATGAATATACGCCAGATTTCATTACTGCTTGTTTAGCAGTTCTAAATTGTTTGCTTTTTGCGCCTCTATATCCTTTTGCTAACTTTAATACACGATTACGTCTTTTTTTAGTGTGCATTGCACCTTTAACTCTTGCCATTTTTAAACCTCCAATCGATTATTATAGATATGGTAATAATTTCTTCATTACCTTTTCATTTGATGAATCCATCATAGCTGCTTGTCTAAGATTTCTCTTTGTCTTAGGACTTTTTTTGGTTAAAATATGGCGTCTGTACGCTTTATTTCTTTTTAGTTTTCCTGTACCTGTCACTTTAAATCTCTTTGCAGCGCCGCGATGTGTTTTCATTTTTGGCATGATGTTTCCTCCTTATAAATTGTGTATGTACCATCTATTATTTTGTTTTCTTGGGAGTCAGAAACATAACCATGCTTCTTCCTTCCATCTTTGGCCTTTTTTCAATATCAGCAAGCTCTTCCAAGTCTTTTGCAAATTCCAATAGAATGGTTCTACCAACGGATGTGTGTGCTAATTCACGACCTCTAAATCGAACGGAAACTTTCACTTTATCACCTTTGGTCAAAAACTTGTTTGCTTGTTTCATCTTAGTATTTATGTCATGTTCCTCAATATTCGGCGACAAACGCACTTCTTTCACACTTATAATGTTTTGTTTCTTCTTAGCCTCTTTTTCACGTTTCGTTTGCTCGTATCTAAACTTACCAAAATCAATTATCTTGCACACCGGCGGATTCGCTTTTGGTGCAACCTTTACTAAGTCAAGTCCTTGTTCCCTGGCCATTGCTTGTGCTTCCTTTACGGATACAACTCCTAATTGTTCACCGTCAGCTCCTACAAGACGTACTTCCTTGTCTCGTATTTGCTCATTAATCATATAGTCGCTAATAGTCCGACACCTCCTGAATCAAATAAATATATAGTTACAATAAAAAATGGATAGTCTCCTATCCACTCACAATAATACATAACTCATAACATGCTGGGCATGATAAAGTCCGATTATTAACCCAAGCACGTACTTGCCCTTAGGTGAGAGTGGATTAAAACTCTACTTCCTGTAATCCGAAGTTCATTATATCATGTACAGCTATCTGTGTCAAATTATTTTAATTACTTTTTATCTCAATACCTTTATCCGTTTGAATGATTTTTCCTGATTTCATAAGTCGTCCAACAGACCGTTTAAAGGCTCTCTTGCTTAAATGAAGGTTTTTATTAATAACTTCTTTATCCGATTTATCATTCAAGGGTAAAAAACCATCATTTTTAATAAGCGCATCATAGACTACATGTTCATCCGCTTCCATTTGTGCAAAGCCATCTTCTTTTAAGCTCAAGACTAACTTTCCGTCACTATTTATTTTACTGATCTTGGCATGGAGCTCATCACCTAGTTCATAATGTTTTGTCACTTCTTTTTGTGGAAGTAATCCATGATATTTATTCTCTACAGCGACAAATAGTCCGTAATCTCTATTCATACTAAAAACTGTCGCTTTTACGCGGTCACCTTCGTTAAATGGTGACTCTGCTGACAATAATTTTGACAGCTTCATTGTAGCACATAAACGATCTGATTTATCAATATATAGACCAACCAGGTATGACTCCCCTTCTTTGATCCGACCGATTTGCTCTTTGAATGGCAAAAAGAGGTCTTTTAATAATCCCCAATCTAAAAAAGCTCCGATTTTAGTCAACTGAACAACACGTAACTTTTTGATTTCTCCCATAGAAATTTTCGGGGTATGGGTCGTACAAATTAATCGATCTTCGGAATCTTTATATACAAAAATCTCTAATTGGTCTCCTGTTTCAATATTTTCAGGTACTTCCTTGTTGGGTAATAATATACCTTCTGGATCTTCCATTGGATCATCCGACAAATAGATTCCAAAATCCGTTCGTCGTACCATGGTTAATGTTTGAAATTCACCTAATTTAATCATTGTTCTCCTTCTTTTTCTAATAATTCCACGAGCAGTGATACCGTCTCTTCAATGGTTTCTTGCTTAATATCCACAGTTATATCGGCATACCTTTCGTATAGCATAACACGTTCTAAATAAACATCCCGCAAACTCCGGTCGGGACCCATAACAATCCCTCGCGTATGAATGTTTTTCACTCTTTTTTGAATTTCTTCAAAGTCTACAGCGATATAGACAATTGTACCTCGTTCTTTAAGATGTTTCATACCTTTGTCCGAATAAACAACACTTCCTCCGGTTGCAACAATTGTATTCAACGGATTCATTTGACAAATGACCTCTTCTTCGATGGCTTTAAATCGCTCAATCCCTTTTTCTTGAAGGATTTCTTGAAGTAGTTGCCCTTCTTGCTGTTGAATCAATACGTCTGTATCCATAAAATCGTAATTCATGGCCTTTGCCAATAAAATACCTAGTGTTGATTTCCCTGCGCCGGACATTCCTATTAATATAATATTTTTCATATGCTTATTATCCCACAATTTTTATCATTTGACCACTGGTTTTTCAAATTTCAAACTGATATCTAGAGCATTTACCGAATGCGTCAAAGCCCCGACACTGATAATATCAACCCCTGTAGCAGCAACTTCCGGCAATCGTTCTAAGGTCATATTTCCACTCGCTTCTAGAGAAATCGCTTTTTTTGCATGTTCTTTAACAAAGCGTACCGCTCTTCTTAATTGCTCGGTTGTCATGTTATCTAACAAAATAATATCGACACCGGTATGTATGACTTCTCTTAATTCATTAAAAGTTTCAACTTCAACTTCAATTTTGGCTGTATGAGGAATACAGGCCTTTACCCGTTGTACAGCCTCTGTTATTGACCCTGCTCCTGCGATATGATTATCTTTAATCATTACCGCATCGCTAAGACTATACCGATGATTTGTACATCCTCCAACGCGTACAGCATACTTTTCTAAGCTCCGAAGTCCCGGTGTTGTTTTTCGCGTGTCCACAATCTTAGTATCATATTGTTTTACTGCTTCAGCATAGATTTGAGACTTGCTTGCAATTCCGCTCAATCTCTGCATAATATTCAGTCCTAATCGTTCCCCTTTTAAAATGCTGGCAATTGGACCTGATATTTCTCCAATAACATCACCTGCCTCTATTTTCATACCGTCACTTTTTTTCTTGTCTATTTTTACCTTTTTATCAATACATTCATAGATCAATTCAAAAATTTCAATTCCACATAAGACACCTGATTCTTTTGCAATTAAAGCTCCGGACCCTAAGATTGTTTCATCTAATAGGGCATCTGTTGTTACATCGCCAAAAGGCATGTCTTCTTCAAGCCATGCCAAAATATGTCTTTCTAATTCTATTCGATTAATAGCACCTTTCACGACAAGACCTCCATATATGTTTTTTCTTTATAATGACATCCGATACTTTCTTGACGCATTGCATCTTCAATAATTGCCATGCTTACCTGACACATATTAAGTAGCTCATAATACACCTGGCATCCTACAGACGTATTTGTTAGACCCTCTAAAACGTCTTGCATGCGTCGATAGGCTTCTTCTAAACCTTTCTGCGTTCGAACAATTCCAACATGGTCTGACATAATCCTTTGAATGACTTCTTTCATTGTTACATCCATATTTTGGCACCTCTGATAATCAACACTATCTTCCATGGATTTTTCAATGCTAATATCTTGATCTTTCATTGAGTTCGCTTCTTGTTTCAATGTTTCATTGATATGAAGTGCCGCTCGTTTTCCAAACACAATACATTCTAATAAGGAATTACTTGCTAGACGATTGGCTCCATGCACTCCGGTAGAAGATACCTCTCCACATGCATATATGCCTTGTACGTTGGTTGCGCCATTAAGGTCCGCCATAATCCCGCCAACAAAATAATGCGCCACCGGGGCGACAGGTATAAAATCTTTTTCCATATATATTTTTTGCTTTGACAAAAATTGATATATCGAAGGAAACCGTTTCATAAGAAAAACTTTGTCTTTATGTGTCATATCAAGCCATACATGTTTTTGATTCGACATTCGAATTTCTTTTTCAATACTTCGTGCAACGATATCACGAGGTGCTAAATCGCCTCGCCCATCATATTTTACCATAAAGGCTTCCCGGAGATGATTCCGTAAGATTCCCCCTTCACCTCTTAAGGCTTCTGAAATTAAAAACCGTTGTTGACCGGAAGGCGAATAATATGCTGTCGGATGGAACTGAATAAAACACATATTCACGAGTTCACACCCGGCGTTAGCTGCTAACGCGATTCCATCTCCCGTTGAAAAGCTGTGGTTTGTTGTATCTTGATAAAGGGCTCCGATCCCCCCTGTTGCTATGACAAGTATCGATGTTTGTATGAAAATCTTTTGATCGTTTTGTAATATAATTACGCCACCAACCTGTCCATCGGCTTGCATAACAATATGAATAGCCATTGATTTTTCAAAAATACGGATGTTTTCTTTATGGATTGCTTGCAAGACAACGGTCTCCATAATAATCTTTCCGGTTGCATCCCCATTTGCATGAAGAATTCGTCGGTGAGAATGGCCTCCTTCAAGGGTTGTTAATATCATTCCGTTTTCATCTTTATCAAATTCAACACCTAATTCAATCAGCTTATGAATCTCACTCGGCGCTTCTTTTACCAATAATGAAACGGCATCAAAATCATTGACATTGGCGCCTGCCCTAAAGGTATCTTTCAAGTGCTCCAAATATGAGTCCTCTGCATTCATACATGAAGCGATTCCTCCTTGAGCTAAAAAAGAATTGGACTTTTCAACGGTTTCTTTAGAGACAACTGCAATATCATAGCACGAATCAATATGTAAGGCTGTATATAAGCCAGATAATCCGGATCCTAAGACAACAACATCTTTTTTTATTGTTTTCATCTATATCCCTTCTCAACTCATGGCTAACATACGGTCTAACGGTTTTTTTGCAAGTTCAATCGTTTGATCATCTAATAAGATTTCATTCGTTTCTTCCAATAAACACCGATATAGTCCCTGCAAGGAATTCTTCTTCATATTCATGCAGACCAAGCGTGGTGAGGCCAATATAAATTTTTTATTCGGATTATCCTTAGATAAAGGGTGCATGATTCCGTCTTCAGTTGCAACAATGAATTCTTTGTGTTGGCTATTTCTTGCATAATCCAGGATTCCTTTTGTCGAACCGATATAATCAGCAACTCCCAAAACACCTTGGTTACACTCCGGATGCGCAAGAACCTGTGCACTTGGATTAGCTTCCATAAGTTCTAGGACATCCTCACGACGCAAACGTTGATGGGTCAAGCAAAACCCCGGCCATAATTCTATGTCCTTTTCCGGCATTTGTGATTGAATATGTGTTCCTAAATTGCGGTCCGGTAAAAACAGAAACTGCTCACCTTCAAGTTTATCCATAATATTTAATGCATTCGATGAGGTTACACAAATATCTGTTAATGTCTTAACTTCTGCTGTCGTATTAACATATGATACAATCGTTCGATTTGGATTTGCTTGCTTGTATCTTTGCAAGTCTTTGGCATCCACCATGTCTGCCATTGGACATCCTGCATCCAAGGATGGAACCAGCACTTTTTTATTCTTTGAAAGAATTTTAGCTGTTTCACCCATAAACCGAACACCACATAAAACAATTAAATCCCGAGCATCAGAAGCACCAATTTTTGCTAAGGCCAAGGAATCTCCTACAAAATCAGCAACATCTTGAATCTCAGGAATTTGATAATAATGCGCCAAAATTAAGGCGTTTTTTTCTTTTTTCAACTTAAGTATTTGCTCGATTAACTCCATGATTCCTCCATCTACAACATGTAAACTTATCTGTCTTGTCATTAGAGGGAGTATAGCATAATCTTTTTAAAAAAACAATAGTTTAGATAACTTTTATGGTGTCGCGTTCTTCTTTGATGGCGTCATAGAGAACATGATCAATCTTATTTACAAATATTTTCAAGGTATCATCTTCTGTATATGACGTAACAAAAATACTGACTGTCATATGGATTTCTTTACCTTCCCAGAGAATAATTGTATCTTTCACATCATTACGTAAACGCTCAGCAAGTTTTTCAGCAATATCAACTTCGATTTCAGGGAACACCAGTATAAACTCTTCTCCTCCCCATCTTGAACAGACATCAGCCTCGCGTGTTAATGATTTGAAGACTTCCGATAGCGTGTAAATCACATAGTCTCCACACTCATGTCCATACTGTTGATTAATTTTATGAATATGATCCACATCAACCATTAAAACCGCAAAGGTCATATGTCGTTCGTAAAAAGCAAGTATAAATTCTTTGATCTTACGAAGGGCGTATTGGCGTGTATATAATCCGGTCGTGTTATCCTTTAAGGACAAATCGGAGAGTTCCTCTTTAATTGATCGGATAAGATTTGTTCGAACTGTGGTCTTTTCTGTTCGAAGACTTGGTTGAATCATGACAATCAAATACTTTAACACATGATTTGAGTCTTCTACAGAGGTGATTGTAATACTCGTCCATGTTCGTGTTCCGTCTTTTGCAACTAAACGATACTCCTTTCGAAAGGAAGCAATTTTTTGTTGAATAACGGATTGATACATTTTCAAAAAAGTGTGCTGATCCTCATCGTCAACAAGCATCTGAAAAGGTAAGTTCTTTAACTCATACTCTTTATATTGAACACTTTCACTAAGATTCTTATTTGCCAAAATGCATGTACCATCTAATCGCATAAGAGCTATTCCAATTGGTGCGTCGCCAAATAAGCGATAAAATTTTTCATCCTGTAGTCGAGTATCTAAATCTCTATCGGGTTGGTGGGTATGATTCATGACAACTCCGATAAGATCTGTGACATTGCCTTGTTCGTCATATATTATATGTATTCGCTGATGAGTACAGGCAATCTGCCCATCATGAATTTTAATGTGAAAGTAAAAATCTGCTTCTATATCATGTCGACCTACGTGATATTTATATTTTTCTACCATTTCCTTAAGTTCTTGGCTTGTGATTAAGGCTTTGATTTCTTTGATGGATATAGTATTCGTGTACATTCTTCCCAAAATATTACAAAGTCCTTTTGAGACACTAATACTTTCTTGTCTTTGATAATTCCATGTCCATGACCCTGTCTGAAGCATTGTTTCTTTGATTTCATCAATTTTCCTAGGATTCACTTCGTCCATAGGGCACCTCCTATTATTATACTCCCCCTTATCATAACATAGCCCTAAAAAAGAAAAAAGCATCATTTCTAGGTATTTATCCCTAGAAATGATGCTTAAATATTATTTAATTATGCTAATAATTGTTCCATATCATCTTCGACGTTGTTGATTCCATTGATCCCAAATGTTTCAACAAGTACATTGGCAACGTTTGGTGATAAGAATGCCGGTAATGTTGGTCCTAATTTGATGTTCTTAACCCCTAAGTATAATAAGGCAAGAAGAACAATAACCGCTTTTTGCTCATACCATGCAATGTTGTAAGCAATTGGTAATTCATTAATATCATTTAATTCAAAGACTTCTTTAAGCTTAAGTGCAATAACTGCTAATGAATAAGAATCATTACATTGACCTGCGTCAAGAACTCGTGGAATTCCACCAATATCTCCAAGTGGTAACTTATTATAACGATATTTTGCACAACCTGCTGTTAAGATTACTGTGTCAGCAGGTAATTTATCTGCAAACTCTGTGTAGTATTCTCTTGACTTCATACGTCCGTCACAACCGGCCATAACAAAGAATTTTTTAATAGCACCGGATTTAACTGCATCGACAACTTTATCTGCTAATGCAAAAACTTGTGCATGGGCAAATCCACCAATAATTTCTCCGGTTTCGATTTCTGTCGGAGCTGGCAATGTTTTTGCCATTTCAATGACTGCTGAGAAATCTTTCCAACCCTTTTCATCCGCTTCTATATGAATAGATCCGGGATATCCTGCTGAACCTGATGTGAAAATACGTTTTTCAGATCCATCCGTTGGAGGTACAATACAGTTCGTTGTGAAAAGAATCGGTCCGTTAAAGGTTGCAAACTCTTCTTTTTGTTTCCACCATGAATTTCCATAGTTTCCAACTAAATTATCATACTCTTTAAATTTTGGATAGTAATTACCGGGTAACATTTCACTATGTGTATAAACGTCAACGCCGGTTCCTTTTGTTTGCTCAAGTAGCATTTCAAGATCATTTAAATCATGTCCTGAAATAAGGATTGCCGGATTGTTTCTTACCCCAATATTTACTTTTGTTAATTCCGGATTACCATATGCTGTTGTGTTTGCAGAATCTAGTAAAGCCATTGCTTTTACGCCGTATTCCCCTGTTTTAAGGGTTAGGGCTACAAGGTCATCTGCAGATAAAGTATCATCTAATGTTGCTGCCATTCCTTCATATACAAAGGCATAAATGTCATTATCTTCTTTTCCAAGGTTATATGCATGATGTGTATATGCCGCTAAACCTTTCATTCCATATATAATTAACTCTCGAAGAGAACGTACGTCTTCATTTTCCGTTGTAAGTACACCACATGTTTCTGCTTTCGCTTCCATATCTTCATCGGTACTTACTGTAAATTTAGCCGCATCATGGAGATTTGCTGTCACTTTTTTTGCTAAATCATCACGAATTTCGATGTTTTTACGAATTTGCTTTTTGATAGCTTCTGCATCAAAGTTGGCATTCGTAATCGTTTTAAATAAACTATCTAAGACAACTTCGTTAATATCACCTAATTCTTCTGGTTTCATACCGCCCTTAACAACGATGTCAGAAATCCCTTTAACTGTGTAGATAAGTAAATCTTGTAAGTTTGCTACTTCCGGAGTTTTACCACATACTCCTTTTACTTCACACCCTGTTCCTTTAGCTGCCTCTTGACATTGATAACAAAACATTTAAAATCACTACTCCTTTTCCTGTCCCTGAATCCTATTCAGCAGACGTTCTCTTGATCATTAGTTTCTATGTTGGTTTATGTGTTTTCTTCATGAACCACTAAATATATGATAACATAAAGCAACATCATGTTGTGTAGCTATGGCTACATTTCATTTTCTTTTTATATTTTAATTTCAGAGTTTTTCAGAATCTGATAGGACTCGATTTACGAATACCTTTACGATTTCAGGATCAAAACGAGTTCCTGAGCATCGCATAAGCTCTTTAATCGCTTCTTCCTTGGTCAACTCTTTTCGATAACTTTTTTTTGTCGTCATTGCATCATAAGCTTCGGCAATAGAAAGTATTCTTGCTTCAAGATGTATGGCTTCACCTTTAAGTCCATGGGGATATCCGGTTCCATCCCACTTTTCATGATGATCAATAACTAATTGTGCAAACTCTGCAAATTCATTAGTAGAACTAAGTAGCCTCCAACCAATCTCAGGATGTTTTTCAATATCAACTCTTTCACCGTTTGTTAGTTTTCCCGTCTTATTAAGTATTTTCTCATCGACACCTATTTTACCGATATCATGAATGAGACCAACTGTCCCCATTTGTTTGACTATATCCTTATCCAACTTCATCTCCAAAGCAATAGCATGGCAAATGCTACTAACCCTGTTTGAATGTTGTTTTTCACCATGACTTTTTTCAAATAATGTCGTCATGATGAGCTCGATAGTTTTACTTCGGAGACTGGTCCGTTCATATAATTTGTATTTATACATAAAGTTTTCAGCATTTTCAACAATTGTTGAAATGGATTGATTCTCCAACTCCTTCGTATCATATCCGTAAGAAATGGATAATTCAATATTTGCAACAATTTCTTTTGTCGTCAACGCTTTAATTTGGTTGGCGATTTCGACGCTTTCGTATGCCGATGTCTTAGGTAGAACAAGAACAAACTCGTCTCCCCCGATTCTAGCAACAATATCTTCATCGCGCGATACTTGATTAATTGTTTCTGCAGCCTTTTTAAAAAGTACATCTCCTAACTCATGTCCAAATGAATCATTGACCAGTTTTAATCCATTAACATCAAACATAATAATAGATAAAGGAAGGTTTTCTTTTGTATCTAACCTCTCTAATTCCCGTTCAAAATATCTTCGATTATGTAATCCTGTAAGATGGTCGTGATTGCTTAAGTAAAACAACTTTTCCTCATTTTTTTTGCGTTCAGTAATATCTTGGGCCGCTCCCCACAGAGAAATCACATGACCTTTTGAATCCTTTTGGCCTTCACCACGCACCCACATCCATCCGTGAGAGCCATCGTTTAATACTGTTTCTAACTCTAGTTCGTAAGGTATTCCGGATGTCTTAGTCTGCTCTATAGCCGTTGATAATTTTTCCCAACCTTCTGGAGTGAATAACTTTATATGCTCTATGAAGGGTGGTGGTGAACCAGTTGGATCTAAACCATAGATTTTATAAAGTTCTTCCGACCACGCAATCTCGTTAGTCACTAAATCCATTCTCCATGTTCCTAAGCGAGCAATTCGTTGCGATTCCAGCAAATCGTCCATACTCTGCTGAAGTTGAATTTCAATCGTCTTACGTTTAGTAACATCACTTAAAACTAGTCGACACATGGGGATTCCGTCATCAATCACAGCTGTTGCTTTTATATGCCCCCAAAATAATGAACCATCATTTTTTAACATTCTTAATTCGCACTCTTGAGGTTCTAGGGATTCAAAAAGCTCTTTTCTATGTAAATAATAACTATCTTGATCTTCTTTACTTATATAATGGGTTAATTGCTTTTTAGTAAGATCACGCCTTGCTTGTCCAAGCATGGTAGCAGCGGTCAAATTGGTCTCGATTATTTGGCCATCTTCGGATAAAATAAGATAACCTTCCGGCGCCAAATCATATATATCAAAATATTTAGCCTTCACCTGTTCTAGTTCCGCGTGGGTTCTTCGAAGTTCCTCATTTTGCATTTCAAGTTCGATTTGGTGTACTTTAAGTTCGTGAACAAGCAGTTTTATTTCTTCAAAAGATAAGTCTTCTAAATTTTCATCGTTATACTTACCTTCTTTATGAATAAATTCTTCAGCTGCTAAGCGCAAATCTTTCTTTTTCTTCATGATACTCCTCCTCATCAAATTCTGATTTCTAATTATGATGAATTACTCGAATATTGCATTGTATGATTTTGGTCTGCTTTATTTCATATGCATTGCTAATGAACTCCACAGCTATTTTTTCCCCATTGGCAGTTTCTAAGGGTAAATCCTCATAACGAATATACTTTTTCTTTTGCAACTCTAAAAAGTTTTCCTTGTTCTCTACAACATCTTTCAATAAACCGATATCCCATATCTCTTTTTTTAGGATTTTTTTTTCAGGATAGCCTAACAGTTCGATTAAAAACGGATTGACCTTTTTGATTCTTCCGGTTTCTCCATCTAGAATCAAAATACCTTGCTGCGCCGTTTCAAATAAGGTTCGATATCTCATTTCGGAAACAGCAAGCTCATCTCTGGCATTCTTAGCTTCAGTTATATCTACAAAGGTTAAAACAACTCCCTCTATGACATTTTCAATGGTCCGGTAAGGTTGTATAATCATGTCAAACCACTTTTCATCAATGGTTTGAACCTGAATGTTTTTGGGTATTAATGTTTCTAACACCGTTTTTACATCCCCACTCATTTGCTTATAATTAATTAAATTTGATGCGATATGGGCCACCGGTCGTCCTATGTCGCTTGATATAAGATTTATGATTTTATTGGCTGTTGGTGTAAATCTCAAAATATTTTGCTCGCGATCAAGAAAAATTGTGGCTATATTTGTTCCTGATAGGAGATTATTCATATCATTATTAACCTGAGATAAATCATGTACCTTCACTTGAAGTTCCGAATTCACGGTGGTAAGCTCTTCATTCATGGATTGTAACTCTTCTTTGGATGTTTCAAGCTCCTCATTAGTAGATTGCAGTTCTTCATTTACTGACTGCATCTCTTCGTTAGAGGATTTAAGCTCTTCGTTTGAAGTTTCAAGTTCTTCATTTGCAACTTTTAAATATTCGTCCTTTATACGTAACTCTGCTTTTAATTCTTCTACTTGAACATTTAAGTCCACAGGATCTGTCTCGGTATTTTCTTCTGTACTTTGCTCCTTATTTGTATATTCTTGCGTCTTAATTTCTTCAAGTAAAATAATATACAAGGACTGATCTTTTGTGGAGGCCGATTCCGCCTTCACCGGTTTTACTGTTAAATTAGTCTTTGTGTAGTGACCGTTGCTTTTAACGCTTATTTCTGGTGATCGGATCGTTTTTTGGGATTCAATCGCCTTGTGAAGGGCCACTTTTAATTCACGCTTTAAACCTTCACGGGCCATCGTAAATATATTGCTCATACCGATTTCGCCTTCACTCGGTTCTAAAAACATCCCGGTTCGTCCATGAATGTATAAAACATCCCCATTTTCGTTAATTAAAATTCCGGGAATTGCACTCTCACTAAAGATAGCTTTTTCAGTAATTTCTTTTAAGGACTGTTTTGGTAAGTGTTCATTTTTTTGTTCCTTTTTATTATTGTTTGACTTTGTTTCTATAGCTGTCGGTAAAATATGACTCACTATGTTTTTTTTAGCTTCTTCTGTTTCTTCCTTACATTGATAAAATTTTAATTTTCGGTCCAAAGCTTTAAATAATTCTTCATAATCGCCCACAGTCTCCGAGCTGCCTAAAAACAATATTCCTTTAGGCTTTAATGCATAGTGAAAGAGCGGAATGAGTTTCTTTTGAAGTTCACTACTCAGATAAATAAATAGGTTTCTACATGAAATAAAGTTAATCTTTGAAAAAGGTGGATCTTTAATAATACTCTGTTCCGAAAAAACGAGCATTTCTCTTATCGTCTTATTAATACGATACGCCGTATCTCCGTGCTCGCCTATAAAAAACCGTTTAAGCCTCTCTGGTGAAACATCTTCCTTAATGCTAGTTGGATAAATGCCTTTTCTTGCTATATCAATAGCTTCTTTATCAATATCCGTTGCAAAAATTTGTATGTGATATCTTTTTTTTACTTTATCCAAATATTCTTGTAAAAGAATTGCAATCGAATATGCTTCTTCGCCGGTGGAACATCCCGCGCACCAGACTCTAATCGTTGAATTTTCAGCTTTGTCTTCAAAAATCATGGGTATTATTTCTTCTTCGAGCTTTTTAAAGGCATCCTTGTCTCTGAAAAAACTGGTCACACCAATCAAAAGATCACGCAGTAATGCATCAACTTCTTCAGGTGTTTGTTGTAAAAACTTCACATAATCCGTCATCGTTTCAATCTGATTAACTGCCGATCTTCTTTCAATTCGTCTGTTAATCATGCTTGGTTTATATTTGGAAAAATCGTGTCCGGTTTGATTACGAATAAGGAGAAATATCTTTTTGAGCAAATTTTCGTTAGTTGGCCTATTTGTAACTGCCGGTGTATTTGACATCCAACTGGCATGGGTTACATAAGACATTAACTGCTTTACCATCTCATTTGGCGGAAGTTGATAATCCACTAAACCAGTTTCAATTGCACTGGCAGGCATACCATCATATTCAGCAGAATCCGTGCTCTGGGCAATCGCTATGCCACCTTCCTCTTTAATCGCTTTAAGTCCTAAAGAGCCATCGCTTCCCGTACCTGATAGTATGACACAAATAGCTCTCTCTTTTTGGTCTTTGGCCAAAGAACGGAAAAAATAATCAATCGGCATATTTTGCCCTTTAGATAAATTACGTTCAAAAAGCTGAAGGGTTCCATTTAATAAAGCCATATCTCGATTCGGTGGGATGATATAGGTGCAATTCGTTTTTATATCCATACCATCTTCCACTTCAAATACTTGCATTTTTGTATATCGTTTAATTATATCTGTTAGCATACTTTTATGATCCGGCGCTAAATGTTGCACCAAAACAAAAGCCATATCAGGATCTTTATCCTCTGGCATTCCGGAAAAAAATTCTTCAAATGCGCCCAATCCGCCAGCAGAAGCTCCAATTCCTACTACCGGAAATTTTTGACTGTTCTCTTGTATATCATCCGTATCATCTTTCTTTTCTTTGGTCATATTAACCTCCCCTTTTTCATTGTCTATATGGCGTTACTTCTATTATATTCCTAATTTTCAGAATTATCAAATAGCTTTGTCGCTTAGAATTCAATAACTAACATACTATGTCCATACAACCTTTCTATCTTAGTCATTAACCTGCCTTCTCTATAGTCAAAGTCAATCTCTTGCCTTTCCGGAGCGAGATATACTTTTTGTGGTTTATTCTCTTCTTGACCCATTATATTCCCGATATTTATGGTCATCTCGATATTATAAACCGGAAGTTTTGTGTCAACCAATTCTAGTTTTTTCGACTTTTTTTCAGCAATATAATGACTCATATGTACTATAAGTCGATTGCCTTGCTTTCTCACAGTCACTTCAGCACTGTTGGGTAAGTTTGTTTCAATAATAGTTTTTCCTATTAGCTCATGGATAGAGTTTTGAATAATCTCCCGATACACTCTTACACCATTCGTCATATAATCTGTAAATAGAGGATGACTGATATATATTACATTTTCCGTTTTAACAATGCCTGCTTCCTCCACCTTGGTATCATAAGGAAATTGTCGATGAGAACAAAAACGATCATATTTCCTATTGAAATACGGTTTATATAAAGCCGCTTCAATCTGTTCAGTATTTTTAGCCATGACTTTTGATCCTGTTTCATAGAGAGAATAGATCATGTCATCAATACCGTCCTTATATCCCCTAAGATCGATATACATGGGTGTGTATTCAGCGTCGCCTTTATATTCGATTGCTGCTTCTTTAAATATAAATGCGTCGCTCTCTATGTCAAGTCCTGACTTATGGCTAGCAATCACTTTTCCACCTTTTTCGATATATGCGCTGATTTTCTCTGCTGCTTCTTGATCAAAGTAAACAAAATCAGGAAGTATCAGCAATCTGTATTTGCTGAAATCATCTTGCCAATCTATAAAATCAAACTGCTGTTTCAATTCAAGCATCATACGCAAAGCACCTTCATCCGGAAGCATTTCCTTCTCAAACGCTTGATGTGCCATAATAATACCGATTTCAGCGATTTTTTTATCCTTAATACACCATTCTTCACGTGCCTCAATCTGACTATATATATGACCAATTCGCTTATATGTTGCCTCATCAGGAACACCCCTTGGATGCAGTTGATCTCCGATGGAACATTTGGAACCATTCATAAGCATTCGAAAACATTCAAATTCTAATGCCTCTTCGTTACGAAGGGACCCAAAGTCTCCCCAAGCATTATGAAACTTCCCATTCATCCCAATACACTCCCCATTATTTCGGTTATGGTAATTCACATATAAAGGAAAGAGATTATATCCCCATAATTCAGAAGGTAAGGATTCCACTTCAATGTGAGTTTGATACTGGGATCTTTCTTCAATATTGTACTCTTTTTCATATCCGCCATCCGGTGTCCAGGGACTATTAAAAAAAACAGTTTTATTTTCATCAATTTCTTTCACATACTGATAAATATCTTTTTGGAACTCTTTTAATACCTTGAAATCATGTTTTAATCGTTCCGCTTCACTTGTCGGATTCATATTGTTTGCTTTCATTTCAGCCATACATGTCTTACATAAACATTGTTCTTGAAAAATAATGTCAAACCAAAATCCTGAAAACCTATACTTATCCATAATTTCTTTGACTTGTTTTTTGATAAATGCTCTATATTCTTTATTATTAAGACACAGTTTTCTCCATGTATAATAGGCATCTTCAAAAGGTTTTTTGCCTCCTAAGATCCCTTCCGGTGATACTTCTAGCCAGGCTTCATTTTCTGCCGCCGTTTCTTCCCAGCCGATCGGAAAATATATATTTGCAGGAATATTTTCTTTTTCTAGGGCAGACAACATAGAAGCTAATAAGTCTATATTACAAGAAGGATGCTGTCTACCAATGTTTGTTTTATAATAACTCATTCCGTGATGACATTTGGCAAAAATATTGATACCGTTAACATGGGCCTCTTTTAAGGTTTTAATAAATGCTTCCGGATTAAAATCGATTCCAACGTCGTGAATATCTGGTGATGTGTGAAAATCTAAGTGTATTTGTCTATAAGGTATTTGCATCAAAATGTTCTCCCTTCAATTAAACCGTTTTTTCTTCACTATAGCATAAAAAATCAATAAACCAAAGCATTAACCTTGATTTATTGACTCTATTATTTGACATTATATTTTGATCCACAAGACTTCATATGGCTTAATTTTCCTAGCTCCATCAAAGACTTCCCCAGTGATTAAATCAGCTCCATTATTTACGGATAATTTTTCACTGAGTATCTCACGCTTAGACACGTTAACGACGACCAAAACAGGATTTTCTTGACCTCTTATGATTGTAAATAGTTCAGGCTCACTGTCAACAATCTTTTGAATGGACATGGGGGAAAATGCCGTCTGCTGCTTTCTGATCTCAAGTAAACGCTTAAATCTATTAAGAACCTGACTTCTTCGACTCAGGGTATTGAGTTGATCTTCGAGTTCCCTTAATTGCAGCTTTTCTCGATTGATCCGTCTGTTAATACCTGACGCTTCTACTCCTTCTTCATCATTTGATGAACCAAGCAAACTGTGAATGTATATTCCCGGAACGCCTTGTAAGGCTAATAGAATGCTTTGGGACGCTATAAATTTATCAATATGTTCAGCCTCGGTCATTCCATCAATTTTTAACGCATCCATATAATTAATGTTTAATTCATAGGCCGATTTTGTTCCATCCGGGTTATATTTATAACCTATTCTACCACCATTATTTAGTGTTTGATTAACCATAAGCTCTTTTTCTTCTTCTGACAAAACGCCTTCTGTGGGACGCATTCCGATACCATCATGGGATGCTAAAAAATTGAAAAAGGTGGTTTGATCACTTGGTGGCTGAATACTTGCTAACCACTTCATCATTTTTGTCACATCTTCTCTTATAAAACTATACAGCGTTAGGGGTGGCAAGGGGAATTGATACACCATATGTGCTTCATCATAGCCATTCCCAAAATAACTGATATTGTCACTATGCGGTACATTCGTTTCAGTAATCAGCTTTACATCACCGAAGCATAGGTCAAACATCTGACGATACAACTTAATGAGATTATGGGTTTGCTTTAGATGCATGCAGGTCGTTCCCGAAGCTTTACATGCGAAGCCAATAGCATCTAATCGTATATATTTTGCACCATGATCGCCATAACTTAAAAGCACCTTTGCAATTTCAACAATAAGATCAACTGAAGCATAGTTAATATCAATCTGGTCTTCACTAAAGGTTGTCCATAGTTCTTTGGGACCATTTACCGTCTCATATGTATGAAACAAGGGTAATGCCCGTGGACGAATCACCTGTGATACATCAAAGTCATCTTCTTTTTCTGTAAAGAATTGTGTATAGGGCTTAATGCCCTGCTGATAGTTTTTAAACCATTGACTTTCTTTTGATATGTGATTAATGACTGCATCTAACATCAAGTCAAAGTCTTGACTAATGGCATCGATATCTTTCCAGTCGCCCAACTTTTCATCAATTTTTAGGTAATCAACAACTGAAAATCCATCATCGGATGTAAATGGATAAATCGGCAACAAGTGAATAGCGGATATAAATCCTTTTAAGTGGTCTTGTGCAAAATATTTCAATGTTTTTAATGGCTTGTCATGGTCTGTATATATAGAATCCCCGTAGGTTATTAAAATAACCTCATGCTCATCATATGTTTTGCTCAACCGCTTAACTTTTGTCAAATAGGGTTGAATTAATTCAAATAAACGTTCTCCTAAAAGCTCGAAAGTGTCTGGAAAAATATCTTTAAGCAATTCTTCACTTAGATAGTCTTGCCATCTGTTCATCTGCATTAACCTTTCACCGCTCCTTCCATAATACCTTTTACAAAGTATCTTTGAGATCCAATAAAGATAACAAGTACCGGAAGAATGGATAGTACTGTTGCTGCAAGAATAAGGGTCCATTGGTTAACATCGGTTGCATTCGCCATTTTCGCTTGCTTTAAGGGTAATGTAAACTTTTCATTGGATCGAAGTAAAACCAAGGGCATTGTGAATGCATTCCAATTTCCCACAAAATTTATCAAAGCTACGGTGACTAGTGCCGGTGTCGATAGAGGAACAATGACTTTAGGTATTAATCCAAACTCACCCACTCCATCGATTCTTGCCGCCTCTATAAGGTCATTGGGAATATCATCAATATATTGCTTCATGAAGAAAATAGTAAAAGCATTGGCTGCAAAGGGAAATATTATAGCGGATAAGGTGTCATATAAACCTAATTTAACAATCATAAAATACAAAGGTAACAACAAGACTGCCGGTGGTACAATTAAAACACTGACAATAAGGGCTAAAATAATCTTTCCTCCCGGAATCTTTTTCTTTGAGAGGATAAATCCGGCCAATGTTCCTGTAATCATATTTAATACGGTTGTTGATATGGTTACAATCATAGAGTTTTGAAAAGCTTGATTAAATCCCAGTTGCGTCCATGCGGTACTGTAATTGCCAAAAATAATTTCTTCCGGAAACATGGTTGGTGGAACAAGATTAAACTCAAAATTACTTTTAAAGCTTCCTGCCAATAACCAATAAAGCGGAATTAAGAATAAAGAAATCAAGCCAAACATAATTACATAATTAAAGATCATTTTGCTATTTTTTTTCATTCTACTTTCCCCTTTCTCATAATAATCTTATTCTGTACAAGAATAACAATGACTGCAATAACAAATAAAATATAACTCATTGCTGCTGCCGTTCCAAATCTTAAGTAACTAAAGGCTTCCTGATATATCAAAAACGGTACTGTAACTGTTGAATTTCCGGGACCGCCGCCAGTCATAACAAACACTTCTTGGAATATAGTTAATGCATCTCTTAAAAGTAAAACCATAATAACGATGGTGATTTTTGATAACAAAGGTATTGTTATATTTCTAAACTTATCTAGCCAATTCGCCCCATCAATCTGAGCTGCTTCATACAAGCTTTTAGGAATGTTTTGCAAACCTGCCAAATACAAGAGCATAAAGTAGCCCACTCTACGCCATATACTCATTAAGGCAATAACCGGCATTGCTAAACGTTCATCACCTAACCAACTGATTCCTTGAATACCAAAAAACTCTAACGTTGCGTTGACAAAACCTGCTTCAGTATTAAATAGTGTCATAAATATAAGACTTGAACTAATAACAGAAATGATGTAAGGCACGAAGATGATTGTCCTGAAAAAATTTACACCTTTAAATTTCTGATTCACATATATTGCCAATAACAAAGAAAACAATAATGTAAACGGAATAAAAATTATAGCAAAATATCCGGTATTAACAATGGATTTAAAAAACAAATCATTATCTAAAACTTTTTGATAATTTTCAATCCCAACAAAGACTCCCGGAATCTCATACAATGCAGAATTCTTAATATCTATTGCCTTGGTCTCTTTAAAACTGACTAAAAACGACCATATAACCGGATAAAAGTTAAACATCAACATAACAATTAATGCCGGGAGAAGGATTATATATCCACTCACAATTGTTCTTACCTTCATCTTCATCTTCATTTTCATTACACCATCTCCTTCTCCCCTTGTTTTAAACTTTAATCAAACGTTCTAAGAATGGGATTGCCATTCTCTTCAATTGATTGTGCCGCTTCTTCAGGTGTTGTTGCCAGATTGTGTCATAACCCGAATTTCACTGGATTATACAAGTCATTATCTCCCTCAATTTTCATCATTTTTGAAAATCACAATCTGTATTTTGTTATTGAAAATAAAAGAAGGACCATCCGGTC
>Ga0334901_1000788_pt1 | contig 39265 bp, 39 predicted proteins | sample GraSluR3_MG_3_FD_207216 | JGI IMG/M metagenome (GOLD analysis project Ga0334901, IMG submission 207216) | Sludge microbial communities from methane-producing bioreactor in Wageningen University, Netherlands - Granular Sludge_15_08-R3 | ecosystem: Engineered > Bioreactor > Anaerobic >...
TCTCATTCATGGTAAGATGTTTGTGGGTCATTTGTGATCACTCCTATGTCTTTCGTGGTGGAAATACATTAAGAGTATATCACATTTGGCCTTGTTTATTTTTCTAGTTTAATTTTACAATCCGCGAAATAAAAAACTTTCTGGAGGATTTATTCCCCAGAAAGTTTTATTTTAGTATCCTCTTTCCAAAAGGTTTTCTATGGACTGTGTTTTTGAGTAGAAAAAGTCAAGGATAGCTCTTCTGGTTACTATTCCAATAAAAGTCCCTTGGTCATCTACTACAGGGACAAAGTTTTGATCAATTGACAGACACAAAAGTTCTTCAATTTCTGCATGTATTGGAACAGACTTATTGTTTACTCGTCTCGGGACGTCCATAATTGTTGTATCTTCAAGTTCAAACAGGTCTGGGAATTTCTTTTTCTTAATAAACCAAAGTAAATCACCCTCTGTAATTGTTCCAAGATATTTTCCGGTTTTATCTATTATTGGGACAGCTGAATAACGATGGTGCTCCATTTTTTCAATTGTCTGTCTAACAGATGAGCTCTTGTCAATATACACGGTTTCAATTTTTGGCTTCAAGAAAAATGCGATATTCAATGCAATTCTCCTCATCTCAGTATTTTGATTAAAGTCTGGTATCTTTCTATCTCCATTATAAGTGCCAAAATCACATATGTTAAGAGATTTTATAAAACTCCATGAAATTTTTACTCTTTCTTGACCTATTATCATGATATAATTGTTATAGGCAAGGTGATGATATGATTATAAATCTATTAAAGCAAGTTTGGGAGCTCTTGAAAGATAGAAGAGTTAAACTAAGTACCAAACTTATTTATGTTTTATCAGTAACCCTATATGTAATTGCACCAGTGATACCTTTTATGCCTCTTGATGATTTTTTAGTTTTTTTAGTAGGGAGCTATATTTTTACTAGAGTTGCAAAAAAGGAAGCTGGCTATAATAGAGATGTAGTTAACAAAAAGAGAGATAAAAGTGCAATAGACATTGAAGGTAAAATAATAGAAGAAGAATAAAAACTACCCCTAATATAGAGGTAGTTTTCTTTATTCTATACTTTTATTCTATAATGTCACTAGTTATACTATCAGGAATACTGTCTAATGGAATATTTGCGATCTCTACTATCCTATCAATAACAGTACCTAATTCTTCTTGTAACTCACCATAAGTTGCCCAATCACCATTTTTAATAGCTTCATCACTTTCAGTATATAATCGCTGAGCTCTTTGGGTCAGCTCAATTAGTGTTGCAAATTCATCATAGTCATCAGGCCTATCCTCAGCTTCTCCAAAGATTCCAATTAAGGCACTTTCAAATGTTTCAGCCATAACAATTCGATCTCCATATGCTACTACAATTCTTCTGATTTCAGGCAATCCTTGTGATGATGCCCTTAAATATATAGGTTCGACAAATAAGATTGCATCTGCTACAGGTATTACCATTAGATTTCCTCTAATTACACCTGAACCTTGCTGGGACCACAATGAAAGTTGACCAGAAATATCAGTATTTTGATCAATTCTATTTTCAATATTAAGTGGACCGTTTACAAATTCTTGTCTTGGGAATTGATAAAGGATTATTTCACCATAATTATCTCCATCCATCCTAGCAGCAAGCCAAGATATCATGTTGTTGCGTCCAAGTGGTGTAAATGGAAGCATCATTACAAACTCAGCTTTTTCTTCTCCAGGCAATGCCATCAAAATATACCGAGGTTCTACTTGGACTTGCCCTCCAGCTTGCCCATATATCTCGTTAGCAATTGACCATGCGTCATCTTTGTAGAAGAAGTTGCGAACATCTTTCATATGATAATGCAATAGCATTTCAGATTGAATTTTGAACATCGTCTCGGGATATCTTACGTGGTTTCTTAGATTTTCTGGCATATTCTCAACACTTTTAAACATACTTGGGAAAATACTAGCATAAGTTTGAGCTATTGGGTCACTTTCGTCAAACAAGTAAAAATCTACAGTACCATGATATGCATCTATGACAACTTTTACTGAATTCCTTATATAGTTCAAACCTCTTTCATAAGGTTCTGCATAAGGATAGTTTCCAGTATATGTATAAGCATCAATCATCCAATACATGTGATTATCATGTATTACTAAGTAAGGGTCTTCATCATAAAGTAGAAATGGAGCAATAGTATTAACTCTTTCTCTAATATTTCTATGAATCATTAAAGTGGATTCATTGTTTATATCTTGATTTAAGAAAAGCCTTAATGTGCCTAATCTTATACTGTACAACGCTTTATTCATAAACGTCATTTGTATACCATCATCACCTGTGTAAAAATACTCTACAGGCCCAGCAGGGCTTGTGTAATCAATTTCAGGTGCGGCTGTTCTAGTAATTATATAATGTAAATTTCTTTGTTCCCCAAAGTAAATCTGAGGTTTATGTATTTGGAATTTATCAACTGTGCTTCTTGGGGGTATTTGATTAACTATAAAAGTTGGTAATCCCTGAGAAGACACTTTGTTTACTGGTGATACGATAGCTCCTTGTCCATGAGTATATTTAAGGTGCAAATTGATCCATGATTGTGCTGAGGCGTCAAGTTTATCAGGTACTAACTCTCTAGCACTTAACATTACCTGGGTTAACTCACCATCGATGACATATCTATCAATGTCTACATCTAAGAAATCATAATATGGTCTTATTGCTTCTATTTGATTGTATGTATCAAGAGCTGGACGCATATCATGAAGTCGGATATTTTTAATAGTTTCGCTATTTGCCTCAATATCTTCTAATGTTAATGTTGCATCAGCAGGATAAGGCTCTTCAGATATGCTATCTAATCCATAAGACTTTCTTGTGAAATCAATATTATATTCAATAAATTCTGATTCCCGCTGCAATTCATTTGGAGTTACTATTATTTGTTGTATAATAGCAGGGTAAATGCTTCCACCTAAGATATTTACAACTAGTAAAACCACAGGAACAATAACTAAAATTCTAGGTTTCTTTAACTTAATATTTACTAAGAATAGTATTATACCAACTGCAGCAATTGCAAGACTTATAAATAATACTGGTCTTTGAGCATATATATCAGTATAGCTAGCTCCAAATGCAACTCCTCTAGGAGAAAACACTAATTGGTCAATGTCTAGCTTATACCCTAAGGCTCTTATAAATAAAGTAATTGCACCTAAAATAGATATATGACTAATTGCTGAACTAAATGTTTTCGAAGCAGTTGGGTCAGAGCTAATTTTTTGTAAGAACCCTACCATATAGTATAAAGCAGCAACAGCAATTATAGTTAGTAAGGTTATACCAAACACAGTGCTATAAAGCTGAGTTAAGAATGGCAGCCTAAACACGTAGTAGCTAACATCATTACCAAAAAGTGGATCTGCTAAACCAAAAGAAGTAGCATTAAAGAACTTAGCAAAATCCATCCAGTTTAAGCTTGCACTTATGCCGCTTAGAATACCTATAATTAAAGAAGCTATAAATATAATTAAGCCAGCATACTTACTTCTAACAAAGTCAGAAATATAGTCTGTAACTGAGTAATTTTGATTAAGAAATTCTATATTATCTTCATCAAGTTCATAGATTTTCGTGTTTTTTGCAAGTAGTTTTTTTGCAAACGATAAGTTTATAAATAAAATAATAAATACTATCGAGCCAAAGAATAAGCCTGATAATACACGCATCATCAGAGTTCTAGTAAAAATACTTCCATAATTTACAGATGAGAACCATATCCAATCTGTATAAATTGCTAAAAATTGAAGTAGTATAACTATGATGATAAACAATGCACCAATTTTTTTAGATAAGTTTTTGCGCAATGTTATACACCTCCATATTGATTATAGTCATATTATAACACAGGAGGTCAAATCAATATACAATAAAAGCAGGGTGGTAAATAATGGAAAGAGAAATTAATGTCGCAATCAGAAAAACAGATAAATATGCAGTTAGCACCGGAGGAGACACAATAGAGCTAGTAGAGAGGCCAAAGGGTGGAATCTCTGTAGTTTTAGCAGATGCTCAAGGTAGTGGTCCATCAGCAAAAATTAATAGTCTATCTGTAGTTAGTACAATTTTACACTTAATTAGTGATGGGGTGAGAGACGGGGCTGCTGCAAGAGCAGCACATGACAAACTATTCGCATCAAAGTCTGGTAGAGTTTCTTCTACTTTAGCAATTGCTTCTATTGATTTGCATACCAATACTCTTGTGGTATCAAGAAACGGTAACTGCCCTGTTGTTATTTGGTGCAAAGGTAACATAAGTATTTATGACAAAGACATTGCTCCACTAGGTTTTCACTATGAGATGAAACCTGAAATCGTTGAAATGGAGTTATGTGAAGATTTATGGGTTTTTAGTTGCAGCGATGGTGTTATTTCTGCTGGTAAAAGATCTGATAACGAAATGACTCTTGATGAGATTATAGATATTGTAAATTCTGGTGTTAAAGATAAAGATATAGAAGAAATAGCTGATGATATAATTCGTTTAGCACTTAAGAAAGACAAAAATAGAGCTAGAGATGATATGAGTCTATTCTTGCTTAACATGAAAGATTACAATGAAGATGTATTAATTAGAAAAATGGGTATTTCATTTCCTTTTATGGGAGGCAGATATGGAAAAAAGTAGGCCTCTGATTGTCATTGTGGGGAATTGTTGTTCAGGAAAAACTACATTAGCTAATAATTTAATAGCAAAAGGATATAGAGCAAAAGCAATTTTGCAAGAACATGCAATTTCAAAGAAAATGTGGAACAGAGCAGAGCCTGATATTTTAATACATTTATCTTGCAATCTTGAGTCAGCTAGAAATAGAAGAGACTTCAGTTGGGGACAAGAAAAACTAGATAAACAAAGAGAACTCCTATCAGATGCTTTGGAACATTGTGATATTTCAATTGTTACTGATGGGTTATCTATAGAAGAAGTAGCGCAAAAAGCAATAGAATATTTAGAAAAGAGGATTTTAAATGAATAAAGTGACTGTTAAAGAGATTAAACAATCAAAAAAAGTTAGAGCTTTTTTAGAGAAAGGAAATGATTTGTTAGGAGAGATGGGTTATACAGATCATGGTCTTAGGCACTCTGCTATAGTGTCTAAAACAGCTGGAGAAATACTTAGACAGCTTGGATTTGATGATAGATTAGCTGAATTAGCTGAAATTGCAGGCTATATGCATGACATAGGTAATGCTCTTAGTAGGGTGCAGCATTACCAAACAGGTGCTATTTTAGCTGTTAACATTCTTGAGGAATATAAAATGGATTATGATGAAATTGCAACTATTGTAAGCGCTATTGGAAATCATGATGAAGGCATGGGAGTTATTACAAGTGATGTTGCTGCAGCTTTAATCCTTGCTGACAAGGCAGATGTACATAGATCTAGAGTGAGAAATAAAGATAAATCTTTGTTTGACATACATGACAGAGTAAATTTTTCAGCACTTGAATCAACTATCGAAATAAGAAACAGTGAAAATAAAACTGTAATTTTAAATATAGTCATTGACACAGAAATATCAAAGGTAATGGAGTATTTTGAGATATTTTTGACAAGGATGATTATGTGTCGCAATGCTGCAGAGTATTTAGGTGCTAATTTCAAGTTATTTATTAATGATAATGAACTGCTTTAATAAAATATACCTTTGATAATTGACACTGGGAAAAGAACACAGTTATAATGTATAAGATGTTTTCGTAGAGGGGAGATTATATAATGCAATCATCTAAGAGTAGAATTGCTTTGGCTTTGTTATTAGTTTTGATATTTGGAGCTGCAGCATATATTTATTACGATGTATCTCAAAATAATGCATTGTCTCTTGGTTTAGATCTTGAAGGCGGTGTTTATGTTCTGTTAGAGGCAGAAACACAAGCTGGCGAAGAAGTAACAAGAGATGCACTTGAGAGAGCACGAGCAATAATTCAAAATCGTGTAGATGAATTAGGAACTCGTGAACCAGAAATTACAATCGAAGGTAATGATAGAATAAGAGTGGCTATACCAGGAGTTCAAGATCAAGAACAAGTGCTTGATTTAGTTGGTCAAACAGCACTGCTTGAGTTTATGGCTGCCAGAGAAATAGATGGAGAACCCTATTTAGAAACCTTAATTACCGGTGATGCTCTTGAAGAAGCAAATGTCAGATTTGACGAGAGAAATAGAGCTTATGTTGCCATAACACTAAACGATGAAGGTGGACAGATTATGCAAGAATTCTCAAGCAATAATGTTGGCGAAATACTCTACATTATGCTTGATGGTAATCCTATTTCCACTCCTATTATAGAGGAACCAGTTGGTAAAAATGCTGCAATATCAGGTAATTTTTCTGACCAAGATGCTGCAGAATTAGCGCTTTTATTAAGATCAGGCGCTTTGCCTGTACCTTTAGTTGCAAGAGAAACTAGAGCTATTGGTCCTAGGTTGGGTCAAGATTCATTATCAAAGAGTTTAGTTGCTGGTATGATTGGAGCTGCTTTAATTTTAGTGTTCATGATTATATTTTATAAAGGGTTTGGTATGGCGGCAAGCATCGCACTTGTTGCGTACATGACTATAGTGTTGTTTGGGCTAAAAATCACTGACTCAACATTAACACTACCTGGAATAGCAGGACTAATATTGGGTCTTGGTATGGCAGTAGATGCGAATATTATCATATTTGAGAGAATTAAAGAAGAGATAAATAACGGAAGAGCATTAAGAATAGCAATAGAGACTGGATTTAACAGAGCTATTGTTACAATACTTGATGCTAATATTACCACTTTGATAGCAGCAGGAGTATTATATTGGTTTGGTACTGGTACTATTAGAGGCTTTGCTGTTACGCTGACTATGAGTATTGTGGGAAGTATGATTACAGCTGTAATTATTACTAGATGGATGTTAAGACTTATGGTAGATAATAAAGTATTTAAAACTACTAAGTCTATTGGCAGAGCGTAAGGAGGACGGACAATGATTAATATTGAAATTATTAAACATAGAAAAAAGTTCTACATTATCTCTGCAATAATTTTCTTAGTAGGAATTTTCTCTTTAACTTTTCTAAATCTTAATTTAGGGATTGACTTCTCTAGTGGTACAGTTTTAGAAATTGATGTACAAGGAGATTTTACAACAGGACAAATTAGAGAGTTAATAGATGATGTTGGACTAACACAAGAGCCAGTAATAAGAGTATTGGGTGATGGTGAGCTAGTTCAAATTAGAACTGAGAACTTGACAATGGATATGCGACAAGAACTTCTAGATGCAATAAGAGTAGAGTACCCTGACTTAATCATGGAGAAAGCTGATCAAGTTGACCCTGTATTTGGAAAGGAATTAGCGCAACAAGCTATAATTGCACTAATATTAGCTGCTGTACTTATGGTGATTTATATCAGTTGGCGTTTTGAGTTTAAGTTTGCAATCTCTGCTATTTTAGCATTAATACATGATTCATTATTTGTTCTTGCAATATTTGCTATTGCTAGAATTGAAATTAATAGTGAATTCATAGCTGCAATTCTCTTAATCGTTGGTTATTCAATAAATGATACAATTGTAATATTTGATAGAATTAGAGAGAATATGAAGAAGAAAAAGCGTGGAGAAGCACTTGAGGAGCTTGTAAATACAAGTTTACAACAAACTATGAGAAGGTCCATTAATACATCAGCTACAACATTGTTAGCTGTAGGAGCACTATTATTCTTAGGTGGAGAAACTTTAAGAATATTCTCATTAGCATTATTCTTAGGCATTTTAGCAGGAACATATTCATCAATCTTCTTTGCAAGTCCTATATGGCTTGACTGGAAATTGCGTGCAGAAAAAAAATAGATACAAAAAAGGCAGGAAATATCTCCTGCCTTTTCTCTATAATGTTAAAATTTTATCTGCTGACTTTAATCCATTACCAGTCAATTCAACTACAACTTTATCTGATTCTTTAAAGAAGTTTTCGTTAGTCAATTTAATAAAAGCTGCTATGGCAACACAGCTAGTTAGTTCAATAAAAACTCCCTTCTTAGATATAACTCGTAAAGCCTGCCATATTTCATTATCATCAACAGTAACAAATAATCCATTAGTTTTATAGACAGCATCAAGTATTTCTCTATCTTTAATTGGACTAGAACTACTTATTCCTTCTGCCAGAGTATCTTTTTTTTCTATTTTTGATGCCACTTTTTGCTTATTTTCATAAGCAGTTGCTAAAGGGGCGCAATTAGCTGATTGTACAGCAATAATTTTAGGAAGTTTTGTAATTAGTTTAGCATTTAGCAGCTCACTGAAGGCAATGTATGCTGACGTTACAAGACTTCCGTTTCCACATGGAACTATAATATAATCTGGTAATGTGTGTCCCATTTGCTCATAAATTTCATAAATATATGTCTTAACACCATGCTCAAAAAAAGGACTCCAGTTGTGGCTTGCATAAAAGGACTTCTCTCCTGCAGCAAAAGCAGCAATAGCAGTTTCTTCTCTAGAGCCTTCTATCTTAATAAGGTTAGATCCATACATTTCAATTTGAAGGGCTTTGCCTTGTGAGGTATAACTAGGTATATATACATCACAGTCTATTTCAGCTATAGAAGCATAAGCAGCAACTGAAGAACCTGCATTTCCTGATGAATCTTCAACAATTTTTTCAACTCCCCACTGCCTAAGCATACTCATCATTACAGCTACACCTCTATCTTTATATGACCCTGTAGGTAGTAGGTAATCAATTTTAAGATAGCAGTCTCGTCCATATAAGGATACTTTGCTTAGTGGTGTCATTGATTCTCCAATAGTTATATAGTCTTTTAAAAAAGGTAGGGCAAACTTGTATCTATAAAAGTTGCAAAAAGATTCATCTGGAGAATAATTGATATCAATATTACTAATCGCTAGGTGATGCCCACATTTGCATCGCCATATAGGGTTGTCTAATGAATATTTTGCCTGGCATTTTTCGCATTTTAAAAATATCGATTCACTCATAATACATTTGATGCTCCTTTGATTAAATATTTGAAAATTACTTCTATATTCTAAATTAAGCACTAAAAAGGTCTTTACTTAAGAAAAATAGAGAGTATAATAATAGAATGTTGTAGGAGGATATTTCATATGAATATTATAAATCATTACAGATTACAATGGAAATCATTTAATGACAATATTAAGGCGTTTTTGATTTTTGACCTTTGTAATCAGTTGTCAATAGCTGTATACGTTTTGTATTTTCCAAGATATTTAATTGATCTAGGTTTTCAAGAAGATCTATATGGTTCATTAATGGCAGTATCATCTATGATGATGGCTGTCTTTGCTATTTTTGCAGGTGTATTATCTGATCGAATAGGGAGAAGAAATAGCCTGATGATAGGTGTTGGAATTTCTAAAATAACCTATTTAACACGAGCTTTTTTCATATTTATGCCACTATTATATACATCACATTTTATTGATGGAGCAGTTTTAACATTATATAATGCAACTATAAATCCATTTATATATGAAAATGCAACTTCTAAAAATAGAGTGCATGCTTATTCCATGAGGGACATTTTTGTCAGAATAGCTACAGTTTTAGGAAACACAATTGGTGGAGTATTACCTGTCTTAATTCTATATTTGTTACCATTTCAATCTACAATTGGAGTTTATCGTATTATTTTTTCTATATCTCTGATAGTAGCTACATTTGGTTTCTGGCAGCTTACTAAGCTTAAACCATCTCAAGATGAAGCAATTCTTAAAACAAAAGAAAAAAAATCAGCTTTGGGTACACTTAAGGATATACCCAAGAATGATATGAGCTTTATTCTTAAGTTTACATCAGTTCATGCTACTTTAAGTTTTGGTGCTGGCATGTTTCTTCCCTTTATGAACACATACTTCTTGAGAAAGTTTAGTGCTGGACCAGATGTTACAGGAGTAATATTTTCTATTGCTAATGTAATTGTAATAGTAGGGCTTGCTTTGGCTCCTTATTTAAAGGACAAAATGGGTATGGAAAAATCTATAATTTTCACTAGAGTTTTATCATTTCCACTATTCTTTATTATGGCTTTTGTTCCATCACTATGGATTGTAGCAATAGCATATATGGCCAGGAATGTCTTGCAACAAATGACAAACCCTATAAAAAACACTTTTCTCATGGAAGGTATTTCTCGTGAAACTAGAGCGAGCGCAAATGGTGTAATGAATGCTCTTGGTGAAGGCTCTAGGGCTTTGGGTATGCTATTATCAGGATTTATCATTGTTGCACTGGGTTATGAGTCAATATTTATGATAGCGCTAATGTTTTATGTATTGTCAGCAGGATTGTTTACAAAATTCTTTGTTATTGACAGACAGATTTCACTAAAAAAACTAAGCAAATAGAAATTAATCAAGGGGTGATGTGATGACTTCATTAAAAAATGAGGAAGTTAATTATCGGGAGTTGGGAGTTTTCTTTTTTCCTATAGCTTTAAGTGCAATTCTTATGATGACTTCACATTCTATAATAAGTTCTGCATTAGCTAGAACTACAAATGCAGAAATATCTTTAGCAGCTTTTTCAGTAGCTAGTAGTATATCAATGTTGTTTGAGTCCCCTTGCTATAACATAAGACAAATGGTAATAGCTCTATCTGATGATAGAGGATCATTAAAAAGTATTGTAGCAGTTGGAATCCTTGTTCTAATAGTGAGTATTACATTAATGGGGCTAGTTTCATTTACAAATTTAGGTAAAGTAATCTTTATAAATATAGCAGGGATTAGGCCTGAGTTATTTCCTGAGGTAATTAGTTCTTTTAGATTATTAATGCTTTTACCTATCTTATCTGCAGTTAGAGCATATTTCCAAGGAGTATTGATAGTAAAAAAAAGAACATACTGGCTAACAATAAATGTAAGCATAAGACTTGTATTTATGCTTTTTATCTCAGCTTTTATTTTAAACCAGACTAAGTTGGACAATAGTCTAGTTGGTGTTGTAATATTTGTGTCAGGGATGGCTGTGGAATCTATTCTTTCAGTTCTAACAGGAAAACGATATTTTAAGAATTTTAGTAATAGCCCTGAGAAGACTAAAAGCACTATTACCATAAGAGAAACATTAGTTTTTTTCGCCCCACTTGTCTTGGCTTCATTTTCACAAACATTAACAAGGCCAAGTATTAATGCTGGTTTAGCACGTGTTGAAAACCCTGATATAGCATTAGCTAGTTTTCAAGTAGCCTATAGTTATGCGATGATATTTATAGTACTGCTATTTTACATTCATCAGCTTGTATTAGTTTTTGTAAAAGACAAATCTTCATTTATAAAGGTAAGAAATTTCATTATACTTGTTGCACTTTTAATAACTGGATTTCTTTTAATTAGTGGATTAACACCTATTGGACATTTTTTACTAGAAAGGTTAATTGGTGTAGAAGAAAGCCTAGCTAAAGAATCTCTTAGAACGATTGCTTTTTATAGCTTGATTCCAATCCTTCTTGGTATGGGAGAAATGTATATGGGTTTTTTAATGAAAGCTAAGAAAACTTTTGACATAACAATAGCTAAAACAATAAATGTTATTGTAGTAATTATTTCCTCATCATTCTTAAGTATTATTTTGCCCACTTTAGGTGGTCCTATAGCTAGCATTAGCTTATCTGTAGGATTTAGCATTGAGTTAATTTATATGTGGCTAAAGGCTAGAAAATTAACAATAATATAATGATTAGCTTTTTTAAAGGTTAGGCTTTTGCCTAGCCTTTTTTATGTTAACGGAATGAAATTTGTATGCTATAATTATTATATGAGCAATGAAAAGGAGGGTGTCAATGTGAAGATTATCTTAGTGGATATAGGAAGTATTCAAACGAAAGTAACGCTTGTTGCTAAAACAGACATTTGGGAAGTGCTCGATTCTAAAAGAGTAAAGACAACAATTGAAGTAGATGATAAAAGTGCCTTAAATGGAGTTCAAGAAGCAATCGAGGAATTACTAGAAACTAACGAATTAATAATAGATGAAATTGATAAATTCTTTATTGGATCTACTGCTGGTGGTGGACTACAAATGGTAGTTGCTGGGGTAGTAAAAAATATGACAGCAGAAAGTGCATGGAGAGCAGCTTTAGGTAGTGGAGCTATAGTAGTAGACATGGTCAGTGGTGGTAGTGCAGTTAAACAACCTGAGAGGCTTGATCAATTTAGAAAAGCTAAACCAGATATAATATTACTTGCTGGTGGTACAGAAGGCGGAAATAGAAATCAAGTACTTGGGTTAGCTGAAACGATTAATGCTGCAAACACTAAAACACGATGGGGAAGCGAGCTTGCTGCAGTTGTCTTTGCAGGTAATAGTGAAGTGAGGGAAGGCGTTAAGAGCTTCTTAGACGAAAAAATTGATTTAAGAATAGCAGAAAATATTAGACCAGAGTTAGAATTAGAGCAAACTGATAATGTAAATGAGACAATACAAGAACTATACATGGAGAGAGTAGGAAAAAATGTATCTGGATTGTCAGAAATTGCAGATATGTATAAAACGCAAATTAAACCTTTGGCTAGCAGTGTTAAAGACTTAGTGAAAAAGATAAGTGAAAAGTATGAAAAGAATATACTCATGTTTGACCTAGGAGGATTTACTACAGATGCTTACTCTTCGATTGAGTATGTAAGAAGAGCTTATAAAAGATCAATTGATGATGGACAAGAATCATTTAGGACATCTATAGGGAATGTAACAGAAAGAAAAGAGTACACATCAGTATCAGCAAATGCAGGGCTTAATTACAGTGCGCCGAGATTACTCAGTACTGTTGGTGTTGAAGAAATCCAGAGTTGGGCAAAAGATTACACAGCTAAGGATATTTATAATAGCGTTTTCAACAGAATGATTAATCCATTAGATGAAGAATTATATGAAGATAATCTTACTAGATCATTAGTTGCAAATTCTTTGAAAGTAGGATTCTGTGAGCACCAGGAAATTGCAGGGAAACTAAAAGGCGTAGGGATTGTAAGAAATATGAATGAAACATTTGTTCAAGAAGCCTCTAATGAAGGAACTTTAGCAGATTGGTATTTGCTTGATGACATCATCTTATCAGGTGGCCCGGTGAAGCACTTTGAAGATGGAGAGCTGATACAATTGGTTAATGATTCTTTACAACCTTATGGCGTCACAAGCATTTACGTAGATAAAAATGATATAGTAAGCCAATTATCATTATTTGATAATATAGACGATACATATTTGAAAATGGTTGAGAAGAATCTTCCTGGGCTAGCTACTATTATTGCATCAAAACCTGTTGACTCTGTTTTGATAAGAAATATAGCTACTGTTGAGGTTGAGTTTGAAAACGAAACAAAAACTTATGAAATTAAGAAGAACGAATTAGACTTTATAACGCTAGATAGCAAGATTATAAAAATCACAGTACAGCCACATAAAAAAGTTGATTTTGGAGCTGGTCCTGGTAAGTCTATCGTAAGAGAAATAAACAGTTTGCAATACGGTCTAATCCTGGATGGAAGAAGGCCGATTAATAAAGAAATGACTAAGGATAATATCGAGAAATGGTATGGACATGGTTTTGAAAATGTAAAGCGGGGTGAGGTTAATGGTTAATAGAATTGAACATAATAAGAGTATAATTAGGTCTTTAGAGCTGCCTTATCCTGGAGAAGTGTATGTAAAGATAGGAGATGAAGTAACGCCTGAGACTTTAATAGCTAAAACTGAGTTGTTAGATGTTCAGCCAGGATATTTTGAAGTTGCTAATGAAATTGGACTTGAACCTGAGTCAAGTGAGTTGAAAGAGGCTATAAAAGTTGAGGTTGGTCAATACGTTGACAGAGACCATATCCTAGTCAAGAGCAGTGAAAAGGTAATCAAAGCACCATATTATGGTTATGTGGAGCATGTTTCAGTTAGTGGCGGTTATCTCCTTATAAGACAAAAAGTGACCGAGAATGAAGAGCCTCTGATTATTGACGCTGCGAAAGAATTAGGTGTAAGCAACAGGACCTTGAAAAATGTTTTGCAAGTAAAAGTGTCTGACAAAGTAGTCAGGGGAAATGTTATTGCTGGTGATTCAAAGTCTATAACAACACCAATGGGAGGGACAGTAATTGACATATCAGTCGAAAATGGGACAATCACTATTAAGCCTCACTATAAACCTACATATAAGCAAGCAGGGATTTATGGTGTAGTTGCAGATATAAGAGAAGACAAGGTTATTGATATAAAGACTGAAGTAGATATAATTCATGGTACTTTTGGAATAGGAAGAGACGCAACAGGGGTTTTGAACACTGATTTAGAAAACGCAAATGACAAGAGTATTATTTATGTTAGTGGGCATTTAAACTATGATATGCTCAAAAAGGCTGAAAGAGATAATGTTCTAGCTTTAATTGCTGATAGTGTAGATGCAGAAGACTTGTATAGATTTTTTTTAGAAATAATTGCAGAAGGGGTAACAGAGCAAATAAATGGACCTTTCTCTGTAACTATTTTAGAGAAATTTGGTGAGAATGAGACTTTAGAGAATGTAAAAAAATTGTTATTTGAAAGTGTAGGAAAGGTAATTACTGTTAGCTCAGGAACAAATGTTCAAACACCAGCCAAAAGACCAGAAATATACATTTACATTTAATAGAGCAAAAAACGGGCAAGAGTTGCCCGTTTTAATTTTTTGATCAAAAAAAGATTGACATAACTTAATAATAGTAATCCCTTAAATATTTCAGTATTTAGCACAATACTTGCTTTGTATTTTAAAGACATAGTCCTAGGTTTTTTCAATTAGTGTACGATATTCTTCACCTTTATTAAAAAACATTCTTAGATCGTCAGGTCTATTTATCAGTTTTTTCTTATCAGTCTCATAAATAATTAGTTCTTCTAATAGTTTTGTGTTAATGGATTTAAAGTACATGTCTAAAACAGGTGATAAAGCTTCAGGAAAATTCTCATCTTTTGATGCCCCACCAGTCGCAATAAAAATACCATGTCGAACTTTAGTTCTATCAATTGTAGGCTTTTTAAGTATGTATTTTGATGCCCAAAATGCTTGAGTTCTATCTATTGCGGATTTTAGGAAAGCAGAAACGGTGAAAAAATATATGGGTGATGCTACTAATGTAAAATCAGCTTCATCATAATCTTTATATAAAGGCTCTAAGTCATCTTTAAATATGCAAAGACCAGTTTTATAGCATTGGTTACAACCAATGCATGTCGTATATTTTAGAGAACCTAATTCATACCTTTTTATTGTATCTTTATCTTTAACAAATCCATCTAGAAAAGAACTGATAGCAAGAGCAGTATTGCCTTCTTTATTTGGACTTCCATTGAGTACTAATATTTTCATTTTGATTCATCCCCCTAGTTATACTGTTTTTAATTATATCTTAGATTTCTGTTTTATCAAACTTATAAATCATTGTAGTCAATATCATTCGAATGTGGTAAGATTTAAGTCGATTTGGAAAGGGTGGGATAATGAAGAAAGAACATAAGAGTATTTTAGAAAAGTTAGAGAATCATTACGGATCACCAGATACGGCTTTAGATTACACAAATCCATTAGAGTTATTGATAGCCACAATACTATCTGCCCAATGTACAGATGTTAGAGTGAATATTATAACTCCAGAGTTATTTAAAAAGTACAAAACAGCAGAAGATTATGCAAAAGCTGATATTATTGAGTTGCAAGAACTAATCAAGACTTGTGGGTTGTACAAAAACAAAAGTAAGTTTATTAAATCAGCTTGTGAAAGAATTCACAGTGAGTTTAAGGGTGTTGTCCCAAATACAAGAAAAGAACTAGAAAGTTTACCTGGAGTTGGTAGAAAGACTGCAAATGTCATATTGGCAAATGTTTTTAATAAGGATGCAATTGCAGTTGATACACATGTATTTAGAGTAAGCAAAAGATTAGGATTTTCAAATGGAAAAAACGTTAGGCAAGTTGAAGAAGATTTAATGGATCTCATTCCTAAGAATAAATGGTCAGATGCGCATCACTGGTTAATATACCATGGTAGAGAAATTTGCAAAGCGAGAACACCATTGTGTGAGAAATGTTATCTTAAGGATTATTGTCAGTATTATAAAACAGTGTAAGTCGGAGGAAACATTATGTCAGTATTGAGAGTTGAAGCGGGTATTTCGCAAAAAGAACTGCGTAAGAATATATTAAGTATGCTATGGCCTGCCACAATTGAAAGTGTGTTGCAGATGATGGTTGGAATGGTGGCAACGGCCATGGTAGGTAGGCTAGGTGCTAATGCTATAGGTGCAGTTGGTTTAGGAAATAGAATATCGCACTTAGTGTGGGCAATTTTTCAAGCCGTTGGAACTGGAGCCACAGTTCTTGTTGCTAGATCAATAGGTAAAGAGGACTTTCCTTTAGCAAGAAAAGTTGCATTACAAGCGCTAATGGTTGGCATGATCTTAGTGTTGACTTTAACTACATTCATATTTGTCTTTGCAGAGCCAATCCTAAACTGGTTTGGTGCAGACGGTCAATTATTTGGATTGTCTGTAAATTACTTAAGAATTGTCGTTTTTGGTATGCCATTTATGTCTGTAATGCAAATAGTAGGTGCTATTATGCGTGGATCTGGAAATACCAGAACTCCAATGACTGTTGCTTTCATTATGAATATAATCAATATTGGGGTAAGTTACACACTTATTTTTGGAAAGTTTGGATTTACCGCAATGGGTGTTAATGGTGCTGGGTACGGTGCTGTTGTGGCACAATTTATTTCAGCAATAATTGCAATTTGGATTTTATATAGACCTAAGTTTCCAATTTCATTAAGACATTTAGAAAAGTTTACTATTGATTTTGGTGAGATAAAGAGATTACTTAAAATAGGAACACCTGTAGCAGGTGAAAGTTTGTTTTGGCAGTTCGCTACTATTATTTTGACAAAGTGGATAGTTGGGTTTGGAAGCATATCACTTGCAGCACATCAATTAGGGCTCCAAGCTGAGTCATTATCATACATGCCGGGAATAGGCTTTTCAATTGCCGCTACAGCTTTCGTAGGCCAAAGCTTGGGTAGAGAAGATAGTGAACTAGCACAAAGGTATACAAGCGAGATATTTAAATGGTGTATAATATTAACAGCTATAACTGCTTCTTTATTACTATTTTTGCCTACTCAAATATTGGCTATATTTACAACAGAGGTTGAAGTTATTGAGCTGGCAAAATATTACCTAATTTTGATGGCTTTAGTACAAATACCACAACAAACTACTAGTGTTATGATAGGTGCACTGAGAGGTGCTGGTATGACAAGGCCTCCAATGATAAACGCAGGTATCGGTATTTGGTTAATTAGATTACCCTTATCATATGTATTTGGCGTAGTAATGGGTTACGGGGTTATAGGTGTTTGGATGGCGATTACAACTGATGTTATTATTAGATTTTTCTTGAACTTAAGATTATATAGAAAAGGCGATTGGAAGAATTCTGAGATTATTTAATGAGGGGTGCAGAGATGGATATTGGAAAGTTACCACCAGAAATATTGGAGAAGTTAGTACTTGATAAACTTACAACAAGAAGAAAAGAAGTAATAGTTCGCTCAAAAACAGGACAAGACAGTGTATTTATTGATACTGGTGGTTTGCCAATAGTTACATCTTCAGACCCTATTACTGGAGGAGTAGACAATATTGGATGGTTTGCTTTGCATATTGCCTGTAATGATTTGGCAGCTAATGGGGCTATGCCTATTGGGGTAATGATGACTGTTTTACTCCCACCTGGATACAAAGAGGAAGAACTTGGTAAGTTAATGGATGATGCATCGCAAGCCGCAAAAGAGCTGGACATAGACATAATTGGAGGACACACTGAAGTTACTGATGCAGTTACAAGACCTATAATTTCTTCAACAGCACTTGGTATTCCTATGACAGATAGCTTGATTATTTCTGAAGCAGCTAAACCTGGAATGGATATTATTTTAACAAAGGGTGCTGGAATTGAAGGCAGTGCTATTTTAGCAAGTGTAAAGGAAGAAGAACTAAAAAAACATATAGGCATAGAATATATAAAAGCCGCAAAAGAGCTTGAAAAACAGCTAAGCGTTGTCCCGGAGAGCATAATAGCCGCAAAACACGGGGTTGCAGCTATGCATGATGTGACTGAAGGTGGGGTTCTTGGAGCTCTTTATGAAGTTGTACAAGCAGCAGGGTGTGGTTTTACTGTTAATTATGAAGCTATCCCAATCCTTGAATGTACAAAAAAGATATCTCAATACTTTAATATTGATCCACTAAAATTGATTTCTAGCGGCTCAATGTTAATGTTTACGACAAATGGTGAGCAACTTGTAGAAAAACTTGCTAGAGAAGGTATTTACAGCGCTGTAATAGGTATAGTTACAGAGGCTGGCTATGTATTAAACAAGAATGGTAATGATACTGAAGTAGATCCTCCAAAAAGTGATGAACTTTGGAAAGTAATTTAGGGGTGAGAACATGGGTGACTATTTAGTAAGAGCATTGGCATTTAACAAGACTGTTAGAGCTGTGGCAATAGACTTAACTGAAACAGTTAGGGTTGCTCAAGAAAAGCATGAATCTAACCCTACAGCTTCAGCAGCTATGGGGAGGTTAATGACAGCAGCAGCTGTTATGGGTAGCACATTGAAAGATAAACAGAAGCTGACTTTGCAGGTTAAAGGTGATGGTCCACTGGGTAGTATAAATGCTCAGATAGATGACAAAGGAAATGTTAGAGGGTATGTTCAAAACCCTCATATTCTAGTTGAGCCATTCAGTGAAGATAAGCTTGCAGTATCAAGAGGTGTTGGTCAAAATGGCATGCTGTATGTAACAAAAGATTTAGGTGTTAAAGAGCCTTATAAAGGTTCTGTACAGTTAGTTTCAGGAGAGATTGCTGAAGATATAGCTTATTATTTTGTCATATCAGAACAAACACCGACAGTTTTTGCAGCAGGGGTTTTAGTTGGAGAAGAAGGAAAAATCAAGAGCGCAGGCGGGTATTTAATTCAGTTAATGCCAGATGCAAAAGACTCTGTAATTGATGAGCTTGAAAAAATCGTTAACTCCAGCGAATCAGTATCAAGGCTTCTTGATAGAGGAATGACTCCAGAAGATATTTTAGAGTATTTGTTGCAAAATCATGAACTGCAATTTCTTGATGAAAAACAATATTTTAGATTTAGTTGTAGTTGTAGTAAAGACACACTTACTGGTGCTTTAATTACACTAGGTAATGAAGATCTAGAAACATTTTTAGACCAAGATAAAACAGAAGTATGCTGTCAGTATTGCAGTGAATGTTATGATTTTTCAAAAACTGAGATAGAAGAAATCATTAATGCAATTAAGAATCAGGATGATAAGAATGAGACAAATTAGTGTAAAAGAAGTAGAGAAAACAATATACGAGAGTTTTCTTAAAGCTAATACGGAGCTTCCTGAAGATATAGCAAAAGCACTTCACTGTGCTAGAGATAAAGAGACTAACGAATTAGCAAAATTTGCCCTTGACACAATTATAGAAAACGCAAAAATAGCAAAAGATAACAAATGGCCTATGTGTCAGGATACGGGTATGGCTGTTGTATTCCTTGAAGTTGGCCAAGAAATAGCTTTCATTGATGGTGATATTAACAAAGCTATCAATAATGGAGTAAGAAAAGCATATGATGATGGTGGCTTTAGAGCATCTGTGGCTGACCCACTTACAAGAAAAAACACACGAGATAATACACCAGCAGTAATACATTATGAAATAATACCAGGTAATGAGTTAAGGATTACTGTCGCGCCAAAAGGTTTTGGTAGCGAAAATATGAGCAAAACCTATATGCTAAATCCTACATCAAGTAAAGAAGAAATAATTAAGATTGTTGTAGATACTGTAAAAGAAGCTGGAGGCAAGCCATGCCCTCCAATTATTGTTGGTTTGGGTATAGGTGGAACTATGGAAAAGGCAACATATATTGCAAAAAAAGCGTTGTTAAGAGACCTTGATAAGGCTAATGAGGATCCTGAGATAGCATGTTTAGAAAGACAACTTTTGAATGCAATTAATAATTCAATGGTAGGAGTGCAGGGGTTTGGGGGAATTAATACAGCACTAGGTGTGAGTATTTTAACATTCCCAACTCATATAGCAGGGTTACCAATTGCGATAAATATCCAATGTCATGCCGCAAGGCATTATACAAAAGTACTGTAGGTGAGATAAATGAAAATTAAGCTTCCTCTAAAAACTAAAGATATTGAAAAGTTAAAAGTTGGAGATATCGTATATCTTACGGGTGATATTTATACTGCTAGAGATGCAGCTCACAAAAAATTAATTAGCTCTGATAATATGCCTTTAGACTTAAAGAATCAAACCATATATTACGTAGGACCTTGCCCGGCTCCTAAAGATCACATAATCGGTTCAGCAGGCCCAACAACATCTGCAAGAATGGATGTTTTCACCAAGAGGCTTCTTGAACTTGGGCTAAAAGGAATGATAGGTAAAGGTCCAAGGTCTCCTGAAATCGTAGAATCTATCAAAGAGTATAAAGCTATATACTTTGTGACAATTGGTGGAGCTGGAGCATTTTTGGCTGAGAAGATAAAGGAAATAGTAGAAGTAGCTTACTTAGATTTAGGAGCAGAATCAATAAAAAAACTAACAGTAAAGGAATTTCCTGTCATAGTCGCTGTTGACTCTAGAGGCGATGATTTGTTCGCTTAGCAATTTAGTTACTATACAATGTGAATACGCAAAAACCACATAAAGAAACAGACGTTTGTATGTAATAAGGACCTATATAAGATAGGTTCTTTTTTTTTTAGATTTATACATTTTGGTGGTTTAAGTACGTTGATAACCCATTTTTAACATGATAAAGTGGTGTCAAGTGGTGGATAGTGGTGAATAGGTGGTAAGGAGGTGACGAGTAATGTTAATGGGAGAATATAATCATAATATTGACAGCAAGGGAAGAGTTATAGTCCCAGCTAAGTTTAGAGAGCAGATTGGTGATAAATTTATTTTAGCAATGTGGCTTGATAAATGTTTGATGATGGTTGCTCCTGAGGAGTGGGAAGAGTTGTGTGAAAATATGACAAAACTTTCTACTGCAAAACGTGAAAGTCGTGCCTTTACTAGAATGCTATTCTCAAGTGCCACTGAATGTGATAGTGATAAACAAGGTCGAATCTTGATCCCAGCAAAGCTTAGGGAATACGCTCAATTACAAAAAAGTGTCAGCTTTATAGGAGTTTCAAGAAGGATAGAGATTTGGTCAACTGAAATTTGGGAAGATTATAGTAATCAAGCTGAAGAAGATTTTGTAGATAGTGCAGAAAAGCTTGGCGACATAGTATTTTAGATAAATAAAAGAGGAGTGATTAAATGAAACATATACCAGTAATGTTAGATGAGTCAATAAAACATTTAGACATTGATGGATCTGGTATTTATGTTGATTGCACTCTGGGAAGAGCCGGTCACAGTAAAGCAATTTTAAGTAAACTTAATGAAGAAGGTAAGCTTATATGCTTTGACCAAGATTTAGCAGCTTTAGAAAGTGCAAGAGAAATTTTTAAAGATGACTCTAGGGTAACTATGATTCATAGTAATTTTAGAAATCTGGAATTTGAATTAGATCAGATAGGTATAAATAAAGTAAATGGAATATTTTTAGATATAGGAGTTTCTTCACCACAACTTGATAATCCTAACAGAGGATTCAGTTATCAAAATGAAGGATACTTAGATATGAGGATGGATCAAACGCAGAGTTTGACTGCTCATGAGGTTGTTAATAACTTTTCAAGAGATGATTTAGCAAAGTATATTTATCTTTATGGCGAAGAAAGAAAAGCAAACAGAATTGCATCAAACATTGTTAAAGCAAGAGAAGAAAAGAAAATTGAGACAACACTAGAGTTGGCAGAGATAGTAAAGAGAGCTTTCTCTGCAAAGGAAAGAGTGGATGGTCACCCCGCAAGAAGGACTTTCCAAGCAATAAGAATTTTAGTCAATCAAGAACTACAATCACTTGAAGAGGTTTTACCACAAGCTACTAAAATACTTGAAAAAAATGGGCGTTTAGTAATAATAACTTTTCACTCACTTGAAGATAGAATAGTAAAGAATTTTCTAAAGAGTATGACAGGGGAGTGCACTTGCCCTCCAGATTTCCCAATATGTGTGTGTGATTCTAAGGAAATACTTAAGATTCCATCAAAACAACCATACCTACCTAGTAAAGTTGAAATAGAGCAAAATCCAAGATCAAGAAGTGCAAAATTACGTGTTGGAATAAAAAATTAATAAGGAGGAGATAAAATTGGCTGTAATAAGAAACTATGTGAATCAAAATCAAGCTGTTGCAAGACCAAGGGTTGTCGATAAGGCAAAAACTCAAAGCAAAGCTAAATCTAGAACTGGTACTTTAACATTTTCTATAGCAATCGGATTAATTATTCTTCTTCTTACCATACAAAGTACACAGATATTTTTAGTAAAAAACAATATCTTTCAACTAGAAAGACAAATATTAGTTGCACAAGAAAATCTTAATTCTGCAACATTAGAAGTGACAAGACTTAAAAGTCCTGATAGAATCTTGGCTATGGCGCGAGATCTATGCAATTTGACACTACCTAAGGAAGGTCAATTCGTAGCTGTGCACCCATCTAAAAAATAACGGAGTGTTAATATGCGAACATGGGACCAAACTAAAAGCTCAAATAGAAGAATTATTTTTAGCAATATTATTATTATTTTAGTAGCAATCGGTATAATTTATAGATTGGGTTTTTGGCAAATTCAAAGAGCAGAATCTTTAGTACAAGAGGCGACTCCACAATGGTCGCTTAGAATAGCTATGCAGCCAAGAAGAGGACAAATCCTTGATGCCAAGGGTAGAGTGATGGCATTAAATGTAAATGCTGATACAATTGCAGCAATCCCAGCTCAAATTGTTGACCCTTCGAGCGCAGCTAGTGCATTGGCACCTATTCTTAATATGCAATATGACACCATATATACTCGTTTAACATCTAAATCTAGCCAGGTTTACTTAAAGAGAATGGTATCTGATGAAGTTTCTGAGCAAGTACATGAACTAAATTTAATGGGTATTATTACTATAAAAGAATCAAAAAGGTATTATCCTAACGGAAGCTTAGCAGCGCAAGTGCTAGGCTTTTCTGGTATTGATGAGGGATGGTATGGATTGGAATTATATTATGAAGACAGCTTACAAGGGCAACGTGGAGTACTTGATTTTGGTGTAGAAGAAACATCATCAAAAGAAGTAAGCTATACAAAGCCAGTAGATGGAGATACATTGAAGCTAACATTAGACCTTAATGTTCAAAGTATTGTTGAGAGCCACTTAAATAGAGCACGTGAACAATATAAAGCTGAAAGTGTAATGGCAATTGCTTTAAATGTAAAGACAGGTGGAGTAGTAGCAAGTGCTTCAGTTCCTTCATTTGACCCCAATGAATACCAAGCATATAGCCAAGAGCTTTGGAGGAACCCTCTAGTTTCTGATTCATTTGAGCCTGGATCTACTTTCAAAATCATAACAATTGCAGCTGCAATAGAAGAAGGTCTTGTAGATGAATCAGACAGGTTTACATGTGAAGGTAGTATAAGAGTTGCTGATAGAACAATTCACTGCTGGAATAGACAAGGACACGGAGTTTTGGACTATTACCAAATAATGCAAAGTTCTTGTAATGTTGGGTTTATTGAAATAGGTCAAAGAATAGGTGCTGAAAAGCTTTACAATTATGTTAATCTATTCGGGTTTACTGAAAGAACAAATATTGATTTACCTGGTGAAGCAAAAGGAATTATGTTTGCTAGAAACAGATTTGGCCCAGTTGAATTAGCTACGACAGCTTTTGGGCAAGGTCCTGCAGTGACGCCTGTTCAGCAAATTGCAGCGATATCTGCCATAGGAAATAATGGATTAATGATTAAGCCATATGTTGTAGACGAAATAGTAAGCAGTAGCGGGGAATTAATCTATAAGCATGAGATTGAGTCATATAGAGTTATTAGTGAAGATACAGCAAAATTAGTTAGAAAGATTATGGAAAGCGTCGTAACTGATGGAACTGGGCACAGAGCCTATGTTGAAGGTTATAGGGTCGGAGGCAAAACAGGTACTGCTCAAGTTGCATTGCCACAAGGTGGATATGATAAGGATAAATTCATTTCTTCATTTATTGGCTTTGCGCCATCAGATGACCCAGAAATTGCATTGTTTGTAGCAATAAAGAACCCAACATCAAATCCTATTGGAATTTCTGGAGGGATAATTGCAGCTCCTCTATTTGGAGATATAATGAAGGATATTTTGAGATATTTAGAGGTTCCTACGCAAATTACTAGCGTTCAAAAAGGAATAAATGATGTATTTGAAATGCCTGATTTAACTGGGAAGACAGGAGATGTAGCCGCTGCACAATTATGGTCTTTAGGGCTGACTATGGAGAGAGAGGGTCCTGCTTCAGGAAAAGTTATTATGCAAACACCTAAAGCGGGTGTTGAAGTGTATCCTAAAGATGTTGTGTTTATAAAGACTGATCCTGAAGGTATAGATCAAACGATAGACGTAGAAGTGCCCAATTTAGTAGGGATGTCTATGAGAGATGCTTCTTTTCTTTTAGGTGAATCTGGTCTAAGGGTTGAAATTAAAGGTTCTGGTATTGTTGAGAATCAATTTCCAGCGCCAGGTGAAGTTGTTAGAACACATACAATTGTCACTATAGAGCTTAAGCCAAGGGGAGTAAGTGGTGAATAAGTTATATGTCGATCTAGAATGGAGATGTGCATAATGAAGTTAAAAGATATATTAAATGAGATTAAAATAACAAAGAAGGCCAATTATAAACCAGAGTTAGAAATCAAGTCTATACATGTTGATTCTAGAGAAGTGCAAGAGGGTGGACTATTTGTTTGCATAATTGGAGAAAACAATGATGGGCACGAATTCGCCTTAGATGTTGTTAAAAAAGGTGTATATGCTGTTATTACTTCTAAAGAGTTGGACTTAGGTGTTAGTCAAATAGTAGTAGAGAATACAAGTGAAGCTGTATCTAAAATAGCTGCTAACTTTTATGATAACCCAACCAAGAAACTCAATGTAATTGGAATTACTGGAACTAACGGAAAAACAACATCTACATTTATTGTCAAACACATTCTTGATGAAGTCGGAGAAAAGTGTGGGCTTATTGGAACAATAGGAGTTGATACTGGTAACAAGTTTTATCCTGCGGTATTAACCACACCGCAAGCTGTAGATTTGCAAAAACACTTTGCAGAAATGGTATCAAATGGTTGTAAACATGTAGTTATGGAAGTATCATCTCACGCTTTAGACTTAAGAAGGGTAGATAACATTGATTTTGATATAGCTGCAATCACAAATATAAGTCAGGATCACTTAGATTATCACAAAGATATGGGTAGTTATATAAAAGCAAAAGCGAAATTATTTGAAATGGCCAATAAGACTTCTATTATAAATTTTGATGATAAGTATAAAGGTGCTTTTATAGATGCATCAATTAATAGGCCTTTTTTATATAGTTGCAGTTCAAGTGTTGATAATGGACTCTATGCAATAATACAGCGCTCTCATGCTCTGGGGATGGAGTTCGATGTTTATTATAATAAAGTAAAATATCCTGTAAGCACAAAATTAATTGGAAAATTTAACGCATATAATATTCTACTAGCATTAAGTATTGTCATAAATTGTGGTGTGGATATATCAAAAGCCATAAATGTGATAGAAAGCTTTAATGCAGTAGATGGAAGGTTTGAAAGAGTCCAGGGAATTAAAGACTTTACTGTAATTGTTGATTATGCTCATACCCCAGATGCTTTAGAAAATGTATTAAGAGCAGCAAGATCTATAACAAAAAATAGACTTATAACAGTATTTGGATGTGGTGGAGATAGAGATTCTACAAAAAGACCCTTAATGGGTCAAATAAGCCAGCAGTTATCAGATTATGTTATCATTACCTCAGATAATCCACGTACAGAAGATCCAAAAAGAATAATTGATGATATTCTTGAGGGTGTAAAAACCAATAATTGTGTTAAAATAATAATAGACCGAGAAAATGCAATAAAAGAAGCTATTATAATAGCAAATGTAGGAGATGTTATTTTAATTGCAGGTAAAGGTCATGAAACGTATCAAATTATTGGTAAAGATAAGATTGATTTTGATGACAGAAAAATAGCATTAAAAATTTATGATGAGGTGAGATAATGGAGGCGCTATATATATCAGAGGTTGCCGCAATAGTAAAAGGAAGAATAATAGGACAATCAAAAGCACTAATAACTGGAGTAAGCCTTGACTCACGAAAAGTAAAACCTGGAGATTTATTTATTCCGCTTAAAGGAAGAAACACAGACGGACATAACTATATTTTGCATGCATTAAGTAATGGAGCTACAGCTGCCCTATCAGAAAAGGGACTTTCTAACATTCCACAAAACACAACAGTGATTCTAGTGGATGATACTCTAGAAGCACTACAACAACTTGGCATAGCAAAACTTAAAAAGGCTAAGCCTGTAGTAGTTGGAGTTACAGGAAGTACGGGAAAGACTAGTACAAAAGAGATGATTGACGTTGTGCTAAATGAGAAATTTAACAGCTTTAAAAACGAAGGCAATCTAAACAGTGAACAAGGGCTACCTTTGGCATTGTGTGAATTATGTGCAACTGACGAAGTGGCTACTTTAGAAATGGGTATGAGAGGCAAGGGACAAATCACAGAATTAACCAAGTTAGCACCCCCAAATATTGCTGTAATTACGAATATAGGAAAAGTACACTTAGAATTGTTTGATAGCCAAGCTGAATTAGCAATGGCTAAAGCTGAAATTATTGAAGGGCTTGAGCCTAATGGAGTAGCAGTACTTAATGGAGACGATAGTTGGTGTCAAGAGTTAACACAACAATTTAAGAAAAGTCATAAAATAGTGACATTTGGTTTTAATGATGGAAATGATTATCAAGCAAAGCAAGTTGAGTATAACTCAGCAGGTAAATATAGCTATGTAATTGGAAAAGATGGAAAAAGCCAATTAGTAGAGTTGCCGGTTATAGGCAAACATCACGTTTATAATTCATTAGCAGCATTTGCAGTAGGAGATTTATTAGAAGTAGAGTGGGAAGACATTGCTAATGGTATTAATAAGTATCAGAATATCCAAGGTAGGCAAAGGCTTTACTATATTGATGGAGTGACAATCATTGACGACACATATAATTCTAATCCAGATTCAATTAAAGCTGCCTTAGAACAGCTTAAGTTTACTCCTGCTAAAGGCAAAAAAGTTGCTGTTATAGGTGATATGAAAGAGCTTGGAGGAGAAGCTGAATTATCTCATAGACAAGTGGGTATAGTTATTGAATCATATGGTGTTGATGTTGTTATCTGTCATGGTGAGTTATCCAAGTTTATTGGTGAAGAACTAGATATAAGACATAGCCTAATTAAAACCTATTATGAAAATGACAAGTCAAAAGTAGTACAAATTTTGAAAGAGATTATTAACGAAGGGGATGTCTTGTTGATAAAAGGTTCTCGTAGTTTAGAGATGGAAACTATACTAAAGGAATTTACAGGCAAGAGGTTATAGAGTGTTTATTATATATTATGGCATAGGTGCTTTGATAGTTTCACTTGTTATTGGAACTCCTGTGATAAAAATTCTAAAAAAAGTAAAAGCAGGAGCTACTATTCAGGAAGAGTTGGCTTATGAGCAGCAAGTGAAGATGGGTACACCATTGATGGGTGGATTTATTTTTATTATTCCTATAGTAGTGATGCTACTGGGGTTTTTACTATTGAATCAAAGCTACTTTGTGGAAGTTGCAATAATCCTACTTTTTGTTATTGGTTATGGCGTGATAGGTTTTATAGATGATTATCTAAAGGTTGTCAAAAAGCACTCAGATGGTTTAAAAGCAAAACAAAAAATAATATTGCAGATAGGCATCATAGTATTGTATTACCTTTTAGTGAGAACTGTTGGTGTAGATACTACAATTTACTTTCCTCTTATTGATAAAGTTGTCGACTTAAAGATCCTTTATTTACCTTTCTTATTATTTTTCTCTGTGGGTTTTTCTAATGCAGTCAACTTGACAGATGGTATGGATGGTTTGCTGGCTGGCGTATTTATATGTACCTCTATAGCTTACGCAGTTATTGGTAATTACTTATCAAATACTTTAATAGCTTTGCTGGCTATCATAACAACTGGATCCTTGATAGGGTACTTAAAATTTAATTACCACCCAGCAAAAGTATTTATGGGTGATACTGGATCATTAGCTCTTGGAGGCGTAATAGTGTCTTATGCACTCTTAACTAAAACAGAGGTGTTGTTACTACTATTAGGTGGGCTTTACGTTATAGAGGCAATTTCAGTAATCTTGCAAGTGAGCTATTTCAAGATTACTAATGGTAAAAGAATATTTAAAATGGCTCCAATACATCACCATTTCACCTTGGCAGGCGTTAAAGAGACTAAAGTTGTTTTTGGGTTTTGGCTAGCAAGTGCAGTATTTGGGGTATTAGGGGTAGTTATAATGATATTGATTTAGAGGATGATTAAGTTGAATCAGAGCAAGCAACCAGATTACGTTCTTTACTATTTAACACTCATATTAGTAGGATTTGGAATTATAATGGTTTATAGTGCAAGTTCGTTTACTTCTGATTTATACTATAATGATCAGTTCTATTATGCTAAAAGACAAGCAATGTGGGCATTGATTGGTTTTAGTGCTATGAATATAGTTATGTTTTTCAAATATCAAAAGTTAAGAATTTTTGCAAAATATCTCTTTTTAGGTTCAATTATACTGTTGGTTTTAGTTCCAATCCCAGGGATTGGAATAGAAGTACATGGTGCTAGAAGATGGCTTGAGATAGGCCCTTTAAGATTTCAACCAAGTGAATTTGCAAAACTTACAATGGTAATTTTTCTATCGTACTTTTTAGAAAAAAAAGGAGATAGAATTAGAGAGTTTAAAAAGGGTGTTGTTCCTACGCTAATGATAATAGGTTTTATTTTTGGTATGGTATTGTTGCAAAGAGACTTTGGGACAGCTGCTATAATTATGTTTACAGGATTTGCACTTCTTTTTATTGCTGGAGTAAAGTTTATCCATTTATTACCGATTATATTATCGGGTGGCTTATTAAGTGCAGTAGCAATTCTGACAGAGGAGTATAGATTGAGGAGAGTCATTTCATCTTTTAATCCCTGGAGTGATCCTTTAGGTTCTGGTTATCAGGCATTACAATCTTTATATGCACTAGGTTCAGGCGGGCTCTTTGGTTTAGGATTAGGTAATAGTAGACAGAAACGATTATTTTTGCCTTTTGCGCATACAGACTTTATTTTTAGTATTATTGCTGAAGAACTAGGCTTTATTGTTTCCTCAATAGTTGTACTAGCATTTGTAGTTATAGGGATAAGAGGTATAAAAATTGCAAGAAATGCTCCTGATAAATTTGGTAGATTTTTAGCAATAGGGTTAACTTTTGGAATAGTAGCTCAAGCATTTGTCAATATACTAGTAGTTACTGCAACTATACCTGTTACTGGTATGACACTTCCATTTATTAGTTCAGGAGGGTCATCATTGTTAATAACAATGTTGTCAGTAGGTATTTTATTAAATATTTCTAGGTATACTAACGAAGAAAGTGATTAGGATATGATATATGTCTAGAAAAACAAAGACAGTATTAATAGTCGTGGTTTTATTTTCAATCATTATAGGAGCAACATCTTATGTGTTGTTTAAACCGTATTATTTAGTAGTGAATTTTATTAATGTAACAGGTAATTCTTATTTAACAACTTCAGAGGTTATTGATGGAGCTGGTATAAAGAATGGGCAATCGCTTGTACTAACATCGATTAGCGATATAGAGAAGCTTCTGAGCGAAATGGCGTGGGTTAGTGAAGCTAAAGTAACGAAAGTATGGCCTGATGGAATATCCATGACAATAACTGAGAGGAAACCACTTTTAGCATTATCATATCATGGTGGATTTGTTATCATAGATGATAAAGGAATTGTTTTAGATATAAAGTCAAACTTTAGCGAAGTAAACCTACCAATAATAAGTGGATACATTCCAGATAGTGTATCAGTTGGTAGATTAATTATGGGAGAAGAACTTTGGAGTCAGGTAACAAACATAACTGATTATTTGCCAATATCTATCATCCTACAGCTTTCTGAGTTATCATGGTATGGCTACAATGTTAGAATGTATTTGAACAATGGACTTGAAATATTTATTGGAGACATTAGAGAGTTTGATCCGGAAAAGTTATTGTTATTACCAGAAGTTATTGATAATATTAATGATATAAAAGAGGGTTATCTCGATTTAAGTGGAATATATACAGTATTTAGAAGATTTAATTGATTTTTGTAGATTATAACTCTTTCAGGGGGGACGTAAATGGCTAAAAAGGAAATAATTGCAGGTCTTGATATAGGTACATCAGTTATCAAGGTTGTAATTGGTGAATTTGATTATCAAAATGATAAGATTAATATTATTGGATATGCGCAAACACCATCAAAAGGATTATCAAAGAGTGATATTATTGATATTGATAGTGTTGCTAACTGTATTATTGAAACAACAGAGTATGCAGAAAGGATGGCTGGTGTTGAGATAAGTGGTTTTTTTGTAGGCCTTCCAGTTCAACACATATCAATAATGCACAATAGTGGTGCAGTTGCAATAAGTGGGGATGACAGAATAGTACAAGAAGAAGATGTTGAGCGAGTGTTGAATGCTGCAAAAGTAGTTGCTATCCCTCCAGAAAAGAGAATCATAGATATTATTCCAAGTCAGTTTAAAATAGATAACAAAAGTGGCGTGCAAAGACCTGTTGGCATGGCAGGGGTTAGGCTCGAAGTCGATGCTATGTTAATTGCTTTAGATAGAGCGGTAGAACAGAATATAGTTCATTGCATTGAACAGGCTGGCTATGAGGTCTATCATTTTGTTCTTAACCCATTAGCATGCGCCAATGATGTTATCACTATGGATGAAAAAGAAGTAGGAGTAATCTTAGTTGATTTTGGTGGAGGAACTACTGAAATGTCATACTTTAATAATGGCATTCTGAGGAAGTCCATTAGCTTACCAATAGGTGGATCTCAAATAACAAGTGATTTAGCAAGTGTACTAAAGATTCCTCAAAGAAAAGCAGAGGAAATCAAAAAAGCCTATGGGTCATTAATAAGAAAAAACGAAGAAGCACTAACAATTAAAGATAAAGACTTAGATACTACAAGACCAATTGAGTATAAATTAGTAAACGACGTCATAGAGGCAAGGCTTGATGAGATATTTAATTTGCTTGTAGATGAAATACTTTCAATGGGATTCAAAGAACCACCTCCAGCAGGTATAAAAATCATTGGTGGAACTACACTTATGCCAGGTTTTGCAAAAATGGCAGAAGATTATTTTTATACTGATGTAGAACTTGCTTATTCAGACTCAGATGAGCAAGGTTATATAACCAGCAAAGGAATAGTACACTATGCCTTTGATAACAATTTAGCTTTTGGTTATTATGAGACTACTGAAAGAAAAAGCAAAAACCGACTTTCAAAGATTTGGAATTGGTTCAAAGATTTATTCGAGATGGAATAGTTGAGGGGGAAGAACTTTGTTAGAAATGGATTTCAGTTCAAATATTGCTTGTATTAAAGTAATAGGTGTTGGTGGTGGCGGGGGAAATGCCATCAATAGAATGATAGAAGCTGGTGTCAGAAATGTTGAATTTATAGCAGTTAATACTGACGCACAAGCTTTAATGAGTAATCGTGCTGAGCATAAATTACAAATTGGAGAAAAATCAACTAGAGGATTAGGTGCAGGCGCGAGACCTCAAATTGGTGAAGAAGCAGCAAAAGAGAGTATAGAAGCAATTAAGAGTGAGTTAACTGGTGCTGATATGGTCTTTATCACCGCAGGAATGGGTGGAGGAACAGGCACAGGAGCAGCCCCAATTATTGCAACTGCAGCACGAGAAGTAGGCGCCCTCACAGTGGCTGTTGTTACTAAGCCTTTTATGTTTGAAGGTAGACAGAGAATGAGAATTGCTGAAGAGGGCATAAAAAGATTAAAAGAAGAAGTTGATACTATTATTACGATACCTAATAATAGATTGCTAGACTATGTTGGTCAAAAAGCATCATTTTTAGATTCATTCAGAATTGCTGATGATGTATTACATAAAGGTGTTCAAGGAATATCTGATTTAATAGCAGTACCTGGTCTTATAAATCTTGATTTTGCAGATGTGAAGACAATTATGGAAGAGAAGGGTACAGCATTAATGGGTATTGGTCAATGTGGAGGCGATGGCCGTGCAGAAGACGCTGCTAAAATGGCAATATCAAGTCCACTTTTAGAAATATCAATTAATGGCGCTACCGATGTCTTAGTAAGTATAACTGGTAGTTCAGACATGACACTAAATGAAATCAATGAAGCAATGAATATTATCTATGAGGCTGTAGATGAAGAGGCGAATGTAATATTTGGTGCTACTATTGATGATAGTTTAGGAGATGAAGTAAGAGTTACAGCAATAGCTACTGGATTTGATGATGTTGCTTTAGCTAAAAGAGCTGAAAAGCAAGAGCAATCTGGCAGAAGAGATCCATGGGGCTCTAGAAATCAGGTTGAAGAGCAAGAGGCAAAACCAGTTTCAAAGAAGCCAAAATCACAAGGATTTGATAGTCCAGCTTACAATAGACGTGGAGTCAGAAATATTAGAAGAAATCCATTTGGCACAGAAAAAGAGAATGAAGAGTAATATAAAGCCACCAAGTTTATGGTGGCTTTTGCTTGTTAAGTTAGACAGAAGGCCAAAAAAACTATATAATTACTTTAAATAGTCAAGAGAGGAAGTATTATATGCGCTGTCCTTTTTGTCAACACTCAGAGACCAGGGTGATAGATAGTAGAACAACAGATGATCAAAGTTCAATCAGAAGAAGACGCGAGTGTATAAATTGTTCTAAAAGATTTACTACTTATGAGAAAATTTATGAACTACCTTTGATGGTTATAAAGAATGATGGTAAGCGTGAAACCTTTGATAGAGACAAAATAAAATATGGAATAATAAAAGCATGCGAAAAAAGACCGATATCAATGTCAGATATTGATCAAATGGTTACAAATATAGAGGCAAAAATACGTAACACAATGCAAGAAGAAGTAGCCTCGTCTAAAATTGGAGAAGCTGTAATGGAAGAGTTATTCAATTTTGACGAAGTTGCATATGTAAGATTTGCTAGTGTGTACAGAAAGTTTGCAGATTTAGAAAGATTTAAAGAAGAGTTAGATGATCTTCTACAAAAAAAGAAAGACTAAGGATTTGTCCTGCTAATTTGCGGGACTTTTTATCGTAATACTTTTTGCAGGAGGACATAATGAGATATCAATCAAATCCAAGGCTATACAGCACAAATAAGAAAAATAAAACTAAAAAGAAAAGGCTAAAAGTCAAACCATTACTATTATTGATTGTTATAATAGCTATTTTGATTTTTGTTATTTATAGAATGTTTTTCTTTGTGCCAAAATATACTGTTAAAACTGAAACATGGCATTATACTGCTCCTGTAAAAGCACGAGTTTTTGCTCAGAGCACCCCTTTAATAGCTACCAAAGATGGTATATTACATTTGGAGGCGGAAGATGAAAGCCTAGTTAATGAAGGACATGGAATATTAAGTATAGTAGATAGTGAACAAGAAGAAGTGATAAGAAATAGAATGAGTGAGATTCAAGAAGAAATCTCTTTTTTTAATATAGTCATTGATGAAAATGGAAACGAGTTAGTAGAAGAACCAATAAATAATCCTGTTAGTGAGTTGAGAAATGCAATTAGACATTATGGGATTTACCAACGAGAGAATAATTTCCGTGCAGTAGAAGAAACTTATATAAGAATTCAGACGCTGCAAACAGAATATTTTGAGTATGTTAAAAGGGTAGATAATGACCAGAATAGATTCAACTCACTTAAAAGTGAATTAGCAAATTTACAAAAGGAATATGAAGATTGCTCAGTTTCAGTACAAAGTCCAGCAACTGGTTTTATACTTTTTGAATATGATAACTTGACGAACAAGCTGGACTATAGTGATATATCAGATGCCTATTATGAATTAATGAATGAAGATATAGTTTCAGTAGCGATAAATGATGGGGATAGTATTTCCACGGGAGATATCATAGGTAAAATTGTTAAAAGTGGTAGTTATTATCTAGCAAGCATAATCCCTGATAATTTAAGAGAGGGCTTGAAATTAGCAGACGAGATTATTTTACAACAAGATGATTACTATTTTGAAGGAGAATTGCTAACAGACAATCTTGACGATGAAGTATTTATTTGGAATATAACAAGTGATTTAGTAAGCTTTGCCAGAGAAATAGATATAATAATTAAAACAGAAGAGCTTGAAGGGTTTTATGTTCCAAAAACAGCAATTTTATTTGAAGAAGACAGTGCTTTTATATATGTTTATGATGGGCGTTATCCTGTAAAAACTACTGTGGAGATATTAAAGGAAGAAGGCACACAGTATTTTATTTCAGGTTTGAGGCACAATAATGAAATTGTAGAGGACATCGAGCAGTTTAGGAGGTAATAAAATGATTGAGACAAATATAAGTGAAATTAACAGAAGAATTGAGTCTGCTGCTAAAAGATCAAACAGGAGCTTTAATGATATAACTTTGATTGCTGTTACTAAAACAAGGAGTTTAGTTGAAATTGATAGTGCTCATGAACTAGGTATAACAGATTTTGGAGAAAACAAAGTACAAGAACTACAAGAAAAAATTGAAGCAAGATCAAACTATAACTGGCACATGATTGGTAGTTTGCAGTCTAATAAAGTAAAGTATATAATTGATAAAGTGAAAATGATTCATAGTCTAGATAGAAAAAGCTTGGCAAAAGAGCTAGATAAAAGAGCAAAGCAACATGGTATAAAGATAAATACTTTAGTTCAAGTAAATGTTTCAGGTGAGGAAACTAAGTCTGGGGTCTCTCCTGAAAAATTAAAGTCATTTTTGGAGTATTTGAAGACTAAAGATAATATCAAGGTTATGGGCCTAATGACAATGGCTCCTCATACTGATAATGAGCAAGTATTAAGAAAAGTATTTAGAGAATTAAAAAACTTGAAAGAAAAAATGAATGAAGAACTTTATAAGTCAGAAGTTTTGGTAGAGCTTTCAATGGGGATGAGTAACGACTATGAGATGGCAATAGAAGAAGGTGCGACAATCATAAGAGTTGGCTCTTCAATATTTGGGGAATATGATTACAACTAGACTTTGTTATGAAAAATTAGTTAGGAGAGATAATTATGGGTTTGATAAGAGGATTAATTAATGGAGTGCTGGATGTAGTATCAATACTACTAATAATAAGAATAATTATGTCATTTTTAGGTTTTAGTAAGCATTCTAATAGATTTACAGAAATCACTTTTGAGATTACTGATGTCATATTAGCACCAATACAGAAAATTGTAGGACCAATACAAGTGGGTAATGTTTTGCTTGATTTTGCTCCTCTGATTTTATTAGTGTTGATAAATATAATACAATCTTTTATTTAGATTATGGTATATATAATATCAATTATTACGTTTGGTTTAGATAGAATAACAAAAGTTCTTATAACTAATGAGTTTGCTCTTTATGAGAGTAGGCCTGTAATTGGAAGTATTATGTCATTTACTTATGTTGAAAATACTGGGGCTGCTTTTTCTATATTACAAGGGCAGAGGATATTCTTTATAATTATGACAGTAGTAATGTTAGGCATAATATTTTATCTATACTATAAAATGCTGGAAAAGGATTTTTGGACTACATTATCTGTAGGCTTGATAATTGGAGGAGCCCTAGGGAACTTTTATGATAGATTGTTATATGGATCAGTTATAGATTTTATCGATTTCTATTTTTTCCCTGTCTTTAACATTGCTGATTCTGCCCTTGTAGTTGGAACAGCTTTACTTGCCTTAATAATTTGGAAAACAGATGATAAATCTGAAGAAACAAAAAACTAAGTGGTGATATAATGAATACAGTTTTTTTAAGAGTAACTGATGAAGAAGATGGGGATAGGCTAGATGTTTTTTTAGCAGACAACACAGAGATGTCTAGGTCTAGGCTTCAAAAACTAATTAAAAGTAGTAAAGTTGAAGTAAATGAGAATATAGTTAACAAGGCTAGTTATAATATTAGAGATGGAGATAAGGTCTTGGTATATATACCAGAACCTGAAAAATATCATATAAAACCACAAGACTTAAATATTGAAATTATTTATCAAGATAGTGATATTGCGTTAGTAAATAAGCCAGTTGACATGGTGGTTCATCCATCACCAGGGCATAGAGATGGGACCTTAGTGAATGCTATTTTGCATAAATGTAAAGATTTGTCAGGGATAAATGGAGTTTTAAGACCAGGGATTGTCCATCGAATAGACAAAGAAACTAGTGGAATTCTTATAATAGCAAAAAATGACTTTTCTCATGTTTCATTAAGTGCTCAATTAAAGCAAAAAACAATTAGCAAAGAATACCTTGCCTTAGTATACGGTGATGTTAAGAATGAAAGTGGAACGATTAGAACATTAATTGGGAGAGATCCTAATAATAGGCTTAGAATGACTGTTTTGAGTAATGGTGGAAAAGAGGCAATTACTCATTACAAAGTATTAGAAAGATTTGATAAATACACTTTGCTTTCAGTTGACTTAGAAACAGGCAGAACTCATCAAATAAGGGTGCACTTAGACCATGTAGGGTATCCAATTATTGGAGATGCTGTATATGGTAATAAACAGTCAAAAGCTGCTTTTTCAAAGGGACAGTTTTTACACGCAAAAAAATTAGAATTTATCCACCCAAGAAGTAAAAAGAGAGTATCTTTTATTGCGGCTCTGCCAGATGATAGAAATCAATTTCTCAAAAAACTGAGAAAATAGTACTAGAACTTTTTTTCAAAAAGTGTTATATTGTTTTTAGTAAACCTTTAAGATGTCCAGAGAGGCATTAAGGTGGTAAGCTAGTTTAGTGTGCTGCCCTTAAAGGGCAGCTTTTTGTTTATAAGGAGGAAAAGATATGCAAATCAAGACACAGATTATGGATAAAAAGGCAATGCAGAGAGCACTAACAAGGATTTCTCATGAAATAATTGAAAGGAACAAAGGCGTTGATGATCTAGTTATTATTGGTGTGCATCGAAGAGGTTCAACTTTGGCAAGAAGAATAGCAGAAAACGTAGAAAGAATTGAGAACTGCCAGCTAAATGTAGGAGATCTAGATATAACTCTTTATCGTGATGACTTAGAAGAACAACACGAAGAAGCCATTCTAAACCAAACAAATGTGAAGTTTGATATTCAAGATAAGACAGTTGTATTAGTAGATGATGTACTTTATACAGGAAGAACTGTAAGAGCAGCGTTAGATGCATTGATTGATATTGGAAGGCCTAAATCTATACAACTAGCAGTTTTAGTTGATAGGGGACATAGGGAACTACCAATTCGAGCTGATTATGTTGGTAAAAACGTACCTACCTCAAACAAAGAAGTTGTAGCTGTTCAGGTTGAAGAATTTGACGGTAGAGAGCAAGTAGTAATTTTAGAATAACTTTTGGAGGAAGAGAATGAGAGAAAAAATTAGCATCACCAGACTATTACCTTTAGGATTACAACATGTATTTGCAATGTTTGGAGCAACAATCTTTGTTCCTTTAGTAACTGGTTTAGATCCATCTGTAGCACTATTTACCTCAGGATTAGGCACTATTTTATTTCATATAATTACAAAGGGTAAAGTGCCTGCATATTTAGGGTCTTCTTTCGCATTTATAGCCCCAATTACTTTGGTAACGTATAATTATGGTGTAAATGCTGCTATTGGTGCGTGTGCTGTAGCAGGACTTATGTATCTTATTGTGGGTTTTTTGATAAAGAAACTTGGTTCAGAAGTAATTCAATCATTAGTGCCACCTGTAGTAATTGGACCAGTTATAATGGTTATAGGATTAGGTTTAGCGGGTGTTGCAAATGATTACGCTTCAGAACACTACTTAACAGCACTAGTTACTTTAGCAATAGTTATTGTTGTAAGTATTTTTGCAAAAGGGTTCTTTAAATTAATTCCTATTCTGTCTGGAATAGTTGGTGGATATATTTTCGTTTTAATAGGACAATCTGTAGGTTTTGCTCCTGAACTTATAAGTTACGCAACAGTAGCTAGTACATCATGGCAACCAGCATTACCTAATTTTATATTTCCAGTGTTTAATATTAATGCAATTTTGATAATAGCACCTATTGCCTTGGTTACTATGATTGAACATTTAGGAGACATGATGGCAATTAGTAGAACAGTTGGAATAGACTATATAGAAGATCCAGGTTTACATAGAACATTAATAGGTGATGGTTTAGCGACAACTATGGCAGGATTTTTAGGTGGTCCTCCTAACACTACTTATGGAGAAAACATTGGTGTATTAGCATTAACTAAAGTTACTAACCCAATTGTAGTAGAAGCAGCAGCAGTAATTGTGTTGTTACTTTCTGTTTTTCCAAAAGTTGGAGAAGTAATTAACACCATCCCACTTGCAGTAATGGGTGGAGTAATGATAATGGTTTTTGGAATGATAGCTAGTGTAGGTATGAGGACTCTTATAGAAAAAAACGTAGACTTAATGGATACTAGAAACTTGATAATTGTATCAGTGACACTAGTTGTAGGACTAAGTGGTATTTCATTTTTTGATATTGAAGGAATGGGATTGGCAGCAATTGTAGGAATTTTACTGAACAAAGTTCTACCAGAGACAAAAGAAGAAACAAATTAAAAAGATTAGGGAGCTCCCTAATCTTTTTCTATGAGACTGTAAATAGTTTTGTGTAAATATACAAAGAAACAAATCACAAGAGTAAATAAAAGTTAAGTTGTTAATGGGCTATCATGTAAAATTGATAGCTCATTTCTTATCAAGTCCCAGTTTTTCACC
>Ga0334901_1000789_pt1 | contig 39155 bp, 41 predicted proteins | sample GraSluR3_MG_3_FD_207216 | JGI IMG/M metagenome (GOLD analysis project Ga0334901, IMG submission 207216) | Sludge microbial communities from methane-producing bioreactor in Wageningen University, Netherlands - Granular Sludge_15_08-R3 | ecosystem: Engineered > Bioreactor > Anaerobic >...
CAGATAGGCTGATTCATGGTACACATCAGCGATGGGAAAATAGGCATCTACAGTGGACTGAGGAAGGTTATGATGTCTACGGCGATTTCGATATGGCACAGCTCGATTATGAAAAGATTTATCGGGAAGTGCTGGAAATTTGTCCAGGCATGGAACCGGTCATTGACTATGTGAGGAATATCCAGGCGGCTCGGCTCGGTGAATATGATTATTTGCTGAAAGATGTGCATGAGCATAATGAGAACGAGCAGGCATCTGCGCTACGTATTTTTAATATGAGTGTCCGGGCTGCCGTGAAGAATGCCCTGTATTATTATCAAAAACAAGGTCTAGATTTGGAGGATGCATTCCAGGTCGCTTGTATAGGTATTATCACAGCAATACAAAAGCATAGTGACAGTGTTAAAGGATTGTTCCCTTCGTATGCGTCCATGTGGATGATCCAGACAATGGGCAGAGAGATGCCTATCTATCAGCATAACTTTCGACTTCCAGTACATTATAAGGACTATGTTGCTCAGACCTTGCGACAGTTAGAGGCACAGATCGGAGAGTCCGATGTCATGGAGATGGATTTTGAAGAGATATACCGTCTTTTGCTCGCATATACAGAGTGTGATGAGGATAAGGCAGTTCAAATGGCATCCGTTCTAGTGCCTGCTGAGAGTGTCGAAAACATGATTAATGATTCCCAAAAGAAAATATATTTGGTTGATGATAGTGATTATATCAGCGAGATGGAGCAAGATTTTGCATTGGAACCAGTAAGGGACAGCTTTAAAATTCTTTCTGAGCGTGAGAAGAATGTCATTATTCATAGGTTTGGTTTTGATGGCTTCCCTGAGCTATCGTTAGAAGAAATCGGGAATATGTACGGTATTACAAGGGAACGCGTACGGCAGATTGAGTTCAAAGCAGAGTGGAAAATCTTGTCACATTTGATGCGGATACATTATGTAACAAGGGTACAGTACAACACGCTTTTAGATAATAGGTTTGAAAAAATGAAACAAAAAATGGAACGTAAATCTAGAAAAACGATGCCATCATAAAGTTCAGAAGAAGTCGAGCGCCGCGCCAAGATTTGGAAATGGTTGCAAACGAGCGGCGTCAGCAGCATGGACGACATCCAGAACCCCTTCAAGGAAACCATTGCCGAGTTCATGGAAAACGGTCTATGCGGAACTCGGGTACAAGCAAGTAGACTACCCCGGAACAAAAATACGGAAAACAGCCAGAACGGGCACAGTGGCAGGACGTTGCGCATCAGCTTCAGCAAAGTGGACGTAGCCGTACCCGGGGACAGCGGTGAGCAGTTCGAACCGCAGCTTCTGAAAAGGAACCAGATCAGCGTCAGTCAGGATATCGAAGAAAAAATCTTGTCCATGTACGCCAAAGGGATGACCACCGGGGACATCGAAGCCCATATCCGTGATATCTTGGCTTGGAAGTCTCCGACACCACGGTCAACATCACCGATGGGAGCTGCCCATCGCAAAGGTATGGCAGCAGACCCCACTGGAGAGCGTCTACGCGGTGGTATTTCTGGACGTCATCCACTACCACATTCGCAGCGAGGGACAGATCGTTAAGAAAGCCGGTTCTAAATTTAAATTGAAAATGCTTGGCGAGGCATTGGCATGGGAGTATCTTCGCAATGTCGGCATTGATGGTGCAAAACCAGATGTCCATTTATGTAGATTTCTTTCTGAAAGCAGAATGGGAGACGGTAATCACACACCAGCAACCACAAAAGAGGTGTATGATTCTGTTCTTGAACTTTCAAAGGCCACAAAACTATCAATGACTGCAATAGATAATTACATATGGAGTTACTGTGCAGACGGATATGGTGAGGTTTGTACATCGGAGACACACTGCAGTATTTGCGAGATAAGACAGCATTGCAATTATATAAAATAAGTTGATGAAATGGCACTCCTCTCAGTTATGGCATCATCGGAATCCGCAAAAATATCCGTGCGATACCCTTAAAGTAATTATAATGGATAAAACCTGTTCATATTTATTATAATTGATTAAGCTTGCTTATAGGCTCTTCGCCATTTGCTACACGTTGTATGTTATTTACAAAGAAATCATATCTTTTTTTGTGAAATTTGAGACCGTCAGGCATACCTGCAGTATGGGGAGTAAGGATCACATTTCTCAGATTCCGGAGCTCACTGTCCATTGGAAGCGGTTCGGACTCAAACACATCCAGGCATGCACCTGAGATGTCCCTGTTTTTTAATGCATCTGTCAAGTCGCCTTCATTGACAATACCGCCGCGGGCCGTATTGATAAATAGTGCGGTATTCTTCATTTTCTTGAACACCGCTTTGTTGATCAGCTGTTTGGTTTGCGGATTCAGGGGTACATGGACGCTTACTATGTCCGATGCGCTTACAAGATGATCGAAATCCGTCATTTTCACAAAACCGTCAGAGTGTGCAGCGCCATGTCTAGCATAGGCCAGCACATTCATATCAAAAACCCTGCAAAACTCAGCTACTTTTTTACCGACGGCGCCCAAGCCGATAATCCCAATTGTTTTGCCCGATAATTCACTCCCTGTATAGTCCAATTGATGCTCATCCATCCTGTTTTTCATGAAAGCGTCAAGGAACGGTATGTTTTTATAATAAGACAAGATCAGCGCCATGACGTGTTCCGCCACTGCCTGTGCATTCACTCCTGCAGCATTGGCTGCCCAAATGCCGAGCTGCGTGCAGGCATCGATATCTACGTTATCAAACCCTGCACCCGTCTGCACCAATTTTAATTTTTTTGCTTTAGAAAGCAGGGCGTGATCCACTTTAATATGTTCAGGTATGATCACCTGGCAATCTCCAATATGATGCAGCATCTCTTTTCCGGGTGGGACAATGACAATATTCCAGCCTTTTGGAAAATGTCTTGCAATCGTTGATTTTGAGGTCTCAGTAAAAGCGCCGACGATGAGAATCTTCATTTTTAAATCACCTTTCATGCTCAATATCATGCTTTGAAGAAAATCCGTTTGATGTTTGAAATGACAAGCTCGGCATCCTTCTCCATCATATTCTGAGAGAGCAATCTCGGAATTTTTCATATTTTTGCTATAATATATTTAGTTCTTCTTATTACCGAATGTTTTTAATGTATCTTCTATACTTTTGCCTTAAATGCAGCACTTAAATTTTCTTAGTTCATAGGTAATAAACTCTCTATTTCTTGTGAATTAATTATATCAGGTTCAATATCTTTTCACCAAAATGAAATAACGAGCAAAAGGAGTGACACTTTATGAAAAATGAGCGTGTGTATAAGATGGCGTTTTCGAGAGTCTATCCGCTGCTCATCCAAAAGGCGGAGCGTAAAGGGCGCAGCAAATCTGAGGTTGATGCTGTCATTTGCTGGCTGACGGGGTATGATGATTCCGGTCTGCAAGCACAAATTGAGAAGAATATCGATTACGAAACCTTCTTTAGCGAAGCCCCGCAGATAAATCCGAACGCCGCCAAAATAACTGGTGTTATTTGCGGGCATCGCGTCGAGGAAATCGAAGAGCCACTTATGCAGAAAATCAGATGGCTTGACAAACTGGTGGACGAATTAGCAAAAGGCAAACGCATGGAGAAGATCTTGAGAAGTTGAAAGTGAATGGCTAAAAAACTTTGCAAAATGCTTGGTGACAAAGATAAGTTTGATTTAAACTGAATAAGCATGCAAAAAAGCACTTTTGGGGATGAATTTTTTGATCGGGTTCCCATGATGAAAGGATTGGAATTTTTACTATGAGTGATAATTTTTGGCGTGATTTACCGCGTCCTTTTTTTATACTGGCACCGATGGAAGAGGTGACGGATGTTGTTTTCCGCCATGTAGTGAGGGCGGCTGCCAAGCCTGATGTGTTTTTTACAGAGTTTACAAACACGGATAGTTATTGCCACCCGGAAGGAATCCAAAGTGTGCGTGGACGTTTGACTTTTACGGACGATGAACAGCCGCTTGTCGCCCAAATATGGGGGGATAACCCGGAGCACTTTCGGCAGATGAGTATTGGTCTTGCGAAGCAAGGGTTTCGTGGTGTGGATATCAATATGGGTTGTCCTGTGCCTAATGTGACGGCGAATGGGAAGGGAAGCGGCCTTATCCTGCGACCCGAAGTTGCAGCAGATATCATCCAAGCAACAAAGGCAGGAGGTCTGCCCGTCAGTGTGAAGACAAGGCTTGGCTACTCGGATGTCGGCGAATGGCATGATTGGCTGACGCATGTATTGAAGCAAGACATTGCGAATCTGACCATTCATCTGCGTACACGAAAGGAAATGAGCAAAGTAGATGCCCATTGGGAACTCATCCCGGAGATCAAGAAACTTCGTGACCAAGTGGCACCGGATACACTTTTGACGATTAATGGCGACGTCCATGACCGACAAACCGGCTTGAAGCTTGCTGATCAATATGGCGTGGATGGGCTGATGATTGGGCGCGGTATTTTTGCGAATCCATTTGCCTTTGAAAAGGAGCCGAAAGATCATAGCAGCAAGGAACTGCTTGATCTCCTAAGGCTGCATCTCGATCTCCATGATCGCTATTCGGAAAAATTAGAGCTGCGTCCGTTTACAGCGCTTCATCGCTTTTTTAAGATCTATGTCCGTGGCTTTCGCGGGGCAAGTGAATTAAGAAATCAACTGATGAGCACAAAGTCAACCGATGAAGTGCGTGCATTGCTTGATCGTTTTGATCGGCAACAGGACACATTAGCTTAATTTAACTATGATCTAGGGTTGAATAGTATCTAGAGAACGAAATGCGTAGATGTTGGATAATCACGGTGAAAGGTGTTCATTATACGTTGGGTTTGTTTTTTCACAATTTCCGGATTCAGCTATGAGAGGATGACATATTCATAAATGTCGTGCAGATCTCATTCCGCTTGAAAGGTATATACAATCTTCCGCTGACTCATTTGCCATAATCCTGCCTCATTTTCTCGGAGACACGGTCAGGCGATGTCATTCTTCCGGCGGTCAGGTCAGCTAGTCCTTTTTCAATTTCATCGCTGAACGTCTTTTCATTGAGAGATTCGAAAGAGAGTAGCCTATTTTCAGACAGCTTTATATCGAAGGGAATCCCGAGCTGCAGCACGACTTGACGAAGAAAAAGACTGATTGCGTTGGACATCGGAATCCCGAGCTGCTTCAGAATCTGCTCAGCCTGCTCTTTAAGTTCAGGCTCAATACGTGCGAAAACGTTTGATGTTCTTGTTACTTGAAACACCTCCTATATCACGACTATATTCAATTGTATTGCAACATGCACTCATAGTACGGAATTAGCATGCATCCTGTGTTGTATGTCTCTTCCATTGGAATGTTAATAAAGGGGGGAAAGGGTATCATCAATATGCATACCCGCTGATCTATTTACAATTATGATTGTCACTAGTAGAATAAAGTTGAATAGAGTTTACCTCATATGGGTATATTCCGTGAATGATTCGTCATAAACTTGAACATCTTATCCTAAGAGGTGTTTGGGTATGGAGAACGATAATAAGGAGGAGAGAAAAATGCCTGCTGCCATGCGTAAAAAGCCAATGATCACTGGCCCTGATGCTGAAAAATTTGCAAGAAAAATTCGCGAGAACAATAAAAAAATGGAACAACGGGTAGAAAATCTGAAAAAAAGAACATATGGACACTTAGATGGCGATAAACTTAAGTGAATTAAAGATACGTTTAATAAGTGATATAGATTATCTAAACTATAAGAATTTCTTTTGTGGGAATTCAAGCATGGATAATTTCTTAAAAGAAAGTGCTTATTATCTAACGATAACAAAACAGGCAGCTACAAGTTTAGTTTGGTTAGAGAATGAGGTTGTTGGCTATTTTACTTTGCAAAATCATCAACTTAAAATAGACATTCCTATCCCTGAATTAATTGGTTCAACACATTTATACATTGAACGTATTGCTATAAGAAAAGATTTGCAAAAATCCGGTATAGGCACTTTTATTTTAAATTATATATTGGAGATATCTTCAGAAATAAATGAGAGGTTTATTTTTATTGATGCTCTCATTGAAAAAGTAGAATGGTATGAACATAGACATTTTGAAAGCCTAATTGGCGATGAAAAATCAAAAAGTAATAAAGACGGATTAGTCTTTATGTACCTCGATTTATACAATGACAGTTTGGTTGATTCTTATTTTGGCCTTTAATCTAAATAGCAGTTTGCACATCTTTAAGACGTTTTCATTTAACTCCAAATTACTTCTTCCCAAAAAGGTAAAGCAGCATTTTTTACTTTTTTTCCCAACCACTAGGAACAGACCAATCTCACTTTGACAACGAATCTTGAATTAAAAGAATGGATAAGCCTGTTTGATGATGAAAAGAAGATGGCTGTCCCGTTTGAATGACCGACTCTATTTTCTCATGATTTGAGCTGCACTGATTCCTTTGCACCTTATAATTATAGTAGTCAAAATGCATGCCGTTTGATTTAAAGTGCCTAAGCATGTGTTATGAACATAATTTTAGGGATAAAGATTTTGGACGAGTATCCTATCATGTGAGGATTTGAAGTTAATGATGATCGATAATTTTTGGCGGCAGGAGGCTTGCCCGTAAGTGTGTAGACAAGGCTCGGTTACTCGGATGTCAACGAATGGCATGACTGGCTGACGCATGTATTGAAGCAAGACATTGCTAATTTGACCATTCATCTGCGTACACGAAAGGAAATGAGCAAAGTCGATGCACACTGGGAACTCATTCCGGAGATTATGAAACTTCGCGATCAGGTGGCACCGGATACGCTTTTGACGATTAATGGCGATGTCACTGACCGGCAAACCGGCTTGAAGCTCGCTGATCAATATGGTGTGGATGGACTGATGATTGGGCGCGGTATTTTTGCCAATCCATTTGCCTTTGAAAAGGAGCCGAAAGATCATAGCAGTAAGGAACTGCTCGATCTCTTGAGGCTGCATCTGGATCTCTATGATCAGTATTCGGAAAAATTAGAGCTGCGTCCATTTACAGCGCTTCATCGTTTTTTTAAGATCTATGTCCGTGGTTTTCGCGGGGCAAGTGACTTAAGAAATCAATTGATGAGCACAAAGTCAACGGATGAAGTGCGTACATTGCTTGATCATTTTGATCGGCAACAAGACAAAGACGAACCGAGGTGGCAGATATAAAATCGGAAAAAACGATGCACTTTACACTTGTGTTATTTGCAATTTATTTACTGGCATTAACCTGGTTGATTCTCTTCAAATTGCAGTTTTCTATCTCGAATATGACTGAAGGACGAATCATCAATCTGATTCCGCTTCTGGGGTCTTTCAATGACAACGGCGTCATTCGTTTCAGCGAAATCAGAGTTAACATTCTCGCTTTCATACCTTTAGGAATCTATACTTGTATGCTTAAAGCCTCGTGGTCTTTTGTGAAAAAGGTTTTTGCAATTGTCGTGTTAACCCTGGCTTTTGAGATAACACAATTCATTTTCGCAATTGGTAGAGCCGACATCACGGACATGCTTAGTAATACGCTTGGAGGGGTAATCGGGATAGGCATTTATGCCTTGTTGTCCAAGGTTCTGAAAGGTAGGACAAATCAGGTTATCAATGTACTTGCCGCGGTATTCACCATTTTGGCATTATTTCTTGCCACTTTGCTATTGATAAGTCACCGATGGGTGATGATCAGATAGATATCACCGACATCGTGCGGTTGAGGGTAAAGCGAAAAGCAAAAGGGAGTGACACTTTATGAAAAATGAGCGTGTGTACAAAATGGCGTTTTCCAGAGTTTATCCGCTGCTCGTCCAAAAGGCGGAGCGCAAAGGCCGTACTAAATCTGAGGTTGATGCTGTGATCTGCTGGTTGACGGGGTATGACGATGCCGGCTTGCAAGCGGCAATTGAAAAAAATATAGATTATCAAACCTTCTTTAGCGAAGCCCCGCAGATAAACCCGAATGCCGCCAAAATTACAGGTGTGATTTGTGGGCATCGTGTCGAGGAAATCAAGGAACCGCTCATGCAGAAAATCAGGTGGCTTGATAAACTGATGGACGAATTGGCAAAAGGCAAGTCTATGGAAAAGGTTTTGAGGAGCTGAGGGTATGACTCCTATACCAACGGAGCTGACAGGACTTAATTTATACTGACCTTTTTCCGCCAACAAATTAAGGACATGTTTCAATGCATGGACAACGTCCAAAAAATGTGCACGACATATTTCCACGAACAGAAAAATTGATTTAATCTCTATTGTTTCATCAGATACATAAATGAAAGGATTATGAGCAAATGAAACAGATAATCGAATCAATCAAATACAATAATGGAACATTTCCGAAGGATCAGCTGCAGCAAATTATTAAAAGAAAAGACGAGGCTATTCCGTTTCTTCTTGAGATCGTCGAAGAAGTTGTTCATCATCCTGATGACTATGATGAGGAGCGAATAGATCATCTTTACGCATTATATCTGTTATCGCAATTTCGGGTCAAAGAATTATTTCCTTTATTAGTTAAAATCCTGCATTTTCCAGAGGATAAACTTGATTTGTTACTAGGAGACACATTGACTGAGGGCACAGGCCGCATGCTGGCAACCGTTTATAACGGAGACCTTGAAACGCTTCAACAACTGATCGAAAATACAGAGCTGGATGAGTTCGCGCGCGGTCAGGGTCTCAGTGCACTGGTCATCCTTGCCCTAAATGGAAAAATTGAAAGGGAAAGGATCGTCACCTATTTTGAAGACTTGCTCACGGAAAAATTGTCTGATGAGCATTATTATTTTAATGCCCATCTTGTCAGCTGTTGCACGGACCTGTATCCGCAAGAATCCTACGATTCTATAAAACGTGTTTACGCAAAGGGCTGCGTAGATACGATGGTGATCGGTTTGAAGACTGTAGAACGAGCGCTAGAGTCTACCAAAGAAGAAACACTTAATAAATATAGAAACAATCCCTATTTTAAATTCATTGAGGATTCGATTGCTGAAATGAACTGGTGGGCATGTTTTGATAAGGATGAGAAGGACGAGCAGTTTCTATGGGAAGATGAGTTAGAGGAGGACGCATATCAACTCGAATCAAGTAATCAGCCAATTAAAGTGGACAAAATTGGCCGTAATGATCCTTGTCCCTGCGGCAGTGGACGGAAGTATAAGAAATGCTGCGGGAAGTGAGGGGAAACCCCACTGTGAGGAGAACATGTGAAATCAGTGATCAAACCTTACATTACGGATAATCACTGTGACATTTATTAATTAACGTTTTTACACTCCCCTCATAACAGCAGAGGGTATATGCGGAACTCTATATAATCACGTAAAAAAAGATCAACGAAGGTCCGTTGGTCTTTTTTGGCTTTTTTATTTTGACTATCCAGTCAGTAATATTCGGGAGTATTATAGAATTAACAATAAGCGCTGGACTGCATTTTAAGCAACAAGTGCTTTTATTAATCAATTAAATGTAGACTCCGAAAAATTCTAATGTGAAATTGAGATGTCATGATTACCATCATTGAGTAATGCTTAAAGCATTTGAACATTAAGAAAATGCGATAACCGGACGAAATGACATTTTTACATGGCAGAGGTACTCATTATGGTACGGCAAAACAAAACCGATAAACTAACGAGAATGACAAAATTCGAGACGACAAGCAAATTACGGTTTAGCCGCATGTGGCTCATTCCCAAAGAGACGGAAAAACCTAAAGATGGACGATATAAAGACAATTAGCCAAGGGAGGACAGCCGGTAAATGAAACGAATATTGATTATTGAAGATGATTTGTCCTTAGCGACCGGCATAGCGCTCGCCTTAAAAGACAGTGAATTTACCTTTGTGGAAGCACGGGATATGCGCTCAGCACGACTGGAGTCCGAAAACACGGCCTTTGATCTCATCATTCTAGACGTCAATCTGCCAGATGGTAATGGACTGGATTTTCTGATGGAACTACGCATGCACTCTGCCGTTCCGGTAATCATCCTCACTGCCAACGATCTGGAAACGGATGTGGTCACCGGTCTTGAACTGGGGGCGGACGATTATATTACCAAGCCATTCAGCCTGATGATCCTGAGGGCAAGAGTAGGTGCCAGGCTCCGAAGCGCCGCGCCTGTCCTTGTCGATCCAATACGGATTAGTGGCTTTCAGTTCTCCTTTGCAAAAATGGAGTTTTTTAAAAACAGCGTTCCCATTGAATTGAGCAAAACGGAACAAAAGCTGCTTCGTATTTTGATTGAAAATAGAGGACATGCCCTGACAAGATCGCAGTTGGTGGACGCCATTTGGACAGATGGCGTTCAGTATGTGGATGAAAACGCCCTCTCAGTTACGGTCAAGCGTTTGCGTGATAAGCTGGAGGACACACCATCCTTACCTGCATATATTAAAACCATATACGGCATTGGCTATACCTGGGCGGCGATATAATGGACAAGTGGAGTTTAATAATCGGGATTGCCGCAGTCACCGTGATGGTTGCCGTCATTCCAACTATTTTTTTATACCGTAGAAGGATGCAACGAATCATGAACTCCTTGATTACTATGCTAGACAGTGTCATGGACGGCAGTTTTACCGTAAACACTTTTGATGAATCCGCTTTGTCCGCCGTGGAAGCGAAAATGGCTCGCTTTTTATCATCTTGCGCGGTATCCTCAAAAAATTTGATCGCGGAAAAAGAGAATATCAAGCGACTGATCTCCGACATATCCCATCAAACCAAGACGCCCGTTGCCAATATCCTGCTTTATTCACAGATTCTTTTGGAGCATAAACTGCCAGAGGACAGTGCCATCTGTGTAAAAGCTCTGTCTACCCAGGCCGAAAAACTGGATTTTCTAATGGTAGCCCTAGTGAAGGTCTCTCGTCTGGAAAGCGGAATTATTACAGTCAATCCGCAAATGGGCACCGTGCAAACGCTGCTTGATGCCGTTATTATCCAAATCCGTCCCAAAGCGGAAGAAAAGGAGATTGCCATTGAAACTGAATTGATGAATGGCACAGCCTATTATGATTCCAAATGGACCGTTGAAGCGATTTATAATGTCCTCGACAACGCAGTAAAATATTCCCCTCGCCAAAGTACCATTAAAGTCTGTGCCATACCCTATAATTTGTTTTTTCGGATTGATGTCGTCGACCAAGGCATTGGCATTGCGGAGAAGGAGCAAGGAAGAATATTCTCTCGTTTTTATCGTTCCTCTAATGTCAGTGGGCAGGAAGGTGTAGGGCTTGGCTTATTTCTGACTCGGGAAATTCTTAAAAACGGTGGCGGGTACATCAAGGTTTCCGGAGCACCGGAACATGGCTCTACCTTTTCTATTTTTCTTCCGGCTGAGAAAAGATAAATCTTTCAAAGTTGTTAGATTTCTGAAAGAACGTGGAAAGATTGTTTGGTTATCATGTCTGTATCACGTAAGAATGTGATACAGACTTTTCTTATGGAGGAAGCTACCATGACTATATTAGAAGCAAAACAATTAAAAAAAGTTTATGGAAGCGGCCGAGCGGCCGTTCATGCGTTAGACGGAGTGGATTTGCAAATCGAAAAAGGCGAGTTTGTGGCTGTTGTGGGAACTTCGGGCAGTGGAAAATCTACTCTGCTCCATATGCTTGGAGGTCTGGACTGCCCGACCAGCGGAACTGTGGTGGTTGACGGCAAAGAAATCTTTACCTTGAAAGAGGAAGAACTAACAATTTTCCGACGCCGGAAGATTGGTTTTGTGTTCCAAAGCTTCAATCTTGTTCCAGTGCTGAATGTCTATGAGAACATTATCTTACCCATCCAGCTAGACGGCAACAAACCAGATAAAAGCTATGTGACAGATATCATACAGACACTGGGCCTTGAAAGTAAACGGCAATGCTTGCCAAACCAACTTTCCGGAGGAGAGCAGCAGCGGGTCGCCATCGCAAGGGCATTAGCCACAAAACCCGCCATTGTCCTCGCGGATGAGCCTACTGGAAACCTGGATAGCAGAACCAGTCAGGATGTGATCGGACTTTTGAAGGTGACCGGGAAAAAATTAAGCCAAACTATTGTCATGATTACCCACAATGAGGAACTCGCACAGCTTGCAGACTGTATCATTCGCATTGAGGATGGAAGAATTGCAGGTGGTGATGGGATATGATTCGAGTAGGAAACAGAAAAGTAATCCGCAAATTGGCAGTTAGGAGCTTTCACGCTGCAAAAACACGCAACATCATCGCCGTGATTGCTATTGCCCTAACTGCGCTTTTATTTACTAGTCTGTTAACGATGGGATCTGGCATGATGAAAAGTATGCAGCGTGCCAATATGATTCTGTCCGGAGGTGACGGACAAGCCCGTGTAAACGATATGACCGAATCAGAGTATCGCACCATAAGCAACCATTCTCTGATAAAAGAAATTGCCTATTGTCGCAAACTTGCTGACAGCGTGGATAATGACTCCCTTATCAAACGGCATACAGAGTTTTGGTATTATGATGATCTCGGGATGAACGATGCGTTTGTTGAGCCTACGAGTGGAGATAAGCCGCAAGCAGAAAACGAGATAATCACCGATACGACGACGCTAAAACTGCTGGGTGTTCCACAAAAACTAGGCGCTCCTATAAAATTAGACTTCACCGTCCACAATAAAAAAGTTACGCGTGATTTCGTGCTTGCCGGTTGGTGGAAGAGTTACCCTGGTGTGCAGACGGGCACGATTCTTGCCTCCCGGGCTTATGTGAACGCTCATTTGGATGAATTGAAAAGCACCTACCGCAAGGATCGGTCAGAAACCGGAACCATCTCCGGAATTATAAAATTCGCAGGCACACAAAACATTAAAAAAGACCTGGAGAAGGTAGTGACAGACAGCGGATTTTCCATGGATACGAACGCACCCAACTATATAAATACAGGAATTAATCCTCTGTATTTGTCGAAGCAGACAACATTAGGAGTTGGAACGGTCGTCGCACTTTCCTGTGCCTTACTATTATTTGTATTCACAGGCTATATGATTATCTATAATATTTTTCAAATTTCCGTTTTACGCGATATGCACTTTTATGGATTGCTGAAAACCATCGGCACTACTGGACGGCAACTTTATGCGATCATTGGCCGACAGGCATGGATGCTTTCGCTGATCGGTATTCCATTGGGACTCGGTGGTGGCTTTTTTGTAGGCAAGGCTCGGTTGCCGACGCTGCTGGCGCAATCCAGTTTCGAGGGGAACGCGGTACTTGTATCACCTGATCCTCTTGTCTTTGTAGTGGCCGCCGCATTTACACTAATTACCGTGTTTATCAGCACCAGAAAGCCAGCAAAAATGGCGGCAAAAGTATCCCCAATCGAAGCTGTTCGCTATACAGATGCCGATTTAAGCGGCGGTAAGAAAAGAAAGAAAAAGACAAAAAATGGAAACCCTCAAAAAAGGATGGCATGGGCCAATCTTGGGCGAAATAAGAAACGTACTGTTCTAGTGATTCTAAGTCTTTCGCTGAGCATCGTGCTAACCAATACGGTTTTCAATTTTTCGCAGAGCGTGGATGCGGAGCATGCACTTAAAAATGCCAGTGTTTCTGATTTTAGTATCGGTCAGGCGAGCCTACTTTTTCAGTATCAAGTCAATGCAAAAAGTGCGCTTAGCAAAAGTTTTATCAGCGCTGTAGAAAAACAGGATGGATTTAAAACAGGTGGTCGCCAATACGGCTGTAAAGCCACATACACAAGCAAAACCACCAAGCAGTCCTACAATCAGCAGCAGGACGGTTCATTTTCCACACATATATACGGGATGGATAAATTTCCATTTTCGCGTCTGAAATTAGTGGATGGTGAACGAGATAAAGAGAAACTTGCAACAGGGAAGTACATCTTAGAGGGTGTCTGGGTAGATTCACGCGGCCATATGGATAGGGACAGTATGAATCATCGTATTGGAGATAAAGTCAAATTGCATGATAACGGTACGATTCATGAAGTAACGGTACTTGGCCATGTTATCGCAAACGAGGCAAATACTTATGACTGGGTCGGCTCCTGCTTCTTTCTTCCGGGGGCTGTTTATAAAAAAGTTACCGGCAATACCTATGCCATGAGCTATGTTTTTGATGCTACGCATGATAAAGAAGCTGAGATGGAGCAGTTTCTAAAGCAGTATACAAATCGAGTTGAGCCAACAATGAGCTATAAATCCAAACTCACGACCTTAGCAGGTGTTACGAATATTAAAAATACCATCGTATCGATTGGCGGCACGGCAGCATTCATTATTGGAATCATTGGTATTTTGAATTTTATCAACACCATTTTAACCGGTATTCTGATTCGCCGCAGAGAACTGGCCATACTGCAAAGTATCGGCATGACTAGAAAACAGCTTGTTGCAATGCTATGCCTAGAGGGATGCTATTATGCCACATTTACTGCGGTAATTTCCTTGTTGTTAAGCCTTGGAAGTTCCCTATTTATCGTGCGCCCATTATGTGATCAGATTTGGTTTTTAAACTTTAACTTTAATTTCTGGCCACTGATCATCATCTTTCCGTTATTATTTGTGCTTGGTGCGTTGATTCCTTATGCTGCCTATCGCTTTACAGGGAGGCAAAATATTGTAGAACGCCTGAGGATTGACGGAGTATAAAAGATTATGGGGATACCCTAAAGTAAGGTAAGAAATTAATGAGTGTTTTTTTTTACTGTCTCATTGCATGATTCTGAAAATAAGATATGCTGTGCTTAAGGGAGGTGCCTACTATGGCAAATGAGGATCAAAAAGATTTTAATGCAATGCTGAACGACAGCAAAGATATGCCTAAACTTCAGACTATTATTGACTCCAAGAGCATTGAAAAATATGGCGGAAATAAGATGTATTTTGCCCCACCAATCGAATATGACAAGATAATGAAGTTAGTACCGTATGGTAAAGTGATTACAATCGGAAAAATACGCAAATATTTTGCGGAGTTGAGCAATGCAGATAAGAAGTTTAAAATTCAGCGGATTATTAGTATAAGCGGTCCGGTAAATAAAGGAGCTTCGACTAATGGCGCTCACATCCTATGAGCAACGTCGAAGCCACCGCATCCTGCGGAAGTGCGTCCTGCGCCTCACCGGACACTAGGCCATCAATGGCCGTCGCGATGGCGGCTTTGCTTTCGTCAGGGAGTTGGCAAAGCCAAGTGTTCTAATTTAAATCGAGTGTATTTCATTTCAAATTCTTTACTGGTTCAATAGCTCGACTTTCTTTTTGCCGAGCTTTTTCATAAAACTGTTCGCGTAGCGACATGAGTAACTATTAACGGATTATCGGGAAGAAATTTGAATCTTTTTCCGGCAGGGTTGTTATACAGTGCTTTTCACTCTGCATTAAAAACTGTGTTAAACTAACTATGATAATCTATCATTTTTGGATAGAGGGTGTTCACGTTATCAATGGAAAAGTTCCTGTTTAAACTGAATAAGGAATTGTTGGATTTAAACGCTATGGAAATTGATGAATCACTCAGCCGATTCCTTAAAGAGATTCAAGTGGATGCGTCGGGCGGTTTTACTATGTGCAATGACCGCGGGCTATCACGAAAATTTACCGTGGATTGGACGGACGGTACGCTGCATGGTCGCGGAATCAAGGGATTTTTCTCTCCTTACGATGCGGAATACCTGTTTATCGGTCGTGATACGGACGGGACGATCAAGATTTCTTCTCCGAGTCGTTCGGGACGAAAATCGGCCGATGGCCCGACAGATGAAGCGGATGGTCTTGTCATCAGAGCGATGGAAGGATTTCGCCAAGATCCGGAGATATGGTTTCAATTGTATCGGGAAGCCAAGGAGTTTCAGGCCGATGCCAATGATCATCAAATCATCTGCCTCCCCTATATTAGTGAAGCGGCAACTTTTCAATATCAGCTGAATACAGTAGATGCCGTGATTCATCGCTTTAAAGGAAGAGTCTTGCTTGGCGACGAGGTCGGGCTGGGTAAAACCGTTGAGGCGGGCATGGCAATGCTGGAGTATATTATGCGTGGACTTGTGAGAAAGGTGCTCATTCTCACACCGCCTTCACTTGTGCAACAATGGGAAAATGAAATGAAACGGAAGTTCAATCAGGACTTTATCAAAGCGGATGATCCTGCTTTTAAAAAAGCGGGCGCAAAGGCATGGTCGCAGCACAATAAAGTAATTGCCTCGCTGGCTCTGGCGAAGAGAAAACAGCACCAAGAACAGATATTCAAGGAAGATTATGATCTGGTGATTGTCGACGAGGCACATCATTTAAGAAACCGAAGCACACAGGCATGGAAGTTTGTTAATGGAATCAATAAAAAATACATTTTCCTGCTCACTGCCACGCCGGTTCAAAATCATTTGGAAGAACTTTATAACTTGATTACGCTGCTCAAGCCGGGTCAACTGAAAACATATCGCTATTTTAAAAGTCATTTCATTGACAGCAAAGACGGTATTGAGGTCAAAAACTCGGAACAGCTCAAGGCTTTGCTCGCAGATGTTATGATTCGCAACAAGAGAAATAATGTCGATGTGCAGTTCACAAAAAGAAAGGCCTACACCTCGGAGGTTCAATTGCCGGATGATGAGGCTGCTTTGTATGAGGAGATCAGTCTGTTTATCCGCAATAAATACAAAGAAGAACGACCGACAATCAGCCGTTTTCAATTGAAAAATTTGCAAGAACAAATGGGCAGCGCCTATATCTCAATGGTTCAGACTTTGGCGAGACTTGCCGAAGATCAGAAACTTTCATCATTCGATAGGAAGGCGTTGCGTAAATTTTACGAACGGGCGCAAACCATTGCCGACCGAGAAGGCGAGCGCAATCCGAAAGTTCGTCAGCTGCTGGCTATATTGGCGCACTTTAAAGACAAAATGATTGTTTTTACCAAATATAAAGCAACACAGCAATTCCTTGTCGGTTCGTTAAGAAAGAAAGGACTGAAGGTTGCGGAATTTCACGGAGGCCTGCGACGGAAGGAAAAGGAGGAACAGGTCGCCTATTTTAAGGGCGCAGCCAATGTGCTTGTAAGTACGGAGGTTGGCGGCGAAGGACGGAATCTCCAATTCTGTCATGGGATGATCAACTATGATCTGCCTTGGAATCCGATGGCGATTGAGCAACGGATTGGCCGTATTCACCGCATTGGGCAGAAACACGACGTGTTTGTCTATAACCTTGTTGCCAAGAATACGATCGAACATTATATTTTAGATCTTTTGGATCGTAAAATTAATATGTTCGAGTTGGTTGTCGGCGAGGTAGATGCCATTCTCGGTGATATCGAAAATGAGGAAGATTTTTCGGATTTGATGATGAACGCATGGGTTAATGCCGATAGCAAGCAGGAAATTGAGCAAGAATTGGAACAGATAGGGAATCAGCTGTTCGAAAATAAACGGAAGCTGTTGAAGCAAAAGCAACTGGATGATCGTCTCTTTTAAATTTTTCAGGAAAAGAGGTGACACCTATGAACTTGCAAAGGTTTGTCACAGATGTGATTGAAGCAATCGGAGGGGTTGTTGAGCCGGTTGAATATGCGTTATGCCAGGTGCTGATTCCCGAGCCGTATCAAGGCTATTTTCAGAATAAAGCGGAACTAGAGCTAGCATTTGACTTTGAGGTTGCGCAGGAACACCCGAAATCCGAGTTTGTCACATTTGGAAGCTATCTTTTGGAGCAGGTGCTGGCGATCGCAAATCAGAAAGCGGTTAACACATTGAGATTTGCCGAGATCGAGCATCGAGAACTTGCCGATCCGATCAAGAAAATCAGCGAGTTTTTCCCTGATGCAAAGGGGAGGGTAAGCGTTCTTGACGAAAAGCATGTGATGGGTGCTTGGGCCGTCTTCCAGTTTCATCTCACATTTATTTCGGATGAAAAGCAAGAAAGCTCGAAGCAGATCTGGATCAACCTGCTGACCAATCAAGTGTCGACATCGATGAAGCAGCAACAGAATCGCATTGCCTATCGCTCCGGACCATTGTACCACTATCCGTTTCCCATTGATCCGGACATGAATCAGGCATTCTCTGTCGCTTACAATTACGTGAAACGCTATGCGGAAGAGGAGCAGAGGCAGCATCAGCAAGAGCAGCATCTGCAAAAGGATATTGATCGAATTGAGGCCTATTACGGAGATCTTTTAAAAGAAAACAATAAGAAAGCAACGCGTAGAGGACAAAGTGATGACAAGCTCAAAGAAATTGCCGCGAAAACAAAGGCGATTACCGTAGAAAAGGATAAGCAGCTTGACGAGATTAAGAAAAAAGCTTACGGTCACACTGAAATTACGCTCGACCATGGCATCATTTATTTTATACCACTTCAGCAATTTGACATCGATTTTTCATTCCGATCGGAGCGAAAGCGGCAGACGCTCTATTTTAATCCGATCACGAAGCAATTTGATCGAGCAATCCAAGAGAGCGAAATAGAAACAGGGGATAGATCGGACAAGCGATGAAGGCCGCTCCAATCTTTTATTAGAGATAAACAGTGGAAGGGATGATTGAAAAATTATGGATGAAAATGGAAAATCAAACAGTGGTGTGAATGAAACGAAAAAACAAATGAATGAGGAAAAAATTGTTCTGAACGATCGGTGCGTGCCTTTGATCGTTCCGTGTTTTTTAACTTTTATTACCTATTTCGAGTCACATCGAATCAAATTGACATCAAGAGGATTCTTGCAGCGAAAAGACTTGATCGCGTTATATGAACGGATGCCGGATCCCAAACCCGAAGTTTCGAAGACGGTCAATCAATCGAATCATCCGTTGCTTCATTTGCTTTATCACTTAGCCGGAACACTAAGAATAATGCAGATTACCGGAAAAGGTTCGGCTTTATATGCGGCGCTAGAGAACGGAAGGAATGAGGATTATAAAAAGAAATCTTCCGAAGAACAGTATTTGCTGCTGCTTAAAGCGTTCTGGACTGAGGCAGACTGGGGCGATTTGCAGAGGAATGAAGATTTTGAGCGCATTCCGAATCATATCGGTTTGCTTTTTTACCATTTGGATAAATTTTCGGACAGCAAGAGAATTGATTTGGAAAATCAGCCGAAAATTAGTTATCTTCTAGAGGACTTTGATTTTTATTTATATTATTTCCAATTTTTCGGACTATGGTCATTCGAGTTGGATGAAAAAAAGAGACAATCAGGCAAAAGTAGATTCTATGCTTCATCAATTACCCTCACACCGTTATTCAACGATCTCGATCAATCCTTGGCAAAAATGTGGGATCGTGTTCCACTTGACGATAGCTATTTTATGGATATTATTTTTGAAGAAAATGAGGCAGAAGGCAACCAGGGATGGCGGGAGGAAGAGGATCAAGAAGATCGATGGGAGATTGAAGCATCCGCCGGGCAGCAATTCGACAATGAAATCGTCTCGTTATTCAAGGAACCGATCAATCTTGATCTATACGAAACGACTGAGGGAAGAGTAAACAAGAACACTGCCGCGTTTTTATTTAAGGTAGCGATGAGCAGATCCTGCTGGCGAACCATTCAGTTACCGGGATCGGCGAGCCTTTATGACCTGCATCATTGGATTCAACGAGCCTTTGATTTCGATGATGATCATCTGTACGCGTTTTTTATGGACGGGAAAAAATTCGGACGTAAGGGCATTTATTCTCCCTATGATGATCAAGGACCGTTTGCAGACAAAATAATCATTAACGACCTGATGCTTTATGAGGGACAGTCCTTTCTTTATCTTTTTGATTACGGCGATGAGTGGGAATTTAATATTACCGTTGAAAAGATTGTTGAGGGAGAATCCCTGCCAGTCGGAATTGAAAAATCAAAAGGGGAGGCTCCTGATCAGTACGGAGCGGATTGGTAATTCCGATCCGCAATCATTGGCTGCTGACCTATTGCGGTGACGCGTTGACCAAAATCGTCAATGATTATGATGTTTTATGTAGCTTTCATTGAGCAGCAGAAGATGTGGGAAAATCATAAGTTGAAGTAAGTTTTGGAACGATCATTTTGCGTTTATTTTTGCAAATGGTCGTTATTTTATTTTTTCAACGTTTTCATCATTCCTCTAAGTGAAGCAGTACAACTTCATCAATCAGTGCAGCAGACCTCTAGTTCTATGGCAGGGGATTTCCTGTCGAGTATTGTCGTCTCATCGCCAGGTCATAAAATTCCACTGATTTTTCGGGAGTTTCGGCTGTGTTCAACGGTTGGTCATATTTTATACACAAGAGACAAACCAAACGTCAGTTTCAGCGCAGTTACCCCTGAAGGAAAATCATCACTATTCTTTTTGTCCAATGATTTTAATCCCACAGAGTAAAATTCAATCTGTTATATGAGAAGGTGATCCAATGAGAGTAGATTCAGGGAGCGCGGGTTCAGCGAGCGACACCAAAACCTATGATGCTGAATCACTCAAGGCCGCCGCAGAGGCTTGGATGAACCATTATCAAACCCTTCGCAGTCAATTTCATACGTTGCGGGGAGCGTTTAACCAGATCGTAAATCGAGGCACTGCTTTTCAAGGAAAAGGCGCGGCTGCGATCAAAAATTTCTATGCGGCATAGGTGAACGTCGCAGATAGCTAGCTGCGGAGCGATTCTATGGTGAACTCAAGCAGCGAATCAGTAAGTTCAATCTGACGCTAGCCGAGGAAAAAGCGAGGATCATTCCTTTTGGACGATTTGCATGGGAAAATGCCAGGCGAAATCAAAACAGGAAGCCAAAGACCTTTGACTTCCTAGGGTTCACCCACTACTGTGGGTGGAGTAAAAGTGGACACTTTCGAGTAAAGCGAAAAAGCAGTCGAAAGAAAGTCTGCGCCAAGCTCAAAGCCCACAGGCAGTGGCTTAAAGCGCATCGAACGAAAGATTTAGACTCTATCATGGACCGGATCAAGCGCTCGCTGATCGGCTATTACAACTATTATTGTATCACCGATAACACTCCAAGTGTGAATGCGTTTCGATTGCAGGTGATGCGGTTGCTTTACAAATGGCTAAACAGAAGGAGTCAAAAACGTTCCTTCACATGGGAAAAATACAATCTGCTGGTCAAACGCTATACGGTGCCGCATTCGCAAGTTAAGGTGAACATCTATGATCTTCGAACAGATTTGAGTTATATTCTGTGAATCATGAACGAAAAGAGCCGTGTGCGTAAATAGCGCATGCACGGTTCTGTGAGGGGGCAGGCGATGTGAATCACTGCCATACTCGACTAATTGAGAAAGTCATTGACGGCTGGTACATTGGATTAATTTACCCAACGAATTGATGATGTGTACTTCGGTAAGTTATCCTAACGTTTTTCCTGATTTCACGCCATGCTCACACCCTAATGTTAAACCAACTAAGATTGAAGTACATTCACGAAAAACAATTCAAAATATTTTGAAACAGAAAATAAAACTGCTGAGCTTTAAGTAAGGATTTTAAACCATCAGTATTAAATACTGGACAGTCAAAAGTTCTAGGTCGCTAAGAAATTAGTAATTCGTCCTGTATCCCAAGTGTTTCCTAGTTTTCTTGAATTATTTGCGTTATGGTTAACTGCTGATTTCGGGCAAACCGTTGAAAAATCGTTTGACGTAAATGAGCCGTAATGGTCGCTTCTGATGTTGCTCCTTAGAGGGTGTCCGCAAAAAAGCGAAAGGACAGTACGACGGATTGTTTTCATGACGCAACGCAAGCTGCATCTGAAGGATACCCGTTGCGATGCAGTGGCACATCCATGAAGCCTTCGATCGCTTTGAACGTTTGAAGAATTCGTTCTTGAGCCTTTGCTTTAGTCACGTCGTTCAAAGGATCGGGTTCACATCATTCAAGTTTTTTTATTTTAAAATCAGCTAATATTTGAGTTCGATATGAATTGGTTCGAGTATAGATTTTCAATATACTCATTCCAGTGATATTATCATTTACCTCATCCGCCCGTTGTATCAAATAAAAGCACGGTTACTTTGAAGGACAGCATCAAGAGCATAACCACTGCATTGTGGTAAGCTAAAAAAGTACGATAATTAGGGATCTGCACTTGCGTTCAGCGATACGATGTGCAATTTTTACATTCGCTTTTTATATGCACGCATTGCGAAGATATAGGCTATAAGCATAATGCCGACGCACCACGCAAGCGCTACCCATAGATCGCTGCCAACTGTTTGAGTGGAAAGTAGCGCACGGATGGCATTCACGATTGCGGTCACCGGCTGGTTTTCGGCAAAGGAACGAACGAACGACGGCATCGATTCGGTGGGCACAAACGCTGAGCTGATAAAAGGCAGGAAAATAATTGGGTAGGAGAAGGCACTTGCACCATCCACCGATTTTGCGGACAGGCCGGCAATCACTGCGATCCAGGTCAGGGCCAGCGTAAACAATGCGAGTATACCGGCTACGGCGAGCCATGAGAGCACTCCTGCCGACGAGCGAAAGCCCATAATGAGGGCGACTAGAATAATGACGACAACCGAGATTGCGTTGGATATTAGTGAAGTCAGGACATGTCCCCAAAGTGGGGCTGAACGCGCAATCGGCATGGAATTGAACCGCTCGAATATGCCTCTTTGCATATCCATAAACAAACGATAAGCCGTATAAGAGATTCCTGTTGCAATCGCAATCAGCAAGATGCCGGGCAGCAGGTAATTTACATAGTTGTCCGTACTGGTTTTGATGGCTCCGCCAAATACATAGACGAACAGCAGCATAAATGCGATTGGCATAATGGTGACCGTGATGATGGTGTCCATGCTGCGGGTAATATGGCGCATGGAACGTCCGAGCATGACCCCCATGTCGCTGAAAAAATGTTTCTTTGTCTGGTCCATTTACTGTTCCTCCTTCTTGCCGATCATGGCGAGAAATAGTTCCTCCAGGCTCGGCTGCTTTTTAATATATTCGACCTTCGCGGGCGGGAATCGTTTTTTCAGTTCTTCGAGCGTGCCGCTCGCGATAATCCGTCCTTCATGCAGAATGGCGATTTGATCCGCAAGCTGCTCGGCTTCCTCAAGATACTGAGTTGTCAGAAATACGGTCGTGCCGCTGTCGGCAAGTTCTTTGACCACATTCCAGACTTCAATGCGTGCTTCAGGGTCAAGCCCGGTGGTCGGCTCATCTAAAAAGATGAGCTGCGGTTTTCCGACAAGGCTCATGGCGATGTCAAGTCGACGGCGCATACCGCCCGAGTAGGTAGCGGCTCTGCGGTCGGCAGCGAAGGTCAGACCGAAGCGTTTCAGCAAATCATCCGCGACCTGACGCGGATTTTTGAGATGCCGCAACCTGGCGATCATGATCAGATTCTCTTGGCCAGTCAAAATTTCATCTACGGCAGCGAATTGTCCGGTCAGGCTGATAGACTGTCGCATTTTTTTCGGGTTTTGCCGTTACATCAAATCCGTTGACGGAGGCGGTGCCTCCATCCGGCTTGAGCAGCGTGGCAAGTATTTTGATAATCGTGGTTTTGCCTGCGCCGTTGGAGCCAAGCAGGGCAAAAATACTGCCCTTTGCGACCACAAAATTCACTCCCTTTAGAACTTGGAGTTTCTTATAGGACTTTTGCAGCTCTTTTACTTGGATTGCCTTCTCCATCCCGATCGCCTCTTTTACTGTTTTTTGTCAGTCACCTTTTTCATCGCCTTGCTGACCTGTTGATTAACAGCTTCTTGATAGATGTCAGCGTTCGTTTTTGAACCTCTGATCAAGTCATCGCAAAACGCTGCTACATCACTGCCCGTCACTTCGAGCACGCCTTTATCCAAGGCGGCTCCTTCTTCAAAAAGATCGACAATTCCGGAGAATATGCCCGTACCGTCTGTTAGCCCGTCGGTCATCTCAACAGGGCAAACCTTGTAGAGATATTTCTGAATCTCTTTGTAAACAATCTGATAATCTTGCGGGAGCGCTTTGACACGCGCCATGTGTGCCCGCCACTTTTTTTTGCCTTGAATGATGTCCTGTATGCTCATTTTATCCTCCTATTTCCCTAATTTCTTTGCGATCGTATTGTTGAGCTGTTCACGCCACTTGTCGCGAAAGGATCTTGTTCCTTCTTCACCGGCCAGCGCTGAACAAAAGCCTTTGATATCGTCACCAAAAATCTTTTGAACGCTCTGACCGTCTGCCGCCGTTTCCTCGAGAAGACCAAGCACACCATCAAGAATGGGCATGAGGTTGCGCCCAGTAAAATCGGAGTGCGACCAAAGGTTGGTCTTAATTTGTTCGCATGCCGCTTGGTAATCATCCGGCAGTTTTTTGGCTCGTAATTCAAAAGTTTTCATTTCTTTAGTCATGTCGCTGCCGGTGACCTTTTCCCAAAAATTCATTGCTTTTTCTCCTTTAACTCATTCATTTTTGATGATACGAACGCCCATTTTGCCCAGAACGTCCGAAGTTCTTTGCGCCCCGCGTCGTTGAGCACGAAAAATTTGCGTGGCGGTCCCATATCGGATCGTTTTTTTTCTATATTCACAAGTTTATTCTTCTCAAGCCGTACCAAAATGGTGTAGACAGTTCCTTCCACAACATCGGTGAAACCGAGCGCATTCAGCCGCCGCGTAATTTCGTAGCCGTAGGTTTCGCCTCGGTTTATAATTTCAAGAACACAGCCTTCAAGCACACCTTTGAGCATTTCTGTTAGATTTTCCAGTATAATCACCTTTCACTATTCTGTATGACTAGTATGCAGTAATAATTATTACAGCTATATAGTATTACGCAATAGCTGATTTGTCAAGTTTGCTCGGATCGTAAATTTTTACGATTATGATCTTCTCAGGACAGAGAAAACGGCGGTATACTTATCCAAAGAAGGTTGGTTATCGTGGCAAGGATCAGTGAGGTTTATCTATTGGCAGCCGGAAGATCTTTAAACCTAGCTGTTGATGAATGTACCCGATTTCATCGTTGAACGTATTTTCACTAAGAAATCCGAAAGTGAGTGGCTTTTTGTTTCAGACAGTTTTATACCGAAGGGAATCTCGTGCTGCACGTTCTATATTCCAGTGATAAACCATCAAGAAATCAATCTTAGGCAGGGGGCTTAGTATGTCGTTTGTTGAAAAACAGCCACTTAGGACATTTGAATCAGATCGCTTGTTGTTGCGCCCGGTGAAATTGTCTGATGCTGAGAATATGTATGCCTATGCTGGACGTCCAGAAAACAGTTATTATGTATTTCCTACAAATGAGTCTGTCGAACAAACACGAGAAAATATTAAACAGATTTTTATAAAAAATCCTGATGGTAAATACGGTATCTTTCTAAAAGAAGAAGATCGTCTCATTGGTACAATCTATTTACTCAATATAGATTACAAAAATAGGAAGGCCGAACTAAGCTATGTCCTAAATCAAGACTATGAGGGACATGGTTATGCCATAGAAGCAGCTCAATTTATAAAAAAGATGCTCTTTGAGTATATGCATTTCGAACGTTTGTTTGCGCGTCACACTTTAGATAATTATAAATCAGAGAGATTAATGGATCGTTTAGGCTTGCAAAAGGAAGGTATCTTACGTGGTGAATACCTTTTCCATGGGAGCTTTGTAGATTTATGTTACCACGGAATGACACGTGGCGATTATATAAAAGAAATCGGGAAAGGTCATGCGTAAAATCTATTTTAATTCGACACTTGGAAGTGCATAATTTCGTGTATGATGATTATTTGCGCCCACTTATGATTGAGGGTATACCCAATTTACAGGTGTGATTTGCGGTTATCGCGTCGAAGAAATTGAAGACCCGCTCATGCAGAAAATTCTGGCGGCTTGACAAACTGGTTGATGAATTGGCGAAGGGCAAGGCGATGGAAAAGATATTGAGGAGTTAAGGGAATAGCACCTCACTTAATCTTTTACTGTACTGACTTGTTCCCACAAATGGACGTAAGATACATTATGGAACATTTCGGTGAAAGGTGTTCATTTGTTTGCGCCTTATCCATTTGATCTCTGTTTCACAGTTGCTTTTTAACCTTACCGCAGCTGCGCTTCATTATCACGCCCGCTATACATAATACGGACGATTACCACGGTTTTCAGCGGTTCCACTGTCAGATAGAAGACAAGATAGTTATCCACGGCTCGGATATGAAGACCTTTGTGATGCCATGGCTCCTTATCATAAAGGGAAAAACGAAAAGGCCTCCCATCCATCTTTGAAGCCGCGTTCATTATACGTTGAATTTATTTTTCCACAATTTCCGGATTCAGCAGTGAGAAAGCGATATACATGTAAATGCTATCTAAGTCTCGTTCCGTATGCTCGGTATATACAATCTTCCACCCACTCATTTGTCATAATCCTGTCTCATTTTCTCGGCGACGCGGTCAGCCGATGTAATTTTCCCGGCGGTCAGGTCAGCTAGTCCTTTTTCAATTTCATCGTTGAACGTCTTTTCATTGAGAGATCCGAAAGTGAGTGGCTTGTTTTCGGACAGTTTTATATCGAAAGGAGTTCCGCGCTGCAGCACGACCTGACGCAGAAAAAGACTGATCGCGTTGGACATGGGAATACCGAGCTGCTTCAAAACCCGCTCAGCCTGCTCTTTAATTTCAGGTTCAACGCGGGCGAAAATATTTGATGTTCTTGCCATTCTGAACACCTCCTGTACCGCAATCATATTCGAATGTATTGCGATGTACAATCGTAGTGCAAACATTGTGAGGAATTATCTTTACTTAATGGAAGCGCACTACCAATGACTCATTCCCTATAACCGGTTTTATAAAGAAAAACAAAGGCGATTTAATAATGATCTGAGTTAGAGCCGGAACCAGACCTATCATGAATGTGAGATGTTTTTTTTCTCAAATCAGTTCTGATTTCCCGATGCTGCTCTCCCCATTTTTTAATAGCCAATAAGGCAGGCATTAACATTTCTCCTTGTTCAGTCAATGAATAGCTCACATGGGGAGGAATTTCTGAGTATTGAACACGTGTAACAAGCCCATCTTTTTCTAATTCTCTAAGTGATCGTGTCAGCATAATGTTTGTAATGCCGTCTAGCCTTCGTTTTAGTTCATTATATCGAATGCTGTTTTGGTTATTTGCCAAATGCCACAGTAAAGGCAGCTTCCATTTACCACCAATAATGGTTAAAGCATAGATTACCGGACAGTTCCCCTCATAAATATTTTTATTCATTTTTCCTCCATTTTAGGGCACAAAAATGTGCGTACTTACTTTTTCGACATCTAAACTTATAATAATAATACGAAAAGAAACTGAAGGTGTAAATGGTAAATGAATTAAGATGCGCACAAATAGGAGGGTAATAAAGATGAAAACAATGGTTATTGTTGGGGCAGGGAAGCTTTTAGGCATGTCATTAGCCCGTCAATTTGGTAAGCATAATTTCCAAATTGCTCTAGTTGCTCGAAATGAAAATAAGCTGTCGGAAATGAAATCTGAGTTGGAACGAGAGGGTATAAAAGCATCCTATCATATTGCTGATATTTATAATAAAGATCAAATCACAGGTGCTTTTCGGGAGATCTACAAAACACACGGGGAAGTTGATCTATTAGAGTTCAGCCCTACTGCTGGTCATTATCGGCCCGTCCCCGTGTTGGATCTACAAGTTGAGCAGGCAGAAGATGCTTTTATTGGAAATGTTGTTGCCGCTATTCGCTGTACCAATGTGGTATTGTCGTCTATGTTGAAAAGAAAAAGTGGTGCCCTGCTTTTCACAACTGGTCTCTCAGCCATCTATCCCAATCCGCAGATGGCAGATTCAAGTATCGCGAAAGCCGGGTTGAGAAGTTATATTAGTAACCTAAAGAATGAATTAACTCAGAAAAATATTTTTGTAGGTCATATCTCTTTGGGTATCTTTTTGAGAGCAGGTACCGGGGGATTAGATGATCCGGAATCGGTTGCAAAATTGTGGTATGAAAAATATTCGGAAAATCGTTATGGAGAGGAAGTATATCCTGAAGGAATGACATCTGAAACAGTTATCCGATAAAAGGCAGTTTCAGAGAATAAGTAGATACCGAATTCTTTAACGACTAGGTATTCATTTTAACTTAACTTTTCTTCAGTAGGAATCACATGAGTGCGGTATTTTTCTATTTTTTCACTTAAACTGTGCTCGGCTACTTGTAAGCCGGAAATATGGGCTTGCAGTTTGTGCAACTCGCCCGTGAGCAGTTCAATTCTGCTTTCAATGGATTCTTCTCCCTCTTTGAACAATGAGATATAGTGAACAAGGGCTTTGATTGAGACATTGGCTCCTCTCATTTGTTTCACAAATAACAGCCACTCTATATCTGTTTCCTCGAATGTTCTTACTTCGTTTTTGTCACGTTTAATCGGTGGAATGATATTAAGTTTTTCGTAGTAGCGTATCGTTGATTTAGGCAATCCCGTTTTTTGGCTCGCTTCATTGATGTTCATCATTTTTTTCTCCGTTCTATTAAACTTTTTTCTTGCGTTAAACCTAACTTTAAGGTGTACGTTGAATTCGGTCAAGAAATAAGTCCACAAAAGAAAAGAGGATTTTAGTATGGTGGAAAACTTACAAAATACGGTTACCATTGTTACAGGTGCTTCGAGTGGTATCGGGCGGGCAATTGCCAAAAAATTGGCTGCTGCGGGAAGTAACGTTGTCTTGGTGGCTCGTCGCAGGCAAAAATTGAGCGAGCTCGCGGATGAAATTGAGAAAGCAAATGGAAAAGCATGGCTAATCGAAGCCGATCTGACATCTAATGATGAAGCTATTCGGGTTGTTAAAGAAACGATTGAGAAATTCGATAGACTTAATATTTTGGTAAATGCTGCCGGTGTAATGCTTAACGGAGATTCTATTGAAACGCCGGTAGAGGATTGGGATGCAATGGTCAACATTAATCTTCGCGGTCTGATGTATCTGACAAAAGCAGCGTTACCTTACCTAAAAGAAAGTGCTCAAAATGGTAACAGGAGAGTTAGTGATGTTGTCAATATTTCTTCAGTTGCCGGTCGTTTTGCGGCAGCGCAGGTTGCGATTTATTCGGCGACTAAATTTGCTGTAACGGCAGCAACTGAAGCTTGGCGTCAGGAATATACCCGTCAGCATATTCGCTTCACAGTTATTGAGCCGGGGAAAACGGCAACGGAACTGTTTCATCATCGGGCAGGCGAACATGAGGCGTTCGAAAAGATGTTCGGCAAGGTTGAGGAGCTGCAAGCAGAGGATATTGCAAATACGGTTCATTTCATTGTGACGAGTCCTCGCAGAGTGGCAATCAATGAAGTGGTTATCCGACCGACGGATCAAGCCTAATAAAGACTAAATTCCACTAATTAGGTAGTGAACGATCATTGGAATTTGAGAGAAATTCACACGCATCAGAATTAATCATATGAGGAGAATGCAAATTGGAAATAAAAAACAAAGTTATTGTGATTACCGGAGCTTCGAGTGGCATGGGCGCGGCAACGGCTAAGCTCTTAGCTGAAAATGGGGCTAAAGTGGTCTTAGGAGCTCGGAGGGAAGAGCGATTAAGGATTCTTGCTGAACAATTGCCGGAAGGAAGCGGTGTCTATAGGAAAACAGACGTTGCTGACCTTAATGAAGTTAACGAATTGGTTCAATTGGCAGTTGATCATTTTGGTAAATTAGATGCTATTTATAACAATGCCGGGATTATGCCCGTTGCCAAATTGAGTGAGCTTCATGTTGAAGAATGGAGAAACATGCTAAATATTAATATTATGGGTGTTTTGAATGGTATTGCAGCTGCATTACCAATCATGAAAAAACAAGGATTTGGGCATATCCTAGCAACTGATTCTATTGCCGGGCATTTAGTAATGCCTGAGTATGCGGTATACGCTGGTACGAAACATGCTGTACGCGTGATTATGGAAGGGCTGCGACTGGAAGAACATAGTAATCATATTCGTACCACCATCATTTCTCCTGGCGGTGTAAGCAGTGAGTTATACCTGTCGATATCGGATGAAAAGAAAGCTCAGGAGATGAAAAAACATTGGCAAGAACCTGGCTATGCTTTGTCGTCAAATGACATTGCACAAGCTGTTTTGTATGCAATAGGCGTACCAGAAAACGTTAATGTGAATGAAATTCTCATTCGTCCTACATCACAAACATTGTAAAACGATTACTTTCGCATGTTTGGAAAACAGAAAATTCGATTTCCAACGGATCAAGACTAATATGGGCTAAGTTTCACCAGTTCGCTCCAGAACCTTAATGAGGTTCTGGAGCTTTTCTTTTTTTTGATGCCTGCTTATTTCTATTTTCACTGCAGTTTTCCGAGTAGAGGGTACTTAAAATCGCCGAATGGACAAAAAAATGATCGTTTCATTGATTCCAAGAAAGCCATATGCTAATATATTTATACAAATATAATTATAATTAGCTAACTAAAAGGATGTGATAAATGTGGGACTTTCCCAGGAAATTGACCGATTATACTATAACGTTGTGTTAAATGAGCTGGACATGATGAATGGGTCATCGCAATTTCCCAACATTACGTACAATAGCTTGCTTTATCTGGATTTAATCTCGATGACAGAAAACTGTACCGTCAGCCACCTCGCGAGCATTCTGCACATTGCAAAATCGTCGGTAACCTTGAAGGTCAATGAATTGATGAAGCAGGGACTGGTACAAAAAAGGCAAAGCCAAGAGGACCGGCGTATTCACTATTTGAGTGTTTCTCCTGAGATTTACGAAGAGTATAAGCATTTTGACCGGGTAACACAGTTGGCAATCCAAAAGCTGGAGGCAGAATATTCACCGGAAGAAATCCGTCTTCTTAGCAAGATGCTGCACAAATTCAGCGACTTTTATGCCAATGAGCAGGAACCCGGCGGAAAGTAGGTGATTCACAAGAAATGAATATCAAAGCGAAAGAACAAAGAGCTCTGCTCGTAGGGACTATAACCTATTCCATTATGGGCCTGAGCAGCTTGGCGGTCTATTTCATAACAAAAATCGAAGCCATGTTTCTTGATGCGTCATTTGTTCTACTTACCGTGTTGTCGACGATTTGCGCGAGGCTTATTTCAAAGTATAGCGTTAAAACAAGTGATCGCTTTCCCAATGGTCTGTTTGTTCTGGAACCGATTTATGCATTAGTTCGATCGCTGATGATTCTCTTTCTTACTGTTTTTGCATGCATCAATGTAAGCCAGTCAGCATGGAACTATTTCATTTATGGAAAGGGCAAAGTCATCAATGTTCTTCCAATCATTCCCTATGAAATTTTAGCCGTTGTCCTCTGTGGTTTTTTATATTTCTTTTACATGAGAAAAAACAGACAGCTCAATAATGTCAGCACCATGTTGAGTGCAGAGTCAAAGACTACTCTATTGGATGGAACGATGTGTGCCGGTATTGGTCTGCTTGCCGTGTTGCTCTCTTTTATTGATAAAAACAGCCCATTGTCATTTTTACTCTATACCGGGGATTTCTTTATAACTATTACTTTATCTCTGGCCGTGGTGAAAGCGCCGTTTAAGGTATTAAAACTAAGCTTTATTGAAATTGCGAATGGGACGATTGCAGATCAGGCGCTCAAGAACAAAATCGAAAGAACGATCCAAACCTATTTGCCGCAGGAAGTTTCTAAAGATACACGCTGTCTCATTTTTAAAGTTGGCATGAGCTTTCGTGTTAGGATTGCAGTCAATGCTCAGAACATGGAAATTGACAGGCAGGTGCTGTTACAAAGTGCGAAACGCATTCAACAGATCCTTTCAGAGGAATATGGCCATGCAGATGTCCAATTAATCGATCCATAATGTAAACAATGTCCAATCATTTAAAAATAGGAGGTTTTTTTATGCCGAACATACATATCGTCAATGAATATGATCCATTAAAAACCGTTGTTTTAGGAATTGCCGATAAGCTGTATTTTCCGGGAACGCATGATATTGAGATGGAGGATGAAAGTGCATGGTGGAAAAAACTGCTGAACGTTTTGATTTATCGCAATTTGGAGCGAAAGCGGGTTCCGTCTTTTCTTGAGAAAAAGTTCCAAAAAGAACTAAGAAATTTTGAACAGGTACTTAAAACCCAAGGAATTGAGGTCATCCATTTGGACGAAGTCGTTCCGTTGGAAAACGAGTCATCTGGTTTAGGACAAATGTATGCTCGGGATGCGGTGTTCTGCGTTGGGGAAAACATGATTGCAGGAAATCTACAAATTGAAATGAGAAAAAAGGAACGTCGCGGCTTTGAATCGATCTTTTCAAAGTATGATGACGGCACTCATGTGCAGAAGCTTGATCCACAAGGTTCCGCTTTTTTGGAAGGCGGGGATGTTATGGTCGATTATCCTTACGTATATGTCGGCATTGGAAAGTACGCCAGCAATATGGAGGGAGCAGAGTGGCTCCAGAAATTCTTGGGCAGCGAAGTCAAGGTGGTTCCAGTACATTTGAAAAATGAGGGGATCTTGCATTTGGATTGCTGCATGACGATCATTGGAGAGAAAACCGGTATTATCCATCGTCCTTCTCTGGAAGACCCACTACCCTATCCTTTGAATACCTACGATTTTATTGAGGTAGACAGCAAGGTGCGTCACGAGATGGGGACAAACGTCCTTGTCCTGGCGCCGGATCAGGTTGTGGTTCAAAAACGCCATAAAGACTTGCAAAAAGAATTGCAGGACAGAGGATATGAGGTTTTTCCACTGGATTTCACGTGGCATACGCGCTTGGACGGAGCATTTCGCTGCGCCACCTGTCCTGTTGTCAGAGAAAATACACCAAAACAAAAATAAACAGAGGTCGTTAACCGCTGAAACCATTATTTGATAGAAGCTTCGTTTTCATTACAAAGAAGAGCGCTTTGGTTGTTTCGTTTCACCAAAGCGCTCTTTTTTACTTTTTGTACTATAAGCAAGTTCAAAATTCAGTGGAGTATAGATAGTGCAACCTTTGCAATGGTTAGTGCTTTTAATGTCGATCTCCCCACAATAATTATAACATATAAAAAATCGTAAATGCAGACTGTTTGTTCGCATTTTCCAATGCTATAATGCAATAGCTCGTTACGGTGACGGGCTTTGAGGCATGATCACGGAGTGTAAAAAAAGCATTTCCAAGGGAGGAAAGCGCATGAACTCTTACGTACTCAGGTTTAGGGAGATTGACAGAACAAAACTCATGGTTGTTGGTGGTAAAGGTGCGAATCTTGGTGAACTTTCCAAGATTGAAGGGATACGTGTACCTGATGGTTTTTGTATTTCTACTGAATCCTTTAAAAGAATCATTGAGGGAACAATGTCGATTAACGAGTTGCTTGATCAGTTATCGCTTCTAAAGATAGAAGACCGAGATAAAATCGGTGAACTGAGCAGTGAGATTCGCAACGCCATCGAGGAGACAGCCATACCTGAAGACATTGATGAAGAGATCACCCGTCTCCTTTTAAAACTTGGAGAAAAAAATGCCTATGCCGTACGATCCAGCGCAACGGCAGAGGATTTACCGACCGCATCCTTTGCCGGTCAGCAAGATACTTATTTGAACGTGATGGGAAAGCAGGAAATCCTAAAAGCGATCAGCAAGTGCTGGGCATCGCTATTTACTGAGAGGGCAATAACGTACCGCCTTCAAAACGGTTTTGACCATCGTAAAGTCCACCTGTCTGTGGTTGTTCAGAAGATGGTCTTCCCGCAGGCGTCAGGAATTTTGTTTACCGCTGATCCTGTCACTTCTAATAGAAACGTGCTGTCCATTGATGCCAGTTTCGGACTTGGTGAGGCTTTGGTTTCCGGCCTGGTGAATGCTGATAACTATAAAGTGCGTAACAGCAAGGTTATTGATAAGAAGATATCCGCCAAGAAGCTGTCTATTTATGCTTTAAAAGACGGCGGGACGAAGGAACAGGAAATTGATCCTGAGCGGCAAAATAGGCAAGTGCTGACGGATGGGCAGATTTTGCAGCTTGAGCGCATGGGCAGAACGATCGAACACCATTTCGATCGCCCCCAGGACATCGAATGGTGCTTGGCTGACGATACATTTTATTTTGTCCAGAGTCGGCCAATCACGACGTTATACCCGATTCCTGAAGTGAATGATCAGGAAAATCATGTCTATGTATCGGTCGGTCATCAACAAATGATGACCGATGCCATGAAACCATTGGGCTTGTCTTTTTACCTGCTCATTACTCCTGCACCGATGCGTAAAGCCGGTGGGAGATTGTTTGTTGATGTCACACAAATGCTGGCTTCACCGAACAACAGAAAAGCTCTGTTAGGTTCTATGGGACAACATGATCCGCTTATGAAAGACGCACTTATGACCATAATCGAGCGGGGAGACTTTATAAAATCGTTACCGAATGATAACAAAGAGCAGAACCCAAGTAAAAGCAATAAGAAGACATCCGCGGATGCTCAAGCACCAGTCGCAATTGATCCGAGAATCGTTTCTGATTTGATTAAGGCTAATCAAAAATCCGTAGAGGATTTAAAGCAAAACATCCAAACAAAATCAGGATTAGATTTACTTGATTTTATTCGAGAAGATATCCAAGAGCTGAAGAAGATCTTATTTGACCCGCAAAGTACAGCTGTGTTTATGGCTGCTATAAATGCTTCATCATGGATCAATGAAAAAATGAACACGTGGCTAGGTGAAAAAAACGCAGCAGATCCGCTTTCGCAATCGGTACCAAATAATATTACTTCGGAAATGGGCTTGGCACTATTGGATGTCGCCGATGTGATTCGTCCTTATCCGGCAATCATTGATTATTTACACCATGTCAATAATGATCATTTTTTGGATGAACTGGTTACGTTTGATGGTGGGCAAAAAGCCAAGGACGCGATCTGCGCTTTTCTTAAAAAATACGGTATGCGATGCAGCGGAGAAATCGATATTACGAGAGTGCGTTGGAGTGAGAAGCCAACGACACTTGTCCCGATGATTCTCAGTAACATCAAAAACTTTGAGCCTAATGCCGGTAATCAAAAATTTGAGCAAGGGCGGCGCGCTGCTTTAAAAAAAGAACACGAGTTATTAAATCAGTTGAAGCAATTACCGGATGGTGAACAAAAAGCCAAAGAAACAAAACGAAAGATTGATCTCATCCGAAATTTCATCGGGTATCGTGAATATCCAAAATATGGTATTGTTAATCGTTACTTCGTTTATAAGCAGGCTTTACTAAAAGAAGCCGAACAACTCGTAAAAACTGGCATTATTCATGAAAAAGAAGATATATTCTACCTCACTTTTGAAGAGCTTCACGACGCTGTACGTTCAGATACATTGGATGACCAAATCATCAACAAACGAAAAGCCGAGTACACGTTCTACGAAAAACTAACACCTCCGCGTGTAATCACGTCTGATGGTGAAATAGTTACTGGCGCATACAAACGAGAAAATCTTCCAGCCGAAGCGATCGCAGGTCTGCCTGTTTCTTCCGGAGTTATCGAAGGGCGTGCGCGTGTCATCTTAAATATGAAAGATGCGAATCTAGAGGACGGGGATATATTAGTCACTTCTTTTACGGACCCTAGCTGGACACCATTATTTGTATCTATAAAAGGCTTGGTCACCGAAGTAGGCGGATTGATGACCCACGGCGCAGTGATCGCACGTGAATACGGCTTACCTGCGGTTGTCGGCGTAGAAAACGCAACCGAACGGATCAAAGATGGAGAACGAATTCGTGTGAATGGAACAGAAGGGTATGTGGAAATTCTATAGACGGACGGGTAAGCCCTTGTGAACAAAAATCAAGAGTAATAGAAGAACTTTTGGAGTGGCACTGATTAAAAACGGTGTCCTTTTTTATGTTCAGATGTGTAGAAATGATTTAAATATCCTGCAAGAAAAAGTACGTTGCTAAAAACCAAGTAAAATGCTATGATTACTTTAATTTTATTGTGATGTCCATCACTCGATCGTTTATTTATTCATGCACGAACCTTGGAGGACATCAGCAATTTTTCAATGAATGGATGGTTAAATGGTATGAAGCAAACAATTTGTGCTTTTTTCGCTATTATTCTATTTTCACTGCTCTTTGCTCATTTTACTTCGGCACATGCCTATGTGATTAAGTCGAACCCGGCTCAAAATGAGCAGGCCAGTGCCAATCTAAAAACCGTATCGATTCAATTCAGTGAGGAAATACAGCAGATCTTTTTGACCTTGCAGATTCTTGATAAAGATGGTCATCGTGTTGACACAAATCAAGCACATATCGATAAAAAGAATCCTGTTGTGCTCGTCAATAACGTGAAGAAAAAACTTGCGGTCGGTTATTACACGATCAAGTGGAAGGTAATCTCCGCAGATGGTCATGCGGTTAACGGAACGATCGGTTTCAAGGTCGGTCAGCCTGCAAATAGTTCAACCGTTCCACAGACAGACAAAACGGGCAACGATTTACCCGGTGCGGATCATCTTGTGATAAGATGGCTGATTTATGGTGGCCTATCCTTTTACTTTGGATTCCTTGTATTTCTTAAATTCCTTTATCCGGCATGTAGCCCGCTTATTTACAAGCGGAAATCAACACGCATTGCGCTGTGAATCTCCGGAGGAATTTTGCTTCTTGGTGTTTTCCTTGCATTGCCGTTGCAGGTGACGAGTAACGCAGGTGTCAATTGGCTGCACGCATTGAATGGAGAAGCGCTGGGTGCAACGCTGTTTGCGACTTCGTTTGGACCGATATGGTTTCTGATGCTCGGTACCCTGCTTGCAAGTTTTGTGCTTCAATATGGGGTATCTCGAACGAGATCAGAGCAAACGGCAGACTACCTAATATGGGCACAGATTATCTTGCTGTTTTTGTTTTCTTTGTCAAAAGCTTTTCTGGGTCATGCGGGAGGGGTCCAGAATCAGGAGACAAGGCTGCTGGCTGTATTTGCTGATTTTCTGCATTTATCCGCCGCCGCGATCTGGCTCGGCTCATTATTCAGCCTTCTGTTCTTTTTACCGAGAGCAGTAAAAAAAGATTATCTGCCTGAACAGCAGAAAACTGCATACTGGCAAACGGTTCATCGCTTTTCACCTTTTGCAATCATTTTGGTTGGGGGGATCTTTTTGACCGGACTTATCGGCAGTCTGATTCACCTGCCGACATTCAGTGCTCTCTATACGTCCGCCTACGGCTGGATCATTCTCATTAAAGCCGTTCTGCTGGTGATCATGCTGCTGTTTGCCTTGTATTCCTATTTGCGCGGACAAAAACAGGGTGAATTTCTGAAAAAAAGTGTGTTGGGTGAGTTATTGATCGGTCTGGTTGTATTATTTGCTGCATCAGTATTAGCCAATGTTTCTCCGCCTGTTCCTAAACAAGCCAAAGCTGACAGTACGTTCGAAGGGTTCAGCGCGAAGTTCAATCATGGAAAATCGACGAAAAACGAAAATCCGCCAACACAATTGACCGACCCAAATAAAACAACACGCGTGAAGGAAAAGAACTATGAGCTCACGCTGAGGGTCGAGCCCCTTAAACTCGGACCCAATACGCTTTATCTAGATGTTCTTGAAAATGGAAAACGTGCACGCAATCTGCAGCAGGCTGTCATAAAAATTCGTTGCATCGACATGGATATGGGAGAAACGAAAATCCAAGTTCCATTATCGAAGCTTGGAAAGGGTATCGTTGTCAAAGATGCGCTCGACATGAAGCACCGTTTTCTCATCAATGTCCATGTCCTCGACAAGAATTATCAGGTGATAGAGAGAAATTTCATTGCCAGTATTAAGTAATCGGATAATCAAAAACGGGGAGATATAAATAATGAAAAAGTTGACCAAAATCGTATCTGCATTCGTGTTGTCTCTTACACTTCTATTTGTTTTTCAAACGAACGCATCAGCGCACGTATCCGTTAAACCGTTTCAGTCGGTCGCAGGATCAAGCGAAACCTATACGGTAACCGTACCCACTGAAAAAAACATTCCGACTACAAAAGTGGCTGTGCGCATCCCGAATCATGTTGAATTTTTCAGCTATCAACCGGTGCCGGGCTGGACTACTGAAGTATCAAAGAATTCAAATGGACGCGTACAGACGGTCACTTGGACGACCAATGGTACGGGGATTGCACCCGGAGCGTTCCAGCAATTTCAATTCCGGGCACTGAATCCTAAAAAAGTCGGCAATTTAGCTTGGAATGCCTATCAAACCTATAAGGACGGCAGTATTGTTGAATGGACAGGCAGTGAAAGTATGGAAACGCCTCATGCGATCACAAAGATTATTCAGACCGCGGATGCAGCACAAGACGGCAGCGGTCAGACACTTCCGATCATTGCCATAGTACTTTCTGCAATTGCAATCGTTCTTTCCGTCTTTACACTCGTTACAATTCGAACGAAAAAAGACAAAATATCTTCTGATGCAAAGTAATTGACGAGTGCAGGTGCAGACCATAGAAAATGAATCTGCAACAAATAAAATCAGATTACATAGCCGCCTTCGACTGAAGGCGGTTTTTTACAAGTAAAGAAAGTATAAGATTTTACCCCATATTTAAACGAATAAACCAGTGTCTTGACCGAGAATCAAAGCGGAGGTGCGAGACGCCTGCGGGTGCGGCCCTGTTGATCGCGTGCCAGCGAGACCCCGCAGATTTCTGCTTGTCTGAGGAGGCTCGCGGTGCGCCCGCGGCAAGCGAGCAACCGAAGCGATGATTCAACCAACACTGTAAAGACACCAACCAATCACACATGGCTGGAGATTAAAGACCGGGCGCTTTTTGCTCGGTTTTTCTTAACAGCTAAAGAAAGTTTATCGTTTTGTCTTGCTGATATCACGATAAGGTCATAAGATGCTGAATTCCAATCCGCACTTATCGGTTGAGCGATCAGGGTAAGCGCCCGATCTGATAAATAGGCGGAAAAATTACCCTTATTAAGAAAATGAACGAAAAAATAGCTTAAATAGACGGAGAAATTCCCCTTATCGAATCGAAAAACGTGAGAGTGGTAGGGTTTTACTTTGCATAACCGGAAAAATTCCCCTTATTTACCGGCGAAGCACGTGCCATGATGCATATAACCGGAAAATTTCCGCTTATTTACTCGCTTGATTTAATGAAGCCAGAATGCTAGTGAAATAGAGGTGAGTGTAAGAACCGGGCTTGCCCGGTTTTTCTTA